>OHIX01000287.1_pt1 | contig 19494 bp, 16 predicted proteins | sample 1568391 | NCBI WGS metagenome assembly OHIX01 (sample SAMEA3879541, study PRJEB24766) | human gut metagenome | biome: human-associated habitat; feature: feces | place: USA | collected 1985/1987 | reverse complement strand
ATACCGGCACTTTTAACCGCAGCGACCCACTGGTCGGCATCCAGCGCGTCAGGATTGAACAGCGCCGGGTCTTCGGTGCCATCGCCCCACTCACGGTTGGTAAAGGTATTCATGCCGAAGTGGGTAAAGGCGTAAAATTCAAGCTGCTGCCATGCCAGCTGGCGTGGGCTGGGCGTGATAGAGGCCGCATAGCGGACCTGTTCTTCGGGTGTTCTCATTCTATTACCCCTCAATGCTGTACCACTTGATCTCGTTGGCATCCAGATGCAGGTCGAAGCAGCTGCCGTCACCGGTGTAAACGGTCGTGTCCTGCGGTTCGTAGGTGTTGTTGACCACGCAGTACTTGCCGTTCTTAACGTAGGCATGGACTTCCACATTGTAGTTCGTGCTGAACCACTTGTGCAGGTCGGCTTCATCGTGGGCAGCCCACAGGATGGCGCGGTACAGCACGCGGTTGTTCACAAAACTGTACGGCAGACCGCTGATATACACACCGCGCCCCTTGCCGTACTCATGCGCAGCCATCTGGACTTCCTTGTCACGCTGAATCAGAATTTCGGTGCCTTCCAGCGCGAAGATGCTCTTTTTACCCTCGCCAAAGTCCACGTCGTGGTCGGGGCAGTCGGCCAGAATAAAGTGGTCGCGGTGTTCATCCCAGTTGTACTTGTCGTAATTCAGGGTGAAGCCTGTTTCCTTCTCCACGCCGAGCGGCGCGGACAGCTGCAAATAGCGCCCCTGATACTGGTGACCGCCCGGTTCGCCGACACCAATCAGACCGCCGCCGCGGTGGACAAAGCCCTTGACGGCAGCGGAAATATCAGGATCCTCCCAGACCTTGCCGCCGGTGTGAGCGGTGTCGCCGTCACCGACGTTGATAAGGACGTCGATGCCGTCCAGCACCTTCGGGTCAGCCTTGATGTCGTCAAAGCTGATAAACTTCACGTCAAACGGTGCGCCGGACAGGGCTTCAATCACACCCGCATAGCTGTAGTTCTGCTTCTGGTACAGCGCATGGTGGACCATGTGGCAGCCCCACGCACGCTGCTGCCCCCAGCTGTTCAGCACAGCCACGGTCTTGACGCAGTAGGGCGTGGTACCCTTGATGTTCTCGTACAGCTCGCGGAACTCGTTGCAGACGCTCTCCACATAGTCCACGAACTCCGGGAAATCCAGCGCCAGCTTCAGGTAGCCGCCGTAGCCGATGCGGTCGATGGGCTTGCGCAGGATGGCGCGGCGTGCGGTGACCCAGTTCTCCTTGGCCTCGCGCACAGGGTCGCCGCCCTCGTGGAAGGTGTCGGGGAAGAAGTACGGCAGGAAACGGCCCTCGGTGTACTTCACGCCCTCAATGTCAGAGATCAGGCGCAGGGTGGAGCCGTTGCCCACGCTGCCCACCACGGCGTCCAGACCGATGGTCTTGAACTCCGGCATAAAGGGCTCGGTGCCGATCCAGTGGTCGCCGAGGAACATCATGGCTTCGCACCCGCACTCGTGGGTGATATCCACCATCTCTTTGGCAAGCTTTGCCACCTCGCGGCGCTGGAAAGCCTGAAAATCCCGGAATTCCTTGCTGGGCACCCGGTACTGGTTGTTGTAGTAGCCCTGATCGATGATGTACTCCGGGCGGAACTTATAGCCGACCTCCTGCTCAAACTGGCTGAGGATATAGGGGCTGACCGAGGCAGAGTAGCCGTACCAGTCCACGAATTTTTCCCGCTTCAACTCGTCGAAGATCAGGGTGAACTGGTGGAAGAAGGTGGTGTAGCGGATGACGTTGACATAGGGGTGCTCTGCAATGAACTTGCGCAGGCGCTCCATGGAATACTTGTGGGTCTTGGGCTGGCGCACGTCAAAGGTGATCTGGTGCTCAAAATTTGTCCAGCCGTTGGTGGTGGCATTGTACATATGCACCGGGTCCCAGATGAGGTAGGCGAGGAAGCTGACCGTGTACTCGTGGAAGGGCACAGCCTGCACGGTCACGCTGCCGTCGGCGTAACTCCATTGTGCCGGGGGCACGGGCTGCCCGGTGGTGCGGTCCATGACCTCCCACCAGCGGGTGATGTCGTCGTTCGTGTTCACCTGCATCAACTCCGGGCTGATGCCCTTCATCAGCGGGATGGTCACGGTATCGCCGGGGGCGGTGTAGAAGCCGGTCATGATGTAGCACTGCTGCACCTCGTCCGGGTTTGCCTTTGCCCATGCGTTATCCTTGCGGGTGGTGTAGTAGGTGGAGTAGATCTTGGCGTCCACATCCTTGAGCTGCTGCGGAAAGTCGGTGCCGTCGCAGTCGCGGATGGCGTCTGCACCCCACTTTTTCAGAATTTCCAGCGTTTCGGGCACCACGTCCAAGTCTGTGGGAATGGTCACGCGCCCGGACTTTCTTGTTTCATCCATAGGGATTCTCCTTTACCTCTCTCTTATCCTCAATCCTGATAGGTCGCATTGTAGATAGCCAGCACTGCCAGCAGCAGCGCTACGCCCACCAGCATGATGCCAAGCCCTGCCAGCTGTCCGGTCATTTTCCAGCCGGACACCACCAGCACCAGTGCCAGCACGAACAGCACCAGCATCAGTACCATGCGCAGGGCGGGATGCTCTTTCCAGTATGCTTTCATCGTCTGTCACCTTAACCTTTCAAGCCGCCCACGGTCATGCCCTGCGTCAGCTGCCGCTGCACGCAGATGTACAAGATCAGGGTGGGCAGCATTACCAGCACAAGACCTGCGTACATGGTGCCGTACTGAGCGGCGCTCTGCTGCGCCTGCATCAGGTTCAAAAGACCTACCGGCAGGGTGCGGGGCGCCTTGGTGGAGCTCATCAGGGTCATGGAGATGATATACTCGTTCCAGAAGGACAGGAAGTTGAACAGGATGATGGTGATGATGGAGGGCTTTGCCATGGGGAAGATGATGCGGGTCATGGTGGAAAAATAGCTTGCACCGTCGATATAGGCGGCCTCCTCAAAATCGTGGGGCAGGGTGGCAAAGTAGCCCGACAGCAGGTAGATGGTAAAGGGCAGCGCGGTGGCGGCGTATACCACCGCCAGCACCACCAGATTGTTCAGCAGAAAGCCGCTGCCGAAGTGACTTTTCAGCCACGCATCGCCGTCCCGCAGCATCAGAAAGATGGGCACTACGATGTAGTTCACGTTGATGAACAAGCCCGCCATGAACAGGGTGTTCAGCACCTTGCACCCCTTGAAGTGGAAGCGGGACAGGCAGTAGGCGGCGGGCAGGGCAACGACCAGCAGCAGTGCCAGCGCCAGCGCGGTGACGATGACCGAGTTGAGCATATATTCGCCCATTTTGGCGCCGTTCCATGCGTTGACGAAGTTCTGCCAGTAGAACCCGGCGGGCAATGCCCACGGGTTGCCGTAGAACTCTGCATTCTGCTTGATGGAGGCCATGAACACCCATGCCACCGGCACGATGATGGTAACGGCCAGCAGGATCAGCACAAAATAGATGAAAAACTTGTACAGACCTTCCGCAGAGCGGGAAGATTTTTCGGTGGTATTCTGCATCTTCTTCCCTCCTTAAAATTCCAGCGTATCGCGGCTTGTGACCTTGTTGACACAGGCGGACAGGGCAAACGAGAACAGGAAGATGACCACGCCGATAGCCATGCTGTAGCCGTAAAGACCGGCGTCCTTCTGACTGTACATATAGCTCAGCGCCACATCCGATGCGCCGTTGGGGCCGCCGCTTGTCATGGCCTTGACGAAGAGGAAGGCCATGTTGATGGTGGAGATGATAAAGAAGGTCAGGGTGGTGCGGATATTCGTCCAGATAAGGGGGATGGTGATCTGGAAGAACTGGGTCAGCCGCCCGGCGCCGTCCAGATTGGCACTCTCGTACAGGCTGATGGGCACGGCAGACATGGAGGCCATGTACATGACCATGTAGTAGCCGATGGCCTGCCACACCATGGCAATGATGATGGAGGGGATGACCAGCTTTTCACCCTTCCACAGGATGGGGTCGCTCATCGTGCGGAACAGACCGATGATGCTGTTCAGCATTCCGTTTTCCGGCTTATAGATAGCCGAGAAGATGCCGGAGATGACGACCACCGACAGGATGTTGGGGATATAGAAGATGATGCGGAAAAAGTTCTGTCCCTTGATCTTTTCCCGGGTGAGGATGGCGGCAAACACCAGTGCAAAGGCAAAGGTGATCAGGGTGACCGTTACCACCAGCAGGATCATATTCTGCATGGAGCGGATGAACTGGGCGTCCCGCAGCAGATGCTGGAAGTTTTTAAGCCCCACAAAGGTCTCGTTGGGAGAATAGGCACCCCGCTCATACAAACTCATGCGGAACACGTTGAGGGTGGGCAGGATCATAAAGAGGAAAAACAGGATGGTAGCCGGTGCCACACAGAGGAATACGAACCGTTTGCGGCTTTTATCCGTTCTCATAGGGGATTGACCGCTCCTTTCTTGATGGTACTGTACAGCCCAAAAAAGCGGAGGCGGTAAAAACCGCCCCCGCTGGGCAGGGCTTAATTACTCGATGATGTTGGCGCGCATCTGGTCGCTGGCGGACTTGATGCCGTCGATCCACTGCTGCTCGGTCATGCTGCCGGACACCAGAGAGTTGACAGGGTCGAAGAACACGGTGCGCACTTCCACGCCGGGGATGGCGCTGAAGGCTGCAAAGTTGCCCATGGCGGCCTTTGCGCCGTTGTCGTAGATGGAGTAGAACATCTTGTTGTCGCCTTCCAGGCTGTCGGCGATGCCCAGCACAGGCTGGATAGCGCCGCTCTCGGCAAACAGCTTGCAGGCTTCGTCGCTGTACAGGTAAGCCACGAACTGCTTGGCGGCATCCTGATGCTCGGCACCGGCGGGAATCCATGCCTGCTCGAACCAGGTGTAGCTGTAACCATCGCCGCCGGCCTTGACAGCGGGCAGGGCGGTCATGCCCCACTCAAAGCCGTCTGCACGGGGAGCCTCGGCCATCTCGCCCACGATCCAGGTGCCGTTGGGCATGAACAGGGCCTTGTTGTCCAGCACCAGCTGCTGGTTCTGGGTAAAGTCCTGATCGTTGGCCTGTGCGGGGGTGATGGGGTTGGTGTAGGAAGCCAGCTTTGCCACGATATCAAAGCAGGTCTTTGCCTCGGGGGTATCCCAGATGCCCTCGGTGTAATGGGTGGCCTTGTTGAAGAACTCCGGGCCGCCGGCAGCGTACATCAGCGCATAGAAGAAGGCGTCGAAGTAGCCGGTGGTGGGGTAGGTGAACAGGTAGGTGCCCTCAGCGGCAGCCTTGTCGCCCAGTGCCCACATCTCGTCCCAGGTCTTGGGCACGTCCCAGCCCTTTTCCTTCAGGAAACCGGCGTTGTAGAACAGGCCGCAGGGGCTGTAGAACATGGGCGCCAGATAGGTCTTGCCGTCGCCGTAGGGGTTGGTCAGGGAGGTGTCGGTAAAGCCGCCGGCGATCTTCTCGCTCACCTTCTTGCTCTCGCCGGGCACGGTCATGCTCAGCACGTCGGTAATGTCGGCGATCAGGTTGCCCTTGATGAACTGCTCGGTCAGGGCAGCCTCACGGCCGGTAGCCAGATGGACAACGTCGGGGTAGTCGCCGCCCTGCATGGAGGGGCCGATGACGTCCTCCAGCTTCTTGTCGGTGGTCAGGTCTACCTTGATGCCGGTCTGGGCGGTAAAGGCCTCGGCGACCTTTTTCCACATATCCGCGCCGTAGCCGGTCTCGATGGCGGCAACCTTGATGGTGACGTCCGCAGCCACTGCGGAAGAAGCAGCGGCAGAAGATGCCGTGCTGGACGCGGTGGAGCTGGCAGCACCACCACAGGCAGCCAGGCTCAGTGCAGCGGCACCCACACCAGCCGCTTTCAGAAAATTGCGACGAGAAATGCGTTTCATAGTGTATCCTCCATCATAAAATTCCGTTCAAAACACAGCCGGGGCAAACAGGCTTCGTCCGAAAGGGCTGTGTGTTTTTCTGCCTCCAATATAAATTCTTTCGCTTCCTTGCTCAAGAGGTTTGTTGTTTCATTTTTTATAGATATTGCTTTCTGAAAAATTCTTTCAGCAAAAGTGCTAAAAATCTTTTAAAAGTTTCAGCATAATCCCCAACCTGTAACTATTTTGACATATTTCGAAGGGACTTGAGAAACAAAAATATAAAAATTAGCCTAAAATCAGGGCTTGCATTTTTTCTTCATTGCCTCTATAATAAGAAAAAACATACGAAGCAACGCATCGTTTTTAGGCTTGCGTTTTTAGTATCTTGCTTTTATTTTTATGTTTTTTGTTCTTCGCCTCAAAAGGAGCCATTTATGAGTACCGAGCGATTTGATATCCGTCATGCTCCCGCTCCACGGGAATCCTTCCGTCTGCTGTACATCAGCAAGAGCCGGTTTGGCGGCGATTGGAACAGTACCACCCACACCCACTCCTGCACGGAACTGTTCTACTGCCTCAGCGGCGAGGGGCAGTTCTACCTTGCCGGGCAGCTGTTCCCGGTAAAGCCGGACGATATGGTCATTGTGAACCCGCAGGTGGAGCATACCGAGCTTAGCCTGAACGCCTCGCCCTTGGAGTATATCGTGCTGGGCGTTGCCAGCATGGAGTTTTTGTTCAGCAAGGCGGATACGAACTACGCCATCTTCAATTGCCGGGAGAACCGGGAGCGGATGGTCACGTTGCTGCACATGCTGCTGGCCGAGGCCGACCGCAGCTTAGACGGCTGCGAGACCGTTTGTCAGGACCTGCTGGAGGTACTGCTGATCTGGCTGGTGCGCTGCACCACCATTTCGCTGCAGCTGGAGGAGGCTGCCCCGACCGAGAACCGGGAGTGCGCCGAGATCAAGCGGTATCTGGACACCAACTACCGCGAGGATATCTCGCTGGACCTGCTGGCAGAGCTTGCCCACCTGAACAAGTACTATCTGGCCCACACCTTCCAGCGGGAGTACGGCATTTCCCCCATTACTTACCTGAACCGCCGCCGCATTGAGGAGAGCAAGCATATGCTGGGCAACACCGGTTACAGTCTGGCGCAGATCAGCGAGCTGATGGGCTTTTCCTCCCCCAGCTATTTCTCCCAGTGCTTCCGCAAGGCGGAGGGCATGACCCCCAACGAATACCGCCGTCAGACGCGGCAGGGAAAACGCCCCGCCCCGACAAAACGGCATGAAGTATAACGAAAACGAGGAATTTATGATGAAATCCGTTACCCTTTCTCTGCTCCAGTCTGCTGCAAATGCCTTTGATTTTGGCGGGCCTGTGCTCTGCGATGCTCACCACTATGGTGAGGGGCATATCAACGACACCTTTGTGGTCTGGCGGGAAGATCATTCCAAACGCTTTATTTTGCAGCGCATCAACACAGATACCTTTACTAACCCGGTGGGCCTGATGGAGAATGTCTGCGGCGTGACCCGGCATCTGCGGGCGAAAATTCTTGCCGAGGGCGGCGACCCAGCACGGGAAACGCTGAATGTCATCCCAACTTTGTCGGGGTCGACTTGCTATCTGGATGCAGACGGCGGCGCATGGCGTGCCTACGACTTTGTAGAAGATACCATCTGTTTGCAGCAGGTCGGCAGCGAAACCGACTTCCGCACCGTGGCCGAGACACTGGGCAAATTCCAGAACCAGCTGGAGGATTACCCGGCCTCCACCCTCCACGAAACCATCGCCCGCTTCCACGACACGCCCAACCGCTATGCCAATTTTGAAAAAGCCCTCGCCGCCGATGCACTGGGCCGGGCAAAAAATATCACGTCGGAAATCGAATTTATCCATGCGAGGGAGCAGGACTGCCATGTCCTGCTGGATCAGCTGGCAGCTGGCGAAATTCCTCTGCGCGTCACCCACAATGACACCAAGATCAACAATGTCCTCATCGATGCCGCTACCGGAAAAGGCATCTGTGTCATTGACCTCGACACCGTGATGCCGGGGCTTTCGGCCTACGACTTCGGCGATTCCATCCGCACCGGTGCCAACGACTGCGCTGAGGACGAACCTGACCAGAGCAAAGTCCATTTTGACCTGCATCTGTACGAAGTGTTCGCCAAAGGGTATCTCTCCACTGCCGGGGCATCCATGAGCATGGCAGAAAAAAAGAGTCTTGCATGGGGTGCAAGGCTCATGACACTGGAATGCGGCATCCGTTTTCTGACTGACTATCTGGAGGGCGACCATTATTTCCATATTGCTCGCCCGGATCACAACCTCGACCGCGCCCGCACCCAGTTCACACTGGTGCGGCAGATGGAAGAGGTTTTCGATCAGATGCTGGAAATCGTCTGCCCGGACAATCACTGATTTCGCAATCTCCTCCATTCGGATACAGCAAGAAGCATGGACGCTTTCCTTTTCGGGGGCGTCCATGCTTCTTTTTACAGCTTATCGCTATTGTCTGTGGCTTTTGGCAGGGTGCGTCCGGGTGGACGCACCCTGTTTTTTTACTATGCTTCATCGTTTTCTGCGCGCAGCATCCGGTATCCGACACCAACATGGGTCTGGATCAGATGCGGTGCATCCGGGTATCGTTCCAATTTTTTGCGCAGGGATGCCATGTAAACTCGCAAGGAAGCAATGTCATTTTCCTGCGTACTGCCCCATACTTTCTGCGTGAGGGAGGTATGCGTCAGCACTTTGCCCACATTATGCGCCAGCACACACAGCAGCTTGTACTCGATGGGGGTCAAATGCAATTCATTCTCGCTCAGCCAGACGCAGCCTGCCGAGAAGTCGATCTTCAAAGGACCATTGACAAAAACCGGACTGTTTATGCCGTCAGAAGCCAGCAGATTCAATCGGCGCTGCGTTACACGCAGTCTTGCCAGCAGCTCATCCACGGAAAACGGCTTTGTCAGATAATCGTCTGCGCCGTTGTCCAGTGCCTCGATCTTATCAGAATCTTCGCTCCGGGCACTCAGGACGATGATGGGCAGGTTCGACCATGTGCGGACGCTGCGGATGACCTCGATGCCGTCTATATCGGGCAGCCCAAGATCCAGCAGCATGATGTCCGGATTGTGGCTGGTAGTCATCATGATCGCCGTTTCCCCATTGGAAGCAGTCAGATATTTATAGCCGTGGGTCTTCAGGGTCGTTGTGATCAGACACCGTACAGGAACATCATCCTCTACGACCAAAATGGACGGCTTATTCATGAATGTTCACCTCGCTTTGCGGCAATGCAAAGGAAAAGACACTGCCATTGGGAATGTTGTCACGCAGGGTCAATGTTCCGCCGTGAGCCGTCAGGATCGCACGGCAGAGGGGCAAGCCCAATCCAAGGCTGCGGTGGCTGTCTGCGATGCGGCTCTGCCCGGTATAAAACATCTCGAACACCTGTGCTTTTGCGCGATCCGGAATGCCGGGACCGTTATCTGCAACTTCCACTACGACCTGATGGTCTTTCCGGTAAGCCGAAATCTGAATGACCGAGCCCACGGGGGTGTATTTGATGGCGTTATCCACCAGATTGACAACGACCTGCATGATCAGCCGTGCATCCACATTGACCAAGAGGATCTCGTCCCCATACTGTGTTGTGATGGTGTGTTCGCAGCTTTTCCGGTTGACATGATGCAGTGCTTCTTCGATCATTTCGTCCATCAGCTGCGGCGAGATCTGCAGATTCATCCGACCATCCTCAATGCGGGTGATGGAAAGCAGATTTTCCACCAGACCGATCAGCCATTGCGCATCGTCAAAAATATCGGTGCAGATCTTGTTCCGGGTCTCTGTATCCAGCGTTTCTCCGTTGGAAAGCAGATTGCTGGCATTGCCGGAAATGGAGGTCAGCGGGGTGCGCAGGTCATGGGAGATCGTGCGCAGCAGGTTTGCCCGCAGCTCTTCATTCCTTGCCTGCAATGCAGCTTGCTCTTTTTCCAGCGCGTTTCTGCGGTTTTCGATTGCCAGCGCACCTTCGCCCAGAATGGAAAGCAGCACACTGTTTTCAAAGGCATCCAGCGGTTTTTCGGACAGATCGATCCCGATCACTCCAAACACGCCGCCTCCGGTCCGAAGTGCAAGATAAAGTCCCTTTGCGTCCGGGTAGCTATCCGTGCCTGCGCCGGAACGCTTTTTGTTGGCAAACGTCCAGTTTGCTGCATCCCGTTCTTCCGGTGCAGAAAAGATGTTACACGGCACTTCCCCATCAATACCAAAAACCTGTTCTGACCCAAGATCTCCGTTTTGTTCCGGGTAAACGATCAGACTCCGGTTCAGCAGCTTCATCAACTGGGACGCTGTCTGAGAGAGGATTTCTTCCTCGCTTTTTGCTCTCTGTAAAAGCTGATTTGTATCAAACAGTATTTTTGTACGGAACGCTGCCTGCGCAGACATTTTTGCATGATCCTTCAGCCGCGTTGTCAGGGCGCAGGTAATGATCGCAGAGGTCAGCATCAGGGCAAATGTAACCTGATAACCGGGGTCATACGCATGGAATGTCAGGCGCGGTTCCGTCAGGAAAAAATTGTACAGCGCAACACCGGCAACAGACCCCAGCACACCGCAGGTGTAACCGCTGGTACACAATGCGGTGAACAGCACTCCCAGCATATAGAGCATAATAATATTATAGCGTGCAAAGTCCAGTTGCAAGAAAAAGAAGCCGATGAGCGTGATGCAGCTCAGGATGCCTGCGGTGATCAGCAGATCACGGACAGACGGCAGAAGCGGACGGGTGAACAGCTTCCGTCCTGAACCGTAGCCGTTCTCTGCAGAAGCATCCGGGATGATATAAATATCCAGATTAGGCGCAGTCAGCGTCAATTTTTCAGTCAGTGACGGTCCACTCCAGAAATGGCGGCGATGTACGCTGGAGCGCCCCAGCACGATTTTTGTAATGCCGGAGATGCGGGCAAACTCTGCGATCTGCTGCGGAATGTCATCTCCGTAGATCGTAGAAATGTCGGCACCTGCCTGCTCTGCCATACGAATGTGCTGCTGCAAACGCCGACGATCTTCTTTTCCCATCTGATCCGAATCCGGAGTCCGGACATACAGAGCTGTAAAGGTCCCTCCAAACGCCTTTGCCATCGTTGCTGCCGTCCGCACGATCTTTGCATTGGAGGGAGAGGACGACAGACACGCCAGAATATGTTCAGTGGGTGGGTCGTTCTGATTCATAAAGATCACCTGCCTTGCCCACAGTATAGCACAATTTGATGGTCACGACCACCAGCCGCGTCTTTTTCCTTCCTGTCGAAGGATCTCCCGTCGTATGTGATCCAGCGCATCTGCTGCCCAAAAACCACTCAACATGACTCCAAAAACCATCAAGAACAAAGCGACATCCATATGATCCGTCCTATCTTTTTAGAGCCGGAAACACTTCTGGATCGATGCGTATTTTCCCAAAACCAGCATACTTTCATCCCGGCACAGCTGCGTATCCGGCGTAATGCTCATATCGAGCTTTCCGTCTTTTTTCAGTGCAAGAATGTTGATGTTATACTTTTTTCGGATATTGATCTCACCGATCGTACGATCCATCCATTCCGGCGGAATGGTCACTTCCATGATGGCGTGGTCGTCCTGCAGCTCGATATAATCCAGAATGTGTTCGGAGCTGTATCGGATCGCTGCCCACTTTGCCAGCTGCTTTTCCGGATAGACCACTTCATCCGCACCGTTGCGCAGCAGAAACTTGGCTTGTACATCCCGCTCTGCACGCGAGACCACAAGCTTTGCGCCCAGTTCCTTGAGCAGTGATGTTGTTTCCAACGAACTCTGAAAATTGCCGCCGATGGTTACGATACACACATCAAAATTGCCAACGCCAAGGGAACGCAGAAAGTATTCGCTGGTGCTGTCACCGATCTGTGCATTCGTCACATAGGAAAGCACGGCGTTCACACGGTCTTCGTTGCTGTCGATGGCCATGACCTGATGACCCAGCTCATTCAGTTCCTGCGCAATATGGCGGCCAAAACGGCCAAGCCCGATCAAAAGAATCGATTTCATACTTGTCTCCTTTATCCGATTGCGATTTTCTCCTGCGGCAGACGAGAGTGGGCAGGGCTGCTGCCAAATGCCGCATAGATCAACGTCAATCCGCCAACACGTCCCAAAAACATCAGTGCGATCAGCACCCCCTGGGAAAGGATGCCCAACTGCGGCGTGATACCCAATGTCAGACCTACCGTTGCCACAGCCGAAGCGGTCTCATACAGACAGACCGACATCGGCAGCTGCTCTGCCGTAGCAATGACAAAGGCTCCGAGGAAGAACAGCGTCAAATACATCCCTGCGATGGTGGCAGCATTCTTGACCGCAGAACTATCTATGCGCCGCCCGAAAAATTCCGCATCTTCTCTGCGGCGGAAGGTTGCCCACATATTGGCCAGCAGAACGGCAAATGTTGTGGTTTTCATGCCGCCTGCCGTGGAGCCGGGCGAACCGCCCAACAGCATCAGAACCACCATCAATGCCTGTGAAGTGCTGCCCATCGCAGCAAGATCGGCGGTGTTAAAACCGGCAGTACGAGGGGTAACGGATTGGAACATCGACAATAAAATGCGCTGCCGGGCAGAGCCTGCCGTGAACTCGAAGCAATAAAAGTACAGCGCCGGCAGTACCAGAAGAAACGCCGTTGTGACAAGGATCACCTTGCTCTGCATCCGGTAACGGTGAAAATCAAGGCGGTATGTACAAATGTCCTCCCATGTCAGAAAGCCAAGGCCGCCAAAGACAATCAGGGCCGCGATCACTGTGGTAAGCAATGGGTCACCTGCATACCGTGTCAGCGAAACAAATTTTGCACCCTCTGTTCCCAGCAGGTCAAAGCCGGCATTGCAGAACGCCGAAATGGAATGAAACAGTGCATACCAGATCCCGCGCAAACCATAATCGGCGCAAAATGTCGGCAGCAGCAGTACAGCACCGGCCAATTCAAACAGGGCGGTGATCCGCAGAATAAAGCCTGTCAGCCGCACGATGCCGCCCATCTGCGGGGCAGCGGTGGCTTCCTGCATCGTGCTGCGCTGCTTGAGGGAGATCTTTCGCCCGGAAAGCAGCGCAAAGGCAGCGCCCACTGTAATGACGCCCAATCCTCCGATCTGGATCAGAAGAAGAATTACGCTCTGCCCGAATGCCGACCAGTAGCTGCCGGTATCCTGAACCACAAGGCCGGTCACACAAAGGGCAGAGGTGGAGGTAAACAGCGCCTCATGGAACGGTGTAACGCACCGCTGCTGTGCAGCAATCGGAAGCATCAGAAGCAACGCGCCCACCAGATCAACTGCCGCAAACCCTGCAATAATGACCTGAAAAGAAGAAAAACGGTGCTGCCTGTAACGAGGATATTGAATCATAAAAGCTCCTTTACCTATCCGTGTGCATAAAGATTAGCATGGAATAGATAAAGGAGCCGTAAAGAAAATTGTAGAAGTATAAAGATTCCATTAAAATTGATCGGGCAACACCAAATAACAAATGCTGGACATCACCAGTTAAAAAAGCAGTAATATCCAGCATTCATTTAGATTTCTAGTCCATGGCTCCCGGCCACATTCTTCAAATATTCCTCCGGATCACCATTCAGAATCAAATCAGCATAGCCAAGCGGGTCATTGTAGATGAGATAATCCAACTCCGACCTCTGTGCCATAGTCACATCCAGTGCATCCTCGACCCCGGTGCAGTCGATGGAAATTTTTCTTCCATCCCGGAGCAGCAGCTCCACGCAACCGGTGTCCATGTTGAAATGGCAAGCTCTTGCATCGTACTTCATGTTCGTATCCTTTCCGCCTTACGGCACCTTTACAGTTGTGACTTTCGTTACACGTTTTTTCTTCTGATAAGGTTTTGGACACACCGCCGTCGGGAACGAGCCAGAGCTTGTCGGGGCAAGGCCCCTCCATCTTGCTTGCGCAAGACCGCTCTGCCGCTTAAAAGCCCCACTGGGGCTTTCATTGCTGCGCAACCGCGGCATTCTGCTTTCCGAAGAAAACAAAAAATCCGAACCCTTCTCCTATCGAGAAAAGGTTCGGATTATTTTTGTTTGGTCCGAGTGGCGAGAATCGAACTCACGGCCTCTTGAACCCCATTCAAGCGCGCTACCAAAACTGCGCTACACCCGGATATCTGTTTGCATTTGTCGCTCGCAGCTTGATTAGTATACCCGACTTTGCCTGTTTTGTCAAGCGCTTTTTCCAAATTTCTGATGCAATTTTTACATTTTACAGTCCCGTTTTATGCTCGCCGGAGAGATGCGCGAAAGAGCGTTATTTTCAAAAATCGCAATACGCATCTTCCTCGTTGTCCTCGCGGATGGGAGTAGCGTCGTCCGGCGGTGTACCAAATTCCACCGTGGCAAAAGCCAGCGCGAACACGCTGTCTGCCCCGGCATGGAGCAGCGCCTGTGCGCAGGCGGCAGCCGTTGTTCCGGTGGTGATGACGTCATCCACCAGCAGAATGCGCTTGCCCTCCACTCGCTGCGGCTGTGCCGCCCGAAAAGCGCCTGCTACGTTGGCAATGCGCTGCTCCAGCGGCAGACCGGCCTGATGCCGTTTTGCCCGGGTACGCTCCAATGCCCGCGGTGCCAACGGCACCTCCATGGCCTTGGCCAGCGGCAGTGCCATCAACTCCGGCACGTTGTAGCCGCGCCTTGTGCCGGAGGCCGGCACCGGCACGATCAGGTCGTACCCGATGGCTGCCCACGGCACCGACTGCGGGAGCAACTCGCCGTACTGCACGGTCAACTCCCCGCCAAAGGCCAGCTGCACCAGACGGTTGCCCATCTCCACAGCCCGCCACGGCTTGCCTTGATATTTCGCGTTCAGGATGCCGCGCCGCACACAGCCGCTGTAGCGGTAGGGCGCGGCAGCACCGGCCAGATTACTGATATAGTGCTGCGCCGGGTCCAGCCGGATGCCCGGCTTGCGACGCAGCGTTTCCAGCTGCACTGCACAGTCCGGGCAATCTCGTACATCCCCCAGCACCCGGCCGCAGAAGGGGCACTCGCGCGGGTAGAGCAGCTGCCGCACCGCCCGCAGCGCCCTGCGCCGGGGGTCATAGTAGTCCATCAGTCCTTTTTGACTGCCACGATCACACGCACGCGCTTGCCTGCTGCGCAGCCAAAGTTATCGTACCAGCCGGTCAGATAGTAATCCTCGGAGTTCACTTCGGAGAGTTTGGTGGCGTAGTATTGGCCCTTGTACCACAGATACACCTGCATATCGTCTGCCGTCTCGTAGCGGGTTCCGTTGCTCATCACCGAGGCTGCGCCCACCCTGTCGATCTTCATGGGCATCAGCTGGATCATGGCCTTTACCGTGCCGTTCACGTTCTGCCGTACTGCCAGACCGCCTGCCAGCACCGGATACTTGATGGAGGTAGAAAAGCTGGCCTGACTGCCGTTGACGTAGCAGATGTAGGTAGCGCCGCCGCCCACAAAGTTGAGGATGGTGCTCATGGGCTGGCCGGTAATGTCGGCCAGCTGTTTGAGACCGATGCTCAGCAGCGAGCCGGAACTGCTGGTGATGCGGTTCCAGACCGTGCTCAGCAACGAGCCGTCAATGACGCCCCACAGGATCTCGCTGGTGGTGGGCACCAGTACATCGCGCAGATCATCCGCCACAGTCTTGTTGTTGGTGGTGCCGCCGGTAGAGCCGGAGGAACTATTCCCGGTGGAGCCGCTGCCGGAGCCGGAAGAACTGTCCCCGGAGCCGCTGCCGGTCAGCCCGCCCAGAATGGAACCTGCATTGACGGCCAGATTCTTCACGTCGTCCAGCACGCCGTATTTCCACAGATCACCTGTGACGTCGTTCAGAATCAGGCGGTCGATTTGCCCCTGCTCATTCAGCGTATAGTAGCGCACGGCCAGTGCATTCAGCTTTGTCCCCGCTATTCGGCTGGGACGAACCGTCCCAGCCAACCCCTCCGATGTCGTTTCCAAGATTTGTACGTCATCGGCCAGAGCATAGTCTCCCAGCGCGGTGGCGGTATCGTTGATGGTGCCGCTGACAGATTTGGACTCAATGGCGGTCACCTGCTCCCCTTCGGGGGTCACACTGATCTCCACCAGCCAGCCGGTGGGGTAGTTCAGGCTTTTGTCGATATTCACAGTGCGGGTAATGCCGTCGGTGCACATCACCGAGATCTTTTGCAGCACGTCTGCGCCATTATCCTCCACAAGACTGCGGGTAGCGGTCTGCACCACGCCGTAGAACACGCTGTCGGCTTCCTCGCCGGTGATCACATCGGCTACCTCGTTGTCCATGCCCAGCAGCAGGGTGACCACTTCGCCCACGCCGCCACCGTTCAGGGAGGAGATCTTGGACGCCACGGCAGAGCTGCCCAGCGTGTAATTGCTGCCCGCCACGGTCAGTGCGGTAGGCGCGCTGGCGCTGGGCGATACTGCCGTGATGCGGCCTGCGGCGCGGCGGGTGTAGATCCACACCGTCTGCAGGCTTTCGCTGTAATAGTACACATCGTACTTGTTCAGCTCTGCCGAGGCAGAGGTCTTATCGTTGCGGTAGACGCTCACCGGCGTAAAGGGCAGCTGTGTGCCCTCTGCGGCCACAAAGGGGCCCTTGCGGCTCTTGAGCAGCACCGAAGAGGTATCCACCTGACCGTTGGACACCGTAAAGCCCAGCGAACTACCGTAAGCGCTGCCGCTGGCGGTGTTGGCGCGCAGGGCGTTGTACAGCAGCAGGGTGCACTGCTCGTAGGTCATGGCCTGTCCCTGCGTGCAGGTCAACTGATCCCGCAGACCGATCTGCTGCGCCTTGTTCAGCTGTGCCTGCGGGAAGGAGCCGGTCAGGTCGGTGGTCTTATAGCTCAGCAGCTTCAGCACCGCCGCACAGGCCTCTTCCAGCGTGACGGTGTTGTCCGGGCGGAAGGAGCCGTCGGTGTAACCGTTCATCCAGCCCTGCTGCACTGCAATGCGGATGTAGGGTGCCCACTGGGAGGTGCCGGGCACATCCCGGTACAAAGTGCCCACCGTGCCCTGTGCGCCTACGCTCTCCCGGTAGGTGGAAAAGGACACCAGCATTTTGGCAAAGGCGCCGCGGGTAATGTTGGCGCCCAGTTCCTGACCGGTGGGCACAGCGCCCAGAGTAATAGCCGTCTGCAGAGCCGTGTTGTTGATGCTGGCCGCCGAGACCGGCAGCACCAGCACCGACACCGCAATGCTGACCGCCAGCAGAAATGCGAGAATCCGTTTTTTCATTGGTCGTACCTCTTGTTCTTTGTTTATCACGCCGCCGCGATCAATCGTAGCGCAATGCTTCAATGGGGTTCAGCCGAGCTGCGCGCCGCGCCGGCAGGTAGCCGAACAGCACGCCGATGCCCACCGAGATGCCAAAGGCCACCACAATGGAGTTGAAGGAGGGGCTTACCGTAACGGTGGTATCGGTCATGAACATGGGCAGTACCTTGTTGGCCGCCATGGACACCACATAGCCCAGCGCAATGCCTAAAACGCCGCCCAGCGCGGAGGTGGTGGCTGCTTCCACTACGAACTGCGCCAGAATGGTGCGCTCCTTTGCGCCAAGCGCCTTGCGGATACCGATCTCGCGGGTGCGCTCGGTCACAGACACCAGCATGATATTCATAATGCCGATGCCGCCCACCAGCAGCGAGATGCTGGCAATGCCGGTAAGCACCACGATGACCATGTTGATCATCTTGTTCATTTCCTCCAGCCACTCGCTGGCGCTGTACACATAGTAGCCGTTTTCCGTCTGGAGGATTGCCTGCAGTTCCTCCTCTATTGTGGCCTTGGTTTCATTGGCAAAACTTTCATCCACCATGATAGCCGTATAGTTGTTGACCGAGCTCTGGCTGGAGAGCCGCATCACGGTGGTGTAGGGCAGGTAAACGCAGTCATCATCGCTGCCCTGCTGCATGGTGGGGTCGCTGACCTTGGGTGCCAGCACGCCCACGATGCGAAACTTGTTGGCGCCAATTTTAAGTGTCTGTCCCACACCGTTTCCGCCAAAGGCCACCCGGTTCAGGTAATCGCCAATGATGCAGACCTGCTTATTGTCCTGCATATCCATGTATTGCAGGCCGCGCCCCTGTGCGAGCTGGTAGTTCTTCATTTCAGTGTAGTTCTCGTCCACACCGCTTATGTTGGACCAGCGGTAGCTGGTGGTACCAATCTTCAGCGTACCACTGGCATTGCCGCTGAACTCGATCTGGGGCGACACTGCCTTAATCAGGTTGGAATGCCGCTGGCAGATGTCGTACATCTCCTCCACCGGCACGGTGCGGGAGCCGTAGCCCCACACCTGAATGCTGAGGGTGTTTGTGCCCAATGCGGAAAAGCTGTCCCGCATGCTCTTGGTCATGCCATTGCCCAGACCCACGATGACGATGACCGCCATCACGCCAATGATGATGCCCAGCATGGTCAGAAAGGTGCGCAGCTTGTTGCTCCACACGTTCTGGATAGCCTGCCGGAAGGTTTCAAAGATCATGCCTGTTCCTCCTTTTCCGGCGTTTCGGGCAGCAGGGTGGGCTGCACCATGGCCTCCGGTGCGTGGGAGTCGCCGTCATACACCACCTGACCGTCCTCCAGCCGGATGATGCGGTCGGCCTGCACAGCAATAGAGTTGTCGTGGGTGATCAGCACTACGGTGTGTCCCTGCTTGTGCAGCTGCTGCAAAAGCCCCAGCACCTCCCGGCCGGTATGGGAGTCCAGTGCGCCGGTGGGCTCGTCCGCCAGAATGACCGGCGGGTTGCGCACCAATGCCCGCGCAATGGACACGCGCTGCTGCTGACCGCCGGAAAGCTGGTTAGGACGGTTTTTCAGCTTGTCGCCAAGTCCCACCTGCTCCAGCACCTCCCGGGCGCGGATGTGGCGCTCGGCGCGGGAGATGCCCGCATACACCAGCGGCACCTCCACGTTTTCCATCAGGTTCAGCTTGGGCAGCAGATTGTATTGCTGGAAGATAAAGCCCAGCATTTCGTTGCGGACAGCGGCCAGCTCGTTGCGGTTCATCTTGCCCACATCCCGGCCGTTCAGCCGGTAGGTGCCCGCCGTGGGCACATCCAGACAGCCGATGATGTTCATGCAGGTGGATTTGCCGGAGCCGGAGGGACCGATCACGGCGATAAACTCTCCCTTATTTACCGAAAACGATACGCCGTCCAGCGCCCGTACCTCATTCTCACCTTTTCCGTATACCTTTGTAAGGTTTTCAACCCGCAATATTTCCATTCTGAAACACTCCTTTCGCTTTTTACGCCCTCATTTTACTTGATACGGATGACACGACGGTGACTTCAAAGTGACGGATCTGTCACTTTGAAAAAAAGGGAGCCGCCTGTCAGACGGTTCCCTTATAAAAGCGGAGAGTAAACATAGCACCCGCGTTTTTCCGATTTTCCGCTTTGACTGTGCCTTTCTGTCCCGCAATGATCATGCGCGATAAGGCAAGCCCGATCCCGAAGCTCTTACCGTCGGAATTCTTTCCCTTGTAAAAGCGCTCAAAGATATGCGGAAGGTCCTCCGGAGAAATCCCCGTGCCGTTATCCTTGATTACGATTTCGGAATACAGGGCGGT
>OHIX01000274.1_pt1 | contig 20181 bp, 18 predicted proteins | sample 1568391 | NCBI WGS metagenome assembly OHIX01 (sample SAMEA3879541, study PRJEB24766) | human gut metagenome | biome: human-associated habitat; feature: feces | place: USA | collected 1985/1987 | reverse complement strand
GCCATCTTTCTCTCCGGCTGCTTCACCGACTGGGACCGCGAGCGTCTGCGCGAGACCTTTGCCGATGAGCTTGCGCTCATTCGTGAAACAATGGCCCCACTCTTCGGCATCTGCGCGGGCCTACAGCTCATCGGCATCGCCTTCGGTGCGCCGCTCGTCTATCCGGGCGAGGGGTACGAGGAGTTCGGCTTTCTGCCGCAGACCGTCCTCGCGCAGCATCTGCTGCTGCACGGCATCCGGGTCCAGCCCCATGCGCTGCAGCATTTCAGCCACGGAGACCTGCTTTCCGGTGGCAAAATCGAAGCACCAGCCCCGGGAATACCCCGGGTCGGTACCGCCGTCGTAGCGGAACACCACAAGGCTTACGCAGTCGCCGTACCAGTAGGCGTCCCAGTTGATATAAATCTCCGGGCTCCACTCGTCCTGCTGCGGCTCGATCTCCGGGCTGTCCTCGTACTGTCGGAAGTCTGCCGCATACATGGCGGCAAGCTCATCGTTGAGATAAGCAGCGTCCGGGCCGTCGCACACCAGCTGCGGCACATGGATGGTCAGCTTCTGTGCGCTGCCCCACTCGTACAGCTGGATGGTCTTTTCCAGCGTGAACTGCTCGGTGATGCGGTCTTTTTGTGCCGTCTGCACCGCCGTGTCTGCGGCGCTTTGGGAAGCTGCGCCGGAGCCTGCGGGGGCAGCGGGAGTCGCCGCACCGCCGCAGCCGGTCAGCCAGAGAGCCGCCGCCAGCACCGCAGCGGCAAGGCGTTTGTGTTTCATGGTCGTTCTCCTGTGTTCTCAGCCGTAGCTGCGGGTCATCTGCAGCTGGGTCTCGCCCTCGGCAAAGGGGTTTTGCCCGGCGATCATGGTCAGGGTCAGGTTCTCGTTGTACAGGTCGTTCTTGAACGCCGCCACAAATTCGAGCTCCTCATCGGCAGCGATGCCCAGCACCACGCCCTCGGGCACCACGCCCAGATACGCGGCGTCGCCCCGATAGATGCGGCTGTTGTCCTGCACGCCCAGCTGAACGCTGCCGTCGCTGGTCAGGTCCATCCAGTTCCAGCCGGTTTCGGCGGTGTAGTTGTAGGAGCCGGTGACGGAATAGGGGATCTCCTGCGCGCTCCACTCTGCCGACAGGGGAGCTAGTTCCAGCACAGAGCCATCCGCCCGGCGCAGGTTCACCTCGCTGCCGCAGAGTTCCAGCGCCACACCGTTGTTGGCAAAGTAGATGGGATCCTGACAGATCATGGCATTGCCGAACATGAGGCAGCGCAGCACGTCCACATACTCCACCACGCCGTCTTTGGTCAGCAGATAGACCACCGGGCGGAAGAATCCGTCCTCCTGCTCCCCGATGCACACGTCCACATACTCGTTATAAGCGCCAAGGATGGGGTAGCTGTGCTCCTGTTCCACCCGGATGCCAATGTCTCCCCATTGGTCGGTCTTTGGCGCGGGGCTCAGGGTGATGGTGGCCTGCGTTCCCTCCAGCTGCACCTGCACACCATCGTAGGTGTCGGTCAGCACCGGGGTGTCAGCGGGGGGCAGCGAGAGCTCCATATCCAGCTGCTGCCAGCCTTCTTCGCAGCTGTACTTACCCCGGAGCACCAGTTGATCCTGCTGTGGCAAAAGCAGGCACAGGTTTTCCAGTTCATTGTATTCCAGCGTATCCATCCGCATTTGCGAGAGCTCTCCGCCAAGGCGCAGGCTATCGTAATACGCGCCCTGCGCCATCTCCCGGTCAAAGGCCTGCATGGCCTGCCGCTGCACCTGCGTCTGTACTTCGTCCGGGTCCAGACCCATCCGCTGCAGCATCTCGGCTGTGGTGATCTGCCTGCCGGTGGCAAAATCGAAGCACCAGCCGCTGTAACGCCACGGGGCGGTGCCGCCGTAGCGGCTGCGCACCACCAGACTGACACAGTCGCCGTACCACCAGTCATCCCAGCCCACACCGATCTGCGGGTACTCGCCGCCCGGCTGCCCGGCCTCTTCGCTGTTCTCGAACTCCCGGAAATCCGCCGCATAGATGGCATTCAGCTCATCGTTGATGTAGGCGGCATCCGGGCTGTCGCATTCCAGCTGCGGCACATGGACGGAAATGTACTGCACCGCTTCCTCCCCCCACACGCCCGAAACGTTCTTTTCCAGCGTGTACTGGTCGGTGATGCGGTCTGTCTGGGCGGCCTGCGCCACCGCGCCGGGGGTGCTTCGGCTGCTGTTGGAGCTTTGGTCGGCAGCGGCGCTGGGGCTGCTCTGGGTGCCGCCGCAGCCGGTCAGCAGCGCGGCAGCCAGTGCAAGGCTTACAAGGTGTTGGTATTTCATGACGGGCTCCTTTTCTATGGTGTGGTTCAGCCGTCTCCTATGCCTTGCCACTTGTCGATGATGTAGGCGGCCCAATAGGTCTTGTCGTTGATATCCACCACAGTGATGCCTACCTTATTCACCACCGGGTCGTCCTCATGAAGCCCCGGCACACCGCCGTAGTCCTTGATCAGTTCATCCACCAATTGCTGGAACTGGGCCTCTGTGGCGGGGTAAAGGCAATCCAAGCTGTAACGTTGCTTTTCTTCGTGGTCAAAATCCACGCCTACCCGGTACTGATCGAGCATATGGAAGATGGCTGTGGAGCCGGAGCTGTAACCCGCCTCGTGCAGGCCATCCCACATCTTTGCGGCATAGTCGCCCTCCATCCGCAGCCTGAGCCCTTCGTCCGACGGGAACTCCGAGCTGCCGTTATCCACAAACATCTGCACATCTGCCTGAATGGCGTGTTCCAGACCCTTACTGTACTCGAACTTGATGTTCTCCACCTTTCGCTGGGCCAGCTCTGCGTTGAAAATGGTCAGGATCTTCTGCCCGTCCCGGATCACAGGGATCGGCGGCGAGGGAGGCGTTTCTGTGGCAGAGCCGGAACTTGTGGAGCCGGAGGAGCAGCTATCGTCACAGGCTGCCAACGCCAGCATCACCGCCGATGCGCCGGAGAGCTTGAGGAACGTCCGTCGGTTCATCTCTTTCATGGGGGTGCTCCTTTCTATAAAGCCCCGGACACAGGGGGAGTGTGCCCGGGGCAAACAGGGGGATGTCTTGTTATCTTATGCCTTGTTATTTCGGAACACAACAGCGGTCATGTAGGTCTTGCCCTGAACCACCGGGCAGTAGATGCTGATGAACTCTGCCTTGGCGCTATTAGAATTGTTCAGCAGTTTTGCTACAAAAGTCCGAACGGCAGTATTCTCGCAAGAATACTCATCCTCCAGAGCCACCACATTCTCGGGAGACGGTTCGGAGATGCCGGCCATACCTGCCAAACTGTCCTTGCCATACTTGTTCCGTATCTTGTCCTCAAGTCCATTGAGTTCCCCAAAAATGATCTTGTGGTCAGGGTCTTTCAACGTATGCGGTGTCTCGTTGGCCTCTTCAAAAACACGTCCGTAGCACCTTATGGCACCCACCGCATCCTGATTGAGGGTCAGCTGCTCGTGGACAACCGCCCCTGCATCGTGCTTTTCCTTCCAGACCTTGTTGATGGCTGCCACCAGCTCAGCTTCCTTGCTGCCAGCGGGCGCTGCGGGCGTGGAAGGGGTGCTGCCGCAGGCAGCCAGTGCCAGCAGGGCGACCGATGCGCCGGTAAGGGTGAGGAATTCGCGTCGGTTCATCTCTTTCATGGGGGTGCTCCTTTCAATACAGTATATTATAGATTACGGTTCGCAACTTGCGGGAAGTCCGTGCATCCCGGCCCCGCTTCAGATCGGTGCAAAGTTTACCATTACCGCCACCGTATAGGTCTTGCCCTTAATGGTGGGGCAGTAGAGCCCGATCATCCACTGCTCGGGATGCGGACTCGCCAGTCTACGCCCGCCGGCCAGACTCCGCACAAACTCCCTGACCTCGCTCGGATTACTAGGATACAGTTGCTTTAATTGCATACCGTCATGGGTGTTGTTAGAAACTCCCACAGTCCCCCGATAGCTTCCGTTTCCATATTTGTTCCTGATTTCCTGTATCATTTCAGACTCACGGAGTTGGTACTCGTGGAATACATCATCAGGCAAGTTCCATTTGCGGTAATCCTCTTCGTCTACTTCAGGTTCATAGGTTTCAAAGGGGCTGGCTGTAAACTTTGCGAGGTCGGCAGCCTCCTGACAGTAGACCACAGACTTGCAGATATCAAGTTTGGGATTGGGGGCTACTTGTCTGTTGACTTCATACCAGACCTCGTTGATGGCTCTGAACAGGGTCATCTCTTTGCTCTCAGAGGCCGGAGGTGCGGGAGGTGCGGAGGGCCCACCGCAGCCTGCCAGCGAGAGCGCCACAACGGCTACGCCGGTAAGGGTGAGGAATTCGCGTCGGTTCATCTCTTTCATGGGGGTGCTCCTTTCTGTTTGTCCCCTGCTTTTTAGGGGGCTCTGGTTTTGGTATTCTCTGCACTTGCAGTCCGCTCCATCTTATGCTATCCTTATGAATAGAATCCGCAGATGCCTGTTGACGCGTTTTGTGCACAGCGACAGGCTTTCTGCACCGGCGCGAGACCTCTTCTGTTTGTACTGTATCATACCCGGGAAAAAATTGCCCCCTCAGAAAAGCCTTTTTTGGGGGGCAATTCCAAAAAAATTTTTGGGGTTTTGGGACTTCCCCCTCAAAAAATCCCCCCAAAAAGCCCAAAATTGGGGGGATTTGGGGGTGGTTTCCCACCAAAACAGGCAGCTGCAGCCCTGCCTGTGCCGATTTTCCCCCTCTGGCTGCAATGTGCGGAAAGGAGTCATGAAAAATGGAACGAAGGACATTTTTAAAACTTGCGGCGCTTGTCCCCGGTCTGGCTCTTGCGGGCTGCGGCGGCAGCAAGACCCTGCTCTCTCCCAAGGACCCCACCATGCTCAGCATCTGGCATGTGTACGGCGAACAGGCGGACTCGCCCATGAACCGCCTGCTGACCGAGTTCAACGACACGGTGGGCAGAGAGAAGGGCATCCTGCTCAACGTGACCAACATGACCAACAGCGCCGCCATCGGCGGCCAGCTGCAGGACGCCAAGGCCGGCAAGCCCGGCGCGCTGGACCTGCCGGACCTGTTCTCGGCCCACCCCGCGGACGCCAGCGCTCTGGGCATTGAGAACCTTGTGGACTGGAACGACTGGTTCACCGCCGAGGACATGGCGGCCTATGTGCCCGGCTTTGTGCAGGACGGCATCATTGACGGGAAGCAGGTGGTGTTTCCGGTGTCCAAATCCACCCAGCTCATCTTTTTGAACGGCTCCCAGTACGCCCGCTTTGCGGCGGACACCGGGGCGCAGCTTTCCACCCTTGCCACATGGGACGGCTTTTTTGAAATGGCGGGTGCCTACCGGCAGTGGTCGCAGGGCAAGCCCTTTTGCGCGCTGGATTACCCCCTGCGTCTGGTGGAACTGAACGCGCTGGAGCAGGGCAGCGGCGAGCTGTACAAGGGCAGCTGGTACGATCTGACCAACGAGACCTTCCGCGCTTCGTGGATGGAGTTTGCCCGGGCGCTAGTGCAGGGCGATATTCTGGTGTCGGACCTGTACTCCAACACGCAGGTGATGACCGGCGAGACGCTGGCGGGCCTTGGCAGCTCTGCGGCCATCCTTTATTACAATGATTTCGTCACCTACCCGGACAACACCACCGAGCCCACCGACCTGCTGCTGGCTCCCCTGCCCCACGCCGCAGGCACCGCCACGCCCCTGATGCCGCAGGCCGGTGTGGGTCTGTGCGCCTTTAAGACCACCGACCAGAAGGCCGAAGCCGCTGCGGTGTTCCTGCGCTGGCTCACCGAACAGCAGCGCAATCTGGAATTTGCCGCCGATACCGGCTATATGCCGGTGTCCAGCGCCGCCTTTGACGCCATTGCGGACTATCCCTTTGAGCAGCAGAGCTATCAGCGGCTGTACGACGTCTACAACGAAATGCGCATCCAGAACACACCCCTGTCCGAACCGGGCATCGTGGGGTACCACGCCAAGGCCAAAACCTTGTACGACAGCCTGCGCCAGCGCCAGAAGGACTACCCCCAGCGCCTTGCAGACGGCGAAACGCTGGAAGCCCTTGCCGAGGAAACATGGCAGCTGCTGTGTGACAATGCCTGAGCCTGCCGCTCAGCCGGAAAGGAGGGACTTTGATGCACTTTGTTGACCGGCACCGTGAAAAGATCCGCCAAAGCCCCATGAGCAGCCGGCTGCTGTGGGCCTGCCTACTGCTGGTGGTGCTGCTGGTGTTGACCTTTGGTGCAGCGCTGTTCCTGTTTGCCAGCCTGCACAACACCAAAAAGGACATCAGCCGCAGTCTGCAGATCCAGTTTTCGGTGTTCCAGAACGATATGGAGCGCTATTTTGACCAGCTGGCGGTCATGGGCGTGAACCTGTCCGAGGACATGAGCGCAGAGGTGGACAAGGAGCTTGCTCTGCGGCAGATGTCCTTTGCCCAGCTGAACGACTCCCCCGAGGTGCTGAACGCGCTGGAGGAGGAAATGATCGAGCCGCTGTGCCGCCGTCTGCGCCAGACCGGCTGTTCCGGCGCTTTTGTGCTGCTGGATGCCACCGTCAACACCCGCATGGAGGGGGCAGAGCATTCCCGCGCCGGACTGTATGTGCAGAAAAGCGGTGCCGACACCCCCACCGTGCCCCTGCTGCTGTACCGGGGCAGTGCGGAGGTGGGCAAGGCCCACAGCGTGATGCCCCACCGCAAGTGGCGCATGGAGTTCCAGACCGACCAGTTCCCGGACTACGACCGCTGGATGACCCCCGGCAGCGCCCCGTTGTACCAGTCTTACACGCTGACCGAGCGGTTCGAGCTGCCCGGCACCTCGGAGGAGGTGCAGTTGTTTTTGCTGCCCCTGCGGGGGCGGGACGGCACGATGTACGGGCTGTGCGGCTTTGAGATCAGCGAGAGCTACTTCAAGCAGAACTTTGCCCAGCCCACCGGCTTTGACCGGCTGAGCTGCCTGCTGGCCCCGGCGGGGGACGGCCTTGCCGCCGATGCCGCCCTCAGCAGCGGCACCACCGGCGGCTACTACCATGCCCCCCGGAACACGCTGGTGCTGCGCAGCATGGGCGGCGGGCTGACCCAGTTGACCGGCCCCGACAGCGCCTATGCGGGCATCTCCCAGCTGTGCCGCCTGAGCGAGAACCAGTCCTACCGGCTGGCGGTGTGCATCCCCATGGCAGACTACCGGAGACTGGTCTTTTCCGGCAATCTGCAGATGCTGCTCATCGGCCTGTTCATCGCCTTTTTCGTGGTGTTCTGCTGCATGAACTTCCACCGGCGCATCCTCTCGCCGGCGTTCCGGCAGTTCGAGGAGGACCGGCGGGAGTCCCGGCGGTGGATGAGCTGCAGCTGGAACGCCAGCAGATGCAGACTGAGCTGTCCCGGCTGGCGGACGTGTGCCGCAACGAGTCGGTGCCCGATGCCTTCCAGACCTTTGTGGCGGGCATTCCCACCCTGACCAAGACCGAACGCCGCATCTTTGACGGCTACGCCGCCGGGCTGCGCACCCGGGAGATCGCGCAGCAGCTGGACATCAAGGACAGTACCCTGCGCTTCCACAACAAGAATATCTACGAAAAACTGGGTGTAAGCTCCCTCAAGCAGCTGCAGCAGTTCGTGGCGATCCTGAACTCCGGCAGCGGCAGCGCCCCGGACGAAAGCGGCTCCAAGAATGCCCGCTGAATGGAACGTTCCCGCACCGCAGCTTTCACCGGAAACAAGCAAAAATGAAGGGGCTATTGCAAAATAGCCCCAACAAAAAAAAGAGATAGACTTCCCCGAGAGGGGTTGTCTATCTCTTTTTTTGTTGTAAGCTGAAACTGCAATGAACCAACTACAACACGAACAGTAAGCTGATCTCTTACGAAATGATATTGTCAATATCAAATTGTGAATCAGCATCGCATTGACAACGGAAACAAAAAAGCCCGCTTTCTTCCTCCATTTAGTCGATTGTTGTTTCAACTGCACTTCTCGCAGAACTCCCAATCATTTCAACAATGCTTTCAGATCTTCTTCCGGCGTTGTGATCGGTGCAATGCCATAGTTTTTCACCAAGAAATCAAGGACGTTCGGCGAAATAAATGCCGGCAGCGTGGGGCCAAGACGGATATTCTTAATGCCCAGATACAGCAGCGTCAGCAAAATGCACACGGCCTTCTGCTCGTACCATGATAACACCATGGACAGTGGCAGGTCATTCACACCACAGCCGAAAGCATCCGCAAGGGCAACAGCGATCTGGATGGCGCTGTAAGCGTCGTTACACTGTCCGACATCCATCAGGCGGGGCAGACCGTCGATGGTGCCAAGGTCAAGGTCGTTGAAGCGGTATTTGCCGCAGGCAAGGGTCAGCACTACGGTATCGGCAGGTGTCTGCTTTACAAATTCCGTGTAGTAGTTACGACCGGGGCGTGCGCCATCACAGCCGGCAACCAGAAAGAAGTGCCGGACTGCGCCGGACTTGACCGCCTCAATGACCTGATCTGCCACGCCAAGCACCGTGCCACGGGCAAATCCAGTCATGACCGTACTGCCGCCATTGATCCCGGTGAAGGACTTGTCCTCGGAGTAACCGCCCAGCTCCAAAGCCTTTTCGATGACCGGGGTGAAGTCTTTGTCCTCTCCGATGTGCGTCATTTCGGGGTAAGATACCACCGACGTGGTGAACACCCGGTCGGCATAACTTGCTTTGGGCGGCATCAGACAGTTGGTGGTGAACAGCACCGGTGCGGGAAGCTCCGCAAACTCCTTCTGCTGATTCTGCCATGCCGTGCCGAAATTGCCCTTGAGATGGGAATACTTTTTCAGTTCAGGATAGCCGTGAGCGGGGAGCATTTCACCATGGGTGTAGATGTTGATGCCTTTGCCCTCAGTCTGCTCCAGCAGCAGCTTCAGGTCGTGGAGGTCATGGCCGGAGACGATGATGAACGGTCCCTTTTCCACGGTCAGCGGAACGGTAACAGGCACGGGCGTTCCGTAGCTTTCGGTGTTGGCCTTATCCAGAAGTGCCATGCACTTGAGGTTTTTCTCGCCAACCTCCATCACGATAGGCAACAATTCCTCCATGCCCCAGTCCTCGCCAATGGCGAAGAGCGCCTTGGCAAAGAAGCGGTTCACTTCATCATCGGTATACCCCAAGACCATAGCGTGATGCGCATAAGCCGCCATGCCGCGCACGCCAAACAGAATAAGGGATTTCAGGCTTCGGATATCCTCATCTGCGTTCCAAAGCAGGTCCATATCGTAGTCACTGGTGCGTCCGCAAGGGGCAGCACAGCTCGAGCAGTCGGGCACCAGCTGTGCTTTTTCGGCGTGTACCCGGCCGATCAGTTCCCGAATCGTCTTTTCATTAAAGTTCACATTGGTGACCGTGGTAAAAAGTCCCTCGATCATCAGACACCAGACCTCCGGCGTTGCCTGCATCCCGCCGTCCGTGGCTCTGGCCAGCCCAATCAGAGCGCCGGTCAGTTCATCCTGAAGCTGTGCAACATCGGCAGTCTTGCCGCACACCCCCGCTTTTCCGGTGCAGCCGGAGCAGGCTGCCGTCTGCTCGCATTGAAAGCAAAACATTTTACGTTCCATCTTGAGGCTCTCTCTTTCGTTTAATCCAGAATTTTTCCGTCAATGGAGATGGTGACCACCTGCCACGGAATGAACTTTCCGCTGGTCTGCAGTGCCTTTTTTGCGGCCATCTCCAAGCCGCCGCAGCAGGGCACCTCCATGCGGAGGATGGTCACGCTCTGGATGTCATTGCTGCGCAGGATCTCGGTAAGTTTTTCGCTGTAATCCACAGCATCCAGCTTCGGGCAGCCGATGAGAGTCACTTTGCCGCGCATAAACTCCTGATGGAAATTGGCGTAGGCATAGGCCGTGCAGTCCGCTGCAATCAGGAGCTTTGCGCCCTCAAAGTAGGGCGCATGGATGGGTGCCAGCTTGATCTGCACCGGCCAGTTGCGCAGGCGGGAGACCGGCTGTACAGGGGCGGCAACTGCACTTTCGGCAGCCTCCGGCTGTTCCAGCATCCGCATCCGGGAGCCGGGGCAGCCGCCCTCGTGGAGGTGCTTCATCTTCTCCTGCAATTCCTTTTTCTTTTTGTTCTCCTGCACCGCTGCCTCGTCGTAGGCAGGGGCTTCCCGCTCCTCAAAGGTGATGGCTCCAGTGGGGCAGCCCGGCAAGCAGTCGCCAAAGCCATCGCAGAAATTTTCCCGCACCAGCTTTGCTTTGCCGTTGATGATATCAATGGCTCCTTCATGGCAGGCGGTTGCGCACAAGCCGCAGCCGTTGCATTTTTCTTCGTCAATATGGATGATCTTCCGAATCATATCTATACTCTCCTGTTGTGAGTGTTTTTGCATTTGCAGGTTTATTATAGTATACTAAAGCCATCTTGTATGTTTGAATTCCAACAAGGAGAGCATTTATGCAAAAATATCTGCCTGTTCTGCGGAGCTGCCCCTTCTTTACCGGGCTTACCGATGATGAGATTTTGTCCATCCTGCACTGTGTCAGTGCAGCGAAAATCACCCGGCCCCGGGGCTCCTACATTTTCCGTGCCGGAGATTCCACGGAGGTCATGGGGCTCATGTTGTCCGGCTCCACCCTTGTGATACAGGAGGATCTTTGGGGACACCGCAATATCCTGTCCAAGTGCAATACCGGAGACTTTTTCGGGGAACCTTACGCCGCCACCCCCGGTGCCATCCTGAACATCAGCGTAGTGGCAGAGGAGGATTGCGAGATCCTGCTGCTGAACGTCAAGCGGCTGCTCACCGCCTGCCCCACCGCCTGCGACCATCATCAGAAGCTCATCCGCAATCTGGTCAGCGTTCTGGCAAACAAAATACTGCTTTTTAACGATAAGATCACCCATGTCAGCAAGCGCACCACCCGGGAAAAGCTGCTGTCCTACCTGTCTGCCGAATCCATCCGGCAGTCCTCCCTTTCCTTTGACATCCCCTTTGACCGTCAGCAGCTGGCGGATTTTCTCTGCGTGGAGCGTGCCGCCATGTCGGTGGAGCTTTCCAAGCTGCAAAAAGAAGGGCTGCTGGTCACCAAACGGAATCATTTTGAGCTGTTGGCCCGTTGACCGCTTGGTACACTGCCTGCAAGCACCGGCTTCTTTGCGGAAACCGGTGCTTTTTTGCAGTTGCACTTTCCCCGGGAGATTATTATACTTATAAAAAAGGCCGGGTGCTTCAAGGTCAGGAGGGAAAGCGTATGACACGGAACAAAACCACACAGGGCGGTATCTCCCTGCGCAGCAGAGTCACGGCATGGCTTGCCGCAATTTTGCTGGTCACCATGCTTTCCACCGGCATCGCTACCATGGCGGGGCAGTGGACAGTGCACTCCTTTGATACGCTGCTGGCCGACAACGCCCTCTGCTACACGGTGCAGAACGCCCTCAAGGACGAAACACAGGCCTTTGCGCGCTATGTGCGCCAGCCTACTTCTGAAACCGAACAGGCCTATACCGCCGCCTGCACCGCTTCCGAGCAGAGCCTTGCGGCCCTGCCCTTTGATTATGCCCGCATCGGCGAGGAGCGCTATGCCCGTACATGGAACCTTTTGCAAGGGTATGCGGGCTATCGGCAGGAGCGGGATGCTTTTTTGCAGCTTGCGCCCTCGGCAGATACCTATATTGAACAGATGTACCATGTGATGGCACTGCAGGACTACCTTGCCGAGTATGCGCTGCGTCTGACACAGGCCACGCTGGAACAGGAAAACGCCCTTTACAGCAGCACGGCGGCTCACATCCGGCATCTTCCGTGGCTGTATCTGGGGCTGTTCCTGACGGCAGCCGCGCTGATGCTGCTGCTCATCCGGGTGCTGAGCCGCGCGGTGGTGCGTCCGCTGCTGCGGTTGGCACAGGCCTCCCGCAGCATTGCCGAGGGGGATCTTTCCAGCCCGGATCTTCCGGTGAAAAGCAACGACGAAGTGGGGCGGCTGACGGGAACCTTTAACCAGATGAAGCACGCCATGGCGCAGCAGCTGACCACGCAGCAGGCCTTGCACCGGGAAGAGGTGCGGAACCTTGCGCTGGAAAAGGATCTGGAACACACCCGGCTGGAGGTGCTTAAGAGTCAGGTAAACCCGCATTTTCTGTTCAATACCCTGAACATGATCTCCTGCATGGCGCGGCTGGAGGATGCTTCCACCACCGACCAGATGATCGTGCATCTGGGCAGTTTGTTCCGGCACAACCTGCGCACTAAGCGCCAGCAGATCACGCTGGAGGAGGAACTGGACGGGCTGGAGGACTACATTTATTTGCAGCAGATGCGGTTCGATGGACGCATTACCGTAGAAAAAAGCATCCGGGTGCAGCCTGCGGCGGTTTTCGTTCCGTCCTTTATGCTGCAGCCGGTGGTGGAAAACGCTTACTCGCACGGGCTCAAGTCCTGCGAGGAAGGCGGACGCATCCTGCTGCGGGCATGGATGCAGGGCAAGGTGCTGGTGCTCACGGTCGCGGACAACGGCAAGGGGATGACCCCAGAGGAACTGGACGCCGTGCAGGCAAAAATTGCCCAGAGCGAGCAGACCGGCCGCAGCATTGGCCTTGGCAATATTTCCCGCCGCATCGGGATACTGTATCCGGGCGGCAAAATGCAGATATACAGCCGCGCAGGTCATGGCACGGTGGTGCGGTTTGAACTGCCGCAAACGCAGCAGCCGGAGGAAAAGGAGGGGACGCTCTCGTGAAGTGCAAATTGCTGGTGGCAGAGGATGAATTGATCGAGCGCAAGGTGCTGTGCCGGACTTTACAGAAGTATCTGGGAGATCTGATAAGCCTGTATGAAGCCAAAAACGGCAGAGAGGCTCTGGAAATTTTTGCCCGCGAAGCGCCGCAGGTGGCTGTGCTGGACATTGAAATGCCGGGTCTCACCGGGCTGGAGGTGGCGCGCAAGATCCGAGAAACAGACAGAAACTGCGCCATCCTGTTCCTGACCGGTTTTGATAAGTTCGACTATGCACGGCAGGCGATCTCTGTACGGGCGATGGACTATCTGCTCAAGCCTTACAACGAGCAGGAACTGGTATTCGCGGTGGAGGATGCCATCCGGCAGGTGTCGGTGCCGCTGCCTGCCCGCCCGGCACAGCCCCCTGCGCCTGCAGAGCCCCTCCGCCGGGAAGAGGACGAGGATATGCGTACCGCCATCATCCGTGCCGAGATCAGCCGCTTCATCGACGCCCACTATAGGGAGGATATCTCCATGCAGGATGCCGCCGCTGCGCTGCGCTACTCGGACGCCTACTTCTGCAAGCTGTTCAAGCAGTGCTTTAAGGTGAACTTTTCGGCCTATCTGAACGAATACCGGGTGAACAAGGCGCGCCAGCTGATTTTGGACCCGCGCCTGAGCCTGAAAGATATCGGCGCTGCTGTGGGTTACAGCGACGCCAACTATTTTACAAGGGTGTTCAAGCGCCTGACCGGCCAGACCCCTTCGGAATACCGCGTAGCCGCAGCGGAAAAAGCGGCACAAGGATAAATCGGATTCAAAAGAAGCGCTCGTTCTTTCCTGCCTGTCAGCAGGAGAGGAACGGGTGCTTTTTTGTTTTTGCCAGTTTCTTTCGTCCAAAAAACACAAAAATTGTACTTGGATACAACAAAGACAAAATCGTACTGCGTTTCACAAAATAATCCGGTTTCGCAAAAATGAACGAGTTGTTAAAATATAATCATAGAACAAGCACGAAAAGAGAGGATGCCATTCATGAAGAGAAGAACGTTTCTGTCGCTGATGGGCGCGGCGGCACTGACCAGCAGCATGATGCTTACCGGCTGCGGTGCCGACCGCAAGATCGTGCGTATCGGCCATGTGCAGTCCCAGACCCACCCGGATCATCTGGGACTGGAAGCCTTTGCCAACTATATCAACGAGAAGCTGGGCGACAAGTACCGCGTGGAGGTGTACCCCAGCGAGCTGCTGGGCTCCCAGACCGAAATGGTGCAGCTGACCCAGACCGGTGCTATCGACTTTGTGGTGGCGTCCAATGCCATCATGGAGACCTTCAGCGCCAAATACCAGATCTTCAACCTGCCTTACCTGTTCTCCAGCGTGGAAGCCTACCACGAGGCCATGGACGACCCTGAGGTGACGGACCCCATCTTCAAGACCACTTCCAAGGCCGGTCTGGAAACGGTGGCATGGCTGGATGCCGGCACCCGCAACTTCTACACCATCAAGACCCCCATCAACCAGCCCTCCGACCTGAAGGGTCTGAAGATCCGCGTGCAGCAGTCGCCCACCAACGTGGAAATGATGCGTCTGCTGGGCGGCACCGCTACGCCCATGGGCTTCGGCGATGTGTACACCGCATTGCAGGCCGGTATTCTGGATGGTGCCGAGAACAACGAACTGGCTCTGACCGATAACGGTCACGGCGATATCTGCAAGTATTACTCCTACGATATGCACCAGATGGTGCCGGATCTGCTGGTGGCAAACTACGCCTTCCTGAACGAACTCAGCGACGAGGAGCGCGCGATCTTTGAAGAGGGCTTCCAGATCGTGAAGCGCACCGAGCAGGACGCTTGGGAGGATGCTGTGGCTGAGGCCAAGGACAAAGCCGAGAACGAGCAGCACGTCAACTTTATTTACCCGGACACTGCACCGTTTCAGGAGGCTATGGCCCCCCTGCACGATTCCGTGCTGGCAGCAAACCCGGAGCTGCAGCCCATTTATGACCTGATCCAGCAGCACAACGCTGCCCATACTGCGGACTGAGGAGGAGCATCATGGAAAAACTGAGAAATACCCTGAACAAGGTGCTCAACCTGCTGGCAGGTCTGAGCATGACAGTCATGGTGGTGCTGACCACCTATCAGGTCATCGTACGTTATATCTTCAACTCTCCCTCCACATGGTCGGAGGAACTGGTGGGTTATCTGTTCGGCTGGAGCACCATGCTGGGTGCCACCATCGTCTCCGGCGAGCGCGGCCACATGAACATTCCCGTGCTGGTGGATCGGTTCAACCCCACCATGCGCAAGGCGTTCCACATCTTTGCCGAGGTCATTGCCTTCCTCTTCTCTGCGACCATTCTGGTGTTCGGTGGTTTTCAGGTGTCCCAGCTGGCCATGGGGCAGCAGACCTCCTCGCTGGGCGTTGCCGTGGGCGTGTTCTACTGGGTCATGCCCATCTGCGGCGTGATCATTCTGGTGTATTCCGTGCTGAACATTATCGGCATCGCCAACGGTTCCATCTGTCTGGATACCCCGGAGGATGCAGACTTTGCAAAGGTGGAAGCCGAAATGGCTGCCGACGCCGACAAGGAAAATAAGGAGGACTAAGCTGTGGCAATTCAAGCGTTACTCGTAATTCTGGCAGTGCTGCTGGTGCTGCTGTTCCTTGGCGTGCCCATCTCGTACGCCATTGCAGTCTCTTCCCTGACTGCTATCCTTTCTTCCATTGACCTGAATGTTGCCGTGCTGACCGCTGCCCAGCGCACCTTTGTGGGCATGAGCAAGTTCAGCCTGACCGCCATCCCGTTCTTTATTCTGGCTGGCAACATCATGAATCAGGGCGGCATCGCCAAGCGTCTGGTGGATTTCGTCATGGCCATTCTGGGCAAGCTGCCCGGCGCACTGCTGGTGACCAACATCGGCACCAACGCCCTGTTCGGCGCCATCTCCGGCTCTGCTTCCGCTGCGGCGGCTGCTGTTGGCTCCATGATCCGCGACGGTGCCGAGGAGCAGGGCTACGACCCCGCCGTGACCGCTGCCACCAACGCTGCTTCCTCCTGCTCCGGTTTGCTGATCCCGCCGTCCAACGCCTTGATCACCTACTCGCTGGCATCCGGCGGCACCTCTGTGGCTGCGCTGTTCATGGCCGGTTACGTTCCCGGCATCATCTGGGCGCTGTGCTGCTGCGTGGTGGGCGTGCTGCTGGCGGTCAAGCTGGGCTATAAAGGCACACCCGGCAAATTTGACTGGAAAAATCTCGGCATCTGCACCCTGCGCGCTCTGCCTTCCCTGTCCCTGATCATCGTGGTCATCGGCGGCATCATCGGCGGTGTATTCTCTGCCACCGAGGGCTCTGCCATTGCCGTTGTCTATGCGCTGGTGCTGGCTTTCTGCTACCGCTCCATCAACCTGAAAAGCCTGTGGAAGATCATCGTGGACTCTGCCAAGATGTCCGGCATGGTGGTGTTTCTTGTGGGCGTTTCCAACATTCTGGGCTGGGTCATGGCCTTTTTGCAGATCCCGGATGCCGTGGCGGCAGCCCTGCTGAGCCTGACCAGCAATAAATACATCATCCTGCTCATCATGAACGTGATCCTGCTGGTGTCCGGCACCTTTATGGATGTGACCCCGGCCATCCTCATCTTCACCCCGCTGTTTCTGCCCATCTGCCAGAGCTTTGGCATGAGCACCATCCAGTTCGGTCTGATCCTCGTGTATAACCTTTGCATCGGCAACATCACCCCGCCCGTGGGCAACGCCCTGTTCGTGGGTATCAAGGTGGGGCGCACCTCGCTTTCCAAGGTCATGCCGTATATGCTTATGTACTATGTGGCCATCATCGGCGGCCTGCTGCTGGTCACCTTTATCCCGGCAGTGTCTACCGCACTGCCGCAGGCAATGGGCCTGATGTAATTGAGACATCTCCTTCTTGTTCTTATTCTTCTTCTCCTAAAAAGGCGGTACCTGCTTTGCAGCGGGCCCCGCCTTTTTCTGTCTCTTGCACAAAGGCAGTCTTGTGCGCTATACTATCTGCAAAGGGAGGGAGACACCATGCGCAGACGGACCTTTTTAGCCGGGCTGGGCTTTGCAGCCTTGCAGCTGGCAGGCTGTGGTGCAAAGCCGCAGACCACACCGGACTATGTGCTGACCTATGCCGACAACCAGCCCGCCGGGTACCCCACCACACAGGGCGCACAGTATTTTGCGGATCTTGTGCAGCAGCAGACCGGGGGCAAGGTGGTCATTCAGGTCAAAGCAAACGGCGAGTACGGCTCAGAGCAGCAGGTGTGGGAGCAGCTTGCCATTGGCGGCGTAGATTTTGCGCGTGTGTCGCTTTCGGCGGCCACAGACGATCTGCCCCGGCTCAACGTACTGCTGCTGCCGTATCTCTACCGGGATGCTGACCATATGTGGCGTGTGCTGGATGGCAGCATCGGAGCAGAGTTTTTGCAGGACTTTACCGCGCATGGGCGCGTGGGCCTGAGCTGGTACGACGCGGGTGCCCGCTCGTTCTATGCCCGTCAGCCGGTGCGCAGCCTGAACGATCTGCAGGGCAAGACCATCCGCGTGCAGGATTCGCAGATCGTGATCGACATGATCCACCTGCTGGGTGCAGTGCCGGAGACCACGGCTTACAGCGACGTCTACTCGGCGTTTGAGACCGGGCAGATCGATGCCGCCGAAAACAACTGGCCGGCCTACTATTCCATGGAGCACTACAAGGTGGCGCGGTACTACATGGCCGATGAGCACAGCCGCGTACCGGAGGTGCAGCTGGCTTCCGGCCGCACATGGGATGCACTGCCGGAGGAATACCAGCAGATTCTGCAGAAATGCGCCCGGGCATCGGCGCAATACGAGCGCCAACTCTGGGCACAGGAAGAAACTGCCGCCCGCAAAGCAACCCTTGCAGGCGGCTGCATCGAACTGCCGCTGCCCAAAGAGGAAATGCAGAACTTCCGGCAGCTGGTACAGCCGCTGTACCGGAAATACTGTGCCGACTATCTGCCGCTGGTGGAAGAGATACAGGCAGAATGACAACAGAGAAAGTCCTTTGAGGGTGCAGGGAACTGCTCCCCACCATCGTGCGCGATTTTCAGGCGGTCATCTCCAAGGAGATCAAGGAGCAGCTGCTGGGAAAGCAGAGAGCGGCTTTTATACCGTTCTCCGCGCTTTGTTCTTATTTTATCTTCGGTGTTTCCTTTCGCTGCCGGGTGGATCTCAGATATTCCAGCAGCGTCTGGCTCACCACCGAGCTTGCCGTCTTGGAAAACGCCAGCCCCAATGTCCGGCAGCAGGCAGGCTCCAGCGGATGGGATACCACACCGGGGCAGCCGAACGCCTGCATCACCAGTTCCTGCGAGATGGTCACGCCCAGCCCGCTGCGCACGAACGCCATGATGAGGGTATCGTCCCGGAAACTGTAAAAAATATTCGGCTTCACCGGGCATTTGAGCATCAGGTGCTGGATGTCGTTATCACAGCCGGGCGTTTCGATGATGAGCGGATACTGAAACAGCTGCGGCAGGGTCACACTGGAATGTACAGCCAGCGGATGCCCTTCCGGAAACACAGCGCACAGCGGGTCGTCCCGGAGCGGGTAGAATTTCAGGTCGTCTGCCACAATGGATGAGAGAAAACCGCAGTCTACCTGTCCACGGATGATCCATTCCCGGATCTCATCATAGTTGCCGTCCAGAATTTCAATCTTCACCTTCGGGTAGTTTTCCTTGAAATAATGCACAACTTCCGGCATCCAGAGCGTTGTGATGCTGGAAATGCTGCCCACCCGCAGCTTGCCCTCCACCTTGTGGTTGATATTGAACGCCGCCTGCCGCAGCCGAGTCTTCTGGTTGGCCAGCTCCCGGATATAGGGCAAAAGCCGTATGCCGTTGTCGGTCAGGGTCACGCCCCGGTTGATGCGGGCGAACAGCTGCACGCCCAATTCCTCTTCCAGCCCTGCCATCATCTGGCTGATGCCGGATTGGGTATAGTTCAGTGCCTCCGCTGCTTTGGAAAAACTGCCCGTTTCGCATACTTTCAAGAATATCTCGTATCGGTCTTTCTGTTCCCGCATTGCAAACGCTCCATAAGTAAAATTTATAGGTCGTAGTAATTTTATTGGGTTTACTGATATGATACTTCATGTTATCCTATATTACAATAGGTTTTTAGGATAGGAGTTTGAGAATCGTGGAAAAGAAAGCAAGCAGTTTTTCCGGACAAATCGGATTTGTCCTTGCGGCCGCCGGAAGTGCGGTGGGTGTCGGCAACCTGTGGCGGTTCCCGTACCTTGCCGCAAAAGATGGCGGCGGTTTGTTTTTGCTGGTGTATCTGGTACTGGTGCTGACCTTCGGTTTTACCCTGCTCACCTCGGATATCGCTATCGGACGCCGCACCAAGCAGAGTGCCATCCGCGCCTACGAGACCATGCGCCCCAAGTGGAAATTTCTCGGCATCCTCACCTTTCTGGTGCCGGTTCTGATCATGACCTACTACGCGGTCATCGGCGGGTGGATCACGAAATATGCGGTGGTCTACCTCACCGGGCAGTCTGCCGCCGCTGCGGAGGACGGCTATTTTACCAGCTTCATCACCTCGCCGGTGTCGCCTGTGGTGTTCGCTCTGCTGTTCATGGGCGTGACGGCTTTCATCGTGTACAACGGCGTGGAGGGCGGCATTGAGCGGGTGTCCCGCTACATGATGCCCATTCTGCTGGTGCTGGTGGTCGTGATCGCAGGCTATGCCCTCACCCTGCGCCACGAGGACGCTTCCGGCCAGACGCGCACCGGTATGGAGGGTCTGCGCTACTACCTGACCCCGCACATGGAAGGGCTGACCGTCAGCCGCTTTTTGCAGATCTTACTGGACGCCATGAGCCAGCTGTTCTTCTCCCTCAGCGTGTCCATGGGCATTATGATCACCTACGGTTCCTACGTCAAACCGGAGGTCAACCTGAACAAAGCGGTGAATCAGATTGAGATCTTCGATACTGGCGTAGCCCTGCTGGCCGGTGCCATGATCATTCCTGCCGTATATGTGTTCTCCGGTACCGAGGGCATGAGTGCAGGCCCCAGCCTGATGTTCGTCTCGCTGCCGTATGCCTATCCGATCATGCGGCCGCTGCAACGCGAAATCCGCCGCCGCGGTGACGACGTGGCGTGGTTTATCGAGGAGGGGTGCCCCGACCAGCTCGCGGAGGGCGAGCGGCGCCTGGCCACGATTGCCGAGGTCATGGAGTACGATCCGATAGCGGTCTTCGCTCCCGGAAACCACATCCCCGACTTCTTTCCCGGGGTGAAGGTGCAGCTCTTCCACGGCTATCCCATCAACAAGCGCAACGACCGCCACGACGACCACTTCACCGTGCGGGGCTGGTTCGACATCTACTGCACGCAAGGTCCAAGCAGTACGCCTTATTTCAAGGAGCTGGAGCGGCAATACGGGTTTTTCCGGGTCTACGAGACCGGCTGGCCCAAAGCCGACACCTATTTTTCACCCGAA
>OHIX01000270.1_pt1 | contig 20536 bp, 18 predicted proteins | sample 1568391 | NCBI WGS metagenome assembly OHIX01 (sample SAMEA3879541, study PRJEB24766) | human gut metagenome | biome: human-associated habitat; feature: feces | place: USA | collected 1985/1987 | reverse complement strand
AGACATATAACTTCTAAACAATTCACTATTCCAACTCAATATATTAAAATTTCCTCTAAAAAAGTAATCATCAAATAAGGTAAGTGTTGATAATAATATAATATATAAAATAAACCATATACCTATATTTATTTTTAAAACCTTATCCTTATATTTCTTATCTATATATTTTGTTAAAAATAAACCACCAAAATACATAAAAAGACAACCTGATAGTAATAATACTATTCTTCCAGTTGGACTTAAACGTAATAATTCATTAAACTCTACACTAAAATAATATATCAAAATAAATATAGCAACTAAATATAATATTATGCTTGATATTAAACTTATTTTTTTCTTCATATATTAATATTAACACCTTTTTCTCAACACTAAATTACTTTTTTATCGCTCTCAATTTAGTACATTATATCACACCTTTGTGAACTTTTCTACCGCTCCCATTACACTCACGACTTAATGACTTCTTGAATACTTCCCGAAAAAGAAAACTGCCATCGGTTAAGACAGCAGTTCCTTTTCGGCTGGTATGCTATTAGAAATACACAATATCATTGGATACAATCTCATCTGCACAGGCTCGGATATTATTCATCAATCCTATCCATCTCATCATATCCTTTCCTTTCAGTTCTTCCGTCACGCCCTGTTTCCTTTCCATTTCTTTTATCAGATACTCCACCATATTACACGCCGAAATTTACTTTGTTTATTTTTTTGGGGATTTAAGGCCTTCATCAAATATTCAATTTCCAATTTATCTTCATCATCGAGAATATCATCTTCTCTTTCTGATATTATTTCAGAAACTATATTAAAATCATGTTTTAATTCTTTATACCATTCCGTATCTGTGTTATTTTTTTCTTCCATAATGTTCAATTTTATATACAAATCATTTTCCATTATAGAAAGGTCTTTTGTTTCCATTTTTATTGCATCGGTTTTAGTTATCATTTTTTTGTTCCTCTCTCTTTTATTAATAACAGTATGTTGAATTTAAAATTATTCGTCAAGTTTTTTATTAAAATATTATAAATTTTATTAATAATCCATTTATTTCTCCTTTTTTTATAAATTAATCAATCGAAAATAGAATGTGAAATGTAGCATTCATATAAAAAAACAAAAAACTATTTTTAGCTAAAGTAGTTTTTTAGGAGATTTTCTATTTAGGCGCACCCGACCTTTTTGCAAAAAATTCTAAAACAATATTTTTTGCAAATTCAGAGAGTGAATTTTTATCTTTGTTGCTTATTATAAGCACTAAATGATTTTACTTGGTTTTCTGTGACTCTCAGAACATACTGATTAATAGTATTAAGTTTAACGCTAATCAAGTCCAATGTATTGCCTTCATTTCGATAGAATTTAATTATATTTTCGTAATTTTCTTTATGCATTATACTTCTCCCAACTTTTCTATTTCATTAAAATAGAAATCTTTATATCTTAGTAACTGGTTTATTTCTGATATTTGAGATATAAACTCATTAACATCATCTCCATGCACCGAATTAATAAATGTTAAATCTATGTAACTGTAAGAATCAACAAAATCTGGTTTATTTAATATTTTAATAATATTTCCTCTTGGAATTAATACTCCCATGTTATCTTGTTTATCATGAATTGTTACTGTCACATCTTCATTAGTCTTATAAACCAAAATTTCATAGTTGGAATATTCATATCGTATACAATTAAATATTCCAGGGTGTTTAGTTTCTTTAATTTTTTTAATATCTTCTAATTTCAACGTTCTTCCTCCAAAAATGATGTGATCATATCTTTTTGTTTTATTGTTTCCTTTTGATTCATTATAAATTCTGAATTTGTAAGGTTTCTTGTTTTTAAAATTGGGTGATTGGGGGGAAAATAAGTGGAATTATATCATAAAAATAAGCAAAAAAAAAGCTATCGAAATTATAAAATTTCAATAGTAAGTATAAGAAAAAGAATTCCCAGCTCTCTCCTTTCTCCAAAATTTGTACCACACTTGTACCATTAGTAAAAAAATAAATCAAGAATGCCTATTTTAAGGGGTTTTTTAATAGCTCGTAGGGGAATCGAACCCCTGTTTCCGCCGTGAGAGGGCGGCGTCTTAACCGCTTGACCAACGAGCCGCAAACATCGTGCTTGATTATATTACTACAATGTTTTTAAAAATGCAAGCATTTTTTAATATTTTAATTCACTAAATATTTTATTTACAAGGTTTTTCCCTTCATCGCCCTTTGTTGTTGCTGCAATAATGGTATTTTCACGGACTGTACATCTGAACATATAATCGCCCGATATGGCAACAAAGTTCTTTCCTTCGCCTTCTTCTACCGTATAATCTTTATTATCCGAAGCATTCTTAAGAAAATAATCATACATCTGTGTAACAGAACTCATCTCATCATACTGTCCGTATGATACTACAGCTGTTTCCTTTCCGTATGTGGCAGTTACGACATCTCCGCCGTCAACTGTCTCTTTTTCTGTGGTAAATCCCAGTTCTTCCACTGCTTTCGTAAACTTCTCCGCCGTAGCCGGGTCATCTATTTTGTGGATACCGCATCCGCAGAGTGTTAATACAGCTGTCAGAACCAATAATATATAACATGTTTTTTTCATTAAAATTCCTCCGTTCAAACATTAAAAGTATCTTCCAATAACATCAAAATGTCAACTATCTCTTCATATTTTTTAGAATTATTTTATCTTCTTTGCTGACTCTGTAAGATTCACACATCTTACGGATTGCCATATTATATGTTAAGCTGTCGGTTTTCCAGTTACGCATAAATTCCATAGTCTTATCCGGAAATTTGGCAAAAGCTGTTGCAACCGCCCATGCCACACCCATTTTTGCATAATATGCTTCGTGGGAAAATTCAGAAAATACTTTGAGAACCCTGTCGACATACTCCGGAATGAGATAATAAGACATCAGCATTATATTTGCAAAACGGTTTTCATATTCTTTTTGTGAATTAAAATACTGCTCAAGAAATTCATACCCGGCACTTCTGTTATTTTTAAATTCTTTCAGTGAATTACAGAAGCTGTCATTTACGGACCAATTGTCGATTTTATCAACAAACTTTTTGACAAATTCAAGTTTCGAGGAAAAATCAATTTTCATATATGATATTACAAATCCCTCCAACATATATTCTTCAAAAAAGTCATGTCCCACGTTATTGAGAAAACTTTTATAATCATTTTGAACAATTTCTTTTGCAAAAACTCTTAAATAAGGAATTCTTACTCCTATCAGAGGCTTGCTTCCCGGTATAAGTGATGAGGAAAATTTACAATATCCGGGATCTGCCATATCATAAAAACGTTTTATTATTTCTGAATGTGTGTACATTTTTTATTCCTTTCGCGGTAACTTCTAAGAATTATAACATAAATAGAGGTTTTTCGACAATAAAAAACATTGCCATAAAAATAATGTTGTGATAGAATACAATTAATAAGGATATATATCGTTGAAGGAGGTTACTAATATGATTTGCCCAAGATGTGGAACTCAGTTAATCACAGGATCCCGTGTATGTATGGCATGTGGTCAGAATGTATCTTATATTTCAAATCCAACTCAGGCTCCGGCAAGCTCGGCAGGTACTTTTCCTACTGCTCCTAAATTATTTTTTCATACTCCAGGTAAAGCAAGAGAGGCTGCTACGCAGACACCATCTCCTGCTTCAATACCATTTGTAGCACCAACCCAGACTAAGGCAACGCCGGTTACACCGGAAGCTTCTGCTCCTGTTAAGCCTGTAACTCCTGTTACACCCGTTACACCTGTAACTCCTGTTAAGCCTGTGGCTCCTGTTACACCGGCAGGTTCTGTAATTACAGAATTTCCTACAGCCAAGGTTGAAGAAGTTAATAATTCTAAAGAACCTGAGAAATTTGTTAATACTATTCCCGTTGCTGAACCGGAAGTTGTTAATACTGCTCCTGCTGCTGAGCCGGAAGTTGTTAATACTACTCCTGCTGCTGAGCCGGAAGTTGTTGAAGAACCTGAGATTGTTGAGACAGCACGAACAACAGATGAAATTGAATCCATTGCTAAAGCAAAGACAGGGTATTCGGATAAATTCATCAAAAAATATGCTAACTATTGGGGACAGCTGGCAACTAAACTTTTTGATAACGAAGCTTATGAATTTGTATTTGGTGGTGTATTGAACCTTGATGGTGATGATGACAGAGTTGCCGGATGTGGTATTACACAGAAGCGAATTATTGTTACAACTACACAAGGTACCGTATCTTATCCGTATGATAAGACAAAGAGTGTTTCAGGAAGTAAAGGTCTTGTAGGTGCAGCGGTTAATATTGAAATTCCAAGAAGTAAAGTCAAAATATCCGTTGACAAACCTTATCTTGATAATATTATTAAGGCAATTGATGCAGCGATTAAGAAATATCACGTCGCTTAATTCTTAACTTTTATAAAATACTCCTAATGAAAAAAAGGATTCCAATTCATTTTGGAATCCTTTTTTAGTATTACATATAATCAAACAATGAAAGCTGGTTGTTAGCCGACATTCCCTTCAGAATACCAAGTTCCACCATTACTGCCGCACTTGTTTTAGGAACTTTTGCTTTATCGATAAAATCCTCTACAGACAGGAATTTTCCACATTTGGCTGCTTCGTAAATACTGTCTGCCGCTGTTTCTCCAAGTCCGTCTATTGATTTAAATGGTGGCAGAAGCCTGCCATCCACTATCTGAAAATTTCTCGAATGGGATTTGTACAGGTCAATAGGCATAAAATCAAAGCCTCTTGCATACATCTCCTGAACAATTCTCATATCCTTTAACTGTCCCTGCTCCTTGTTTGTAAGTGAATCATTCCGCCTTTTATAATCTTCTATATATTCGTCAAGTTTATCTTTACCGAAACACATTATTCTGTATGAAAAATCATCAGCTCTTATACTAAAATATGAAGCATAATATTCCAGAGGATAAAACACTTTACAATATGCTATTCTCCACGCCATCATAACATAAGCTGCCGCATGGGCTTTTGGGAACATGTACTTGATTTTTTTACATGACCAGATATACCAGTCAGGCACTCCTGCATTAACCATAAGTTCTTCCCATTCCGGCTTCAGTCCCTTACCTTTTCTGACCGATTCCATTATTTTGAAAGAGGTTCCCGCTTCAATTCCCATGTTGATAAGATATATCATAATATCATCTCTGGTACAAATTGCAGTAGAAATGGTTGCTTTTCCCTCTTCAATGAGAGTCTGTGCATTGCCAAGCCATACATCAGTTCCATGGGAAAGTCCGGCAATTCTAACAAGATCGGAAAAATGCTGTGGGTTAGTATCAATTAACATCTGCATAGCAAAATCTGTTCCGAATTCGGGAATGCCAAGACATCCAAGCTTCGTTCCGCCAATATCTTCAGGATTAATTTTTAGTGCTTCAGTACTTTGGAAAAGTGACATAACCTCAGGACTGTCAAGAGGTATATGTGTAGGATCAAGTTTGGTTAAATCCTGTAACATCCTTATCATTGTAGGGTCATCATGACCGAGAATGTCAAGTTTCAAAAGGTTATGGTCAATACTGTGGTAATCGAAATGTGTTGTAACGATATTGGTTGTCATATCATTTGCAGGATGCTGTATCGGGGTAAAAGAATGTATCTCTTCTCCGTATGGCAATACAATAATCCCGCCGGGATGCTGTCCCGTTGAACGTTTAACGCCTACGCCTCCGTTTACAATTCTGTTGATTTCACAACTTCTTTTACGTTCGCCCTTTTCTTCGTAATACTTTTTCACATAACCATATACCGTTTTATCTGCAAGTGTTCCTACGGTTCCTGCCTTATATGTCTGTCCTTCTCCGAAAATTACTTCAACATAGGCATGTGCTTTCGCCTGATACTCTCCTGAGAAGTTCAAGTCAATATCCGGCTCTTTATCGCCGTTAAAACCGAGGAAAGTCTCAAACGGAATATCAAATCCTTCTTTTTTAAGCTTTGCACCGCATTTAGGGCATATCTTATCAGGCATATCACAGCCAGCACCGCCCGCAAATTTTCTTACCTCATCGGAATCAAAATCAACATAATAACATTCAGGGCATAAGTAATGCGGACTTAACGGATTAACCTCCGTAACGCCTGACATCGTAGCTACAAACGAAGAACCTACGGAACCTCTTGAACCTACCAGATAACCATCCTCATTGGATTTCCATACCAGCTTCTGGGCAATAATATACATAACGGAATATCCGTTTGAAATAATGGAGTTAAGCTCTTTTTCCAGTCTTGATTCTACAATTTCCGGAAGTTTAGGTCCATACATCTCATGTGCCCTGTTATAACATATATCCCTTAAGGTCTGGTCACAGTTAGGAATAACAGGAGGACATTTATCCGGTCTTACAGGCTCAATGTATTCACACAAATCAGCTATAAGCCTTGTATTGGTAACTACTACTTCGTATGCCTTATCTTCACCAAGATATTTGAATTCTTCAAGCATTTCCTCCGTTGTCCTCAAAAACAGCGGTGCCTGGTTATCCGCATCATCAAAACCTTGTCCCTTCATTATGATTCGTCTGTAGACTTCATCTTCAGGATTAAGGAAATGAACGTCGCAGGTGGCAACTACCGGTTTATTAAACTTTTCTCCAAGAGCCACTATTTTTTTATTAATATCAATAATATCCTGCTCTGATTTAATCTGAGGTAATCTTTGGGATTCTATCATAAACCTGTTGTTTCCCACAGGCTGTATTTCAAGATAATCATAATAATTGGCTAATCTTGCTATTTCTTCTTCGGTATTTCCGTTAAGTATTGCCTGATACAACTCGCCCGCTTCACATGCAGAACCAAGAATCAGACCGTCACGGTATTTTTCAACTTCACTCTTAGGTATTCGTGGTCTTCTGTTAAAATAGGTAAGATGTGACAGGGATATAAGCCTGTAAAGATTAACTCTTCCCACTTCCGAATCTGCAAGAATAATCGCATGATATGTTTTAGCTTTTTTTATCGCATTTATATTAAATTCTTCAATTTCGTTGATTTCGTCAAGATTAAAAATATTACGCATTTCAAGACGTGCTACCAACGCAAGAAAAATATCCGCACAACATTCCGCATCATCAACAGCTCTATGGTGATGTAACAATGATACGTTGAGTGCTTTTGCCACATGGTCCAACGTAAATTTACCGAGGTTAGGAATAAGTGCCCTGGCAAGGGATACGGTATCAACTACCGTACATTCAAAGGCCTTTCCTAAAATTGTTTTTGTCTTTTCCCTGATAAAGGTAACGTCAAATTCCGCATTGTGGGCAACCATTACCGCACCATCACAGAACTTAAGAAATTCAGGAAGGATATTTTCTATGGTATCCGCATCCACAACCATGGAATCGTCAATTCCCGTAAGCTGTTCAATATTGTATGGAATAGGTATCTTAGGGTTGACAAAAGTTGAGAACCTGTCCACTACTTTTTTATTCTGTATTTTAACGGCACCAATTTCTATGATACTGTCATTAACAGGTGAAAGACCTGTTGTTTCCAAATCGAATACCACATATGTATCATCAAATTTCTGACCCTTGGAATCAAAAATTATTTTTCTCAAATCATCTACTATATACGCCTCTACACCGTATATAACCTTAAAATCCTTATTGCCGGAGTCTCTTAACATATGATATGCGTCCGTAAATGCCTGCACATCCCCGTGGTCGGTTATTGCAATGGCGTTATGTCCCCAGCTCATTGCCTGTCTGATTATGTCTTTTATATCAGATACGCCGTCAAGATCACTCATCTTTGTATGGAGATGTAATTCCACTCTCTTCTCCATTGCATAATCCATTCTTTTTTTACGGAAATCGTCAATTTTAATGATTCCCACCACAGAACCGATTGTCAGTTCCCCGGAGAATTTATCAACAGTTGTTACACCTTTTATTTTGATGAATTTACCTTTTTTTAGTTCATCCTCCACTTCCGAAAGCTGTTCAGGCTGGAGAAAAAGTTTTACGGAAATAGTATCTGTAAAATCGGTTACATCAAAAATAAGAATAATCTTACCGTTTCTTAATTCCTTTTTGTCGGTAAAAATAATCTGTCCCCTGAATGTAATTTCACCCATTTCATGGATTACCGTATCAAGGGTTACCGGCTCATCGTTAAAGTCTCTTCCGTATATAACATCAGGATTATCGGAATGTTTAACAGGACGTATGTACTCTTTCTTAAATTCTTTTTTATCCTGTTTGGTTTCTGCCTCTTTTTCATTCTTTTCAGCAGGAGTTTCTGCAGGCACTGCTTCGGTTTTTTCTGTTTTCGCAGCTCCTCTTGCTGCTATTTCATCAATAATCCGCTGGACTTTATATTCGGCTTCCCTGCTGTGCCTGCTTTCCTCACGTTCCTCATATACTACATTATAGGTAATATTTTTACCAAACCTGCATTCCATCATTTCAGTAAGAATTTCAACAAGCTCAGGTGTTTTCTTTCGTGATACAAAATTATCTGCAACTATCAGTTTAATATTGTCCTCACCGTCAAATGACCACCTGGCATCCCTGAAAATCTGTTCATATAACTTATTGTTTTTTCCAAGTTCGTATATAATACTGTCTTTGTAATCGTTAAAAATAATTTCAGAAGTATATAACTCCGATAACCGGAATTTTTCAAGGATTACAACTTCTGTAGCTAAAAAAGGCTTCATCTGACGTGATATCTCATCCTCCACCTGAGCCACAATATCCCGTCCAACAAGCCTGTTAAAAATCAGATATATCTTAATAACGGTTTTTGATGAATTCATGGATATATGTGTTACCATTGCATCATCAAAAGCCGTCTTTAGTTCTTTTTTTAATTTTAATGACGGGAAAACTTCAAAAAAATTTTTTTCGTCCATCATTATTCCACTCTTTCTTATACTAATTTGTCAAGTTCTTCCTTAAGCGCCTGTAAAAGCATATTTTCAGGAACTTTCTTAATAACCTCGCCTTTTTTTATGAGAAGTCCTTCTCCTATACCGCCGGCAATTCCCAGGTCAGCTTCTCTTGCTTCGCCCGGACCATTTACAACGCATCCCATTACCGCAACTTTAATATCAAGCGGATATGTGCTTACAAGATTTTCAACCTTTGATGCAAGATCTATAAGATTAATTTTGGTTCTTCCGCAAGTAGGGCATGATACGACTTCAACACCGCCCTTTCTCAACCCAAGAGTTCTGAGAATGAGCTTTGCTGATTTAATTTCTTCCTCCGGATCTCCTGTAAGAGATACCCTGATTGTATCACCGATACCTTGATTAAGAATTATGCCAAGTCCAATTGCTGACTTAATATTTCCTGAATATACGGTACCTGACTCTGTAATTCCCACATGAAGCGGATACCTGCATTGTTTTGCAATAAGTTCATGTGCCTTGACGCACATAAGAACATCCGATGATTTTATGCTTACAACAATATTATCATAATTCTGTTCTTCTATAATTCTTACCTTATCCATGGCACTTTCAACAATACCTTCAGCACATACATGTCCGCCATACTTTTCAATTATATTTTTTTCAAGTGATCCGCTGTTTACGCCGACTCTTATAGGAATGTTTCGTTCTCTTGCACAATCTACAACCGCTTTAATCCTGTCGGTACTTCCTATATTGCCGGGATTAATCCTTATCTTGTCGGCACCGTTTTCCATTGCCAGAATAGCCATTTTGTAGTCAAAATGAATATCCGCAACGAGAGGAATGTGAATTTCTTTTTTGATTTCCTTAAGTGCTTTTGCCGCTGCTTCATCCGGTACAGTGCATCTGATTATCTCGCATCCTGCTTTTTCAAGGCGTAATATCTGGTCTACAGTGCTTTTTACATCTTCTGTAGGCGTATTGGTCATTGATTGTATAAGTACGGGATTACCTCCTCCGATAACCCTGTTGCCTATTTTTATAACTTTCGTATTGTCTCTATACATATAATCTGTCCTTATCTGAATAATTTCGATATATCATTAAAAAGTACAACTACCATCAATACCATTAACAGAATAATTCCAACAAAATGAACCATTCCTTCTTTTTCCCTTGGTACAGGCTTTCCTCTTACTGCTTCAATTAAAAGGAATACAAGTTTACCGCCGTCAAGTGCAGGCAACGGCAATAGATTCATTACACCAAGGTTGGCACTTATCATGATGCACATATTAAGAAGATTAATAAATACATAGAATGCACCGTCTGATTTAGCCTCATCCACCACTTCTCCGATAAACGATACAATTCCTACAGGACCGGACACATCGTCAAGTCCCAGCTTACCAGTAACTAGCAATCTAAGACTTACAAATACGGATTTAATCTGGTATCCTATATTCTTGAATGCGTATTTCAAGGTACCCGCAGGGGAACATTTAACTCTCAAATTGGCAAAATAAATACCATAATCATAGTAATCCTGCTGTACTTCTTTAGGTGTAAGTTTAAGTTCAACATTTCTGCCGTCACGTTCAACTGTAATTGTAATCTCTTTTCCTTCTGACTGTTGTACTAAAGGAGTTATTTCCGGCTGTTCGCTGACTGCTGTTCCGTTAATGCTTTTAATAATATCTCCGGCTTTAATACCCGCACTGTCCGCAGGTGTTCCCTTTTCCACAGCTGCTATCTTAGTGGAATTTACATCAATCTGGACACCCATCTGATATACCGAACCCGTGATATGCTCCGGAATAATTGTTGTCTTATATTTTTCACCGTCTCTTATATATTCAACGTTAAGGTCAATTCCCTTTTTATCATACATGTAAAGATAATAATCATCATAAAAGTTCATCTTTTTACCATTAACTCTTATGATTCTGTCGCCTTCTTTAAGTCCCGCATAATAGGCAGGCGAATTATCATCAACAGAATATACCTGCACAGGATTATATCCCATCTTACCTATAAGAATTACGGCAAATACAAAAGCGAGAATAAAATTAAATAAAGGTCCTGCAATAATTATTGCAATTCTTTTCCATACAGACACACTGTTAAAGGAAACCCCGTCCGATTCATCCGGTACAATATTTTCCTGACTTTTATCCGTAGGATTATCCTCTTTAACTTTTGCGACAGCATCCGTGGATTCATAAAGATCTTCGCCTAACATCTGGCAGGAGCCGCCGAATAAAAAAAGCTTAATACTGTACAAAGTTCCTTTGATTTTAAACTTAACAAGTCTCGGTCCCATACCCACCGAAAACTCAACTACTTTAACACCGCTTGCCTTAGCTATTATAAAATGTCCTAATTCATGGACAATAATTACAATACTAATTATAAGAAATGCGTAAACAAATTTCATAAAATCACCTCATAGCCCTCAACAGCTCATACACTTCCTGCTCCGTTGTTAAAATCTCATTAACATCAGGATTATCTATATATTCTATGCTGTTCATGGCATGTTCTATCATATCTGTTATGCCTAAAAAACTGATATTCTTCTTTAAAAACTGTGCAACTGCATATTCGTTGGCAGCATTAAATATTGTAGGCATATTGCCACCTTTGACACCTGCTTCGTAAGCAAGTCTGAGGCCTGCAAAATTTTCCCTGTCAGGTGCTTCAAAATCTATTTTTCCCAGTTTATAAAAGTCAAGTCTGTCACCGGGCATATATCTTCTCTCAGGATAGTAAAGTGCATACTGTATAGGAAGTCTCATATCAGGGCATCCAAGCTGTGCTATTATTCCGCCGTCTACGAACTGCACCATAGAATGTATTATGCTCTGTGGCTGTACTATAATCTGGACATCATCCATGCCCACATCAAAAAGCCATCTTGCTTCCATAACCTCAAGGCCTTTATTAACCATGGTAGCCGAATCAATGGTTATCTTATGTCCCATCGACCAGTTTGGATGTTTCAGGGCATCCTCAAGCTTTACGTCCTGCATCTGTTCTCTTGTGTATCCTCTGAATGGTCCACCGGATGCCGTAAGTAAAATCTTATCAATAGTTCTTCTGTCTTCGCCGTTCAAAGACTGGAATATGGCACTGTGTTCACTGTCAACAGGTAAAATTCTCACATTATATTCCCTTGCAAGGGGCATAATAATATGTCCGGCAGTTACAAGAGTTTCTTTGTTGGCAAGGGCAATATCATGTCCTGTCTTTATAGCTTCAATAGTAGGTATTATACCAATCATGCCAACTATTGCTGTCACAACTATTTCAGCTTTATCATAAGTCGCAACCCTGATAAGTCCTTCCATTCCATAGCACACTTCGTAATCAATATCAGGTGTCAGAAGCCTTAATTCATTTATGCTTTTTTCCTCTGCTACGCAAACAAGCTTTGGCCTGAACTCCCTTACCTGTTCTGCCAAAGCTTTGATATTGTGTCCTGCTGCAATAGCATGGACCTTAATGTCATTATTATCACGAACTACCTGAAGGGTCTGGGTTCCGATAGAACCCGTTGACCCTAAAATAGCAATATTTTTCATACTAATCATCCTTTTAATAGTGGAAGTAAAATAACCGCACTTATATATACAACCGGAGCCACAAAAATCATACTGTCAAATCTGTCAAGTATTCCTCCATGTCCCGGAATAAGATTGCTGTAATCTTTAACGTCATAATTTCGTTTAATTGCGGATGCAGCCAGATCTCCGAATATTGAAATAAAAGAACCTAATACGCAGATTACCGCAAATGCCGGCCACAGTCTTTCATTGTAATAGTTACCCAGAACAAGTCCGTATACCACACCTACGATAGTTGCCCCAAGGATTCCTCCTATAGCACCTTCGACTGATTTTTTAGGACTTAAATGGGGAACAAGTTTATGTTTACCAAGATTAACTCCTGTAAAGTAAGCAAATGTATCTGCAATCCATGAGCATACAAATACCAATATAAATATAAATATTCCCTTTTCCATTATTCTTATTCTGTATATATAAGAAATAGGAATGGCCACATAATAAATTCCAAGGAGTGAAAATGCCGCTTGTTTGGCTCTTGTTGTTTTAAAGCTGCATACATATACGAACATAGTAAGAATACCGCTGGCAACACAAAAATACTCAAGGTACTGTAACTTATCAAACCAGAGCATTGTATAAAAAGATGCCGCTAAAATATATCCGCATATTCCCAATGCTTTTTTTTCAATTCCAACAACTTTATAGAGTTCATAGAGTCCGAGAGCAGTTATTATTGCAGCAAGGATAAACATCGTAGTTCCACCGCCTAAAACAGCACCAACTAAAATAACGGTAAGTACTGCACCGCTGATTATTCTTGTTTTCATACGTTATTCCTCCTTCACTCCACCAAATCGTCTGTCTCTTTTGTTATATCTTTCAACTGCTTCGATAAGGCGCTTCTTATTAAAGTCAGGCCACAACACTTCAGGAAAATCAAATTCTGAATATGCACACTGCCACAACAGGAAATTTGATATACGCTTTTCCCCGCTTGTCCTGATTATTAAGTCAGGGTCGGGAGCATCTGCGGTATCAAGATATGATGCAAACATATCTTCCGTAATCATCTCCGGAGCAATTCCCTTGTCAATCATATCTTTTGTCATCTTTCTCATTGCTCTTACCATTTCATCCCTTGCACCATAGTTAAGTGCAATCTGAAATACAAGTCCGGTATTATTTTTACTTGATTCCTCAAGTTCGTTAATACTCCGGATTATATCCTCGTCCAGCATATCCTGCTTTCCGAGAATGACAACCTTCATATTCTTTTCCCTGGCTCTTTTTATGCAGGTTTTGAGATAATTTCTGAGTATTTTCATAAGTCCCTGCACTTCGCTTTCAGAACGTTTCCAGTTTTCAGTTGAAAATACATATACGGTAAGATATTTTAATCCTATCTCAATCGCATCATCACATATTCTTTCCAGAACCTTGCTGCCTTGAAGATGTCCGGCATTACGGGGAAGGAGCCTTTTCTTAGCCCATCTGCCGTTTCCGTCAAGAATTATGGCAATATGTTCAGGAACATTGAGTCCCAGTTTTTCATTGTAAAAATCCATAACTATCTCCGCAAATTATACTGTCATTATTTCCTTTGACTTCTCATCAATCATCTTATCTACCTGGGCTACATATTTGTCGGTAAGTTTCTGGATTGAATCTTCATTTTTCTTAACTTCGTCCTCTGACATATCTGTATCTTTGCTGAGTTTTTTGATTGCATCATTGGCATCTCTTCTGATGTTTCTTATTGCAACCTTTGTATTTTCGCCTTTTTTCTTGATATCCTTAACCAGTTCTTTTCTTCTGTCCTCAGTGAGTTCAGGGAAAACAAGACGGATAACCTTACCGTCATTGGTTGGTGTAAGTCCAAGGTCTGACGTAAGAATCGCCTTCTCGATTTCTTTTAAAAGACTTGTTTCCCATGGCTGGATCTGTATCATTCTTGCTTCAGGAACGGAAACATTGGCTACCTGCTGGAAAGGTGTAGGTGTTCCGTAATAATCCACTTTAAGTTTGTCAAGGATGTGAGGGTTGGCTCTTCCTGCCCTGATTGTCACATAATCTGCCGCAAGTGTATCACAGCTCTTTATCATTTTTTCTTCATATGTTTTAATAATTTCACTCATTATTGTAATCTCCTTATATTTATTAAACGGTTACTCTTGTTCCGTTGAAATTTCCGTTATAAGTATTGACAATACTTTCCTTTTCATTAAGTCCGAAAACAACCAAAGGCATCTTATGTTCCATGCACATCACGGATGCTGTCATATCTATTACGGCAAGTTTTTTATTAATAACTTCATCTATTGAAATCTCATCATATTTCTTAGCTGCAGGATTAGTCTTAGGATCACTGTCATATACACCGTCAATGGCTTTGGCAAGATAAATTGCATCCGCATCCATTTCGATTGCACGTAATACAATTCCTGTATCCGTAGAAAAATAAGGATGTCCTGTTCCGCCTGCAAAAAATACAACCGTGCCGTCTTCAAAATATCTGTTGGCAAGATCTTTTGAGAAAAGTTCCGTAACAGAACCGCACATAAACGGAGTTAAAATTGCGGTTTTCATGCCTGTGCTTCTGAACATTTCAGAAACATAGATGCAATTCATTACCGTGGCTAACATTCCAATCTGGTCTGCTTTGGTTCTATCCATATTCTCACTTGAACGGCCTCTCCAGAAATTACCGCCGCCGATAACAACGCCAACCTGTGCTCCAAGGTCATGTATTTTCTTAACCTGTGCTGCAATTTCAAGAACCGTGCTTTCATCAAAGCCTGTTTTCTTATCGCCTGCAAGTGCCTCACCGCTGAGTTTTAATAAAATTCTTTTTTCTTTCATAGTCAAAGCCTCTCTTATTTATCACCAAAAAATTTCTTTGGACTGTTATCTGAATAACACTGTGAAATATATCCTTCAAGAACTGCTCCTCTGTTAATCTGGAAGGATTCAGATTTGATATCACCCATAACAATTGCAGTAGCATCAATTATTACAGGTCCGTGGACATCAATGTCACCTTTAATTGCACCTGCTATAACGGCAGAGTGTGCATAAAGATTACCTATAATCACTGAACCGTTGCCAATCTTAACAGGACCTTCACAGTTAATATCCCCTGTTATTTTTGCATTGTCTGAATAAAATTCCTTTGAATTGGTATTACCTGTAATATTACCGCTGGCAATAAGTTTGCCGCTGCAGCTTACATTTCCTTCAACCGAACCGAGTAATTCAATAGAGCCGCTTGATTCGATATCTCCTTTGATTTTTAAACCTCTTGAGATGATTGTAGTCTCATCCGTTTCTTCCTGTTCATCTTTCTTAACAGGCTCTGCTGCAGGTTCTTTTGTATTTTTCTTTGTTTTCTTTTTTTCAGGCTCCTTAAAAAGTCCGGCTGTCTCAGATTCTTCTGCTTCAGGTTCTTCTGTTACCGCTTCTTCATTGTTATCCACATTCTCAAGCATCTTAGACACATCAATGTCTTCGGCTGCATCTTCAGGTTCTTCATTAAGTGTATCTACCATAACATCGTCATCCGGTATTGTCTCTTGTACACTTTCTGACTCATCCGGTGTAATCTTAGCCGCATCCTCTGTAAGCTCATTTACAGCCTGCGATAAATCCTGCTTTAAATCTTTAAAAAATCCCATTGTTGCTTTCCTCCTGGTTAAATATTGTGATGAACAGGAACGGTATCTTCTGTGATAGGAAGGATTAATGCGTCCATTTCCTGTAATTTCTCAATTATTCTAGGTGTTGCCTGCAAAGTTGTTTCCCTGTATTCCGAGTCGTGCATAAGCACAACTGATATATCCTTTCCTTCAACACCTCTAATTACATTATTATATATTTCATCAACTGTCAATTCTTTACTTCCGCCATCTCCCGATGAAACATTCCAGTCGTAATATACGATATTTTTTTCATCAAGATACTTTATAAAAGTCTGGATGGGAAGTGTTGTCTGCTGGTTACTTGAACCTCCCGGAAATCTGAATGCAAAAGGAGTAAAACCGGTAAGTTCCGTAAGATAATTGCTAAGGACATCAACCTCCTCCTTAAAACTATCATAACTCTCGTATACATGGCGGTAATCATGAGTGGTTGAATGCATTGCCAATGTATGGCCTCTTGTAACAATTTCTTTTACATATTCATCATATTCAGGTGTCTTGATAACAAAGAAAGTTGCCTTAATACCGTATTGGTCAAGTACATCCAGCAGCTTTTCCGTATTAGCACTCGGACCGTCATCATAAGTAAGATACACTACCTTACGTCCCTCTGCCAGTGCATTATCTATCTTTTCGGAATCAGAAAGTTCTTTAACCACGCTGTCCGTCTCTTTATCTGCACTGCCTTTTGACGGCATATCGGCACTGTTTACCGCCGGTTTCTTATTATTTCCGGAATTCGGCTCAGATTCCATAACTTTATCCGTAGTCTCTTTCTCCGTTGCATCCATTGCGGTCTTTATGTCGTCTAACTTGTCTGACAATTTATTGACTTTACAAAATAATATAATACATAACAACGTCGGTAATAAAATAAGCGTAATTACAATTCCGATAATAATCTTCTTATATAAATTAATCCGTCTTCGGCGTAACTGTTCCTCAGATATTTCCTTATGTTCGGGTGACACTTTATTTCTCCTCTTCTGTTTACAAACTAAACGCGATGATATTATAGCACAGTTTCCTTTCTTTTAGAAGATTTTTTTAGATAAATTTAATATTTGTTTACTTAATCCTTATTTATTTTCACCTGATTTTATGTTAAAGTATGTAAGATTAAATTAACAAGGGAGGTCAAAATGTTACAGTTAAATAACATAACCAAAGACTATATATCCGGTGACACTGTTGTCAACGCCTTAAAGGGCATAAGCATATCTTTCCGTGAACATGAATTTGTATCAATTCTTGGCCAGTCAGGCTGTGGCAAGACCACAATGCTTAATATAATCGGCGGTCTTGACAGATATACCGACGGTGACCTGATTATAGGAGGCCGTTCAACCAAAGAATTTAAGGATAAAGACTGGGATTCCTACCGCAATCACAAGATAGGTTTTATTTTTCAGAGCTACAACCTGATTCCCCATCAGACAGTTTTGTCCAATGTGGAATTAGCGCTTACATTATCCGGTGTATCCAAAACAGAACGTCGCAAACGTGCTGTGGAAGCTCTTGAGATGGTAGGTCTTGGAGACCAGATTAATAAAAAGCCTAACCAGATGTCGGGCGGACAGATGCAGAGGGTTGCCATTGCAAGAGCCCTTGTCAACGACCCTGATATAATTCTTGCGGATGAGCCGACAGGTGCGCTTGATTCGGAAACAAGCGTACAGGTAATGGATATTTTAAAGAAGATTTCAGATAACAAGCTCATTATCATGGTTACACATAACGCTGAACTTGCAGAGCAGTATTCATCTCGAATCATAAGACTCCTTGACGGTAAAGTAACCGATGATACTGCTCCGTATGAAATACCTGCAGGCAAGGAAATCTCTCCTGTTGCCGGAGCTTTGGATAAAAAAAATAAAAAAAAGAAAGTGTCAATGTCATTTTTTACCGCACTTTCATTAAGTTTTAAGAATCTTCTTACCAAAAAGGGCAGAACATTCCTCACCTCTTTTGCAGGAAGCATAGGTATTATAGGTATTGCCCTTATCCTTTCCCTTTCATCCGGATTTCAGGCATACATAAACCGTGTTCAGGAAGATACTGTTTCAACATATCCTATAACCATTGAAAATGAAAGTGTGGACTATTCAAGTATGCTTAATTCCATGATGGGCGAGACAGGCACAGTTGAAGATAAGGAAGAAGGCCGAATATATGCTGCCCCTGTTATGAGCCAGTTTGTTAATACAATGTCTGCGGAGGTTAAGAAAAATAACCTTTCTGAATTAAAGAAATATCTTGAAAGCCCGGATTGTAATATCGGCGATTATGTGCTTGACGTACAATACCAGTACGATATTCCTCTCAATGTATATGCTGAGGATTACTCCGGCGGAATTAACAAAGTCAATCCAAGCACATTGTATCAGGATATATGGGGTGTAAGCGATGAGACAATGTCATCTTCTCTTGTTTCCTCATTTTCCAACACTGATATGTGGTCACAGATGATTGATAATCAGGACCTGCTTAATTCACAGTATGACCTTGTTGCCGGTTCATGGCCTGACAATTACAATGAAGTTGTTGTTGTAGCCGATAAGAATCACCAGATTACCGATGTTTCTTTATATGCGCTTGGTATCAGGAATTCATCCGAATTAAAAAATATAATGATTAATCTTAACAAACAGCTTGATGATAAAGTAAGCAGCTATAGTTACGAGGATCTTTTAAATCTCAGATTTAAAGTAGTGCTTCCATCAGCATATTACCGGTATGACGAAGCAACAGGGGCCTACAAGAACATGTCAAGCAGCGAAGATTATGTAAAACAGCTTATTGACAATGGTATTGAAGTTAAAGTTTCCGGAATTATAGTTGCAAAAGATGATGCTGTTGCTACTTCAATTACAGGTGTTGTCGGCTATACAAAGAACCTTGTGGATTATATTGTTTCGGAAAATAATAAGTCAGATATAGTTAAAGCACAGCTTGATAACCCTGATATAGACGTTCTTACAGGTCTTCCATTCTCTACGGTTGATATGGACCTTACAATGGATGATATTAATGCATATATAAGTACACTTCCTGAAGAACAACAGAAAATAATCAGTGCCTACATTGCCAACCTTTCTGATGATGTAATAATTGAAATGTTCAAAAGCCAGATACAGCAGTCAAGTTCAAATACATACAAAAGTAATATTGAAGCACTGGGCTACGTTACAACAGATAACCCTTCAAAAATTAATATCTATGCAAAGGACTTTGAATCAAAAGATGCCATTTCAGATATAATTTCAGCATATAATGACAAAGTCAAATCAGAAGGTAATGACAGTCTTGAAATTTCATATACCGATTACATAGGTCTTATGATGTCATCTGTAAGTAAAGTTGTTGACGCAATATCTTATGTGCTTATTGCCTTTGTATCAATTTCGCTTGTGGTTTCATCAATTATGATCGGAATTATTACATACATATCTGTTCTCGAAAGGACAAAAGAAATCGGTATTTTAAGAAGTATCGGTGCTTCAAAGCATGATATTTCAAGGGTATTCAATGCCGAAACAATGATTGTCGGACTCGTTGCAGGTATAATAGGTATAGGCTTCACTCTTCTGCTTAACATACCGATTAACATAATCATCAAGAAATTCTTTGATTTCTGTCTTAATTCCCGGCGTTGTAGGTGCTGAGCGATACACGATGTAAAACGGATAGTTGCAAAGCTGATCCACAATTCCTGTGATGTATTTCTTTTCAGAAGCAACCACAGCTCCACTCACTGGATAGAATGCAATCCCTTCATCCTCTTTGAGCGAAGAAAACTTGATCTTTTCGGTCGGCTGAAGTCCGGGGAAAGTGTTCAGAACTGTTTCCAGCGCTTTCGTTACGATGTCGTATCCGTCCACATCGTATGTAACAGTTTTTTTAACCTCCTCCGGCACGTTTCTTCACTCCCTTCACCCATTCTTTGCCGTGTGCCGCTTTTGCGGCATCAAACCAGTGGTCGCCCTCCGTGAGGGCGTGAGTTGAAATACGAGGACTTCGGTTGCAGAAATATTTCCGACTGACGTCGCCCTCCGTGAGGGCGTGAGTTGAAATAATGTCGGATGGACGCCACGGTACATCAAGATGGTGCAACGCAATCAAACGATCCTGCACGTTTGTTCCAGCACCCATTTTAGAAGTAGATCCGATCAGAAAACGAACCTGTCCGCTACGGACTTTAGCAAATAATTCAGCTTTTTTCTGATCTGTATTGGCGTCATGAATAAATGCAATCTCATCTTCCGGCACACCCTTTTTCATAAGGAGAGACTTTAACTCATCATATACGCTAAAAGA
>OHIX01000233.1_pt1 | contig 23114 bp, 31 predicted proteins | sample 1568391 | NCBI WGS metagenome assembly OHIX01 (sample SAMEA3879541, study PRJEB24766) | human gut metagenome | biome: human-associated habitat; feature: feces | place: USA | collected 1985/1987 | reverse complement strand
GCGAAGAGGTAAGAAAGAACATCCAGGAAGCAAAGCTGAATCAATCCAACTATGACGATGACGATGATGATGACAATTGGGATTATCCATTAACAAAGTTATCAGATGAAGACGATGATATACGAATCCAGTTAGGCCATTTTTAAAAATGGCGGTTTAACCATCGACGAGAGACATACAACTCTCGGCGAAGATGCCTTGGAGGGGTACAATAATATTAGAAAAGTCATTTTCCCTTCAACTCTTAGAGAAATTGATAAATGTGAGATGATTGAAGAATTGGATTTGTCCAAGGTTCATCTTTTGAAGGAGATTCCAGATAATTTCATTAGTGAAAATTGCAAGATTGAGACTCTTGTCATTCCTGTAGGAGTAAAAATTGTGGGTGATGGATTTGCCTCAAGCAAGAGCATTAGAGAAGTATATGTGCCTTACACTGTTGAAGAAATCGGCACTCTTAATGATGACGAATACGCACCTGATGTGTATATCTACACCAATAAACTCACAGACATAGAAAGTCTGTGTGCCTATATAAGAACTCTGTATGTACCAGAAGAGTTATATGTCTACTACGCCGAGCTTCTAAAGGAAGTTGACGATACAGAAGTTCGTCTTCGTAAGATGCCAGCAGACAAGTTGAATTTCTATGGCACACCTGTTCCACCACTTACCGAAGTGGCAAAAGAGGAAGAGACGCAGGACACTCAGGAAGAATCACAGGACACCCAGGAAGAAATACTGGATATCCAGAAAGAATCCGAAGAGATTCCAACCATACAGAAGTCTCTTGGCAACCTATTCTCAGATGCTCTTGAGGAGCTCATCAATTCTGCAGCAGCAAGTGATGAGCTGACAGACAAAATGAAGGAGATTGTCTTACGCCGTGCTGTTAAGGAGGGAGAAGATCCCGACGAGGTAGAAATGGTGCTTGAGGCAAGATTCTACGAGAAGCATAATTAATTAGGGTGTCCAGTTCTATGTTCCAATATTAACTAGGGTGTCCAGTTCCATGTTCTCGTTTTTGATTATGTTTTAGCAACTTAGCACACTGTAAATCAGTAAATTAAGCACAAAATATAAGACAAATTTAACTGTCAAAAAGTCTGATGTAGATTCGCACAAGATTATAGTTTATTTAGTGAATGATTATCAATGACTTAGATGGTTATTACATTGTTTTTGATACTAAAAACTGGAACACAGAACTGGACACCCTAATTAATTAGATAAAATACTAAATATAAAAATATCAGATATTTTAAACTTGTCAATCCTTCAAAGATTGACTTAGTTAAAATCTCATTAAAAAAAACATATATGACCAATAATTTATATAGCCAATTCAAAAATATATTATATTTCATAGTTTACACTATCTATGCTGGATTAATGATGTTTATGAACAGCAGGCATCATGTCAGCAGCCGAAAAGTAGCTTATAAAATAAGCTAAGGCAATCAGTCTGCTGAATATCTTATCTGTATTCATTAATAAAAGATTCTTTAAGTTCCACTTTAGGTGTTACCTATTGATGTCGCTCTATAATTATATGCACCTTCGATGAAGGCATGTCACATTCTGAAATTCTCTTATTCAATTCTTCACGAGATATTCCTGACTTGTCTGAAATATAATGATAGTGAGGCTTTGCCCCCATCATGCCAGACTCTAAGCCTGCAAGTCCTTTAAACGTAAAATAAAAACAATGCCAATGCTCGTTTCTATGATATATGCGTGCTTGTACAACTTTTCTCTGCTCTAACAACGCTTTCAGTTCACCATCCGACATGTCTGTTTTGCCTATTGTTTCAATTTCACCATTGTCCTTTTTAAGGAAGCAATTTGGAGTTTGTTTTTCACTGAATTTTTCTGGATACTTTTCTTCATGAAATACATCAAGCAAATAGCCTTGTTCTTGCGCATCTTTATTAAACCATAACAAATCACTAGCTGACAAAACTTGATTTTTCAAAAGAGCATTCTGTTCCTTATAAGAGAGTTTATTATCAGACAATAATCTCAACAAGTTATCATTACGAGTTGTATTGCTTAAAATATTTGATAACTGTTCATCAACCCTGTTAAGAACAAATGTATTTATAATCTTCTTAGGAATCTTGATAGGACATTTAACTTTCAAGGAATCTTCAAAAATATTGGCGAGATTCAAGGCTTGTCCGAATCTAAAGAAATCCAAAGGAGGCCAATTTGTATCATTAGAAGGTTCCACCCCTCTTATTACACTGTCGGTCTTTTTATCTTTAATATAATATTCACGCATGATAATTTTATCCATTCAATTCTAGAACTTTTCCATCACCTTCTCAATAATAGGTGCCATGTCGTAGTACTTATATTCTGCCAATCTACCACCGAAAATTACCTTTTCTACCTTATCAGCCAAAGCCTTATACTTGGCATACAGCTCAGAGTTCTGCTTATCGTTTACAGGATAGTACGGCTCCATACCATCCTTCCACTCCGTAGAATACTCCTTCGAGATAACAGTCTTCGGACAATCATATACTTCTTGACCGAACAGCTCAAAATGCTTATGCTCTATGACACGGGTGTAAGGAATATCACGCTCGGTATAGTTCACAACTGCGTTGCCTTGATAATTTGGCTTATCAATGACCTCTGTCTCAAAGCGTACTGTACGATAGTTTAGTTTACCAAACTGATAATTATAAAATTCATCTATCTTACCTGTGAACACTATCTTGTCGGCTATTCCCTCCCAATATTCACGATTCTCGAAGAAATCTACATTTGTTTTCGTCTCTACTCCTTCAAGCAAGCCATCAATGAGTTTGTTATAACCACCAACAGGGATACCCTGGTACTTATCATTGAAGTAGTTATTATCGAAAATGAGACGAACAGGCAGACGCTTGATAATGAAAGCAGGAAGTTCTGTACACTTTCTACCCCACTGCTTCTCAGTATACCCTTTGATAAGTTTCTCATAAATGTCTTTTCCTATCAACACCTGAGCCTGCTCCTCTAAGTTACGTGGCTCTGTTACACCATCAGCTTTCATTCGAGCCACAGCTTCCGCCTTCTGCTCATCAATCTTAGCCTGCGCTTCCTCTGGCGTGGTTACACCCCACATCTGATAGAAGGTGTTCATATTGAAAGGCAGATTATAGAGCTTGCCCTTATAGTTAGCTACTGGCGAGTTGGTATAGCGGTTAAACTCAACGATAGAGTTCACAAAGTCCCACACCTTTTTATTGGAGGTGTGGAAAATATGAGCACCATACTTATGCACGTTGATACCTTCGATATTCTCACAATAGATATTACCACCCAAGTGAGATCGCTTGTCAATTACCAAGCACTTCTTTCCCTGTTTGTGAGCAAGATGTGCAAATGTGGCTCCGAATAAGCCGGAACCTACGATTAGATAGTCATAATGTTTAGCCATCATATTTTTCCCATTTATTGGTTATTTGATTATATTTTTTCAAGATTTTTGCAGGATTACCTCCTACGACACAGTAATCAGGTACATCCTTTACAACTATTGCACCTGCTGCTATTACGCAATGCCTTCCTATTTTAACACCAGACATCACCTGGCAACCGAAGCCGAGCCATGTTTCTGCGCCTATGACAACTGCGCCTTTACTAATAACTTTCTGTCGAGAAATTGGTGTATGAATATCCTCAAATCCATGATTTCTATCAGAAATATGAACATGAGGAGCAAAGATGACATCGTCTTCTATGATAATTCTATTATCACATCCAATACGATTCATTTTGCCAAAATGCACCCTATTACCGATGAGTAATTTCGGCGTAACTCCAGGCATCGTCTGATTTACGCATAATTCCACATCATCATCTATGAAAACTTGCCCCCCCATATCGACATATTGAGGGTTAACTATGCGCACATTCTTTCCGAAATATACATGCTTAGATGGTGAGATACCATAGCGCAATGAAAGTATTATATTACGTGGAATTTTTAAAATCCAAATAATCTTTCTTAAAATTTTGCTAAATAATTCCATCATATGATCTTATTTATAATTTCTCTTCCAATGGATTTGACAGGCAGTGAAACATGGTTCTTAATACAATATTTTATCATTCTCAACTCTCCCTTCATCAAACCAAAAGGATTGGTACAAGACCATGCTGCATTATTAAAGATTCCAGCCACCCTATTTTTATAATAAAGAGAAAGTTCGTTATTTTGAATTTCCTTTGTCAGTTTTCGGAAGTGATATGCTAATAATATCCATTCCTCATTTTGTCGTTTCTTATGTGTGAGACCTTGCGATTTCCAAAGATAATGATAAAGTGGAACATCAATAATCTTCATGGATTTAATGTGATTACAATAGTTCAAAGTAAACACCTCATCTTCACTGATAGCCAGATTCTCGATAAAACGGATTCTATATTGCTCTATAATATCCCTACGGAAAACCTTATTCCAAGTGAAACCAAAATAGTTGATATCAATATCATTCTCCAGCAAATGAAAAATGCCCGTATATATATCTTTCTTATATTCTGAATTTTGAAGGCTTAAAGAACGTGAACATCCATCTTCGTAATGCCAAACAGAACCAAAGAACAAAATATCAAAATCATAAATTTCATCAACAATCTTCTGAAGGTACTCACTCTCAATCCAATCATCAGAATCGATGAAACAAATAAATTGCCCAGTAGCTATATCTATACCAGTATTTCTTGCAGCACTAACACCCGCATTCGGTTTATGTATAACCTTGACACGACTATCTTTTTGAGCGAACCTATCACATATCTCTCCAGAAGAATCTTTACTTCCATCATCAACTAGTATTAGTTGAAAATTCCGAAAGCTCTGATTGAGTACACTGATGATGCAATTCTCCAAATACTGTTCCACGTTATGAACCGGAACTATAATACTAAAAGTTTGGTAGTCCATATATACTCTTATTATAATGATAGAGAGTAAATCACCGTTAGAACGTAACTACTGATTTTCAGCAGTTAGCACATCCAACATTTTTCAAAAAAAGCATATTATTAATTGGTATTGCCAAAGCTACCTATTAGGCAGCCTTGACATTCACCTTTTTGTTCGAGTTATAATTACATGGGATTAGGGACATGAAGTCTTGCTCCCCCTCCATCAGTCGGGTGAGTATATCTTCTATATAATCGCCAAAATTAATGTCATTCAACTTGCAGCTCTCAAAAAGTGAGAACATAAAAGCTATGTTTTCCGCACCTAAATGGCTACCGGTATGCAGCCAGTTTCGCCTACCCATAGCCAAGTGGCGGAACATTCGTTCGACCGCATTGTTATGCATCTCGACACGGCCATCCTGCAAGAATACCTTGAAGGCCTTCTCGTCATCAAGTACATAGTTGACTGCTCGCTGAACCATTGCACCATAAGAAGAATCAAGCTTGATCTTCTTCAACAACTTCATCAACTTGCCAACGATCGATGCACTGTACTTAAATCTAAATCGGCGTCGCTGCTTTGCAGTATGCTTGCGTATCTTCGACTCTCGCTCTATCTGGAAGAGGTAGTTCATCATCAAGATGATTACACGCACACGATGGTCAGAGATATAAGCATCCACGAAGCGATGGCGGGCATGGAACCAGCAAGCTGTACGCACCAGTCCCATTTCCTCCAAATCCTTCTCAATTGTCTCATACAAGACTGCTCTGTCTGCAGTAATCACAGGTCCCAGGCGTTCACGAAGATAAGTCATGATTTGCTGCATCCAACCGTTCAGGGTTGACTGAGCTACCTTCATACCCATCTGTGACAACATATCCAACAAGCGGTTTTCGGAGAGATGATAGGCAAACTTCGACTCCAGATAGAACCTACAGAAGGATGGCATCAAAGGATTACCCTTGATGATACTCTGAGGATACTTGCTGCTCTGAGGATCAGAGCCAGGTACATTAAAGCGTGCTATCTTGTATTCCTTGCAATAAACCTCTTGTTTCTGATAGAAGAACAGACGGACTACCCACATATCCTTCTTACCCTTACGTATGATAACCTTTGCATTCTCAGGAAGATCAGATTTATCTATGCCGAAGGACTTCAAGACTCTAGCTGTTGTTGTATAACGCTTGCGAGGGAGTTGACTATCTGATTCCTGCTTTTCTTTTTCTGTTTTCTTTGGCAGTTTTACAGCAGGTTGCTCTGGGGCTGAAGATGCCTTAGACTCTTCATCCTTATGCTTTTCATCCAACGCCTCGTCAGCAGCATCACTGATTTTCTTTTTCAATCCATCAAGCCCCAACTCATTGACCTCTGCGTCGGATGTATCCAACACACCATTCAAGAGATTGGTCATATCTGAGTTATGAGCAAACTTTCTATGAAGGAGAACCTCGATGATAGTTTTATAATCAACCTGAGCCTTGTCTGCTATATCCAACAAGGCATTTGCCTTTTCATAATCATCTGCCTTGGAATGAAGTCGAGATACCTCTGCTCGTAATTCCGAGTTATCAGATTCCGCTTGGGTCAAAGCCACCTCCAACACATAGATACGAGCATTTGCATCTGATAAATCTTCACTTAACATAGAGATACGCTCGTTTGCCTTGTCAAGTTCCTCCGACAACTCTGTATTACCTTGCTCAATCTGCTGTTTGAGCAAGCCAACAAGCTGTTTGGACTTGGCAAGGTCATTGCTAGCTTTAGTCAACATTGACTTATACGTAGCAAGCTGCATTTCTATGTTACTCTTGTTATTTATCATGTGTACAAAGGTACTAAATTTCTGCGACATATACAACTGTTTCTTGTTAAAAAGCTATATAACTACCTGTTTTTCAGAAACTTATAAGATTTCAAAAACAGCTTTTCCTCGTATTCCTTGTTTTTCTTTTCCAAAGCTTCTTTTGCTGTCAGAAGAGATTTGCGCTCTCTCAATAGAGCAAGCAGTGCTTCCTGCTTGCCCAAAATATACTCTTGTATCTCTACCATCACATCCATGATTTCAACCTGACGCAGATTCATTCGAGAAATTTCCTCTCGAATCGCCTTTTCATCAGATGAACCTTGCTGTAATGAGACTTGAAGCTCTGCAACACGAGACTGCATACGCTTCAGTTCTGCATGCATGGATGGTATCAAACTCTTAATATCAGTATTCATAATATGATTTCCGATTGTACGGATGTTGATAGCAACAGTATCAATGTCTCACGGCTTATCTTATGACAGCGAGCTGCCTCCAAGAAACGAGGCTTGAGAAACTTACCATCATCAAACCACTTCTGGTATAAGACAAAACCATTGATATCATAATGTAATATTTTAACCTTGCGGTAATCCTTGGAATAGAAGATGAAGGCTTCATCATAACTATAAGGATCATGCTGCATTTTTTCACGGATGATTCCTGCCAAGCCCTCACGACCATTGCGCATATCAGTTGGCGTGGAACTCAAATAATAAGTTGTTCGAGAAGTGAAGTTCAGCATGGCTATGACATTTTACGCAGCAGTTCTGCAACTGCAAACAGGTTAGTACACTTGATTTCCATCTCATCACCTGTCGGAGACTTCAATATCAGTCTCTCAACTTGCCAACCTGCAGGAGTTTGTTGCTCGGGAACAAAATTCTCCTCAACTGTCAAAGCGATAAACTCACCTTCGCCTAGCTTCTTGTTTTCATCTGGTTGAAGCTTATTTGAACGATATGATTTCTTAAACTCAATGAGCCAGTCATAATCGACTGCTTCATCTTTGCAATACTTACGCAGGCTACGCCCCTTTCGGTTCTGGTGTAGTCCTGCATCACCTTTTCAAAATATTCTTTGCTTTCCATTTTATATGAATTTTAAAACGGCTGCAAAGATAATATTTTTCATTCACACCTTACACTGTATTGGGGTTTACTGCTATCTATACAGCGTTGTAGAAGTTTTTCTACATTATATACAGGTACAATAACACTTACTTTTGGATTATTCATATTTACTCTAGTTACGATTTCTTACTTTATTTATCAATTCAAATATTTTCCCTTTTATGAATATACGTTCTGAACAAGTACAACCTACGGAGTAAATTACCATACTAGAACAAAGTACACAAATGCTACATTCAATAAAAAATGATGCATACCCCTCATTAAGATTGTTATATATAACATACGGCAATATCGGAGACAATACTACCACAAACAAAATGGGTTTTACAACCCGTCTAAAATAATCAACTAGATTCATATTTATCATTGGCAGAACTATTCTAAGTCTTGCATATTGGGTACATATTTCTACTAATATATGTACAACAAAGACATATTCTGGTCGAATTCCTAGAAATTTTAAGCAAACATAAGCTATGGGTACTATCATCAAAAGCATAGAACCTTCAATTAACTGAAATTTTTTCAGACGTCCTGTAGCATGAACTGATACTATAATCGGATTTGACAAGGTAAAAAGTAAACCTACAATCAATATCAATCTGAGAAAATTCACAGTATAATCTGGTACAATACCTAACCATGTCTTTAATACAATATTTGCTTCAAACATGAGAGGCATAGCTATAAAAAACAAAATGAAAAAAGAAAATTTAGAACTCTTTATCAATAAACCATGCATCATTTTCAAATCACCTTGTGCATAACTTTTTGTCAATTGGGGATTTAGTGCCATTTGAAAATTACTACAGAATTGCTGACATATATTCTGAACTTGAACAGCAACTCCTCTGGCAGCATTTACAGCTGGACCAAAAAACATATTAAGCAAGATATTCAATCCTTGCGTAAATCCTATTACTGCTAAATTTCCATTCATAGTCCAACCTGCAAATGAAAATATTTCCTTAAATAGCTTCTTGTCGTAACTACATTTTGCATGTACTTCTTCAAAATGCCGAGAGCAATATAGCATATAAACAATTTGGTCAAAAGCCTGAATGCAAAAGAATAAAAGAGAATATATAATTAATTTATCGAATGGTATAACAACCAACAAATAAACAATCAATAATTTTAAAACTGCATCGACAATCGTTATGTAAGCAAAAGCCGACATTTTTTCATGAGCAATAATAGTTGAATTATAGGGAACAGAGATAACTGCAATCATAGCAGAAAGTATGGAAAATTGGTAAACCCAGAAAGCCGCTGTTTCACGTTCTGCCGGAATTTGTAATTGGGTGGTCATAAACCATAGACCTATAGTTTCACCTACAAGTAATATAATACCTGCTAAAATATAATGAATACTCTTGATATTACCAAAAGTTCTTTTCATCACACCCATATCACCTTTTCCTAAATCAAAAGTGATATACCTAGAGGATGCTGCACCAAGAGATCCTGTCAAGAATCCCAACATGGTTATAACTCCACCCACCACATTATTAATACCAAAATCAACTACTCCCAATGTATTTAATATGACGCGGCTCGTATATAACGACACCAACATCATAAAGAGCATTCGCAAGTAAAGAAGCAAGGTATTCTTCGCAATTCGTTTATTATTATCTGATGTTTGATTTGACATAAATTACTTTCCAAATTCTTTAATTCTCAGTTCTTCTTTCAATGAGCAAACAAGCAGCTGTCCATTCTTCTCGGCTACGATATAGCCATCCAAGCCTTGAACTACCACCTTGCTTTCATCGGCTGCATGAACCACGCAGTTCTTGCATTCATACAAGCGGATGTCCTTGCCTACCTTGGCGTTGCCATCCTCATCTTGTGCGAGCAAGGTACCAAGGCTGCCCCAGCTGCCTAAGTCGCTCCAGCCAAACTCGACTGGCAGGGTATAGATTTCCTTCGACTTCTCCATCACGGCATAGTCAATGCTAATCTTCTCACAGGTTGGGAAGAGTTTGCCGACTACCTCGTTCTCCTGTTCGGTATAGAAAGAAGGAGCCATCTCATCCATGATACTAGCGAGATTCGGCTGGAAGGTTCGGATTGCCTTGCTGATGGTATCGATGTTCCATACGAAGATTCCGGTATTCCAATAGTAATTGCCAGCGGCAAGGTATTGCTCAGCTGTCTTCAGGTTCGGCTTTTCCTTGAAAGCCTCTACCTTGTAGATTTCATCTACGGATGTTGGCTCAACTGCAGCGATATAGCCATAGCCTGTTTCTGGGCGGCTTGGCTTAATACCTATAGTAACGATGGCATTATTATCGGAAGTATAGCTCAAAGCCTTGCTGAGCACTCGCTGATACTCGGAGATATTGATTACCAGGGCATCGGATGGTGTCACCACGATGATGGCATCAGGATGCTTCTTCTGGATCTTCCAGCAGGCATAAGCAATACATGGAGCGGTATTGCGAGCCTCCGGCTCTGATAATATGTTATCTGCTGGCATGTCAGGGATTTGCTCCTTGACAATGCTGATATATTTCTCGTTTGTCACTACCCACATGTTCTCGACAGGACAGATTGGTTTCAATCTATCTACTGTCAATTGAATGAGGGAACGGCCCACACCCATCACATCAATGAACTGCTTTGGGTAATCGGGGCTTGACATTGGCCAGAAGCGGCTGCCTACGCCGCCGGCCATAATAATGATTTGAATATCGTTGTACATTATAATATATATAAGGCCACACGATTTAGTCTCTTCCGAAAAATCTCGTGTATAAGCTATAACCATTACATAAGAGACTAACAAGAACAACGTATTATTTATTTGTATAAATCCACACTGATATCAAACGGACTATCGAAATCCTTCAGCATCTTATGCTTTGTATCTTTCTCTGAGAGATTAGCATGCTCTGTTGGAATCCTCCAATCGATACCGAGAGTGTCGTCGAGGATGCTGATGCCTCCATCTGCCTCTGGATGATAGAAGTTATCACACTTGTATTGGAAGACTGCTGTTTCTGAGAGAACGGCGAAACCATGAGCAAAGCCCTTTGGGATGAAGAACTGGCGATGATTATCTTCTGTCAGTTCTACAGCCACATGCTTGCCATAGGTTGGTGATCCTTTGCGGATATCTACAGCAACATCAAGCACTCTACCTTTTACGCAGCGTACCAACTTGCTTTGGGTATAAGGTGGACGCTGGAAGTGCAGGCCTCGCATCACGCCATAGCTGCTCATAGACTCGTTGTCTTGGCAGAAGTGAACACTGTGCCCCAGGATTGGGGCAACCTTTTCTTCAAACTCTCGCTCGCTGAAGCTCTCGAAGAAGTAGCCACGAGCATCACGGAAGAGGCGTGGCTCTATAATGAGTACGCCTTCTATTTCAGTTTTGATTATATTCATTGTTTTATATTTTAAGAAAGGCAGGCTCCATACCAAGAGCCGAAAAGTAGCTTATAAAATAAGCCCCAGGCATTTCACCTGCCATAATTATTTTCTGCTTAAAATTCCAAATTCTTTTTTAGTGTTTGATTTTTCTCTTCAAGTATTGAAAGGAGATACTTGCCATAGTCATTCTTCAACATTGGCTGAGCATTCTCTCTCAACTTTTCTGCGGTAATCCATCCCTGACGGTATGCGATACCTTCCAAGCAAGCTACCTTTAAGCCTTGGCGTTTCTCCAAGACTTCAATAAAGGTGGAAGCCTCTGAAAGAGAATCATGAGTTCCGGTATCGAGCCAGGCAAATCCTCTTGCCATGGTCTGAACCATCAGCTGCTTATCCTTCAAGAACTCCTGGTTAACGGTGGTAATTTCCAACTCACCACGAGCGGATGGTTTGATATGCTTAGCTACATCTACCACCTTGTTAGGATAGAAGTATAAACCTACCACTGCATAGTTGCTCTTTGGATGCTGAGGCTTCTCTTCAATGCTCAGGCAATTGCCTTGCTCATCAAACTCTGCCACACCATATCGCTCAGGATCACTTACACGATAGCCAAAAACGGTAGCCTTGTTATTCTGTTCAGCATCTACAACTGCTTGATGCAGCATCTGATTTAATCCTGCACCATAGAAGATATTATCGCCTAATACGAGGCAAGCAGCCTCATCGCCAATAAATTTCTCTCCGATAATGAAGGCTTGGGCTAAGCCATCTGGTGATGGCTGCTCAGCATATTCGAACTTGACGCCGAACTGGCTTCCATCGCCTAAAAGGCGTTTGAAGCCTGGCAAGTCAAATGGTGTTGAAATAATGAGTATCTCACGGATACCTGCCAACATCAATACTGATATTGGATAATATATCATCGGTTTATCAAAGATAGGAATCAGCTGCTTGCTGATACCCTTTGTGATAGGATACAAGCGTGTTCCGCTACCACCTGCTAATACTATTCCCTTCATTATATATTTCTTTGCTTAAATGCTACTTTATATTGTTCCTTGGTTTTAGCTAAACTATCAACTTTGGTTTCAATATCACCAGTGATATTCTTACGAAGTACTTCCTTTCCGCAAACAGGACAATCCGCTGTTTCTATACTTCTTGCAGGATAAATTCCATACGATATTTTCACCAATAAATCAGTGTTACAAACAGGACACGTAACATGCAATACATCATAACTAGCCATAATTCATATTTTTTATTTTCCAAATTCCTTAATTTTCTGTTCCTCTTTCGATGAGTAGACAAGCGGGTGTCCTTGCCTACTTTGGCGTTACCAGCCTCATCTTATGGAAATAAGGTGCAGAGGCTGTATTAATAACGAGGGCATCGGATGGTGTCACCATGATATGGCTTTTCAACCAAATACTTTTCGATGTAATCGTCCTGGATTGGAGAAATCTTATTGCTGAGTTTCTCCACCTTCTCTGGGATTACATCTACTGCTGTTACATGATGGTGCTGAGACAACAGGGTTGCTATGCTCAGACCGACGTAGCCGGTACCGGCTACTGCTACTTTAATATCTTTGAAATCATTCATCATGATATAGTGTTTTTAATTTTTTCTTTTTTTCTAAAATCATCCCGTCCTTCTTTACCATTAAAGAAGGCTCCACCTCTCACCCCTGCCCTCTCTCCTCAGGAGCGAGGGAGGAAACCGCCCTACTCGGTGCTCGGAACCGCTACGCTCTAAGGTTGGCGGACCATCAAAGGTCTTCGCCAGGTTTTGCGGGATGGGACCGCCTGATTATAGTCCATTATCGTAATTCGACCTTAACTGCTTAAAGATTTCCTCCAAACAATCAGCCATACTACTCGCATTTAATCTTTTCCACTCTCGTAATGTCTTCTCTACAAAAATTCATTTCATAGAGAGGAATTCCCTTTAACTTCAAGTGTTTCTTTAAAAACGCCTTTAACTTATTGTCAATGCGATACCCCATATACACAGCTGTTACTCGGAAGCCAGAAATTGTAAAGTAGTCGGAACGCTTATTATTCTGATAAAAGTCACGTTTATGCTTCGTGTAATATATTAAACGGGACTCTTCCTCATATTTCCAGCAATCAGCCTTTGCTAACAAAGCATTATCTAATGTGATATAACCACACATAGTTTTTCTATCACGATAACGGACCTTACACCATTTTAACAAATGATTCTCATCATTGTATTTTTCAAGAGTTTTTTCAGGAACTTCGTATTCGATACATAGACCTTTATGCATATCTGCATAATGAGACCACATCAATAAGCTACAATCAGATATATCAGATTCATGTTCTATCCCCTCAATTTTGTTTGTATTAGGCGTAGCTAAACATGACATTCTTATATTTGATCTGATTATTTTTCCTACAGAATCATATAGTTTCTTGTCTTGCTTACAAGATGTTTCACGTTTTTGAATATTAATCCATGTACGCAATATAGGATCCATAGGATCATTAAAGTTGACAGGATTCGAAAAGGTAAGCGAATCACTTAGAATATCCTTAATAATCGGATTTGCTTCAAATGATTCACATCCTTCTATTACAGGTATAGAAGTAAATCTAAATACCTTATTAGCCTTTACATCATCATTCAATTGTTGAAGTTCGTCATAAAGCAACTCAATAAGGTGTTCTTGCATACTTCTCGAATTTCCATCCATTCCACTCTCTACGGCAATTTCCAAATGAGGAGAAGGATTTTCTGATTCATTGATCTTAAAAATATCCTTTAAATTCTTCATTTTTCTTTCCTTTTTATAACTTACCACTATAATAGCTATATGAGTAATCAGATCTATTTAGAAACATCTGCATCAAAGAACTTACAATCGTTTCTTCTGCTTCTGTTACTTTTGGTCCTAACATTACTTGAATTTGATTCAAACAATCCTCTTTAATAGGAACATCAATATATGGGAGCTTAGGGCTAATATTATTGTTAAAGACATAATTAACATCTACCCGGCCATTATCTAATAAAGGAAACATGTGGAATAAGAAACGACATTCCTGCTGGAAAGCCCAATCTTTATTCTTGTAAATACCAATTTCTTTAAAGCCGATGGCTTTTTGACTGACAAGATCATGAAACACTCTATTCTTTATAACACCAATATCGTCAATATATTGAATGTCTCGTAATAAGCCACAACTTAAGATTGGCATAGCCATCATACGATATTTTGACCGAAAATTATCATTAAAGAAATGAGGTGCTATATTTTTACCTTCAATGACAAACATATCAGAATCTAACTCAATACGAACGCCATGAGTAGAATCACCATACATATACCACTGAGGCAGATTCTCATTATCATTTTTTGTCCAACATGAAACATAACAATAGTGGGCAGGTGTTATACCATCCTCTTTGAAAGAATATTCATCAGGATCATCAACTCTGTCTAAACGAGAAAAACGAATCGTCTTATGCTTTAGAATCAAAGCCAAAGTCTCTATACTTGTATAATGATAAAGTTTCATCTCATTTATTATTTAAACTGATTATTAATGTCTAAGTAAGCATCCACCCCTATAACAATGTTACTTTTGGCATTGTTAATGTCAAAGCACTAAAGTTCCTGTCCACCCGAGAATTGACGCATGTTTACTTTGGTGACACCTTCTACGAGTTGCACCAAACGTATGCTGGTATCAAAAGTTTTTGTATCTGGTAAAACTATCATAACTTATTTTTTACTTCGGATTTAATAAATCTACGTTCATAATGACTCCTTGTGAATATCTATAACTGTTCAATATGATATTCAAACACCTCATAACAAAGATGTCTGTCCACTATTGTATATATCGATTACGATACCAATCAATATGAACACAGAATAGACCAATAAAAAACTGAATAAAAAGTAGACTACATAATTAATTATATCTGCAAGAGTTGGCTCTACCTCAACTTGCATGTTACAAATTCCTTTGGCTAAAACCATCATGATTATTGTTAGTATCGATATCAATAAACAAAATGCAAAACCAGAATTTATACTTTGAATAAAATCAGCCCCACCTTCTTTGTTCTTAATAGAAGTTACTTTGTCACTTAAAATAAAAGAAAGCATAATGGTATATGCAGCTACTATTAATGCAACCATACTTGGAATAATCGAAATACCTAAATCTAATATTTTTTCTACTTGTACATACATGTCTGTATGATTTAGCATTGCTACAGCAAGCAGTACGAGCGCTATCAAGAAAGGCATCCATGCATCTTTCGCAAAATCCAGTAAGCTATAATTGTAAAAGACATTAGACCATCCAAATAAGGATTTGCGTTTAGTTCTCATGATGTTTAAAAGCATCAATAATAGCGTGGTATACGGTAGAGCAAATACCATTGACTATTTGTGGAATTACCAAAATTCTAGGATGATCTTTACTATCAACCCGTTCTCTTCTGCCGCCTTCACTTTCGACTATTGTAGCTTTAACCGATCCATTTTCTTCAGCCAATCGAGTTGCCGTTTCAATGATACCATCATCATTTATTACCAAAGGATTCTCCTTAGTACCTGCTGCAGCCATAGAGAATTTGTTAGGATTCAACGTATGCATATTGTCTTCAAACATCTTAGCAAAACCTTTTGAATGACCAGGATTCGAATAAGAAATCTGTGCCTCAAAGCTATAAATAGCATGCGCACTTAATATACGTGTTATTAAATCATGATCTAAAACAACAGAAACATCAAAGCCTTCTGGTTCTATATCTTCCAATGCTCCTTGCAAATATTTGAGAACATTATTCAGAGAAATCTTTGAATTGCGTTTCACTGCCAACATGTGTACGGAAGGAATGAAATACAATTCTGCCTCATGCATATTGGCTACAATATCTGTATTCCATTCCATTTTAACATCCTTATGTTCACGAATATTATAAAATGCAGTTGGGTCAATTATAGTATAGTGAGTTATATTAAGTTGGATCCACTTAGGCATGTCGTCATTTTCAACATACTCACTTTCTATCATTGAACGAATGCTAATGCATTTTTTCCCAAAGACCTCAATCAGAGGATCTTTCTCCTTGATTGCTCTGAATGCTTCAACATAATGGCTAGGCTTTTGATTTTTTCTAGCCTTAATATTAACAACAAACCATGTTGTTCTACGGAGTTCAATTTTGTCTTTCTGTGCCATATCTTTTATATTAGAATATTAATCTTGTCAAATATTAGTAAATCACCGTTAGAACGTAACTACTGATTTTCAGCAGTTAGCACATCCAACATTTTTCAAAAAAAGCATATTATTAATTGGTATTGCCAAAGCTACCTATTAGGCAGCCTTGACATTCACCTTTTTGTTCGAGTTATAATTACATGGGATTAGGGACATGATAAGATTTTCGAAAACCTACCTTCAATAGTCTTTGCGACCCTTTCGGTTCCCCTTACAGGGGACAGAAACCTTCCTTATCGTTAAAGAAGGAGTCCTTCTAAAATCACCCCATCCTTCTTTACCATTAAAGAAGGCTCCACCTCTCATCTCGGTCTTCTCCCCTCAGGGAAGAAGAAGGAAACCGCCCTACAGTGCTGACTTTTCTACCTCTCCGTCTCTCCTGCAAGGAGAGCTCCACTTTCTCCCCAAGCCCCTCTTCCTCAGGAAGCGGAGATGTAACCGCCCTCCGGTGCTCAGAACCGCTACGCTCTAAGGTTGGCGGACCATCAAAGATCTTCGCCATGTTGTGCGGGATGGGACCGCCTTACTATAGATTGCTGATTAGAACCACCTTACTATAGCTTGCTGATTGGGGACGGCTTGCTATAACTTGCTGATTAGACCGCCTGGGGGCGGCTTGCAATTACCCTCATAAAGGCATGTTGGAGAACCTTGATATAGAGGATTAATCATTAAACTCTTCAAAGAATTGTTTTCTTTTTCCCTCTAATTCACAAGTCTTCTGACTCATAAATTGACAAGTGAAATCATACATCGGAATGGCAACACAATGCTCATCTGCCTTTTCAAACTTCAACTGATCTGAATAATAGCGTATCAGCTCTTCATAAGGAGTCAAGTCGGCAGCAAATAAGAAAACATATTCACAACCTACTATTTTCAACATTTCCAATATCTTTGGTACTATAAAATACCAAAATACAGTTGTTCCCAAATTCTGAGGTAAACCATATCCATCCCACACTTCACGATGAGCATCATTCGCACAAAAATGAACCAACTCAACTCCAGGGAATGTCTTGCCTACATTCTTTAGATTCTTACCAAATATCTTGGAGAATTCATCTGAATCAACTGACAAATGCAAAACTCTCGCAACATCCTCTTTCTTAATACCCTTCTTTGAACGAACGCTTTCAAGAATAGAAGCTATCGCCTTCTTGTTTTCTACAGACTGTGTTTCATCCAAACTCATGCGGAGAATCGTATCATAAAAAGATTGTATCTCTTTCAAACGGTCACCCTCAATGAATTCATCATAAAGCAAACCACATTTTAGTGAAAAGAAAAAAAGAATTTTATCATCCACAGTTTTCACTATGTAATAAGCAATTCGATTATTCTCATCATCACCATAAGCATCTCCTTGCAAAGTATCTACAAGACTATTGTTACGAGTATTGTAGAAATCATCTATCAATGAGAAATTTTCCGGTTTTGACGAGAGTCGCTCACACTTTAAACTTCTGAGCAATTCCAATTGTGATTCTGTTATCTTCATGCGTAAACTGGTTTGTGGAATTGTTCCAAGTTAGTTAACAAGAAACGTCTTACTCGGAAACGGGCGGCATCTTCTTTGATGTCCTGGATATCCATTGATGTACCCTCTCCTTGCATCATGGCACGTTTCCAAGAATCTTCACCATGAATAAGATTGCTCAAACTTCTTGTTTTCTTTGCAGATAACAGTTCGAAAACACTATCAAAAATGGTCTTAAATTCTTCTATAATGCTTGACGGCAAAACATCATGCAATGAATTTGATATATATGCGGCATGAACTTCCGGAATATATGGTCCGAGAGTATGAGCATAAAATATTGCTTCAAACAGAGGGCTCCCTGTTTGAACTATACACTCACGCTGCATAAAATAAAGCAAAATCTGCAACTTCATTTCAGCAATACGAGAGCCATACTGGTACTCGTAACGCTGACTGATATAAGATGCTATCGTATGTACATCAACCATAATGTTCCTTTCTTTTTGTTCGTTTACACGAAATGTTACCATTTTTGTGCAAATATAAGGGTTTTCTGTGAAACTACCAAATTTTTGGGGGAGTTTTTTCTTCATATCCTAATGTCTCACACATCATCCAAATTCACATCCGACAAGTCTGCTCCAATAATCGTCACTCGATTGTTGTATTTACGTATCTCATGCCCATCCTTTATTTGCTTGGTGTAGCGATTGGCATCTAACTGGAGGCAACGACACACATTGCGACTTGCAGTTTCCATGTTCTTGTCAATAATGATGATTTGTGCATCGTGGTTCTCTCGCAACATATCACAGAAATAGTTGTCGGCAGAAGAGAATGAATAGCCAAGAATGATGATCTTACTTGCACGCAACACCATCTGAGAAGCATGATACCATGTATCAATGTAATGCTTGGATATAACAGGGCGCAACTTTAATGGTGGCAAGAATGATGGGATGGGTATAGACTTGTGGTCTGGATCAAAACTTATCTCGGCTGCAAGTTGATTCTTAAAGAAATCTTCTAAATCAATGGTCGTTAAATCATCATGCAGAAAATCGTTCTTGTTCTCTACATCTACATACTCTTTGAGTGAGCCATGAAAATAGAGAGCAGTCGGAGAAGTTTGGGAAGCATACGATGTATAGTTGAACGTGATGACTTGGCAGTCTTTTCCGTCCAATTGGTCGTAAATAGTGTGGTTGTCTTTGTTCTCTACAGCCACATTCTCTTGTGCCTTTCGCTGCTCCTCGCTTACCAAGTATGCCCATAGAATCCAGGATATGTATAGATAATCGCGGATATAACTGTTTTGCCCCGTATAAAATCCATAGAAATACCCTGCGAGCAGTTGCTCTATATCGAGCATATTCTTATAGATATGGCGCAAGATGGGATTGTTCGACTCATGGATGCTTTTCTGAAGTATCTCCACGATGATGTTCTTGAATGTGTCGGTATAGCTGAGATGACTTAAATCTATGATGCTGTCATCTTTTACAACCGTATCAAACACCTCTTCTATCAAGTTCATCGTCTCAGCATCTATCTCAGCTCCTTTCTTGAAGTCCAACACCTTTTTGAAAAGGCGAACGATAAGCATACCCAACTTACGTTGTGACTCATCAAGGCTTGCGTTGTTGGCAAGTTCGTCATTGATATTATGGCAAATGGAAACAATCTCCCTGTCCAAGTCCTTTGCCAAACGGTCGATGGCTGTACTCACAAACTTGCTGAAGTGGAAATGTACTCTGCCTATTGACTTGCGCAAAATGGCATCAAGCGTCTTGCCTTCGTCGGTTTCCAAGAAATCGACAATGCGAGGTATAAGGTCGGCTGATGTCGGCAAGCCAATTGTGGCATCCACTCCAGCACCGAGCACTACCAGAGTAAGTGGCTCATCCTTGCTTCCCAATATTTTGCGAGCGAATTCCTCACCATAGAAATATTGGTTCTGAGTCATTGCATTGGGAGCAATTTGATTGGCTCCGTTGTTGATATCAAATGATGCATCTGCCATTTTCAAAATTTTAATGTTAGAAAGAGGGTTAGGATACTTTCCAAAGTATCTTAGGATACTTGGCGAAGTATCTTAGGATACTTGCCCATGTATCTTAAGATACTTTTTTGGGGGTGTTTTAGCGACCTGCTTGACGGATCGTCTTTTTGCGGGTCGTCCAGGCAGTATTGATTGCCACCCGGATGTTGTCGATGGTCTGTCCTTTCTCCCATTTCGGAACGAAGGGAAGGAGAAGGGAAATGAAACTCTGCTTCACTATCAGCTCATCGGTGAGGGATGGCTCTTGCTGTCGCATGGCTGCCACCACCTCGCCCAGGTCTCTCGCTGTCTTGCAGGAGCGAAGGAGGGTGATGTAGCCTCGCAAGGATTTCACCTTATTTATATATATAGACAAAGCCTGTTCTTCCTCGGTGAGAGGTTGAGGTGCTTCGCCATCCTTGGCAAGCGTCTTCTCTGCGAACTGGTCGCCATAGAAGTTTTGCTCTGCCTTTGTAGCGTTGGGGAGGAGTTGGTTATTGCCTCCGTATATATTGAAAGTTACATCTGACATCGTATAAAGGTAAAAGGGTAAAAAATGACTTGCTGGCTATGATTTCTTAATGATTTTCTTAACCTTATTCAATAGATATTCAACGTTTTTCAATGCCTTTCAACGGAATTGTTTTCGGACCACAGATGTTGTATCTTTGCAACAGCTTAAACGAAGAACGAAGAGTGATGAGTGAAGAATTCAATACCCGGGGGGCTCGACATTCGAAGTTTGGAGTAGCTGACAATTTTAGTATTAACAATTTAAAAGAAAGGAATCGATTATGATTGAGTATTCTATTTACATGATGGGTAATCCTATCAAACCAGAGGAGCCTCAAAAGGCTTATGCCAAGAACCAAGTTCGTGAAATCTGGGACTTGAACAAGTTTTGCAAGCACATTGCATCACATAACGCTGGCTACAGCCGAGGTATGGTGAAAGCCATCCTGTCGGACATGTGCGACTGCATTGTAGAGCAACTGCTCAACGGCAACAAGATTAAACTCGGTGAGTTTGGTGTCTTTAGCATCTCCATCAACTGCGAGGGTGCGGAGTCGCTGGAGAAGTTTACCGAGGAAAACATCAAGTCGGTGAACATCAAGTTCAATCCTGGTGTGGACTTTGAGAACCTTGTTGATAAAGCTGAGTTCAAGCTCGTGGCAAGCCGTGCTGGTCAAGCTGCCTTGCTTAAGGCTGAAAAGGCGAACGAGACTACCGTTGACCTGGAGGCTGCGAAGAAGAAGCCTACCAAGGACGACAAGAATGACAACAAGCCATCGGGTGATGGTGGTGATACACCAAACCCTGGCGGTGGAAGCAGTACCGACTCTGGCACCGACGGTAGCGGTGATGGCCTGGAGTAGGATTCTCCCTGTGACTGCATCCTGCATAGTGCAGGGTGTGGTCACCCCTTCAAACTTATGTTTCACTTTTAAACACATTTCTGATTATGAAGAATTTTAATGATGGTTCCAAGAAGATTTCTTGGGTTTCAATTTTGAATGCTGCTGTTCAAGCTTTGATTGCAGCTCTTACTGCACTGGGAGTAAGCTCGTGCGCAAATGCCTTATAGCAATGTTAAATGTTAAGTGTTGAATGTTGAATTATGAATTGTGAATTATGAGACAAAGTCAATATATGTCGGCTAACGACATTAAATATCTGGTTTTGCATTGCTCGGCTAGCCGATGCAATGAGGACTATAGTGTGGAATAGCTGCGACGCGACCATAAGGCGCGTGGGTTTTATGACATCGGCTACCACTTCTACATCCGTAAGGATGGAACGATGACGCAGCACCGGATGCTGTTGGAGGTTGGTGCTCATGCCAGACCTTATAATAGATGCTCTATCGGCATCTGCTATGAGGGAGGGCTCGATGAGCAAGGCAAACCTTGCAACACCATGACAACTGAGCAGGAAACGAGACTCATTGACCTTTTCAGGAATCTGAAGATTCTCTTTCCGAAAGCGAAGATTGTGGGGCATCGGGATTTGCCGGGGACTACTCCCAAAGAGTGTCCGTGTTTGGATGCGGGCAGCTGGGCTGCTCATCATCATCTCGATTAAGACTCTGTTACTGGCGAGGTACTTTTCCTCGTCAGTACCACTTGCTTAATATCTGACATTTCCATATACTCTATTCGATTTTTTGCAAGTATGCTTTAGGAATATATCCTGTCGTAACAGCACACAACCCCTTGATACTCACATAAAGTTTATGATCTTTTTTGATACGGACGACATAGCCTTCCGCTCCTTTCAAAGGACCTTCAATGACTCGGAACTTGTCGCCTCTGGTAAACTTGGGATTATACTCATCGTAAAAATCCAGTCCTTCAACACCAGAAGTTGCTACAATATTGAAGATTTTCACTTCACGTTCTGAAATTTTAGAAGGTTCTTTCAAGTTCTCAGAATTTTTGCCACGATAGAGCATCACTTTATTGAGAAACATACGCTCCATCTCTTCTGCTTCTATTCTCGTAGTACGGAAAAGAATGAGAGATGGCATAATAGGAACTTCCTTCAACAGACTCTTTTTCTTATTCTTGTCCCAATATTCTTGTTTCACATCATAAATATGTTCTATCCCTTTGGCAACGAAATATGCCTTGATAGGCTTTCCTTTCCCAAAAAATATCTTGAATGCGTACCAACTCTCCTCTTTGTCTGGTTGTATCATTGTTTATTTTTTTCTATTTTAATCAGGGTGTACTTCTCATTCCCCCGTGTCGTGAAATCATGTTTCAAAACACTTGGCAAGAAAGGGTTGGTTAGTCTATTTCCAATAACGGAAACCTCTAATCACAGACGTACTCCTGATCCAAGAGCATGATAGTCTGCAACCCTTGGAATGATTAGCTGTCCGATTCCTTTGTCCTCAAAATCCTTCCCTCAATCACTCCCGTTCTTCTGAATCTCTATATAAGAGACACAGAAAACCGAAAAACATTCTTTCAATCAACGACTTAGAAGATTGTGTACGAGAAAAAGTAAGCGGCTCCGCATTTATACCTTGCCCTTTATCGTAAAAGTTCTTACCTTTGC
>OHIX01000232.1_pt1 | contig 23177 bp, 29 predicted proteins | sample 1568391 | NCBI WGS metagenome assembly OHIX01 (sample SAMEA3879541, study PRJEB24766) | human gut metagenome | biome: human-associated habitat; feature: feces | place: USA | collected 1985/1987 | reverse complement strand
CCGCCCAAGTCGGTGCGCCAGTCGGAGAGAAAGACCGCGTACTGCCGCTGCACCTTTTCCCATACTGTCTCCCGCTCTGCTTCCGGATAGTGCAGGGCGATTTTCGCCCGTATCTCCTTCGTGCAGGGCTTGGAATACAGCACATGGCAGCTGCGGTCGAATAGAAGATCGTTGTCCCTCATCTGATTGCCTCCCTCCTTGTTCTTTCTTGCGTGCATGAGACCATCTCAGATTTAACCCGCTTTCCGGCAGATGAACCATGCCATACTCTTCACATTTCCGAGGGTCACGGCTGCGTACATGCGCTCCAGCCGGTTTTTCAGGTCGGAAGCCGTCTCATAGGGCGGCGTGAAAAACCCGCCTTTTCATAAACGTGCCGGACGAACCAATCCGTCCGCTTCTGCTCGCCCTTCACATAGAAGCATCCGCAGAATGTTCCGCCGGGTCTCAAGACCCGGAAAACCTCCCGATAAGCGGCTTCCTTGTCCGGAAAAGCATGAAAGCCGTTCAGCGACAAAACGATGTCAAAGGTGTCGTCTGCATAGGAGAGTGCTCCCACAGCTCCCTGCCGAAAGGTTACATTTTTCAGGTGCAGACGGTCAGCCTTTTCCCGTGCCTGCCCCATCATATCCGCCGAGTAATCGAGGCAAGTGATGTCCGCTTCGGGCATCGTCTGATAAACCGGCATGGTCAGAATCCCTGTTCCCACCGGCACTTCCAGCAGCTTGCCGGAGAAATGCTCCGGAATACCGGACATTGCCTTTTCCAGATAGGCGTCGTTTTCCGCCTTGTTCATTGCCCACACCAAACGGCACACCGCTTTTCCGCTCAGAGTAGAGCAGATGATCATGCCGTCATAAAAACTGTTTCCGCCCGTCATTCGGTACGCACCGCGAATGACTTCTTTTCGTTCCATGGTTTTCTCTCCGTGTTTCAATCAACACACGACCGTTTCCGGTCTCATTTCTTCAAAAAATCTACAATCTTTACGAAGTCCTCTTTTGCCTCCTTGAAGATCGGCAGCATACAGTAGCAATGCACCATCTTCGGGCGGGCGGACACCGTGTAGGGGACATTTGCCCGTTTGCAGGCTTCCTCAAAGTCCGGCAAAGCACCGTAGAGCACCTCGTCGGCAGAATAGAAGAAGTGAATATCGCCTACGCCGGTAAAATCTCCCCGGGAGCCGGAGAGCATATAGCCCGGCACATTCTCGCAGCCATGCCGCATGAACTTCTCCACTGTTACCATGAAGGCATAGTCGATGGAAACATCTCTTTCGTTCAATGCCTGCATCCGCGCCTTTTCCGCGTTGTTCCACGGCACCTCGCCGGGGGATACGGCGACGATGTGCTGCGGCTGCGGCAGCGGCTCGGGCTGCGCGTTGTTGTGCGCCGCAATGCCCAGCGCCAGCGCACCGCCGGAGGAAAAGCCACAAGTGCTGACATTTCCGCCGCCGTACAGTGTAATCATTTTTCGATAACATTCGTACACCATCGCGTATGTTTCAGTAATGCAGTGTTCCATGCAGAGCGGGTAAAACGGAAACCACACATCACAGCCGGTCTCGCGGCAGAGCTTGCGCATCACAGGCAGGTCGCCCTTATCGGGGCCGATCACCATGCCGCCGCCAAAGAAATAGAGAATCGCGCGCTCGGACGGCTTCGGATGCTCTCGCACGATCAGGCAGGGAAAGCCGTTTACCGCGATCGTTTCATAATATGCCTTGCGGTCGGTGGGCGTAAAAACGCCACGATGCCGGTTCTGCTTTTCAATTTCCTTTCGCAGTGCATCCTCCGGCAAGGCGAACGCCTTTTTCGCGCCGGAGAGCTTATGCGCCGTGCGCAGGATGGATGCAAAAATGCTCATGCTTTAGCCCTCCTCATTTCCACGCCGTAATGCAGAGCCAGCTTTTCTTTTTGTGTATCTGCACATCGTGAAAGCCCGCCTGCTCCAGATACGTCTTCAGCTCGGTGTCCTTGTAGATGGTCATGCCGCCGATGATCTCCGTCCACTTCTCGTCCTTATCGGTATCGCCGTTGCTTTCGTTGCAGATGAGAAATGTCCCGCCGGGCTTCAGCACCCGGTAAACCTCCCGGAAGCACTGCGGCAGATCGGGCCAGAAATAGACGGTTTCAAAGGCCGTTACCGCATCGAACCAGTCGCCTGCAAAGATCATATTCACCACGCTGCCTTGCAGGACAGCGCAGCGGCCCTCCGCGATGGCGGCCTCGTTGACCTTTTTGGATTTCTCCACACTGACGGGGGAATAGTCAATGCCCTTCACAATACCCTCCGGGCTTTTTTTCAGAAGTCTCTTGATGTTCGCCCCTCCGCCGCAGCCGCAGTCCAGCACCTTGGCGTCCGGAGTAAGCGCCAAAAAGCGAAGTCCCCACCGTGCCACAGGACTGTGCCCCAGGTTCATCATGGCGACCATGAGCTTCCCGCCAAAGCCCTCGGGCTTGCGGGTGTTTTCAAAGAATGACATCTTCTACAACTCCTTTTCCAGAACGATGATCTTATTGGAAATATTCCGCACAGCGGGTAGCTTGTCCAGCAGTTTATAAATCGGTGCAAATACCGCCATGCCCTCGGTTAAGCTGTGTTCCTCCACAAAGCGAAAATCCGGCAGCAGTTCGGCAAGTGCTTTCCCATTCTTGATTCCCCAAGTAAATTTTGCATGGCTGCCTTCGATGGATCTTTCCTTAAAGCGCTTCACAATCATCGGATTCATCGTTTCCACAAATATAGTGGCTTGGGAAAAACGGTTGGAAATCACCTTAAAAATTTGCTGCACATCTTTTTCGTTCAGATACATGGTCAGCCCCTCGATGACGATCAGCACCGGCATATTCTGCTCGCTGAGCTCACTGATTTCGCCACCCCAATCGTCCATGGCAGACATGGCAATCTGCGAAATCGTGCCGCTTTCCGGCAGAAGCTTTTCCCGCACCGCCATCGTCTCCGGCAGGTCGAGGTTATACCAATGCGCATAACCTGCCATCCGGTAACAGCGGGTGTCCAGCCCGCAGGCGATATTGATTACCACCGCGCCGGGATGCGCCCCAAGCCACGATTTTGTCAGCTGATCCAGCACGATGGTGCGGGCAATCACGCCGCTGCGCATGGCCGTATCCTTGTCCGCAAGGGAAAAATCGTAGTCCAGCTTCTCGATGATTTCCTCCGCTTTTGCATCGTGAATCGCGCCGCGTCCCCGGCTCTCCTTCGCCCTTGCGTAAATGGTTTGCAGCATAGTCTCCGGCACGCCGGAGAGTTTGATCTTTTCTCTCATATCATCTTTCCTCCGCTTGCATAGTCAGAAATTTTTCCGCATACCGGCAGAATTTTTCCGGGTGTACCATCACCAGCTCCGCATGGGCCATCTTGAGGATGCCATGGATGCGCGCCTTAGGAAAATAGCGCTTGATGAACCGGATATCTCGCCTGCGATCCTTCTTTTCGTCGTCGCCGTACCAGTAGGTGATTTTCGCACCGATTTTAGCGGAGCGCTTCGGAAGCGCATAGTTGTTGGCAGACCAGAATACATTGCGGATCGTCCGATCGGAAAAGGTTTTGAGATAGGCTTCCATGGCGTCGTACTCCTTTTTGGGGTCGTGCCCTGCGGTGGTAAACCGTTCCGGCGGAAAGGCCGCTTCCAGAATTTTTCGGCTGTTCGCCGCCATTTTAAAGGACACAATATCCCGCCAAAGCAGCAGCTTTCGCACCGGGTAGAGCAGCTGATAGGGCGTGATCCCGCCGTCGATGATGGCCCGGTCGATGGGCATTTCCCCCAATGCCAGCAAACGGGTCAGGCAGGCACCGCCCATGGAGCAGCCATAGGCCCCACCCAGACGGGAGACGCCGTGGCTCTTCAAATAGGAGATCACCTCGTCCACGGTCTGCTCGACGGAGGTGAAATCCCCGGGATACTCCGGCTGATGGCCGTCATACACCACCTGAAAAACATGCCATCTCTGAGAAAGCAGCGTGATCGTGTCGGCAAAAGCCCATACAGGCTCTGCCGTGCAGGGGAAAAACAGCAGCGTCCGCTCCTGCGCCTGCCCGTGTTCCAATATCTGCATGGCTCACCCCTCCGATTTCACGCACTCTGCGTAGGTCAGCGGGAACGAGGTTTTCAGCACGGTGCTTTTCCGCACCGTCCAGCCGTTTTCCCGCAGGAACGAAAGGTAATCTGCACTCGTCCATTTGCTGTGCAGCGGAAAGCCCGCCAGCTTCATGAAAAATGCTTTGGCCGTTCCGAAGAAAGCGTTATTTGCGTGGGTAAAGGTCGGTGCAACCAACACGCCGTCGTCTTTCAGCACCCGGCGAATTTCGGCAAGGGCTTTCTCCGGCTGCGGCACGATGTGCAGCGCATTGGACACGATCACCACGTCAAAGGACTCCTCCGTATAGGGCAGGCGGAACATATCCTGCACCGAAAAATGCAGCTTTGTCGAGTGGTTATCCCGCTTTGCCTCGGCGATCATCTCCGCGGAGGCGTCCGTCGCCTCGATGTGCGCCGCCGCATTCACGATGTTTTTTGCGATCATTCCTGTGCCGGTCGCCAGTTCCAGCACCGTTTTTGCTTTCACGACCGGCCGGATCAGCTCATGCATCTCGTCATACGCCGCCCGATCCTTTCGCATAAAGCGGTCGTACCGACCGGCATTTCTGTCCCAGAAGTCCTTGTGTTCCTGCATCGCTATCATTCCTTTCGAAGTTAGATTTTCCTAACCAATACACACAGCCACATAGTTAGAGGATGCTAACCGCCGTGCCTCGGAAAAGCCGCATTTCTGCGGCCTTCTGCTTATTTAAATAACTCCCTGCAAGCGCCGTACACCAGCGTTTCCAGCACCTGCGGGTACAGTTCTCCAATCTGTTCCTTGTGGGAAACAGTCAAGATCAGTCCCCGCACCATGGCAGCAGCCAAAGAGATGCCGCAATTCGGCACAAGGTCATACTTCTCCAAAAGCTGGCGGATGTGCGTCTCGTCATCGCGGTAATGGACATTTTTGACGTCCTCCGGCAGTCTCTGCAAAAGCAGCTTCGCATCGTTTTCAATGAAAACCATGTCGCCGGTATCGGACAGCCGCCGGCAGACGGCAAGAACCGCCTTTGCCGCACGCTCCGACGGCGGCAAGCCGTTTGCTTCGCTCAGTGCATGGTCAGCCACTCCGTAAAGATCGGAGTGAACGTTCTCCAAAACCGCGAAGAAAAGCATTTCCTTGGATTCGTAGAATTTATAGAACGAGCCCTTCGCAATGCCGACCGCCTTCGTCAGCTGCTCTACGGAGGTTTTCTTCATCCCCAGCGTGACAGCACAATGTCTCGTTTCCTTCAGCAACGCCTTGCGGAGCTGCTCAGTTTCGTAATCGGTAAAAGCCAAGGTCGCACCCTCCTTGAAATATGACCGTTTTGGTTCCTTTGGTCATATTATACCGCGCTTTTTTCTGGTTTGCAAGGGGTGTAGAGAAAAACTCGCTAATCAATTTGTCTCATATTGCACGGATGGGTTGATTGCAAGGAGAATAACAGGAATTCACATAACATGAATGACGCATTCACATAATACTACTGCTTTTGCGCTATCATTAACGTTCGATCTTGCGTCGATCCTTTTTAAGTTGAGACCTTTTAAGTTGCTCCGTACTCCTTCGCCGCATGATCATCTGCCGCACCTGCCGCTCTTCTGCGTCCTCTCCAAGCAGACGAGACGCTTCCTGCTTGGCGCTGAGCAGCATAATAAGAGATGGCTTCTCATGTATGGCGTCCTCTAACTGCTGTTCTGCTGACTTTTCCTGCGTGGGACGGATAGCCTGCCGTACTTTGTACAGCTCCACTGGGTCAAAATCCGCAGCCTGCGCTTTCAGATCGGTGTACTCAGCCAGCGTCTTATCTAACTCGGCAGCATATTTTTGCTCCTGTGCCTCGAGCTTTTTCAGGCCAGCCTCCATGATAGCAATATCCTTGCGGAACGTCTCTGCGCCTGCGTCCTCCGCATACTCAAATTTTTGCAAAAGAAGTGCCTTTTCGGAACGCAGTTCCTCTAAATCTTCTGTCAGCTCTGCAATGCGGACAGCCAATGCCTTGTGCCGTTTCACATGATATACCGGCAATTCCTTTTTCTCAGCAATCAGTACCTTACGCTCCTTGCTCTTTTCCTTGATCTGCTGCACCAGACCGGTGTAACGCTCCTGCTTGACCGCCTTTTTCTCTTCCTTGGCCGCCTCGTCACGGGCAGCGGCAAAATCCACTACCTTGCCGGAATGTGCCGGGGCGGGATCGTCCTTGCCGAGCGTGGGCGGCTGCTCCTGCTCCTTTCCAGCCTTGGGGACTTCGGGAGCGGCAGGCTCCTCCACCTCAGCGTGGGTAACAGCGTCGGCGGGATCAGGCACGGCCTCGCCCATTTCAAAGAGCGCCGCCTGCCCCTCGTGTTCCAGCATGACCGCCTCCGCGTCAGTCAGCACAGGCTCGGGCGCAGGCTGCTCCGGCACAACGGCATTTTCTACCGTGGGAGCGGGAGCCTCGGCGGGCGGAACTGCCTCGGGAATGTTTTTCTTATCATCTGCCATTTGCAAACCTCCTTTTCGTGGCATGAAAAAAGCCAGTCCGCAGACTGGCCGCCACAATCATTTTTTCTTCGCTATGAGTAGAATAATATTTGAAATCGCTACATAGTCTCCATTGAGCGATTTTTACTTGTTTTTAGTTGCATTTATTCGTACAACTTCTCGTAATTTTAAACCGTCTATTAGAAATAATTTTTTACTATAGGATCAAAATTGAAAAGAAAAACATTGAAAAGAATGCGAGGTGTGTTATAATGACATTACCATACTTTATTTTGAGGAGGGGCAATATGCATTTTTTAACATTTCGCCTTTCTATTTTTGGCGATTTTAGCCAATTTACGCCTACTACGGCTAATACTATTGCTTGGACGCAGGCTCTACAAAAAGCGGGATATAATTATTTGCCGAGTATTTTTCAAACTCCTCAACAGGTTGTCAATATGCCGTTTCTTTCAGTTCAACTCGGCGCATCTGATAATCGCATGCAGTTTGTTTCCCCAACAGGCGATACTATAATCCGCATTTTGTCTGAACGCTTAGATGTAGAACTTACTCAGGGTGTTTCTGACAAGCCGGATGCATATCTTAAGGAAAAACTTGATTTTGCTTCTAAAATCATTAGGCTTATGCTTTCTGCGCTTGGAACTGAGTTAAGGGGAACTAGACTGGCCTATTATGTTGATGCCCTGATTCCTGAGCCAACAGATAAGGCATTTAACTCATTTTATCAAAAATTCAATTTGGGCATTTCTATGAACAATAAAGAAGACGAATGTTCTGAATGGAATCATCGTTTTAACAGAAGAATCTTTATTGATGTCGGAACAGATCATGAAGAAAAATGCAATGCAATTTTTTCTTTGGAATCAGGACTTTTGCAAACGGGTAATTTGATAACAAAGGAACAGCAAACCATTAAAGGTCTCCATCTTGCTGCCGATATTAATACGCTTGCGGAAAACTCTGTAGAGAGGTTTACCATCGATAACTTGGATGCTTTTGTAACAAATGCTCAAGATGTATATCTCAACATTCTTAAACAACTTGAGAACAAGTTGTCTGTTTCAAAGACATAATATGCTTTTAGGAAAGGAGAAAGATAATGAAGCAATCTATTCGATTTTCCATCAAATCCCCTGTTCCGAATATTGCAAATTCTACATTGAATGGCGATATTTTGGAAGCAAAACAGCAAGAACTCTTTTTCTCCGAACTCCGGGGCATACGGGATAAAGTATCTCAACTTTCGATTTTCGCAAGTGGCAACAACGACTCTTCAAATGAAGAGGTAATCAGTCTATATGAATTGCACACTATTTTCCCCAATAGTGGAACAGCAATTGCAAAGAGAAGTACTGATGAACAGAAAATTGCTAAAGAAAAACGGCTAATCTCAATTATCGAGAGTTGCTATTTTGAAGCTGGAATTTGGACAGAAGCAGATGAGTATTTTGAATCTTTGGTGAAATCAAACTCCTCTATTGAGTCACCACTTGCACTACTGTCAAACATTGTTAACCACAATTTATCAGACGATCATATTTTGGAGGGAGTTCTCCACATCCTTTCCAATTATAGCTACGACGAAATCGAACCGTTTGGAATAAGTGTAGCTATTGCCTGTGCAGTTAATCATTCTATAGTTATACAAGATCTGCTAATTTCGTGTTTTGAAAAGTGGAACACTGTGGATGCGATTGATATTCTTACTGGACTTCAATTGGAAGAACCGTGGTTATCTGAGTACAGAGATGATGTAGTTTCCCAGTTAACACAGAAAGATGCAAGTGCGTAAAGCGAGGAAAACATAATGGCGTATTATGTCCGAAAAATTGCGCGCGCAAAATGGGCGTTGCTGGAACAGGATGCGGAAAATATAATTGAGAATTACAAAGCGGATACCATTGCAAATGACATGAAAACACAAGGGAATACATTGTCTTTGTGGCGTGTCGAAAGCATGGATAAGAAGGACATTGATCCTGTAATTGTCATTAACAGTTTATTAGGGGACACGATTTCTAAAATAGACTTGATTTTCATCCCGGAAGATATGATAAGGGATTTCGCTCTAAAGCAGAAAGATGGTAATACTGTAGTTTCTAAGTATTGCAATCTTCATTATGATATAGTCAGTCTTACTGTAAAAAAGCATATTCTTTTTGCTAAGGATGTTGTCCTTAAAATATTTGCACTTGAGGAAGCTCGCTCTAAAAGTGATACAGCGGATGAGCAACCATCGTTAATAAAGAGATATAATGAAGAAACGCAATTTGTTATGGTCGACCAATGGATTCAGAGCGGAGAGATTAATATTAATCAGTTAAAAGACAGACAGAAAGAGGCGCTCCTAAAATGGCGCGAAAAGAAAAATAGGGCGTCTTAGGTAATTTTCATCCCGCCTATTGAACGCTCTTTTAGCCCGGTTTAGGGGGGTATGTAACCGCTCTAACCGGGAGCCCGGTTGAAGCGGTAAACAACCCCCGCACTAATTGAATAAGAAATTACTCAGCGCACCCCTTACATGGGGGTATAGCTCAGCTGGGAGCATGGTTGAAGCTGTAAACAACCCTACCAACGATTATGGAAACGCCACCCGTTGTCCTGTTGAGTGGCGTTGTTCTCGTCATTTTGAAATTTTAGAATGAATACCTCTTGCCGACTACCAGCAAACCGTTGATATATCTGTGTTTTTTGAGATCCTATAATTACACTCCGACCATGCAGAGTGTCCTTGTAGGATCTGAGTATCCTGTAATGGACACTCTGCTTTTTTATGTAGAGAATGGTGAAACGCCGGAGATGTCGCTGCTCACCCGTTCCCGCAGGCACAGCAGCTTGACCTTATGTTCGGTCAGCAGGTCGATGTACTGCTTTGTCATGCCCCAGTCCCGCCCTATGCGGTCAAGGCTGCTTATCAGCACCACATTCACCTTTCCGGCAAGGACGGCCTGTGTGACCTTTTCCAAGCCCGGACGGTCAAGGGCCAGGCCGTTGCCCTGCTCGGCGGTAGCACCGATAATGGTATATCCCGCTTGTTCCGCATAGCGGCGAAGCTGGGCGGCCTGTGCTTCAAGAGAAAAGCTGTCATCGTGGGCCACACGGCAGTATTCGGACAAGTACGAGAACATCGGCAGCCACCGGGTGGATCGCATCGCAGAGCAGCCGGAGATTCTCGACGAGCCTGCGGTGCCGCCCAAGGCCGGTTTCTCCGTCGAAAAGTACGTAAAAACTACCTTCCGGATGTACAACGCTCCCCGCAAAGAGGTGGAACTGCTCTGTGACAACGGCGTAATGGATGCGATTATCGACCAGTTCGGGCCGGACGTGCACACCTACGCCGGAGATCTGCAGAATTTCCGGGTCATTGAGGAAGTTGCCGTCGGCAAGGTGTTCTTCAACTGGATTTTCGGCTTCGAGGGCAAGGTGCGCATCAAAGCTCCGGCGGACGTAAAAGAGCAGTACCGGCAGATGGTGGAGAATGCGGCGAAGGTGTTATAACTCGCAGGAGGATTCCCATGATAGAAGAAAAAACCAGGCCCCGCTGCCGGTGGTGCAACCTGGCCAACCCCCTCTACGTCCGCTATCACGATGAGGAGTGGGGTGTGCCGTGCCACGATGACCACGCCCTGTATGAGCTGCTGATTCTGGAATCCTTTCAGGCGGGGCTGAGCTGGGAGACGGTGCTGAACAAGCGGCAGCGATTCCGGAAGGTCTACGACGGCTTTGACTTGGACAAGGTCTGCGCCTACGGCGAGGAAAAGATCGCCCAACTGCTCTCTGACGAGGGCATCATCCGCAACCGGCTGAAAATCCGAGCCAGCATCAAAAACAGCCGCATCTTCCGGGACATTCAGGAAGAATACGGCAGTTTTGACTCCTATATTTGGGGCTGGACAGGCGGGAAAATTATCCACGAAAATGACCCCGCCGTTACCACCAGCCCGCTGTCCGACGCCGTTTCCAAGGACCTGAAAAAGCGGGGTATGACATTCGTGGGCTCCACCATCATCTACGCCTATTTGCAGGCCATCGGCGTCATCAACGCCCACAGCGACGACTGCTGGCTGCATACGGATCCGGTGTAAACGGAATCATCCATCATATTACCTAGTAGTTAAGCAATAGTGTATTGTTAAAATATCAAAGGCTAAACAGTTCGAAGAAAATAATTATACCCTATTACACCCTTGATTTCAAGGGTATAATGGGGTATAATTCTGCATAGAATAGTATCTCACAGGAGGTGCGCGATGGACTTATCCGAGATGCAAACCCGGGCGGCAGAGCTGGAACAGCAGATTTCTGCTTTGCCCGCAGGCTCTGTCACGAAGAAAACAGTCAACGGCAAGGAGTATTTTTACCACCGTTGGACAGAAAACAAGAAGCGGCGGGAGAAGTATATTCCTGCTGACGAATTGGAGAATTTCCGTGCCCAGATCGAGCGGCGGAAGGAGCTGGAACAGGAGCTGAAGGCGCTGAAAAAGCAGCTGCCCAAGGCGAAATCTGCGAACCTTTCCGCGTTTACCACCAATGTCCGCACCAGCGAGGCGCTGCGTTCCTTCGCGGCATCTGTTCGCGGCTATCGCAGGCGCGAGTGCTTCCGGCAGCTGCACGACTTTGTCTACGGCGAGCCGCAGGACAAGGTGTTCATTCTTTACGGCCTGCGCCGGACGGGTAAAACCACCATGATCCGTCAGATTTTCGCGGAGATGAGCGACAAGGAGCTTGCCAAGGCAGCGTTTATTCAGATCACTGCAAAAGACACGCTGGCAGACGTGAACCGCGACCTCAAGCTACTGGAAGCGCAGGGCTTTCGCTATGTGTTCCTCGACGAAGTGACGCTGATGGAGGATTTCATCGAGGGCGCAGCGCTGTTTTCTGACGTGTTTGCGGCCTGCGGTATGAAAATCGTGCTCTCTGGCACGGACTCGTTAGGCTTCCTTTTTACCGAGGACGAGCAGCTTTACGACCGCTGCATCCTGCTGCACACCACATTCATCCCTTACCGCGAGTTTGAATCTGTCCTCGGCGTTCACGGCATCGATGAGTATATCCGCTACGGCGGCACCATGAGTCTCGGCGGCGTCCACTACAACGAGACCTCTACCTTTGCCAGCAAGGAAAGCACCGACGAATATGTGGACACCGCCATTGCCCGCAACATCCAGCACTCCCTGCGCTGCTATCAGTATGAGGGACATTTTCGCCATCTGCGGGATTTATACGAGAAGGGCGAGCTAACCAGCGCCATCAACCGGGTGGTGGAGGACATCAACCACCGCTTCACGCTGGAGGTGTTGTCGCAGGATTGGAAGTCCCACGACCTTGGCATTTCCGCCAGCAATCTGCGCCGGGATCGGAAGAATCCGACGGACATCCTCGACCGCATCGACCTTGCGCTTGTCACCGACAGCCTGCGGAAGCTGCTGGAGATCCGCAACAGGGCAGAGCAGACCGTGGCGCTGGACGATGTTCACGCGGCGGAGATCAAGGAGTATCTGGACTTGCTGGACTTAACGAAGGAGATCGACGTGCTGCATCTGCCGGATGTCAGCACGAAGTCCGGACGCACGGTGATCGCGCAGCCGGGACTCCGCTATGCGCAGGCGGACGCGCTGATCCGCAGTCTGCTGCTGGATGAGACGTTCAGTGCCCTGTCTCTGGCGGAGCGTACCGCCGTGCAGCAGCACATCCTGACCGAGATCAAAGGGCGGATGCTGGAGGATATCGTTTTGCTGGAAACCAAGTTGGCGAACCCGAAAAAGCAGGTGTTTGTGCTGCAATTCCCCGTAGGCGAGTTTGATATGGTGGTGTTTGACCCGGAGACGGGCTCCTGCCGGATTTTCGAGATCAAGCACAGCGAAGAAGCCGCGTCGCAGCAGTACCGCCATCTGATCGACGAGCAAAAATGCGCCCAGACCGAGCACCGCTATGGTCCGATCACCGGAAAGTTCGTCCTCTATCGCGGGGAAAGCCAAGTGATAGACGGCATTCAGTATCAGAATGTAGAGGAATATCTGAGAAGCCTTACATGACAGAACCGCCGCCCCGATTTTTCGTTCGGGGCGGCGGTTTTTACAATGCAACTTGTCATATGACAAGTTGTGACGTAAAATAAACTTGACGTATGACAAGTAGTGAAGCGGGGTGATTTTTTGGGGGGGTGAAAATGTGCATACGCGGCTTATGAAGGAAAAGCAGGATCTGACCTATTTGTCATGGTCTACCAACCGCAATTCTTTGGGGATTGGCGGTTCTTTTCTGAAAGCGTACTCCGAACTCGGCGGAACAAAGACTTACTATAAGCTTTCAAACTTTGATAAAGCACGCGGCATCATTGGGCATGAATGCGTGAACGAGCTGATCGTTGACCGGCTGCTGACGATATTGGGGATTCCTCATCTGTCCTATCAACTGATCCATGCAGACGTGACCGTAGACGGCAAGGCGCATGAAGTATATCTCTGCGCTTCGGAGGATTTCAAGGCAAAGAGCGAATCAAAGATTGCCTTGGATGCCTACAAGGAGGTGGATGTGTATCCACCTCAAAAAGCTCCCGCAGCACCGGCAGTCTCTTCACGATCTCTATTCGCCTGCACTTGGCGTAGACTGTCTCCCGAGGCCTCCCCAATAAAGCGGTAGAAGATACGGATGCTCTGCCGGTATGGGGTGCGCGGCCCAGCGACTTTCCTACCCTCCGGCAGGATCTTTTCACCGATCTCAATACGCTCAACGAAAGTGTGCAGTATAGCTATGACTACGACTCCAACGGCAATCTCATCAGCGTGGTAGACCTGCAAAAGAACAAAACCAAATATGATTACGATTCCAACAACAATTTGGTAAAAATGACCTTGCCAAATGGGGATAGTCAGTCGTATACTTATGATAGTTACCACAATGTGATCAAGGCGGTAAGTCCGGAGGGCGTTACCTCTCAGTTCACCTATGACACCGATTATCTGGTAGCCGGCTTGTGTGGTGGGCTTGGTGGATTGAATGTTGGAAGAACCGCTTCCGCAATTATTGGTGCGGTTACAGGGTTTGTTAGTTCCATTTATGATAACACAACGTCTGGCAAAAAGATATCATTTGGTGAGCTAATTTTAGATGCCACATTAGCGGCTGGGTTTGGAGCTTTGAACAGTGTTTTAGATCCTGGATTTAACAGCACGAAAATGGATAAACTGTCAGGACGTATACTAGGAACCGCAAAAAAACGATGGACAAAATATCAACTGGAAAGCCCGTAACCAAAGTGGTGAAAAATGCGCTCCGGTCCGATGTAAAGAGAGTAGCAGCTTCGGCTATTAGCGGGTTTGGTGTTGGCTTTGCATATAGCATGACGTTTTGGGGTAGCCGCAAAGCCGGAAATGCTATTTATCGAGCGTATAGGTGAGAGATAGATGTCGAAAAAAAGAAGCGGCAATCCTTTACTGTAAGAGATTGTCTGACGATAATGGGATTTCTCGTTATATTCTTTTTCTTTACTATAGGCAACATAAACGAAACACAACAGAGCACGTCGGAAAACTCGCACTATCAGACGGTAACGATCCGTCAGCTGTGGACAAGCCGCAGCTATTGTTCTTCTCATGGAAAAATGGAATCCACGGATGGCGTAGTGTACAATCTTCCGGATGATGTATATGCCGTTCTTTGCGAAAAAGACGCTATTGGACAAACAATCCACATCTATGTGTATGATAAGTTTCCGCTTCCTTGGGGACGGTTGGACCCTTGCGTAATTACAGCAGAGATTGATGGCGCTGTGGTTGGCTCTGTAGATGCGTACAACTTGGACTCTGTACTTGTTCGGATAATTACGTTTAGTATAGGCGGTTTTGCTCTCTTATTCGCAGTGCTGCTGATATACATTAATATTCAGGAGCTTCCCAGCGTAAGAAAACGGCAAAAGATGCGCTCACGGATTAAGCAGCAGAAGGCGATGGAGAAGAAAGCCCGTTCAATGGCTCAGGGAAACGGGAAGTAACGTAAGTCCTCGTCCAAGCTAATAACGGACGTGGCCGTCTTTTGTCGGCCACGTCCGGACAGCAAGCAGCACCTATGCCTATGACAAGGACAACCGGCTGACCAAGGCAACGGAGGGCAGCATCTCCGCCAACTACACATATGACAGCTTCAGCCGTATGTCCGGACTGACTGTTAAAAATGGCAGCAGCCCCGTGGTCAGCACCACGGTCACTTATGTGAATCCAAGCTCGTCAGCCACCTCCACCCAGGTGAAAACCTGGAACAACGGCAAGGCTACCTACACGTACACCTATGACAACAAGGGAAATATTACATCCTTTACCGGCGGCGGACAGGAATTTGATTACCAATATGAAAGAATGACTGTATGAAAAACCCAGAAGCAAATACTTTACGTATTGAACCCCGAAAGTTTCATGCAGCTGCGGTAGGAATGGCGATGGTGCTGGCATATGTGGATTATGAATACTTCGTTCAGACATTTTGCTGGGTTTTTCAGCCACCCATACGCATAGCAATTGACACGGTCACGATTGTCTCCCTGGGCATTATATTTAACGTATTATCTTTTGCTCATATTATCGCTACCAGCCGAACATATATTGTGTCTACTAAGGGAATTACCGTGACTTTTCTGGGTGTCTTTCGCCGCCTATATCCATGGCAGCGGTTTCAAATTGTAGGTGTGTTCCCGGTAGATAAGATGGGTAGCACGGAAGTGGGGCAGCCATTTTTGATGGTTTGCAGTACCAAACCGATTCGGACGACAGCTGGTGGGGCTTTTCAGTTGGAATCCGCTATTTACTGTTGGCCTCACATTTTGATTTTTCCACTACTGCCGGGCGAGGAACGCATGCAATTTGAAAGCCTGCGGCGGGGGGAAATACCTCCCGATCAGGGGGACCAGGAACCCGACCAGAGTGAATAATCGTCCCGGCTGACGGACGTGGCCGTCAAAAGACGGCCACGCCCGGACAGCAAGCAGCACCTATGCCTACGGCAACGCTGATTGGCCGGACCTGCTGACGGCGTATAACGGGAAGTCCATCACCTACGACGCCATAGGCAACCCCCTGTCCGACGGCACATGGACCTACGCCTGGCAGCACGGCCGCCAGCTGGCGTCCATGAGCAAGAGCGGCAGCATCACCTACGGCTACAATGCCGACGGCAAGCGCATTTCCAAGACAGTCAACGGCACAACGTACAACTACTCTTACCTGGGCGATCAGCTGACGGAGATGACCTGGGGCAGCAACAAGCTGCATTTTATCCGTCCATGTGCGTCTTCGCGCCCAGCAGCGCGGCGTAGGCCGCATTGTGTGCAGACAGCAAAACGCAGCCCCGTTTCAGACGGGGCTGCGTTTTGGCCTGTATGGGTTTATATTTGCTTTCGTAAGTCACAGCGGCTGAAAACTTCGTTCTCCTTGTAGCGCACGCTGTCTGCTGCTGCGGCCTTATCCGCTTCATCGAGCTTCATCTCAATCTCATCCGTCAGCGCGGCCTCAATCTTCTGCTTAGCGTCAGCCTTGGGCGTGATCCCGAGGTGGATACGCCGGACGTCAAGACGCTTTTTATTCATTACAAATTCTTTGAAAAGTTATAAAAGTGACCGTATTCAGAAGAATACGGTCACTTTTGGAGCTTGTGGCCGGATTCGAACCGGCGACCTGCTCATTACGAGTGAGCTGCTCTGCCAGCTGAGCCACACAAGCGCATGTGCTTCCGAGGGGAAGTCACAAGCTGTATTGTACCATGTTTTGCCCTGCCCGTCAACCATAAATTTTGTGCTCCGGCAGGGAATACGGCGCGTAATCATGAAGCCCCAGGTGCAGAAAATTTCCTCCGGAGAAACAATTCCTTGCTGCGGCAAGCTGCTTTGAGGCTCTTGACCGGCGAGCCAGAAATGCGTGGCTTTTGTCGAAACGGGGAATTTTCGTGACTTTTCTGACGGGATCGTGAAAGGATTATCCGTTTACATAATGCTTGTTCCGGAAACGTTTTACAAGGAGTTATCCACATTTTCCACAGGGTTTTCCACAAAGGCAAAAACCGGTACAGCGCAATCATTTTCGACGATTTTACCAGTTATTTACCAGACCGCAAAACAGGGAAGTGCACAGGGAGAAATCCGGCAAATCAGTTTACATAATCACATAATTTCCGAATATGGGTCAAAAGCTGTCCTTCTTGCAGATATGACAGAGGTTGATGCAGGGCCTCAGCCAAAATACTTGTCACGAAAGGGAACATGGTCCACCTGGAAGCTGCGGCCCCGGAGGTATTCCAGCAGTCCGGCGTCCGTGGGGAAGTCGAAGGTCAGACGATAGGAGTACAGAGCCTGCCGGGTCTCGCCGTACCGGCGGTTGGCGGCACCGTTACCGTACTTGCCGTCTCCCAGCAGGGGACAGCCCAGGTCGGCCATGGTGGCCCGGATCTGGTGGGTGCGGCCCGTCAGCAGCTGGACCTCCAGCAGGGACAGCTCCCCCCGGGTTCCTAAGGTCCGGTAGCGGGTGACGGCGGTTTTTCCGCCGGGCACCGGCCGGTGATAGACAGACACCTGCTTTTTCTGCTCGTCCTTCAGCAGGAAGCAGGACACCTCGCCCTCCGGGGGACGGGGCCGTCCCAGGGTGACGCACAGGTAACGCTTGTCGATCTCCCGGTCCCGGATCTTCTCATTGATGATGCGCAGGGTCTCGGCGTTTTTGGCGGCGATGACGATGCCGCCGGTGTTCCGGTCGATGCGGTTGCACAGGGCCGGGGTGAAGGCGTTTTCCCACCGGGGATTCCACTCCCGCTTCTGATACAGATACGCCTGGATGTGGTTGATGAGGGTGTTGACCTTCTCCGTTTCGTCGGCGTGAACCACCAGCCCAGGGCGTTTATTCAGCAGCAGCAGATTCTCGTCCTCATACACGATGTCCAGGCTGGGCTTGAACAGGGTCAGGAAAAGATTGTCCTCCCGGGGCTTGTCAAAGAACTCGTCGTTGATGTATAATTGCAGAACATCCCCCTCCTGGAGCCGCTGGTCCCGCTGGGCCCGGGCTCCGTTGCACTTGATGCGCTTGAGGCGGATGTATTTTTGCAGCAGCGCCGGGGGCAGCAGGGGCAGACTCTTGGACACGAAGCGGTCCAGCCGCTGCCCGGCGTCGTTTTTTCCGATGGTGATCTCCCGCATAGAGGGGCCTCCCTTACCGATAGAATTCCAGTCTGCTCTTATTCTACCTTGTTTTTCAAAAAAGTCAAAATATTTGTGAGAAAATGTTTGACAAAGAGAGTGAAATTCAGTATAATACTACTCGTGTCATTGCGAGGTGTACTATGATTCTGAATGTGAACCGGATTCTGCATACCCCCGGCGCCAGCCAGGATTTCCATTTTGAGATGGACTTGTCCGACTTGGAGTTCGGTGGGGAGAGACCCGTGGTTCACCCGGTTGCTGTGGACGGCAGGGTGTATAACCAGGCGGGTGTGCTGCTGTGTGAGCTTCAGGCCAGTACAACGCTTCGCTGCGTATGCGACCGGTGCATGGAGGAGTTCGACTCTCCCAAAACTGCGTCCTTCTCCTGCATTCTGGCGGAGGAGAAGCAGGATCAGGAGAATGACGACATTGTTCTGCTGGACCACGACGAGGTGGATCTGGCGGATCTGGCCAGCACCGCGTTCATCCTCGATATGGACACGAAAACCCTCTGCTCCGAGGACTGCAAGGGCCTTTGCCCAGGCTGCGGCGTGAACCTCAACCGCGAGGCATGCCGCTGCAAAAAGCAGGTCGATCCCAGACTTGCCAAGCTGGCTCAGCTGCTTGCACAGGACGACGAGTGAGAATATGAAAATACATTACTGCTCAGGCAGTTAAGACCAAGGAGGTGTCAACATGGCAGTACCTAAGGGAAAAGTATCCAAGCAAAGACGCAATAAGAGACGCAGCTCCGTCTGGAAGCTGGCGGCTCCCGGTCTCGTGGCATGCCCCAAGTGCGGCGCGCTGCATCTGCCTCACAGAATGTGCCCGGAGTGCGGTACCTATAACGGCCGCGAGGTCAAGCACGTTGAGTCTGTGGCAGCAGGCAAGTAAAATACCGTGTGTCCTTGTTAGGAGGGAAGATTTTCATCTTCCCTCCTTGCTTTTTGCCCAATTTTCGGCTAAAATGGTTGTATATAGATGAGACTGTCGAAAAAACCGGAAATCTTCCGCCATCGGAAAGGAAGATCGTTACGAAAGAAACCCATCAGGGGTGTCTTTCGTTTGCAATCACAGGTTTTCCAGAACTTTTTAAGTTCTGGAAAACCGCACACAGCTTGTCGAAAAAGACTTTTTTGACAAGCTGATATAGATGAATGGGAGAGATCCATATGATGCGTCTGACCTTCCTGATGCTGTTTGGAAATGCCATATTTTACCTGATCCAGGCGGTTTCCTGCTGCCGGATCCTGACCCGGCGCTTTTCCTGGCCGGTGATGGTCCTGGGCTTCGCCGTCGGCTATCTGCTGTTTGTGCTCCCGGCGATCCCGTTTCCGGAGACGGGGATGATACGGGGTATGATTGCACTGGTGAGCTTTCCGCTGGTGGATATGGTGCTGTTCCGGGATAAATGGTACAGGTGTCTGTTCTGCGGCGTGGCGGTGGTGCTGATCATGTCGGCTGCGGATATGATATCGGCGGCCGTTCTGCTGACGCCGGAGCAGCTGCGCCAGGGGCTGACCTTTCAGCCCATTCCGGTGCAGCTGACGTCCTATGCCATCTTCCTGTCGGCGTCGGCGTTTTTCCTGTGGATGTTCACCCTGCTGATGAACCGCTATAAATATCGCCTGTCCGGAAGGGAGTGGGCTCTGTACCTGCTGTTTCCCGTCAGCCAGTGCCTGCTGCTGTATGGCTGGATGATGCTGTGCCGGCTGGATTTCAGCGCCAACCGCATGTGGATTCTGCTGGCGGGGCTGGTTACCTGCGTGGCGGCGGACGCCGCCCTGTTCACGGCGGTTCGCGGTATGGCCCAGCGGGTGGAGCTGCAGGCGGAAAACGACCTGCTGGCCCAGCAGATCGACCGCCAGAAGGAGCACTATGCGGCCATTACGGCCCAGTATGAGAACATCCGCCGGATCCGCCACGACATCGCCAATCATCTGTACACCATGGACCTGCTGCTGAAGGAGGGGCAGTATGCGCAGGCCCAGGACTACTTTGCGGAGGTGTCCCAGGTCAGCCGCTACAAGTCCGACCTGGGCAGCTGCGAAAATCCTGTGGTGGACGCCTTCCTGTATGCCCGGGCGGAGGATCTGAAGGCCCAGGGCTTTGACGTAGAGTTCCAGGTCGCTGTCCCGGCGGAGTGCGGCATCCGGAACGCGGATATGGTGGTGGCCTTCGGCAACCTGCTGGACAACGCGGCGGAGGCCTGCCGGAATGCCGGGGAGAAGCGAATCGCCCTCTCTGCTGGTATGGAGCGGGGGTATCTGCACATCCGGGAGCAGAACCCGGCTCCGGTGGGACCTGTTTCCCATGACCGGCGAATCCCGGAGCTGGAGCGGGGAATCGGGCACCATATCCTCCGGGAGCTGGCCGGGAGGTATGACGGCAGTTTCACCTGCCATGTGGAGCACAATGAATTCCTGGTGGACCTGTTCCTGCGGGAGCCGGAAATGTGACAGGTATATAGATCGCCCCCGCCCGGCATTGCGCCGGGCGGGGGCTGCAGCTATCTATGACAGGATTCAGTTTTTCAGGCTCTGCTCCACAGCAACGGCCACAGCCACGGTGGCGCCCACCATGGGGTTATTGCCCATGCCCAAAAAGCCCATCATTTCCACATGGGCAGGCACGGAGGAGGAGCCGGCGAACTGCGCGTCGGAGTGCATACGGCCCATGGTGTCGGTCATGCCGTAGCTGGCGGGGCCGGCGGCCATGTTGTCCGGATGCAGGGTGCGGCCGGTGCCGCCGCCGGAGGCCACGGAGAAGTACTTCTTCCCCTGCTCGATGCATTCCTTCTTATAGGTGCCGGCCACAGGGTGCTGGAAGCGGGTGGGGTTGGTGGAGTTGCCGGTGATGGACACGTCCACGCCCTCGTGGTGCATGATGGCCACACCCTCCCGGACATCGTCGGCGCCGTAGCAGCGGACGTCGGCACGCTCGCCCTCGGAATAGCGGATCTCGCGGACGATATTCAGCTTGCCGGTGTAGTAGTCGAACTGGGTCTGCACATAGGTGAAGCCGTTGATGCGGCTGATGATCTGGGCGGCGTCCTTGCCCAGGCCGTTGAGGATTACCCGCAGGGGTTGCTTGCGGGCCTTATTGGCGTTCTTCACGATGCCGATAGCGCCCTCGGCGGCGGCGAAGGACTCGTGGCCCGCCAGGAAGGCGAAGCACTTGCTCTCGTCGCTGAGCAGCATAGCGCCCAGGTTGCCGTGGCCCAGACCCACCTTGCGGTCGTCGGCCACGGAGCCGTCGATGCAGAAGGACTGCAGGCCCACGCCGATCATCTTGGCGGCCTCGGCGGCGGTCTTGACGCCGGACTTCAGGGCGATGGCTGCGCCAACGGTGTATGCCCAGCAGGCGTTTTCAAAGCAGATGGGCTGAATTTCCTTGACGATCTCATAGGGATCGAAGCCCCGGGCCTTGCAGAGCTCCCGGCACTCCTCCACGGAGCCGATGCCGTACTGAGCGAGGACGCCATTGATCTTGTCGATTCTTCTTTCGTAGCTTTCAAACAGTGCCATTTTTCCGTCCTCCTCTTATTCCTGCCGGGGGTCAATATACTTGGCGGCATTGTCGAACTGACCATAGTGCCCCTTGGCCTTTTCCAGAGCCGTGGCGGCGTCATCGCCCTTCTTGATGAAGTCCATCATCTTGCCCAGGCTGATGAACTCATAGCCCACGATCTCGTCCTCCTTGTTCAGGGCCACGCGGGTGACATAGCCCTCGGCCATCTCCAGATAGCGGGGGCCCTTGGCCTTGGTGGCGAACATGGTGCCCACCTGGCTGCGCAGGCCCTTGCCCAGGTCCTCCAGGGAAGCGCCCACGGACAGGCCGCCCTCGGAGAAGGCGGACTGGGACCGGCCATAGACGATCTGCAGGAACAGCTCCCGCATGGCGGTGTTGATGGCATCGCACACCAGGTCGGTGTTCAGAGCCTCCAGAATGGTCTTGCCGATGAGAATCTCGGAGGCCATGGCGGCGGAGTGGGTCATGCCGGAGCAGCCGATGGTCTCCACCAGCGCCTCCTCAATGATGCCGTTTTTGATGTTCAGCGTCAGCTTGCAGGCACCCTGCTGGGGAGCGCACCAGCCGATGCCGTGGGTAAACCCGGAAATATCGGAAATCTCCTTGGCCTGGACCCACTTGCCCTCCTCGGGAATGGGAGCCGGACCGTGATAAGCGCCCTTGGCAACGGGACACATATGCTGTACCTCGGTGGTATAGATCATAGCGAATTCCTTCCTTCTAAATAATGAGGGATGTCCTCTTGTACCCCATTATAGCAAGTCTTCCGTGAATTTGCAAGTAATATTCCGAACGTTCCATGCAGCGAAAAAGCGGGCATCCACGCTCCGGATGCCCGCTTTGGCCTAAAAGGGCGTTATTCCGTTGTGTGCTTCTCCTTGCCGAAGTGCAGCTCGCGCATACCCTCCACCTCGTCGCAGATGGGCTTGAGGTTGCAGGAGCCGCAGTCGGTGGGCATACCCTCCAGAATTTTGCTGAGGCTCATGGTGATATCCCGGACCGTTTTGGCTTCTTGCTCCAGAGCGGCATAGTCCGCGTCCGGGGCGGTGATGAAAATCAGCTTCACTGCCAGGATGTTGGGATTCTGCTTATACTGGCGGATGAAATCGTTGCCCACGGCCCGGAAGCTGATGCCCTTTTTCAGGGCGGCGCTGCTCAGGCGCACCTGCTCCCGGTTGGACTCGGAGGAGGTGCGGATCATGTATCCCTTGGGGAACACATGGTATTTCACGAAGTCCATGTCCTGGATGGCCCGGAAGGCCTGCTCCGTGTCGTCCTCGTCGTCGGACTCGATGTCCCCCACCCGCAGCAGGGCGATGCGGGCATAGGCGCTGTCACCCCGAAGCTCTGTGAGGTCGGGGCCGAAAACCAGAATCTCGTCCCGCTCCACCAACTGGGCGCTGGTGGTGACGCAGGTGAAATTCACGGCGGGCTTGCTGCTGCCGCCCAGCTCATAGGCGGCGTCCCGCAGCATCACCAGCTCAAAGGAGCCGGTGTCCTCCCAGGCCCCCTGGGATTCATAGGGGCAGCGCCGGGGGGTGGAGGAGCCGGTCAGCTCCTCCACCTTGCGGATGATCGAATTATACAGCTCCATCAGAACTTGATGTCCACTTTCTTCCGGTCAAAGATCTTGTTCACCTGCACATAGGCCCAGCCCAGCAGCTTCTGGTCCAGGTTCCAGAAGTACACCACGAACAGGACGCCGATGATGGCGGAGAAAATGGCCGCGATCTTGCCCAATACCTTCAAAAACTTACACATAGTTGTCTCCTTTCCTCTGCCGCCTGCGGCAGATGGGGCCTAATTCCCTCAGCGGGCCATGCCCTTCTGGCGGGCGTACTCGGCGGCGCCCAGGGCGCCCATCAGCTGGGGATCGGTCTTCAGGTCGATGACCT
>OHIX01000229.1_pt1 | contig 23237 bp, 26 predicted proteins | sample 1568391 | NCBI WGS metagenome assembly OHIX01 (sample SAMEA3879541, study PRJEB24766) | human gut metagenome | biome: human-associated habitat; feature: feces | place: USA | collected 1985/1987 | reverse complement strand
GAATTTGATTTAGCTAGTGGATAAATTGTATACACCTAGATTAAAATATATTCTCATCTTATAAAATAGTTAAAGATTATCAACAACCTAAAGAAATTTTTGAGATTTCATCTGTTTTGTTAGTATTTGGATTATATTGTTATTCTAAAGGGTATCTAATAAGAATAGAATTTTAATCATAGAGTTTTACAATCGTGTGAAAGTCCTATGTAGTTTAAATCTAAATAGAATGTTTTTATTGAATATCAGATCAAATTTTAATAAATGGTCTAAAGATGATAAACTTGTAATATAATATATATCATAAGAAATATATATCTTGACAGATGAGGTATATTATAGTATAATATTTAAGATGAAAGGAGCCTTCTTATATGACAATAACATCTGATATTATTAGAGGCCATACTGATACAATTATTTTAGCTCATTTAGAAGCAAATGATAGTTATGGCTATCAAATAAATAAATCCATTCAAGAAAGAACAGGATATATATTAAAAGATGCCACTCTTTATACTGCTTTTAGAAGACTTGAGGATTTAGGGTATATTACATCCTATTGGGGTGATGGTGATACTGGTGCAAGAAGGCGATATTATACAATTACTAAAATGGGAAGAGTTGCCTTAGCTCAAATGAAAAATGAATGGTTAGAGGCCAAACAAATTATTGATAAATTGATTCATATGGAGGAATAAAAATGAAGGATAAATTGAGAAATTTTATTGAATCTCTTTTTGAGGATGCTCCAAAAAATAAGCAGACGATTGAATTAAAAGAGGAGATGCTACAAAATTTAATTGATAAATATAATGATTTAGTAGATAGTGGGAAAAGTAGTGAGGCAGCCTACAATATTGCTACCGCAAGTATTGGTGATATTCATGAACTAATTAGGCAAATTGAAAAAAGAGAAGAAAATAATCCCTTGTTTGAACAAAATTATGATAAAGGACGAAAACGCTTTGCGCTTTTATTATCTATATCAGTAATGTTATATATCTTATGTGTCGTACCTGTCATTCTTTTAGAAGATAGTGTCTTGGGTGTTGTTATTATGTTTGTGATGGTAGCAATTGCAACAGGCCTTATTTTATATAATAATATGACAAAACCCAAATATCTAAAAAAAGATAGTACTGTTGTTGAAAAATTCAAAGAATGGAAGGCAAATAGCACAGAAAAAAACACGTTATATCAGTCTATTACTAAAGTTATGTGGTCTTGCATAACGATTCTATATTTTATTGTGAGTTTTTTAACAATGGCTTGGCATATCACGTGGATTATTTTTTTAATTGGCAGTGCTATTCAAGGAATTATTCGTGCCATATTCGAACTTAAAAAATAGGTGATAAAATGAAAAAAAGGGCAATATTTAAAATTATAATCTTTTCAGTTATTGGTGTAGTATTAATTGGGGTATTGATATATGGACTGACAAATAAAAAAGTAAGGTCTGGTTTGAGTTTAGGAGGATTTTTTTATGCCAATGCATCTGAATATAAAGTTGCAGAAGAAAAAGTACAACTTTCAGATTTAACTATTGATGAAATAGAGGTTAACTGGATCGGTGGGAATGTTTTAATAAAATATAGTGAGGATGCAACAATTTCGTTTAAAGAAACGTTTGATAATAAAGACGAAAATTCGAATTATTTGATGCGTTATTTGGTTAAAAATAATAAACTAACTATTCAATTTTGCAAACCTAAATGGTATATTAAAAAGAAAATAAGAGATTGCAAAAATTTAGAAATTTATTTGCCAAAGAAAAGTTATCATGAAATTGATGTTTCGTCAGTAAGTGCTGATATAGATTATCAAGGTTCTAAAGACAACAATTGTACGTATGTAAAATTAGAAAGTGTTTCAGGCAATATTGTATGTAAACAAGCAACAACTGAAAATATAAAGGTTGAAAATGTTTCAGGTAATATTTATATAGCAGATGTCAAAAGTAACAAAGAAATTGAAATTGATAGTGTTAGTGGTGCTTTGAATTTTGAAAAAGTAGAAACAAATCAGTTGGAAGTAGATACCGTCAGTTCAAAAATCAATATTTCAGGTAAGATCAATCATATAGAATTGGATAGCGTATCAAGCGATGTAGATTTAATGATGTATGAGGCTCCCGAAACAATCCATTGTGATACTGTTTCAGGAATGGTTCGGTTAATACTACCAGAAAATGAAGGCTTTTCAGCTGTTTTAGATAGTGTTAGTGGAAATATAAGTAGTAATTTTGAAGTAACATATACAAAAAAACAAATTGTTTACAAAAATGCTCGTTTTATTTATAAATTTAATAGCGTTTCTGGTGACGTTTCTGTCAATAAACAAAATGATAATTAACTTGATGTATTATCTAGATGTATAGTGATTTCAATTTGCAATAGATGAACTAAAAAGGGGATATTTTGCTAGTTTCTTGATAAAATAAAAAAATAGGGTATAATATATATAATGATTTATAAAGGAGTTAACTATGTTTGGAAACTTAATCGAATATTTGTATATTGTACCAGCTGCTCTAATTGCTATTATGCTTCATGAAATTGCTCATGGTCTTGTTTCATATTGGCTTGGTGATCCAACCCCTAAAAGACAAGGGAGGTTATCGCTTAATCCACTCAAACATTTAGATCCTGTTGGTACTATTTGTTTAATCTTATTTCATGTAGGGTGGGCTAAACCTGTAGTGGTTAATCCTGATTATTATAAAAAACGCAAACTAGGAATGGCACTCGTAGCTTTAGCAGGACCGCTTACTAATTTTATTGTGGCAATTGTTTCAATGATTATTATTGGTTTTATTTTAAAATTCGCTAATTCTTCATTAGCTATCTTTGATATAATCAATACTTTTTTGTTAATATTAGCCATCATTAATATTGGACTTGGCGTGTTTAATTTAATTCCTATTCCGCCTCTTGATGGTTCAAAAATCTTGGGTTCTTTTTTGAAAGGTCAAGTATATGAGCAATATATGAAATATCAACAATATGGTTTTATTATTCTTGCTTTACTCTTACTTTTATCAAGTCTTGCAGGAGGAGGAGTTTCTTTTATATCGATTGCTGTAGACTATATTACGAATTTTTTCTTAAAAATTGTATATATTATTTTTGGTTTGGCATAAACTATGAAACAATCATATATATGATAGATAAAAAATGGAATAACAATTATCTTATAATAGATAATTGTTTTTTCTTCTCATATGATTGGATAACAATTACAATAAGTTTGCAAAAAAATGTAAAAAGTGGTATAATAAATAAAGTATAAAAAGGAGGAGGTTATAGCGTGTTTATTGAATTCAAAGATGTTAGTTTCAAATATTATGGTAGTGATGAATATGTTTTCAATCAATTATCTTTTGCAATTGAAAAAGGTAGCATGCTTGCCATACTCGGACACAATGGTAGTGGTAAAAGTACCATTGCAAAATTAATGATGGGATTGCTTGAAACAACTAGTGGTGATATATATATAGAAGGAGAAAAACTGACAGAAGATAATGTCGATGTGTTAAGAAAGAAAATGGGGATTATTTTTCAAAACCCTGATAATCAATTTGTAGGAGTTACTGTAAGAGATGATATTGCTTTTGGTCTTGAAAATCATAAAATACCGCGAAAAGAAATGATTGAAAAAATTGATAAATATGCCAAACTTGTAAATATGCAAGATTTTTTAGATGAAAATCCCGAAAACCTATCAGGTGGTCAGAAACAACGAGTAGCGATTGCGGGAGCCCTAGCGATGGATACGGATTTAATTATTTTTGATGAATCTACATCGATGCTTGATCCAAAAGGAACCAAGGAAATTCATCAAATGATCGAGACCTTAAGAAAAACATATCATAAAACAATTATATCTATCACACATAATTTAGAAGAAGCTCTAATTGCTGATCGAGTTATTGTTTTGAATGAGGGAAAAATTGTTTTAGATGGTACGCCTAAAGAGGTATTAAAAGAACAAACCATTTTGGAAGCTAGTGGTTTGAAATTAATAGATGGCATATCTTTACTAAATAGGATTCAAGATAGCAAGTTACATATTAATAAAAAAGAGGAAATTATAAAAGAATTATGGGAATTAACTTTCAAAATGTAGATTTTAAATATTCAAAAAAAGCTTCCTATAAACAACTTGATCAAGTTAGTTTAAACATTAATGAAAAAGATGAATTTGTGATGATTGTTGGTCATACAGGTTCTGGTAAGTCAACTCTTGTTCAACATATGAATGGGCTTCTTCTTGCAACTAGTGGAAGGGTCGAAGTTTTTAATATAAATGTTATTAGAAGTAAAAAAATTAAACTTAAACCAGTAAGAGAACATGTTGGTTTGGTTTTTCAATTTCCTGAATATCAAATTTTTGAATCAACTGTTTTAGAAGATATCATGTTTGGGCCGAAAAATTTTGGCAAATCTAAAGAGGAAGCAAAACAATTAGCAATTCAAGCGGCTCACCGAATTGGGATCAATGATGAAATTTTAGAAAGATCACCATTTACTTTAAGTGGTGGTCAAATGAGAAGAGTAGCGATTGCGGGAGCAATGGCGATTAATCCGGATATATTAATTTTAGATGAACCGACAGTTGGATTAGATCCAAAAGGAAAAGATGAATTAATGAACTTACTTGTTCATATGCACAATGAAACACATAAAACGATTATTATGATTTCGCATGATATGGATATTGTAGCATCTTATGCTAAAAGAATTTTGGTAATGGATCAAGGAAAATTAATTTATGATGGAGATAAAAAAGGGTTATTTGCAGATGAAGAATTTTTAAGACAACACAATCTTGATTTACCGGTAATATCAACAATTGCTAAAGGGTTAAAAGCGAAAGGTTTTATTCAGTATGACCAATTACCTTTAACCAAGGACGAGCTATACGATATTATTGTTGGAGGCAAGACAAATGAATGATAAAATTGTATTTGGACAGTATATCTATAGAAATAGTATTATTCATAAACTCGATCCAAGAGTAAAATTAGGCGTCTTATTTATAATGATGATTGGTACTTTTTTAATCCCCAAAGATAACTTTATTTTACTTGGTATTGCTTTAGTTATTAAATTAATTAAACATGCTTTGGATAAGCATCGTAGTGCTACAGTGTATTTGATTATTGGCTTAATGATTGGTTCATTATATGCAATTGTAATGGGACCCACAACATTAGAAGTTCCTAAAGATGCATTAAGTTTTGATACATTTAGTATTGTTTATTTTTTAATCGGTGGTTTAGTTATAATTGGATTAGATAGAATTAAAATGTTTTTAGAAAAGAAACATATTGAAGGGTAGTTATGAAGAAGTTTAGTATTTTTGTTGTAGTTTTATGTTTAATATTGTTTAGTATTATTTGTTATGGTGTGTTAAGCTATGATAGTTTAGTAATTGATACAAAAGTTTATAGTTTTATAACAAATAATATAATGAATGATGGATTAACTCCGATACTTAAAGCAATTACTGAATTAGGTGGAGTTGCTTTTACAGTACTTGCTGGTGTGTTAATTTTTATGTTTTGTAAGAAAAATAGGTGGTTTATTACTTTTGATTTAGTAGGATGTACAGTTATTAATCAAACAATAAAACATATAGTTAGAAGACCTAGACCTAATGTACTTAGATTGGTTGAAGAAAGTGGTTATAGTTTTCCTTCAGGACATTCTATGATTAGTGTAGCTTTTTATGGTTTAGTAATTTATCTTGTTTATAAAAATGTTAATAATAAATATTTGAAATGGACTTTAATTACTTTATTAAGTTTACTTATTTTAACAATTGGTTTTAGTAGAATTTATGTTGGTGTTCATTATTTTACTGATGTTGTTGGTGGATTTTTCCTTGCACTTGCATATTTAATTGTTTATATTTACATATATAATAAAAAGGTGATAAAAAATGAAAAGTGATAGTTTAATAAGTAGTTTTGGTTATGCTATAGATGGAATAAAAAAAGCTTTTAAGTCTGAAAGAAACTTGAAAGTACATACTTTAGCTATGGTTTTAGTTGTTATTTTAGGTTTTATTCTTAAATTAGCTATATGGGAATGGGTAACATGTATTATACTTTTTGCTTTAGTAATTGGTGCAGAGTTATTTAATACATCAATTGAAGAAGTAGTTAATTTATTATCTCCGGAGATAAGAGTTCATGCTAAATATGCGAAAGATATTGCTGCAGGTGCTGTTTTGGTATTTGCTCTTGCATCTGCGATTGTTGGGGTTATAATATTTTTGCCTAAAATTATTAGTTTGTTTTAAAAAAAGGTAGTGGAATTTATCCATTGCCTTTTTATATGCCTTTAAGTTCAAAATAAATATCTCTTAGTTCCATTGCTCTTTCAAAGTCCATGGCTGCTGCTGCTTCACGCATTTCTTTTTCAATTTGTTCGATTTGTAAGACTCTTTCTTTTTTAGATAGTTTTGGCTTTTTACCAGTTACTTCATTTGTTACAACTTCTTTAATATCTTTAATAATTGTTTTTGGGGTTATACCATGAACTTTGTTATATTCTTCTTGGATAGCACGTCTTCTTTGAGTTTCTGTAATTGCTTCGTTCATAGAATCACTATATGTATCTGCATACATAATTACTTTACCATTTTCATTACGTGCTGCTCTTCCAATGGTTTGAATTAAACTACGTGTACTTCGAAGGAAGCCTTGCTTGTCTGCATCTAATATACATATTAAACTTACTTCTGGTATATCTAAACCTTCACGTAAAAGGTTAATACCTACAATACAATCATAAACACCACTTCGTAAATCGTGAATGATTTTAAGTCTTTCAAGTGTTTTAACTTCACTATGTAAATATGCAACTTTGATATTCATTTCTTTTAAATAATTTGTTAGTTCTTCACTCATTCTAATTGTTAGAGTAGTAATTAATACTCTTTCATTTTTCTTAATTCTATCATTTATTTCATTTATGATATCATCAATTTGTCCTTCGGATTTACGAACTTCAATAATTGGGTCAAGTAATCCAGTTGGTCTAATAATTTGTTCTACAAATTTGTTGTTTGTCTTTTCAAGTTCATAATCTCCTGGGGTTGCTGAAACATAAATTGCTTGATTAATTTTTTCTTCAAATTCTTCAAATTTAAGCGGTCTATTGTCTAAAGCACTTGGAAGTCTAAAACCATAATCCACTAAAGTTTGTTTTCGCATTCTATCACCATTATACATGGCTCTTACTTGTGGCAAAGTAACGTGAGACTCATCTACTACAAGTAAAAAATCTTTTGGAAAGAAATCTATTAAACATGATGGGGTTTCTCCCGGGCCTCTTAAAGCTAAATGTCTTGAATAGTTTTCAACGCCATTACAAAAGCCAGTTTCTCTTAGCATTTCTAAATCATAATTCGTTCTTTCACGTAGTCTTTGTTCTTCGATTAATTTGTTTTCACTTTTTAATACTTCAAGTCTTTCTTTTAATTCGACTTCAATTCTATTACATGCTTCGTCTAATTTTTCTTTACTTGTAACAAAGTGGGATGCTGGTGATATAGTAACTGATTTTTTGCTTTGTGATATAGCTCCAGTAAGGGGGTCAAATGTACAAATCTCTTCGACTATGTCATCTTCTAAAATGATTCTAATACCACTTACTTTTTCATTAACAGGAATAATATCTATGTTGTTTCCTCTGGCTCTAAATGTTCCACGATGAAAATCTAAATCATTTCTTTCATAAGTCATATCAACAAGTCTATTTAGTATTTTACCTCTAGATATTTTGTCACCAACAGTTAGTATTAACATATTTTTTTCATATTCTTCTTTTTCACCAATACCATAAATACATGATACTGAGGCAACTACTATAACATCTCTATAATTAATAAGGGCACTTGTTGCAGCATGTCTAAGTTCATCAATTTCATCATTTATTGATGAATCTTTTTCTATATAGGTATCACTACTTGGAACATAAGCTTCTGGTTGGTAATAATCATAATATGATACAAAATACTCTACATGATTATTAGGAAAAAACTCTTTTAATTCTGCATAAAGTTGACCAGCTAACGTTTTATTATGTGCTAAAACCAAGGTTGGTTTGTTAGTTTTTTCTATAACATTTGCTATGGTAAATGTTTTACCTGTACCTGTTGCACCTAATAATACTTGTTCTTTTTTACCTTCATTTATACCTTCTACTAATTCTTTAATAGCTTCTGGTTGGTCACCACTAGGTTTATATTTACTTACTAATTCAAACATGATTTCCTCCTTTTCATCTAACCTTATATATATATTGTCTTCAAATAACATGCTTATTATACTAAACAAAAATATGTTCGTCAATAATTTTCTTGTAAAATATAAAAAAGTGTGGTAAAATTTTTCTATAAATGAGGGTGATTATATGACGACATATATTTTTGGGCATAAGAGTCCAGATACTGATACAGTTTGTTCAAGTATTGCATTATCTTATTTGAAAAATGAACTTGGAGATAAAACTGTTCCTAAAGTACTTGGAAATATTAATAATGAAACAAGATTTGTTTTAAATTATTTTAATGTGCCAGTTCCAAGTTATTTAAATGATGTAAAGGTACGTATTAAAAATGTTAAGTATGATAAAAAAGCATTTATTGAAGAAAATAGAAGTATTGATGAAGCTTTTAAATTAATGGAAAAACATAATATAACTGCAATACCTTTAGTTGATGATAAGAAAGTTTTAACTGGTTATGTAACTTTAAAGGAACTTGCTAGATATTTAATTAATGGTAATAGAGAACAGGTTTATACGACTTTAGATAATATTATTGAAACTTTAAATGCTAAAGTAATTGTAAAGTGTGATGATATAATTAAAGGAAATACTTTGATAGCTGGTTTAAGTTTTAAAGCTTTAGAACAAGCAATTGATTTAAATAATGAAGATATTTTAATAGTGGGAGATAGATATAAAGTTCTTGATTATGCTATTAAAAGTAAAGTTAAATTGGTTATATTACCTCTTAATATAAATTTGGAAAAGAAAATAATTAAAAAAGCTCAAGAAAATGAGGTTAATATTATTGCATCTGAACTTGATAGTTTTCAAATTGCTACAAAAATAACTTTGAGTAATTATATTAAAAATATAAATATTAATAAAAATCCTGTTACTGTTAATAATGAAGATTATTTTAGTGATTTTAAATCAATGATACATAAGATTAATCATACTAATTATCCAGTTATTAATAATAAAGATGAATGTTTAGGTTTGATAAGACTTACAGGTCCTAATGATTATGAAAAACAAAAAGTAATACTTGTTGACCATAATAATTTGGCTCAATCTGTAGATGGTATTGAAGAAGCTGATATTTTGGAAATTATTGACCATCATAATTTAGGGGCAATAGGTACAAATGTGCCAATTAATTTTAGAAGTAAACCGGTTGGATGTACATCAACTATGATATATGATATGTTTTTAGAAAAGAAAATAAGTATTCCAAAAGATATTGCAGGTTTAATGCTTTCTGCCATACTTTCTGATACGTTACTTCTTACTAGTCCAACAACTACTGAAGATGATAGATTTGCAGCAGTAAAGCTTGCTACTATTGCAAAAGTTGATATTGATAAATATGGTCTTGAAATGATTAAGGCAGCTTCATCAATTGAAGGTATGAGTGTTAGAGATTTAATAAAGAGTGACTTTAAGAACTATGTAGTGGGTACTAAAACTTTAGGTATTGGTCAAGTTATGACTTTAGATTTTGATAAAATTAAAGAAAATATGGATGAATATGTACATGTTTTAGATGAAATGGTTGATACTAATTATAATGTTGTAGTTATATTTATAACAGATATTATTAAGAATGGTTCTTATGTAATTTATAATACTAAAGCAAGTGAAGTAATTGAAGAAGCATTTGGTCTTAAAGATACTTATGAAGGAGTATTTTTACCTAAGATGGTTTCAAGAAAAAAACAAATCTTACCAAGTATTTTAAGTGTTATGGAGGATAAAAAATAGAGTGTTAGTTTACTAATGCTCATTTTTAAATAAAGGAGGAATAAGTTTATGAAAGCGTTGATAACAGGAGCTTCAAGTGGTATTGGAAAAAATATGGCATATGTTTTAGCAAATAAAGGTGTTGATTTAATACTTGTTGCTAGAAGTAAAGAAGAAATGATTAAAATAAAAGATAATGTCAAAGTAAATGTAGATATTATAGAAATGGATTTACTTAAAGAAAAGAATGTTTTTAAGTTATATGATATGTGTAAAGATAAGAATATTGATATACTTATAAATAATGCTGGTTTTGGGTTATTTGGTATATTTACAGAGACAGATTTAGATAGAGAATTAGAAATGATTGATTTAAATATAAAGGCATATCATATTTTAACTAAGTTATTTTTAAAAGATTTTGTAGAAAAAGATTCTGGTTATATTTTAAATGTTGCTTCAAGTGCAGGTTTTATGGCGGGTCCTAGACTTAGTACTTATTATGCTACTAAAAATTATGTTTTAAAACTTACGATGGCTATTAATGAAGAACTTAGACAAAGTGGAAGTCATGTTGTAGTATCTGCTTTGTGTCCAGGTCCAGTTAATACTAATTTTAATAAAGTTGCTAATGGAGAATTTAGTATTAAAGAAGTAAGCCCTAAGTTTGTGGCTGAATATGCTATTGATAAATTATTTCAAAAGAAAATGCTTATTATTCCAACACTTAGAATAAAATTAGGTATATTTTTATTAAGGTTGGTTCCTTATAGATTACAACTTTCTTTTTGTTATCATATTCAAGGGAAGAAATTAGGTATTAAAAAATAGTTTCATATTTTTACGAAACTATTTTTTCTTTTTCTTCTTTAGCAACTAGAACATCTATTGGTACATCTAAAGCTTTAGATATTCTGTATAATGTTTCTACGGAAAAGTTATATGCTACTTTTTCACTTTGTATTTGTCTTATAAAGTCATGGGATAAGTCTACCATTTCTGCAAGTTCGGCGGATGTTAGTCCTTTTTCTAGTCTATATTTTCTGATGTTCTTTCTAATAGTATTGTAAATATCAGTATCAAAATTAATTTCTTTACTATGCATTGTTTTTTCACATTTAAAGCTTACCAATGAGGCTGCCATAGCAAAACCACACAATGATAAAGCTGCATATTTTTCGATATTTTCTTTATTAATTTTACTTTCTTTACTACTTTTTCATTGCTATCATATTCCATAACTATCAACCACCATATTAAGTATATGATATTTTAAGAATTTTTTCAATATAATAAAAAAAGCCATAAGGCTTTTTAAATTACGCTAGTTCTACTTCAGCGCCAGCTTCAGTTAATTGAGCTTTAATTGCTTCAGCATCAGCAGCAGGAATATTTTCTTTAATATTTCCACCTTTATCAGCTAAACCTTTTGCTTCAACTAATCCTAAACCAGTAAGTTCTTTAATGATCTTAATAACTGCAATTTTGTTTCCACCAGCATTTTTAAGTACAACTGTTTTAGTACTTGGTCCTTCTTCTTTTGCTTCAACAGGTGCAGCAGCAACAGCTACAGCAGAAGGGTCAACACCAAATTCTTCTTTCATTGCATCAACTAATTCTTTAACTTCAAGAATAGTCATTTCTTTTAATGAACTAATAAATTCATCTCTTGTTAATTTTGCCATTAATTTTCCTCTCCTTCCATTTTTTCGGCATAAAGATTAAGTGCAATACTTAAATCTTTTACATAAGCAATCATTCCACTTGCAAGCATTGTTAATAGTCCTTCTCTTGATGGAATTGATGCGTATTCTTTAATTACATTCTTATCTGCAACTTTACCACTTATAACACCAACACGAATGTCTAGTTTATTATGATCTTTTGCATATTTAGAAATAATCTTAATTGGTTCTAATAAATCAGTACCAAATAAAATAGCATTAGGTCCTTCAAGGAATTCATCGATATTAATATCAAGACTATCACAAGCAAGTTTTAACATAGTATTTTTATATACTCTAACTTCACTATTAACTTCTTTTAATTGATTACGAAGTTCAGTAAGTTCGCTTACAGTAAGTCCTTGATATGCAAAAATAATTACTGATTCACTATTTTTAATCTTATCAACGATTTCGCTTACAATTTGCTTTTTTTCATTTAGAATTTTTTCGCTTGCCATTTTTCCTCCTTATTTATTTTTAGAAAAAACTTCCCATGGGGAAGCTTTAAAAGATAACTTTCCCCTCGGTAGGAAATTAAGCCTTTTGGGCGCCTACTGTCTTTGGCTCTCGTTTTTTCTAATTGCTATTATAATACACTTTTAACTAAAAGTCAAAAGAATTTTTATCTACTTTAATTCCAGGACCCATTGTAGATGAAATACTAATTCCTTGTACAAAAGTTCCTTTTACTGAAGTAGGTTTACTTTTAGATATAGTGGATACAACATATTTTAAATTTTCAAGTAATGCTGTTTCAGTAAATGATGCTTTACCAATAATAGTATGAATATTACCATAACTATCAGTTCTATATTCAACCATACCTTTTTTGATATCATTTATTACTGTATCAACTTTTGGAGTAACTGTACCAGTTTTAGGATTTGGCATTAAACCTCTTGGTCCTAAAATGTTACCAATTTTTCCAACTTCAGGCATCATTTCTGGTGTAGCAACGATAATGTCAAAATCAAACCAATTTTCAGTTTTAATTTTGTCAATTAAATCTTTGTCACCAACATAGTCAGCACCTAACTCTTTTGCTACTTTAGCTTGTTCACCTTTAGCAAGTACTAAAATCTTTTTAGATTTTCCACTTCCGTTTGGTAATACAAGTGATCCACGAAGCATTTGATCTGCTTTTTTAGGATCTACATTAAGTTTAATAGCAATATCAATTGTACTATCAAACTTAGTAACATTAGTTTCTTTTACAAGTTTAACTGCATCTGTAGCGCTGTAAAGAGTATTCTTTTCAACTTTTTTTGATGCTTCCACATATTTTTTTCCAAACTTTCTCATTTTTTTCCTCCTAACTGTGGTTTATTAGCGGATTATTAAATAATATAAAATTATTCTTGATTATTTTCTTCTTCGTTATTTTTTTCGTTAATAACTTCAACATTTGATGCATCATGTTCACTTTGTGCTTCAGCTTCCATTTCTGCAAGCATTTCATCACGTTTTGCTCTTTCAGCTTCTTCAGCTTTTGCTTCAGCAGCTTGTTCAGCAAGTTCAGCATCATTTACACCTTTAACTGCAATACCCATGTTTCTAGCTGTACCTTCAATAATTTTCATTGCACTTTCAATATCGTATGCATTTAAATCTGGAAGTTTTGTTTCAGCTATTTTTCTTAAATCTTCCTTACTAATAGTAGCAACTATTTCATTAGCTCCCTTACTACTAGCTTTTTGTAATTTAGCAGCCTTCTTTAATAAGAATGCAGCAGGTGGAGTTTTAAGAACGAATGTAAATGAACGATCATCATAAATTGATATTTCACAAGGAACTACATCGCCCATTTTATCACGAGTTGCTTCATTAAACTTTGAACAAAAATCTTGTAGATTAACTCCTGCAGGTCCTAAAACAGTTCCAACTGGTGGAGCTGGTGTAGCTTTTCCTGCTTCAAGTTGTAATTTAATTTTCTTTACGACTTCTTTTGCCACGAAAAACACCTCCTATAAATATTATTCGAGTAAGTGGTATGGGCATCCGCTTTCCCCTCCACTTAAGCAATAAATCAATTGCTATCAATGATAATACCATATAATCCACAGTTTTACAAGCAAAATGTGAAACTTTTTCCACAAAAAAGGTTTACTTTTACTCAAAAATTAAAAATAACTGCATTAAATAAAAATTTTGACACTTTTATAAAAAAATGAATAAAAAGTTATTGGTATAATTTATTTTTTATGGTATCATATAATAGAAGGTAGATGATTATGGGAAAATTTTTTAATGGAAATGTAAAAACTTCGAAATCAACAATGATTAAAATAGCAATTGTAGCGGTGTGCGCCATACTTATTATAGTAATACTTATTGCACTTAATAATAAGAAAAATCCACAGCGAGCGAATTTAAAACTATATAATAATTTAGATGTAGAAATTAATAGTGAAAAACCAGAAACAATGGATTTCTTCTCAGTATTTGATAATTATGATGTAAATAAAGTAAAAGTAACATATCCCGATGATTTTAGTACAAAAGTTGTTGGAACGTATGAAGTCAAAATTACAATTGAGGGAAAAGAATATACAACAAAAGTTAATGTGTATGATGATAAAGCACCAGAACTTGAGGTTAAAGACTTTGAAATAGAGGCTGGTAAAAGATATTATGTTGAGGACTTTATAGAAAGTTGTTCAGATAATTCTGGAGAAGCTTGTACAATTGAATATTATTCTGATTCAAAAGACCAAGATGGTAATGCAATTGATTATTCAAAATATACTGAAGCTGGAAACTACTTAATTAAAATTATTGCTAAGGATGAAAATGGTAATGTTACTGAACCAAAAAGTGTTAATTTAAAACTAACTGATGCAAGTGGTAATCCACCAACACCAGAACCTAATCCAAACCCAGATCCAACAGTAGAATGTAAATATGGTGATTTAAGTTATGATGAAAAAATTTATACTTATCCTATCGCTGTTATAGTGGGAGATGAACAAAATAATTGTGCACTTAATCGTGATTTATGGGATAATGATGATGTTCAAAAACCTGTTGTTGAATTATATAAAAGAGATTTAGAAAAATTAAAAACTGATTTTAATAAAATATATGAAACTAAATATCCAAATGGAGCTCATACATATATTTATCAAGACTTTAAAGCAGTATTAAACAAAGAAAACAAAGGACTTGTAGGTTATGCAGTTTATGTTAAACTATATGCCTCAGAGGCTAACTTAAGTATTGATAAGAGTACTGCTGAAAATCTAATCGCTGAATATTATTTAAAATCTGATGGAAGTAGAGAATATATTCAAAATCCATACAATATAAACTAGTGTAAAAACTAGTTTTTTTGTGGTATAAAAAAAAGTTCACTAGGAACTATTTTTGTTTTTTTCTTGAGAAATATACAAGACTTCCGATACCACCAACTAAGACTGCTAGAATAACAACAGTAATAATTGTATCATTACTATGTTCATCTTTTTTTTCACCAATTGAATTATCAATTAAAGGTGCAACGATATCTTTATAGTCTTCATTTTTATAAGCTTTTTTAATTGCTTTTTTAATATCATCATCAAATGCTGATTGGTATCCAGGCCAAGATGCTTCATCGCCAATTACAATATAAGGAACACCATTAACTTTATCACCAAATTCTTTTGCTACAGTATCCATTGCATTTTTTAAATTTTCATTTGCATTCCATTCAGCATCATATACTTCATAAACGACTAAATTAAAATATTTACCATATTCATCAGTAATACTATTTAAGAATGTTTTAGCCTTTTCACAATAAGGGCAACCATCTTTAGTAAATACATAAACATTGATTTTATCTTTAGTAGTTTCTTCAGCAGCTTTTACATTAAGCATTGATAATGATAAAGCACATAATATGCCTATTAATAACTTCTTCATATTACCTCCTACAAAAATTATACAATAAAGTATTTTATTTAACAAGATTTTTATATATTTTTACGAGTCTAATCATGATTTTCTCTTCATCTAATTTAATTTGATTCGTAGCTATTAATGTAGCAAGGCCATTTGAATAAAGCCACATATGTAAAAATAACTCTTTAGCCTCTTCGAAAGAAAAACCATGTTTATTAACTAAATTTATAATTGTGGATTGATTCCATTTTTCATCAAAAACATCTTCAATCTTTTTCCATTTTAAATTATCTGATAAAAATAAACTACAAAATAAATTTTTATAATCATTAGCAAATTCAACATATGCAATACATAGTGTTAATAGAGCCTTTTTACTATCAATCTTACTATTAATAAACTCATCATACTGTCTATTAATTTCTATTAATACATCTTTTTTAATCTCATCCATATTATTATAAATTCGATATAAAGGTTTTGTACTAATACCCAAATGTTTAGCTAAACTTCTTGCATTAAGGTTAAGCCACCCATCATCATTTATTAACTTAACTGCTCCCTTTACGATATTTTCTTTGGTTATCAATAATGCTTTTGCCATTTTTATCACCCCACTTATATGATAACTTATGTTTTTATTATAGCATACATTTTTTTGATTTTAAAGTACTAAAAAAGAGGATATTTATCCCCTTAATTTAACATTTAAATTATTTGTTACTTTATTAATAATATTTTCAAAATTATCCATAACTTCTTTTTCAGTTAAAGTTCTTTCATTATCAATATAAGTTAATTTAAATGCAATACTTTTTTCATTACTATCATTATTTGGAATATATAAATCAAATACATCAATATTTTTAAGAAGTCTTCCACCTGCTTTTTTAATTTCCTTCATTAAACTATCACAAGTAATATCTTTATTACATACAAATGCTACATCTTTAATAATTTCTGGATATTTTGAGGCTTCTTTATATTTAATTGGTTTTATATCACCCATTAATTTATTAATAGAAAGTTCACAAACATAAACATTATCTTTACAAATAGTGGGATGAACTTTACCAATTATTCCTACTTGTTTATTATCTAGGGTAATACTTGCGCTTATACCTGGATGTAAGTTATTTATTTCGCTAGCTACAAAATTATATCTATTTTTAAGTCCTAGATAATCTAATAAATTTTGAACAATACCTTTTAAAGTATAAAAATCACATTCAATTTCATTATGATTCCATGCGTTATAAATATATTTTCCACTTATAAGCATTGCTACTTTAATATCTTCATTAAAGTCTTTATCATAAGTTTTACTTATTTCATAAAGTAATATATCATCTACTTTTCTTGCTTTATTATAGTCGTAAACATTTAAAAGTGATGGAATAATAGTAGTTCTAACAATACTTTTATCTGCGCTCATTGGATTAGGAAGTACTACATTTTCTTTGTTTTCATATTTAAATAAGTTAGCCATAGATAAAGATACTAAAGTATATGTTTTACATTCATTTAAACCTAAACTACGTAGTCTTTTTGAAATAATCTTTCTATATTTAACATCGCCAATATATTCACCTTTTTTGTATGTACCTTTTGGTAAAGTTGATATTAAATTTTCATAACCATAAAGTCTTCCTATTTCTTCGGCAATATCATTAACATATGGATCAATATCAAGTCTACGATTAGGTATTGTTACTGTAAATATACCATCTTCATATGTATATTCAAACATTAACCTATCTAGTTCTTTAGCCATATCTTCAGTTGAAATTTCAATTCCTAACATTTTATTAACATCATTTGGATTAAATTTAACTATTTTTTTAGTTTTATCTACTCTATCATATGTTACCCTACCTGATAAAATTTTTGCATCGGCATATTTTTCAAGTAAATGACATGCCCTATTTAATGCATCAATTGTATATTCATAATTTAAGCCTTTACCATATCTAATTGAGGCCTCGCTTTTTAAACTTAATCTTGCTGCTGTATTTCTTATTGAAACAGCATCAAATATAGCACTTTCAATTAAAATAGTTTTAGTATTTTCATCAACATCTGTATTTTCGCCACCCATTACACCGGCAATACATACTGGTTTTTGGCCATCAGTTATAACTATATCATTTTCAGTTAATACTCTATCTTTTCCATCTAAAGTTTTAATTTTTTCATCATTTAAAGCATTTCTAACAACAATTTTATCACCAAGTTTATCCTTATCAAAGAAATGTAAGGGTTGTCCATATTCAAGCATAACATAATTTGAAATATCAACAACATTATTAATTGGTCTCATACCAGCACTAATTAGTCTATCTTGAATAAATTTTGGTGATGGTTTAATATTTAAATTTGTTACCATCTTTGCAAGATAAAATGGACATTTTTCAGTATTTACCTCTAAAGAAAAGTGATTTGTAATGCTATCTTCGATTTCATTATAATTACTATCAGGAAGTGTTACCTTTTTGTTTAATATTGAGGCAATTTCGTAAGCAAAACCAATATGATAGTAACAATCATTATTTCTATGTTTATGAACATCTAGATCATATATAGTATCAGATGAACCTAGTAAACATTGTGGATCACTTCCTATGACTGCATCATCTGGTAAAATATAAATACCTTTAGCATAGTTTTCCTCAGTCTTTTCTTCGAGGCCTAATTCAGACAGTGCACATAACATTCCAAAAGATTCTACTCCTCTTATTTTAGATTTCTTAATTTCAAAATCTCCAGGTAAAACTGCACCAATTAAAGCCACAATTACTTTTTCATTTTCTTTTACATTTGGAGCACCACAAACAATCTGAAGTATTTCATTTCCAACATCAACTTTACAAACATGTAAATGATCTGAATCTGGATGCATTGTGCACTGTTTTACTAAACCAACACATAAATTATCAATATGATTAGTAATAACTTTTTCAACATTAATACCTGCTTTAGTAACTTTAACAGCTAACTGTTTTAAATCTATACCATCTAAATCAATATAATCTTTAACCCAATTTAAACTTATCATACTAATTTTCCTTTCTATCAAATACTTGAACTTCTCTTAAATCTGCTGTATAAAATGTTCTTATATCATTTATATTATATTTAAGCATTGCAAGTCTTTCAGCACCAAAACCAAATGCAAAACCAGTCCATTTATTTGGATCATAACCACAATTTTTTAATACATTTGGATGAACTATACCTGCACCTGCAACAGTAATCCAACCAGTATTTTTACATAAACTACATCCTTTACCATTACAAGCAAAACAACTTATATCAGTTTCTACTGAAGGCTCAGTAAATTGATAATAACTTGGTCTAAATCTTGTTACACAGTTTTCTCCGAATAACTTTTTAGCAAGTAAATCAAATATTCCCTTAAGGTCTGATAAACTTATTTCTTTATCGACTACTAAACCTTCAATTTGCATAAATTGATGAGAATGAGTTGCATCATCATCATCACGTCGATATGTTTTACCAGGACATATCATTCTAATTGGTGTTTCACCATTTCCTTTAAGCATTGTTCTTGCTTGTACAGGAGATGTTTGACTACGAAGAAGCACTTCATCATTAACAATATAAAATGTATCTTGAGCATCTCTTGCAGGATGTCCTTTTGGAATATTTAAAAGTTCAAAATTATATTTATCTTCCTCGATTTCTGGACCATCTACTACATCAAATCCAAGTGACATAAAAAGCTCTTCTACCTCTTCGATAGTTTTTTCAAGAATGTTTGGAGCGCCACACTTAATACTTACTCCAGGAAGAGTAACATCAATTTTTTCACCCTCTAATTTTTCATTAATTATTTTATTATTAATTTCATCATTTTTCTTTGTAAATGATTCATTAAAATAAGTCTTAATTTCATTTACATACATTCCATATGCTTTTTTATCTTCAGCTTCTCTAATCTTACTTTGAAGTTCTGTAATTACTCCACTTTTTCCTAAATATTTTACTTTAACATCATTTAATTCATTTAAATTATTAACTTTTTCTAAATCTTTAACTATTTCCTCTTTAATATTTTCCATTATTTCCTCCTTAAAAAAATAAAAACTTCCCATATTTATAGGGGCGTTTTATCGCTGTACCACCCTACTTTATGAAAAGTTTATTTCAATCTTTATATTTATAACGTAATTACCCGTTTATACTCCTTATTTGAATTTCGTTTTATAGTTTCTTAATACTTTCACCAAATGCATTAATCTCTTTTAAATTTATAAAACTACTTATAATAATTCATCGTATATTAATAATTAGTTGCTTTTAATTCCATAAATGATTCAGAATGTTTACATACAGGACATACTTTTAAAGCATCTTTTCCATAATAAACATGTCCACAGTTTATACAGATCCAAATAACTTCTTCATTTCTATGGAATACTTTATCTTCTTCGATATTACCAATTAATTTTAAATATCTTTCTTCGTGATGCTTTTCAATATCACCAACCATTTCAAATAATTTTGCAATATCTTCGAATCCTTCTTCTCTAGCAACAACAGCAAATCCTTTGTACATTTCAGTCCATTCAAAGTTTTCTCCGTTTGCGGCATCTTTTAAGTTTTCCATAGTCGTAGGAATATCTCCACCATTTAATGCTTTAAACCAAAGTTTTGCGTGTTCTTTTTCGTTATTTGCAGTTTCTTCGAAAATACTTGCTATTTGTTCATAACCCTCTTTTTTAGCTTTACTAGCATAGTATGTATATTTATTTCTTGCTTGACTTTCTCCAGCGAAAGCAGCCATTAAATTGCTTTCTGTTTTACTTCCTTTTAATTCCATATTTTCACTCCTTTTTCAAGTCTAATATTATCACATAAATTATAATGTGTCAAACACTTTATCATAAAAAAACCCATAAATAACTTATGAATTTTTTTGATTTATTAATTTTAATAAAATATCTTCATTCTTTTCTAAAATAACATAATAACCATCATCACAGACTTCTTTAACAAAAACAAATTTATCTGTTTTCTCATTATCTAAAAGTTCGTATGCTAGATAATAAATATTATTATCTAACTCATATTTATTAGTTAAAATATACCTTTTGTTATTTTCAAGAACTACTATGTCATTTATTCTCACTGTATATGCTCTTCCTGACTAACAATTTTTTGATTTTCAATTTCTGCACGTTTTTTTACATTACTTACTTTAATTAATTTCATTATATCTTGAATTATAATTACAAGAGCCGGAATAATTACAACAACAAGCCAACCTATTTTACTTCCTACAAATCTTTGAACATTTCCAAGTCCAGGAATTTTTAATACAACTTTACCAATAAGATTACTATAAGATGCTGGAGTATCATCTTTAATAGGATTATTATCTCCTTTTGTTACATATTCATAGTCATTAGCAGTTTCATCATAAAAAATATCTTGTACTCTATGAGTAACAGTTTTTCCATAAGATAAAACACCAGTTGATTCGAAAGTAATTATATCATTAACTTTTATATCCGTGGGTTTATCTACCGTTTTATTTATTATAACATCTAATACATTAATTGTTGGAACCATGCTTTGTGAAACTATTGTATATACAGAGAAAAAAGGTCTATATTTACTACCTTTAGCTTCATAAAGTTTTAATGATACAAAATAATACAATAAAAATGCTGCACAAATTATTAATATGGAAAATAATGTCCAAGATATAACTGAACCAATATAATTTAATATTGATTTAATTCTCATTTTTTTTGTAATCATATTTTTCTCCTTTCTACTTAATTGTTTCTATATAAAGTTTACCTTTAAAGGTTTTACCACTGTCAATGTTTTGATTAATACCGGTTTCTTTCCAGTTCATTCTAAGAACATATTTAACAGTAGTTTTTCTACGAATTAATACTTCATCCTCAAGGAATGTTTCTTTTCTTGGCGCTTTTAAATTATTTAAATAAGAAATATTGCTACGAGTTATAAAGTAATCTAAATTATTTACATCAGTAAAATCATTAAATACATCACGCCATACTATTTTATATGCTACAGCATAGTCTGCATCATTTTTAATTTTTAAAACATAAGTGCCATTCCAACCAGGTTCAATATCCGCGGATACTAGTTCAAGAGGATTATATATATAAAAGTCACTATCACTACCTTTAGCAATTTCTAAAATATTTTTTTCATTTTTATATTTATCATCTTCATAATAATTATAATCACTATCTATTTTTGTGCTGCCATTGTCACAGTTAAAATCACAAATACCATCATTATCAATATCTACATTTATATTAGGAAGACCATCACCTGTTGTATCACAATTTTTTTGACAATTTGTACCACTTTCAACAGGATTAGATAAAGTGCCATCACTATTAACGCAATTAAAATTACAAGTTCCAGTTCCATATACATCAATATTTTTATCTGGAATTCCATCACCATTTGTATCAATATTAAAATCAGCTTTACCATCTTTGTCATAATCAATATTTATATCAGGTACTAAATCACCATTTGTATCAATGTTTATATCTGGATGATTATCATAATTTTTATCACAATTTACATCACATTTTCCATCATAATCAGTATCAATATTTATGTCACCAACATTTTTTTCACCAACATAAATATTATGATCTGGTTTACCATCGCCATTTGTATCACAATTTTTTATACATTTACCAGTATCATCAGTTATATTTAAATCAGGTTTACCATCATTATCTAAATCTATATTTATATCTGGAAGACCATCACCATTTGTATCTTCGTTTAAAATTATTTTCTTTCCTTCAATAATAGTTTCTTTATTAATAGGATTAATTATTGTAGTTCCACCATCTTCGGAAATATTAACATCCGCTTTGCCATCACCATCAACATCAATGTTTATTATTTTAGTAGTTCCATCTGCTAAAGTAACCTTATCATTCAATGTTTTACCATCACCATCAGCATCAACATTATATTTAACATTTCCTTTTTCATCTGTACAGTTTCTTATACATTTACCATTTTCATCTTTTACATTTATTGGATTTTTTATATTACCATTTTCATCAATAATATTAAATGTTGGTTTTCTATTACCCTTATAATCAATGTTATGAATTGGTATAGAGGGATCATCTCCAGTGATATTAACATCAGCAATACCATCATTATCTAAATCAATATTTGTGTCCGCAAGCATATCACCATTAATATCACAATTTAAATCACAAGTTTTTTTCTTATTATAATCTTTTATAATATTAATATCAGCAATACCATCACCATCAAGGTCAATATTATAATCAGGCCATCCATCATTATCACTATCACAATTTAATTTACATATACCACTTTCATCAAGTTGATTCATTTGATTAAATAGTCTTGTTTGATTACCAAATAAGTCTATATTAAATAAAGGTTTTCCGTTTCTTCTATAATCAACGTTATAAAAAGGTTTACAACTACCATCTTTTGAAACATTTAAATTTGGTACTTTACTACCCCATATTTTTTGATTAACATATTTACAATTATCAGGATTAGTTGGATTATAATTTCCATATATTTT
>OHIX01000217.1_pt1 | contig 24313 bp, 17 predicted proteins | sample 1568391 | NCBI WGS metagenome assembly OHIX01 (sample SAMEA3879541, study PRJEB24766) | human gut metagenome | biome: human-associated habitat; feature: feces | place: USA | collected 1985/1987 | reverse complement strand
TATCTTAAAAATAGTATAATTATAACATATCTTGTCGATTATTTAGATATTAAAATGGATGAGAAAAAAGAATTATTTAGAATTATGTAAGGAGAATTTAAAATGAAAAGAAAGACGTTAACGTTAACTTTATGCTTATTATCATGTTTAGCATTGATTGGTGTTGGTTTTGCGGCATGGATCATTACTTCTGACACTGAACAAGAAATAGAAGGTAACATTTCAGTTGATACCGTAACAGATAATAGATTGAGTGTTGAGACAAGTTGGAAAGATGATAAAAATGCCATTGTTTTTGGTTGGAAAACTGGTGAGTATACCTATTCTTGGTTAAATAATACAGATCCAACTTATGCAGAAAATCTAACAGTTACTCTTGTTGTGAATGTAAAAGATAGTGGGGGTAGTCCTATTGATGCCCAAACTGTTAATGCAACAATTACGGGAGATGACGTATATACTACTGCTGTATCTAACAATTTAGTTAATGCTTTGCCTACATTAACAGCTCAAAAGCAAGAAACTGGTGTTTATCATATTACAATTACTCTCTCATGGGGTAGTGCATTTAATAATCAAAACCCTATGGAATATTATAATAGTCAAGCTTATACATCAGAGTTAGCAGATCAAGCTAAAACCAATTTAACCGCTCTTGAGGTATTGAAAACTAGTAAATTTACTGTTACAGTAACGGTAACACCAACTGAGGCAGAATAATATTATAAATAATAAGAAGGTTGTAAGATGGCTAAATTAACAAAAAATTCTTATAAAAGAAAAGTTATTTTATTCGGTGTTTTATTATTTATGTCTATTGCTTTGATATCAACAGGTTTTGCGGCATGGATAATGTCAACGAATGCAAATTATGAAGATGATGGAAATGTGAGTGTTGGTACTGTTACAGATGGATCAATAAAGTTGACGGATGTTGCGCTATCAACCGATTCAATCAAATTTGAACCATTAGAAGAAGATACAACAGGTAGAGTTAGAAATGATGGAACTAATTTTGAATCATTACAGATAGTAGTAACAGGAAAAGTATCTCCTAAAGATATTTTAGGTGAACTTACGATTGAACTGCAAATGGAAGAAAAAGTGAAAACAGCTCTACAAGCTGCTGCTGATAAAAATTATATTATTTTACCAGAATGCGCAAATTCGGCAGTGGATTTAAAAACTTTGGGTGGTGCATGTACTGAAAATGAAGAGGGTGGATACGATTTTACTTATACGATTGAATTTAAATGGGGAAGTTTTTTCCAAAATTTAAATCCAGGTGAGTATTATGACGAAAATGAAACGGGTACAAAAGTATCAGACGAAGAAGTGAAAAAAATTCTAAAAGAGTTAAGAGCTACTATTTATGGATATGACGTCGATGCATCAGATGAAATAATCAATGCAGCGGTTGGTCCTACTTTTAAAGTAGTAATCAATGCTAGGGCAAATTAATTCAAATGTCTTCTGCTGAAATTATTTCCCTCATAGTTACAATCATCGGGGTATTTAGTTTTGCAACAATATTTACGATATTATATCAATCATATGCAACTTCACAAATAAATGAAATTCAGTCCGGAAAAAAAGATATTGAATTGATCGATGAAGTAATCTATGAAAGACAAGAAAAAATTAAAAAGCGCAAGATGGTAACAAAGATAGTTAAATCTATTTGTTTCTATCTTGCCTTATTCTTCATTATACCTTTATTTATTTTTTCATTAATTAATCGATTTCAAAATAATATAACAATGATTGGTAATAAAACCATTATGGTTGTTGCCTCAGGCTCAATGAGTAAGAAAAATGACGCAAATGCTTATCTAAATAGTAACAATTTGAACAATCAATTTCAAACGTATGATATAATTGTTTTGGAAAAGGTTGAAAATGCATCAGATTTGAACAAATACGATGTTATTGCTTATCGAAATGATCAAGGAATCAATGTCATTCATAGAATAATTGAAATAGAAGATGGAAAATATGTAACCCGTGGTGATGCCAATGACGCAAGTGATAAATATCATCCAACTTTTGATGATGTAATTGGAAGATATACAGGTAAGAAAATACCTAGTATAGGGATATTTATTATGTTTTTACAGTCATATGCTGGTATCATCACGATTATTTCATTAATTTATTGTTTAATCATGATTGATAAAATTTCTAATAAAATAAATACAGCTCAAAAAAGAAGAATTGAACAATTAGAAGAAGCAATTGATTATACCGATGAATTAGAAGTTGAAAAAATAAAGGCAGAATATGTTGAGACAATTTATTATAAGGGATATGCTTATCATTTTAATGAAACAGGGTTTGTTGAAAAAACTAAGATGAAAGATGGTCCCTATTTAGAAAAATCGAATAAGACAATTATTAAAGAAGTGCTTAATTTAAAGACTTCAGAAAAAATTGCCGAAGAAGTCGTAATTGAAAACGATAATCAAGGAGAATAAGATTATGAACAAACCTTATTTTACAAGAAAAAATTTAATATTTATATCATTAGCAATATTTTATTCATTTTTATTGTTATTTACAGGCCTTTGTATAGAAGGATCACATTCTTTTGCTAATAAAAATAATCCACTAGCACAAGTGGCGCAAGCACTTCATTTTAAATCAATTAGTTGTGGTGTAACGGGCTATGTTGCTTTGATACTTGTAGCAATCTAGTGTTTTTGTCACTATCTTTTTATATGAGAAAAGGTTTGCTATTGTCAATAATAAAAAACCATTTAGTTTGAAAATGATTTTAATATATATAAGTTCTTTTATTTTATGTGCGTTATTATCAGTAGGTGTGGGAATTCTCATTCAAAGACCATTAGATGCTGAAAACATTGGTAACATTATGCTTTTTATTTGGCAAACTATTTTATTGACAACTTGTATATATGTTTTATTATTTTTATTCATTGGTGGTATTTTAATGTTTGTAGTCAACTATATTTTAGTTGATAAACCATTTAGAGCATATGATAAAAATGAACCGATTACTTTTGATGAGGAAGATACTAAAATTGATGTCACTACTAATTTTGATGCAACACTAAATGCAACGGCATCTTCTATTGCTGGCGGACAGATTACAACCGCTACTTCAAGTATGCCAAATGAAAGTATTGTTCGTACAGTTGAGGAGTTAGATGATCGGGAAAAAGTTTTTCCTGCTTTATCTATGATGGATACTACTTATGATGGTTATGCAATAGAGAAAATAGATAGTGATACATATAGTTTAGAAGAAATTAGTATTCGCTTTCGCAATTATCTTGCAAAAGAAGAAAAACTATATTTTGATCTAGATACCATTAGATTTTTTGTCAGTGGATTTGCGGCATCACACTTTATGATTTTAGAAGGGTTAAGTGGTACTGGTAAATCAAGTTTGCCTAGATATTTTGCAAAATTTATTCATGCTGATGTTTTATTTATTCCTGTTCAAGCAACATATCGTGATAAGACAAATCTAATTGGATATTTTAATGATTTTTCAAAAACTTATACCGAAACAGAGTTTTTGATTTCATTATATCATGCCAATTATAATCCCGATCAAATTCATTTTTTTGTTTTAGATGAAATGAATATTTCTAGGGTTGAGTATTATTTTGCTGACTTTTTATCAGTATTAGAATATCCAAAAGAACTTTGGAAATTAAAAATTATGCAACTTCCGTATGGATTTGTACCACCTGCTAAACTAGAAGATGGTTTTATTACAATACCTGAAAATTCCTATTTTGTTGGTACCGCAAATAAAGATGATTCAACCTTTACAATTACTGATAAAGTGTATGATAGAGCAATAACAATTGATTTTGATGATCGCAATATTCCTTTTGAAGTAAAAGAAGAAGTGAGTAAAATTCATATTAGCAAAACACATCTGCAACATTTATATCAAGAGGCATTGAATAATCCTAGTTATCAGATGACAAAAGGTGATTATGATAAATTTCAAACTGTTTGTGATTTTATTTATGACAAGTTTGATATTACTTTTGGTAATCGTATTTTGAATCAAATTGCAAAACTCGTGCCTGTTTTTGTTGCATCCGGTGGAACAAAAGAAGATGCTATTGATTTTATTGTTTCACGAAAAATAATTAGTAAAATTGAAGGTCGTTTTGAAGAATATGTTAAGGGTGCTTTGAAAGATTTATTAACTTTAATAACGAAAACATACGGAATAGATGTTTTATATCGTAGTGAAAAAGTAATTCAAAGTTTAATAAGAAGGTTATAATTTTATGAAACTCATCGAAGAGTTAAAACTAAAAGAAGTTATTAAAAAAATAAGAAAATATAAAGATGAACATCGAAGTATTAAATTTTTCTATCGAGATTTAGATAATTTAAAACTTCCATCTTTGCAAGATTTCTCTTTTAAGAAAGATGATGAATTCTTTGATGAAGTGAATTTTATTCTAAGCGTGATAGTTTCTATTATTGCTCATCCTAGTCTTTCTAATAAAGGAGAAGACATTATTGTTAGATCAGAACTAGCAGGGCATATTTCATCTGATTCTTTTCAACAAGTATGTAAAGATAATAGACTTTGGAAAGAAAAAAATGATGAAATGGTACCTGAATATGTGCATCACTATCAATATACTGATGATATTAAAATTTATGAAAATATTTTTATCGGAATGCTTATCAATCTTATACGTTTGGAGTTAAATAAATATAGTGAATTTTATGCATCACTGATTCCTTCGGTAGAATCAAATAATGATAAATATTTAGAAAATAAGATTGCGGAAAAGATGATTACTAAAATTGAAGCATTACAAAGAAAACAAATGTTTATTCAAAATACTTCTTTTTATAAAGAAATTTCTAAATGCAATCTTCATCTTACAAAAGTTTTACCTACTAACATTTTATTAAAAAATCGTTTTTACAATTATTGTTATAAATTTTATCTTCAATTTATTAAAAGTGAAGATGAAAATAGATTACTTGAAGAACTTACTATCTATTATAAATATGTGATATTAAAATGTTTCAAAGAAAAAAACTTTGTATTAGATAATACGAAAAGTCAAAACTATAATTGTTTATCTTTTGTATATAAAGATTATAGACTGAAACTTTCTCTAGAAGAAAACATACCATGTATTAATCTTGATATTTCATATGGTTCAATTCCTGCTAAACATCATTTAATCATTAATACGGAAAATAAACTTCAGATGAATCAATTTTTTGATTGCAACAGTATATCTAATGATTTGATTACAATTTGGCGTATATATGATTTAGAAAGTGCAAATAAGCCATATAATAATCAACTAGTTTCTGAAAAAAAATTAGTGTCATTTTGGCTGAATTCTAAGTTGCAAGAGATTTTTGCAAAAAAGGAATTATATATGAAATATTGTCCTGTTTGTAAAAGTAAAAATATAGAAAATAATCAAAAACTATATACATGTTGTGATTGTGGAAGTATGTATACATTTAAAGACGGCAATCAGGTTGATACCATTTGGTTTTTAAAATTAAGGAGGTAGCTTTGATGGAAGAAAACAAACTTTCTCAAGAAGAACAAAAAGCCACAATTATGATCAATGACCTCTATAAATCCTATGGTGATAAAGATGTTTTAACGGGGTTAAATTTAGAAGTTTATGAAAAAGAGTTATTTGGTTTTATTGGTAGAAATGGTATTGGAAAATCAACAACAATTGATTGTATGATTGGTTCTAAAAAATTTTCTAAAGGCGAGGTATATATCTCAGGTTTTGATATAAAAAAATATCCTCTTCAAGCAAAACAAACGTTTGGTTATGTTGCTAGTGAGCCAACTTGTTATGAAGAAATGACAGGATATGATTACTTAGAATTTATTGCTAGTATATATGGTTTAGGTGAAGAAGATTTTAATCACAATTACAAATATTTATGTACAAGACTTCAATTCAATTTAGAAGAATTGTCAAATCCTATTTCTGATTATTCTCATGGTATGAAACAAAAATTATGTTTAGTTGCAAGTCTTTTGCATAGTCCTAAAATTTGGATTTTAGATGAACCTACAGTTGGTCTTGATATTATGGCTGTGGAAGAACTTAAAAAAATGATGAGAGAGTATGCAAATCATGGGAATACCGTTTTTGTTACGAGCCATAATATTGAATTAGTATCTAAAATTTGTGATAGAGTAGCGATTATTAACAATGGCAAAGTGGTGGAATTATTTGATTTGAATAAAAATCCTAATAAAAGATTACAACTTGCTAAAATCTTTATTGAAGAATATTATAGAAAGTGCCGACCGCGCCATCCGTGAAGGAACTCCTTGCGCCACCCTCCGTTTCGGACATGATACCAACCTGATCCGTCTGTTGGCACTCATGCAAGTAGAAGGATGCTCCAATCAAGAAACAGATCCCGACCGATATTACCTGGCCTGGCAAGATTTCCGTGTTTCACCTATGGGAGCCAACCTTCAATTAATCTTTTTCAAGAATAAACAAGGAGAAGTTATTGTAAAATTGCTACATAATGAAAATGAAGTCAAATTACCCATTGACAGCCCTATTGCCCCTTATTATAAATGGGAAACGGTGAAAGCATTCTACAATCATTTATAAACATACAAATTGAGAAACAGCAATTTCCTTCAAAGTCCAATCTCCCTATTAGCTAAGGCTTTTCTTGCCTACAATTAAGCCCTTTCTTACGGTTACCTACTACAGACTCCCTCAATGGACCGTAGAGTCCATTGCAGCAGACTGTATAGTCCACCCAAGCAGACCTTACAGTCCACTGGCGGAGTCTGTAGCAGATGACTGTAAAAAAAGCTTAACTATATGGAAGAAACGGCTTACACAACCACTCTATTCCGGTTTTATCTTTTTCAGATAATCAGAAGGAGCCATACCGAATTCATCTTTAAAACACTGACGGAAATAGACCGTACTGTTAATTCCCACCTTGAACGCAACTTCTGAAATATTGTATTTCCCCTCTAATAACAAACGTTCCGCATATTGCATCTTTATTTTGCGGATATATTCATTGGTGGAAAGTCCGGTCAATGCCTTCATCTTCCGATATAGGGTAGAATTACTCATACACATGGCGTCCGACAAATAGCCGATGTCTATCTTCTCAGAAGAAAGACGATCTTCAATCAGCTTGTTAATCTTCTCAAGGAACTCATTATCCAATTTATTCATAGACTCGGCTACTGCCGCACGTTTGTCAATGAGTATGGAATTCGTATTAAAACGCTCTGCCAACAACTTGCGGGATTCAAGCAAATTATGGATACGGCTATGCAACAAAGTAGCACTGAAAGGCTTTGTCAGATAAGAGTCAGCACCCACTTGATACCCCTCTTCCTTATCTTGCAAAGAATCCTTTGCCGTCAGCAAAATAATGGGAATATGGCTGGTACGCAAGTCTTCTTTCAATTTCCGGCACATCACAATGCCGTTCATCACCGGCATCATGATATCACTGACTATAATATCAGGAATGCAGCCCAACGCTTGTTCCAAACCTTGTTCACCATTGGCGGCAGTCCTCACTTCAAAATCGTCCGAGAAAGATTCTACAATATAATCACAGATGTCCCTATTATCTTCCACTATCAGCAGAATACGCTTACCACTATGCACAGGTTCTATATTTTCTTCTTTTTCGTCCTTTTCATCGGAAGTTTTCTCCGTCGAGTCAGCATGCAGCACATGAGGATACGTGTTATCCGTCAGCAGACTGACATAAAAAGTACTTCCCACATTCAAAGAACTTTCAACCCTGATCTCCCCCTCATGCAAAACTACCAGGTTCTTTACCAGAGCCAGACCAATACCTGTTCCTGAAGCCTGATGTTCGCTTCCCTCTTGATAATAACGGTCAAAAATATGAGGCAATGCATCGGGAGCAATACCGAAACCGGTGTCACTCACACTGATTTCCGTATGGTGTATATTATTCCGGACCACCTGATGTAATCCTAAAGTTATAGTTCCTTTCTCTGTATATTTTATAGCATTGGAGATCAAATTATCCAGTATAATCGTTACTACCTCCTTATCAAAAAACAAAGACATATCTTCCTGCTCAATCTCAAGACAGAAATCAATCTCAGGTTTCCGGTTCAATTCCTTATACTTCAGTCCGATCTCGTGTACAAGGGCTGCCAGATTGTCACGACTTACACATAATTTCTTGTTTTGGGTTTCCGTTTTTCTGAACTCCAGTATCTGATTAATCAGGTTCAACAACCGGATGGCACTTTGATGGATAACCGATATTTTCTGTGAATCTTTCCCTGATAAAGAATTACTTTTCTGCATATCTTCCAACGGTCCCAGAATCAACGTCAAAGGAGTACGCAACTCATGTGTGATATTGGTATAGAAACGTAAACGCTCATTATTCAGCTCCTGTTCCTGCTCATGATTTTTCTTCTCCAACTCATAGAGAGACTCCATATCCAGTTTCTTTTTATAGGCATGAAGAATAAAATACAGGACAGAAACACCCGAAAGAATATAAAATAACTTGGCCCACCACGTAAGCCATACAGGCGGGTCAATACGGATATCCAGAGAAGCTATCTCATCCGCCCATTCCTGATTCCGTATTCTTGTCTTTACCTGAAAACAATAATTTCCCGGAGGTATATTACGGAAAGTCACATTATTAGGATCGGTTACTGTATACCATGAATTTTCCAACCCTTTCAACATATAAGCATATTCCACTTGATCGGCCAAGGCATAATTCTGTATATTGAAGGTGACGCTGAAGTTATTTTGCATATAGCTTAAACGTACTTCCGACTGGCCTTCAAGCGCCATCACCTTTTCATTACTGTCCGTATCACGCAACGGACCGAATATACGCATCTCCGTAATAATTGCAGCAGGTGACTCTCGTTTTTCCAATACCTGATCTGGATTAAAACGGCATAAGCCATTGATTGAGCCAAAATAAAGTGTTCCATCCTTAGCTTCCGCCACACTTCCACTCATGAAATTGCCCATAGGCACATTATCCCAATGATCGTAATTATAGAAAACCTCCTTGTCTTTCAACAAGCAGCTGATACCTTTATTGGTGCTCACCCATATATTTCCATGATTATCTTCCGTAATGGCACGTATATGGACATTGGACAAACCCTCCTCACTGCGATATACTTTATAGTCCCAACTCTGAGAGGATGGAAAACAAACCAGACCTTCTCCCGTTCCTATCCACATTCTGTTCTGACTATCCATATAAACAGTATTGATAGTATTAGAGGGAAAAAGAGAAGTCACGTTAAAAAGTTTAACGCACTGAAAATGTTCATCAAAAACCCCTAATCCTCCTCCGAAAGTACCAATCCATAAACGATTAAGATTATCTTTCGAGATACATCTCACCAGATTATTCTCTACTGTATAATGATCTGCAATGCCTTTATCATGCAAGCGTACCTTATAGATGCCATTACTAGTTCCTATCCATACATATTCTGCATCTTCATATAGTGCACGCACATCTTCCCCTGTTTTATCTTTAGGAAAAATCTGGTGAAAACTTTTCTTTTTCACATCATAAAAATCCACTCCTCCCATAAACGATCCAAACCAAAGGTTTCCTTCCGAATCACAAAGTGCAGCCTGTATGGAATTATCAGTCAAATCACCGGTTTCTTCTTTATAAACCGCCACCCGCTTGCCTTTATCAAATACATTGATGCCTCCCCCATCGGTTCCGATCCATAACTTTCCATCCCTTGCTACGCATACACTACTTGCTGTCTTATTATTCAGGCTACTACCCGAATGCTGGATAGGAGAATAACTATAAACATTAAAATAGGAAGATTCATGGCTAAGAAAATTAATTCCACCTCCCCACATACCAGCCCACACATTTTTAAAGGAGTCCTGAAACAAACAACGTACAGTAGAATTAGAGAGACTGTATTCATCATCCCCTTCCTTTATATATTGAAAACGCACTTGGTCAGGAGAAAGAAACATACGTTGCGTTAAATCCAAAATGGCTATTCCTCCAAATTCCATGGCAATCCAAAGTTTATTCCCATCAAATTGTCTGATATCAAATACGGTATGAGGAACCCCGTCCTCACTATGATGAAAATGGATAAAATTTTCGGCTTCCGGATTGAACAGTGCCAGCCCCCGGTCTGTTCCCAGCCAAATATTACCGCTTAAGTCCTTATAAATGCAAGTTACCCCATTACCTGGCAAACTGACCGGATCTTCAGGGTCATGCATAAAGTTCTTTACTTTTTTATCTTTAAGAGACAACACACTGAATCCATGATGCACATGCCCCATATACAACTTTCCATCTCCTCCATCAACAACCGACCAAATATTATCGCTAGCCAATCCCGGAACTGTTTGAGTATTGTAATGAATGAATTTTCCAGCCTTTTTATCGAAATAATCTACTCCCCGCCAATATGTCGTAATCCAAAGATTACCATCTGTAGCTGCCACAATCTTAGTAACATCATCCGTTATCAGACTTTCGGGGTTCTCGCCATCATGCCTATAGCAAAGAAAAGTGTTATTTACATAGTCATACGCATTCAGACCGGCCCTTTGCGTGCCTATCCAAAGGATAGAATCCTGAGGATCATCCAACAAACAATTCAGTTCATTGCCTGTTATACCCTGCCTTGTCAAATCTTCATTCTTCAAATAAGTAATGAAACGGGTACCATCGAATTTGTTCAACCCTTCCTCCGTGGCAAACCACAGAAAGCCCTGTTTGTCTTGAGCAATGCTCACCACATAATTATTGGATAATCCCTTCTCTATACCAAGCTGCTTAACAGAATAAGGTTGTGCCAATGAAACAACCGACAGCAGCAAGAGCCAAAGTACGAATATCTTTCTCATAGCATCAGTGTACACATTGTTAAATAATATGGTTCAAAAATACAAATAAAGTCTGTATTTTAGATACATAAATCATGCATTGCAAGATTTACCTCCCTTTTCTGCAAGATTTATATCAGGATTTTAATTCTTCTTCACGTACATTTGCACCACTAACGAATTTAATTCGTCCTCTATTAGAGTAGATGTTTAATCTTCAAATACTAATAAAATATGAAAAAGAAACATTTGTATGGTGCCATGTTATGGGCTTTTCTTGTAACTGCAAACCTATGTACGGGATGTAGTGATGATAACGACTACCCCGATGTAGACGGGCAAAATCCAACAATGACATTAGCAACAGACCACATCGAGTCCGGAGCGGGACATCGATTTACTATTGAAGGGACATTAGAAGACAAAGACGGTATTGCTTCTATCAGCCTACAATGTGCCGACCTGCATTTGAACAAGACAATTGATTTAATCGAAATCTATGGTGCTCCGCAAGAGAGTTATGATTTAAGTTATTACTTTGACATAAACCGAAATGAAATCGGCGAACGTTTCACAGTCAAAGTTACTGTAACCGATGTAGGAGGACGCAGTATATCTCAAGATGTATTAATCACAATGGACGGAGATTTTGCAGCTCCGGTATTTTCAGCTGCCCCGGATGCCACTGTTACAGTATTAATGAAAAATGAAACGAAATTCAATCTTCGGTTCACGGCTACAGATGATCGTGCATTGGATTATGTCACAATTAATATTCCAGGTATAGACGGGTTTGACAACCGCCGTGTAGATGCTGATGGAAAAAGTTCATTGAACTTTGCCGAAATAATAGTATTCCCCAATGAACCGAAAAGTTATAATGTGACAATTACCGCTTTTGACAAGAAAGAAAACTCAACCACTACCACCAGTGTATTGAATATCTCAGAAATGCCGGATTTTCCCAAAATGTATCTGGCAGATGTGGCAACTGCCGAAGAACTGAATAGTGATATATTCGGGGTACCGATGGTAATTGAACATACAGGTGAATATCAGTATAAAGCAAATTATTACTGTCAAAAAGCCGGAACTAAAATATTCTTCTTACCACAAAAGAGTGACTTCACTCCTATTTGTTTCGGGCTTGATCCAGAGGATAACACCAAACTGACAGACGATCCCGAAACAGCAATGCCAATCGTACTTGACCAAGCCAATGTTTATTATGAAATTAATATTGATGTGAAGAACAGTACATACAATCTGAAAACTTACTCAATTGCCGATGCTGTAGACCCCATACCTCACACATACGGTTCTATCAGCCTTGACACATGGGGTGACGGTGGTTCGTGGTTACAGGAATTCTATTTCGGATATATGACCAGTAGCCCAACTGAAGTCCTGCGTTTCACTCAAGATAAGACCAATCCTCACCTGTTCTATTTGGATACCCCCCTATTCCTGGAGGCAGGTACTAAAATGAATTTCGTTATTCATAACTGGCACTCTGACGGATGGTGGAATTATTGCACGTGGCGTGTAGACAACTCAGACGAACCGGAGATCTTCGGATATTATGGTAAAGAAGCCAAATATACCAATCCGGCATGGACCAAACCCGATCATGTAGGTGACAATTGGGCAAAACCAACAGTGAACGTCACAGGGAATTATAAACTTATATTCGACGCTCATTTGGAAAGAGCTAAACTCATTCCGGCCAATTAACAAGTAACATTAGATTTAAGATATGAAAAAGCAAATATTATTATTGTGTCTTGCGCTGACAAGTCTATGTAGCTATGCGCAGACCATCACTGTAAAAGGTGTAGTAACCTCGGCTTCAGATAAAGAACCGATGATTGGTGCAACAGTGCAAGTTAAAGGTACAGGTACAGGTACTATTACAAGTATTGATGGTGATTATTCACTAAACGATGTTGCCAAGGATGCCGTACTTGTGTTCTCCAGCATAGGATATGAGACTCAAGAAATAAAGGTAAACGGACAAACCGTTATCAATGTAGTGCTGAAAGATGCCAGTGAATTACTGGACGAAGTAGTGGTTATTGGTTATGGAGCCGTGAAAAAAAGTGACCTGACCAGTTCTATATCTACCGTAAAAGGAAAAGAAATTACCGAAACTGTAACCGGTAATGCAATGGACGCCTTGCAAGGTAAAATCAACGGTGTTCAAGTAACCAGTGGTGGTGGTCCGGGCGCACAACCAAAAGTTCTAATCCGTGGTGTAACAACAGTAAACGGAACCGATCCTTTGTATGTAGTAGATGGCATGCCGGTAGGTACAAACATCAACTTCCTAAACAGTAATGACATTGAATCTATGGAAGTTTTAAAAGACGCTTCGGCTGCTGCCATTTACGGAACACGTGCTTCTAACGGTGTCATTCTAATCACAACCAAAAAAGGAATGGCAGGAAAAACAAATATCAGTTTTAATGCATCTGCAGGTTTCCAAACATTGTCAAAACCCAAAATGGCTAATGCCGCCGAATATAAAGAAGTATTCAATACCCGATACACAAATGACGGAGGAACTTCTATTTGGAATGATACAGGCGCTACTACCAATCCCGGAGGAACAGACTGGTGGGACGAAGTAATCAACAAAACTGCTTTAGTGCAAAATTACTCACTCAATATCTCCGGTGGTTCAGATAAACTGGTTTATAACCTGAGTATGGGTTACTACCGTAACAATTCACAATATGACTATGGTTATTGGGACAAAATCAACGCACGCCTTAATACAGAATATACATTTAATAAATATGTAAAAATGGGTTTCGACATTGCCCCACGTGTAGAATCATGGGATGATACCCCCGATCTTTTTTCAGCTGCCATGTCTATGGACCCCACAACTCCTATATTCAAGCCGGAAGATCAATGGGTGGATAACGAATTCAATAACTATCAGCGTTCTTACAACAACCAGGAGTGGAACCCTGCCGGTTCATTGGCTCGCCAAAATTCCCACTCCCGTGAAATGGGTACAATTGTAAATACTTATTTACAGATAAACCCTATTCAAAAACTGACCCTGCGCACGCAGTTCGGCGCTAATGCACACTTCCGCCGTACAGACAAATTCACTTCTGAATTCTATATTGATGCTTTGGAACAATCTACATTAAGTAATGTTTCCCGTGAAATGCAGGAATGGCTTGATTGGAACTGGACTAATACTGCTACTTACATCACGACTTTTGCAGAAAAGCATAATATTAATGTAATGGGTGGCTTTACAGCTGAACGCTTTGCTGAATTCCAATCAAAAGCCTCACGTGACGATGTTCCTAATAATATGGATCAAATGCAGGAAGTAAATGCCGGTACACAAAACCAAAAGTCAGAAGGTAAAACTGCTTACAGCACATTAGTATCTTATTTAGGACGCGTGATGTATAACTATGACAATCGTTACTATCTAACAGCTTCTATTCGTGCAGATGGTTCTTCTCGTTTCCCCAAAGGAAACAAATATGCCATCTTCCCTTCTGTTTCTGCTTCATGGCGTATCATCAGTGAAAGTTTCATGCAAGACCAGAAGATTTTCAGTAACTTGAAATTACGCGGAGGTTGGGGACGTGTAGGTAATCAAAACATAGATAATGATGCTACGCTGACTTTGTTAGGACAATCTGATTATGTATTCGGTACAGCTCCAGGACGTGTTTCAGGTACTATGGTATCAGGCGTTGGCAATAATTTGCTAAAATGGGAAACAGTAGAAGACTGGAACGTAGGTGTGGATATGTCCTTCCTTGACTCCCGTCTAGACATGACCTTTGAGTATTTCCAAAAGAAATCTTCTGATATGCTCTATCAGAAACAAAATATCTTCGCCATCGGATACCCCGACTGGAACAGTACAGTATGGATGAATATAGGTAGTATGAAAGCTAGCGGTTGGGAATTAAGTCTGAACTGGCACGACAAAGTAGCAGACTTCCGATATAATGTGGGATTGAACCTTTCCGCAGTGAAAAATAAAGCTGTTAAATTCTCCGGTGACGGTCCTATCCAAACTGGAGGTTTCAACAGCGACCAAATTATCCGTAATGAAGACGGTGGCTTGATTTCACGCTTCTACGGCTACGTAGCCGATGGTATTTTCCAAAATTGGGATGAAGTTTATGCTCACACCAACGAAAATGGCAAGCTGGTACAATCCAATGCCCAACCCGGTGACATTCGCTTTAAGGATTTGAATCATGACGGAGTTCTAGATGAAAATGATAAAACATGGATCGGTAACCCATATCCCGATTTGATGGTAGGTTTGAACTTGGGTTTCAGCTATAAAAACATCGATTTCACAGCCAACTTCTATGGTACATTCGGTAATGATATTTTCAATAAGACCAAAGGTTTATACTCCGGCGTAAGTGGGCAAAACGTTTGGGCAGGTACATTGCAGAAAGCATGGCATGGCGAAGGAACCAGCAACGATATTCCTCGTCTGTCCTACAATGATTTGAATCAGAATTACACACGCGTTTCAAGTTTCTTTGTAGAAGACGGCTCTTATATGCGTTGCAAACTATTACAAGTGGGTTACACACTCCCCAAGAAGTGGTTGAACGGAACCGAATTGCGTCTCTCATTGTCGGCTCAAAATCCTTTCACTATCACCAGCTACTCAGGTATGGATCCTGAACGTCCACAGATTGGTAAAGATGGCAGTGTAATTGAAACCGGTATTGACGGCATCGCTTATCCTAACCCACGTACTTTCTTATTTGGAATTGATTTAAAATTTTAACCCTCAAGGTATAAACCATGAAAAAGATATTAACAATATTAACAATGATTGCCTCGCTGACATTCACTTCTTGTGAGGATTTCCTAACAGAGGAAGTGCGCGGGCAACAAAATTTGGATACTTATTTCCAAAGTGCAGAAGAAGCCGAAGCATTTATTACTGGTTGTTACCAGGCCATTACTTTTGGCGGATGGTGGAATATCAACACAGTATGGTTGCTTTCCGAGATGTGTAGTGATGACGGTTGGATGGGCAATACCAGCCAAAGTCAAAGTGACTATATTTCTTTGGCCCACTATCAAGGTACCGGACAAAGCAATGGTGCCATCTCCAACTTTTGGCAGTATCGATACAAAGGCATTCTACGTTGCAATATCGCAGTGGAACGCATTTCACAAGCTGATTTCTCAGATGAAGAAATGAAGAACCGGCTTGTAGCCGAAGCACGTTTTCTCCGTGGATACTTCTATTTTGAACTTGTGAAGAATTTTGGTGGTGTGCCTCTCATTACAGGCTTCCTGTTGCCCGAAGAAATACAAGGTATTACCCGCGCTTCGGCCGAAGATGTATATAAGTTCATTGAAGATGATTTAAAAGCCGCTGCTGATGTGTTGCCACAACGTAGTCAATATGCTGCTACAGATATGGGACGCGCTACCCGTGGAGCTGCATTAGGCCTATTGGGAAAGGTTTACCTCTACCAAAGCAAATGGCAAGAGGCACATGATGTATTGAAAACAGTCATCGACGAAGGTGAATATAAATTACTCGACAACTTCGGTGATGTATGGGATGTTGACCATAACAATAGCGAAGAAAGTCTGTTTGAAGTACAATATATGTATGATGGAACTTATGCATTGGGTGGTTCTTTGACTGTTATTACCGGTGCCCGTAGTGGTCCCGGCGACGGATGGTCTTGGGGACAGCCAACCGCTAACCTCGAACAAGCCTACATCGATGCAGGAGATACAGAACGTTTACGTTGGACTATCATTAAAACCGGTTGTACAGAAATTGCCGGAGAGAATAACTTCGACAAGTTCGTTGAAAACAACACAAAAATCGCCAATTATAAAGATTATATCGAAAAGTACGGTTGGGATCCCGAATGTTATATTATAGATCCGTCACAACATAAATCAGCACGTATTGTCCGGAAGTATTTTGTACCTATTGAAAAACGTCCGGAAGTATACAATATCGACAAAATTCCATTAGATCATCGTATCTTACGCTATGCAGATGTATTGTTGATGTATGCTGAAGCCTGCAACGAATTGGGCGAAGATGGTACAGCACGTACCTACCTTAATGAGGTACGGAATCGTGTAAAATTACCTGCTGTCACATCCAGTGGGAACGAGCTTCGCAAAGCTATCCGGCTAGAACGTCGTTTGGAACTGGCATGGGAACAAAACAGAATCTATGATATCCGCCGTTGGACAGATGACAATGGCAAGAAAATGATTTGTAACCTGATGGGAGCAAACGGTACATTTGTAAAATACAATACAGATCCCGCTACCCGCGACATTTACGAATGGGAAAATCAAGGTGAGGCAAGTGATAAAGGAATCAGCTTCAACGAAAACCGGGATATGGTATTCCCGATACCTTTATATGAGATTACAATGTCTAATGGTTCTATCACCCAAAATCCGGGCTGGAATTAATCATTTTCCAAAAAGAACAGATTGTTACAGGAATTAAACATTCAATAGGTCTTTATATTCTGTCGCGGATAGTTTGCTAGGATTATCCGCGACTATTTTTTAATCCATCTAAAACAATGAAACTAAAATATATTTTTACTCTTCCACTGTTCTTTTCTACTGTAGCCTGCAGTGACGATTCTCCCCAAACACCGGATACATCGGGGCAACCGGACAGCAGCATAAACGTAGAAAAAACAGTAACCATAGATGCCGGACAATCTTTTCAGACTCTGACAGGATTTGGCGCATCAGATTGTTGGGCACCTGCCTTCGTAGGAAAAAGCTGGATAACGAATCGTGACAAAATCAGTGAACTGCTATTCTCTTCTGAAATACAATCAGGACAACCTAAAGATATAGGACTCTCCATGTGGCGTGTGAATCTAGGTGGTGGCAGTGCAGAACAAGGTGAAGCAAGTGGAATAGAAGACAAATCACGCAGAGCAGAATCTTATCTGACTGATGACTTAACATTAGACTGGACACGCTGTAAAGGGCAGCGCTACTTCTTGCAGCGCGCCAAAGAGTTTGGTTGTCAGAGTATAGTACTTTTCAGCAATACCCCTCCTGTACAATATACCTCCAACGGAAAAGGATTCTCCAATAGCGGAGGAGTTTCTAATTTGAAGGATGAATGTTATACGGACTTTGCCAGATACATGTCAGATGTAGCAAAATACTATGTAAACGAAGGATATCCAGTGACACATATCTCACCAGTTAACGAACCCCAATATAATTGGGACAGCGGCCAGGAAGGCAGCGGATGGACTAATGATGAAGTAGCCAGACTTATACGTGAATTGGATACCGCCATCACTTCTGCCGGTCTTTCTATTGATATTCTTCCAGGGGAATCTGGAGATTATGAATATCTCTACAAATTTAAGAATGATGCCGCCCATAGTAACGTACTTTCAGCATTTTTCACACCTGGAACTTCCACCTATATAGGCAACCTGACTCATGTAAAGAAACTTATCTGCGGCCACAGCTACTGGACAGATGGCACATGGGATGGTATGCGTAATGTCCGGAAACAACTGGCCCAAGCAGCCCAACAATATGATGTAGAAATATGGCAAAGTGAGTGGAGTATGTTAGGCGACGGATACAGCTCTTCCGAGTTTATAGGCTATGACCAAGCAACCGAAATGGACATTGCACTTTATATGTCAAAAGTAATACACAATGACCTAACTATAGCAGGAGTTTCCTCCTGGAGTTACTGGACCTCAATGGATATCCCCCGCTGGGGACACAAAAACCGCTTCTTACTGATTTCACTGGAACCCTCCGATGGAGTTTATGGGGATATAGAGAAAGAAGGCACTTATAAAGCTACTCCCACACTTTGGGTATTAGGTAACTACAGCCTATTCATCCGACCGGGTTATCGCCGTATCATGCTTAACATGAATGAATCATCCAGTTTCTTCGGGTCAGCATGGATTTCACCGAAAAAAGATAAAATTGTTGCTGTTTATACCAATCTATCAGAAAAAGGAGTCCGGCTAAACGAAATTCATAAAGAATGGGTAAGTGAAATAAGCTCCATCACTACTTATACAACAACAAATAACAAAAATTTGCAAGAGGTACACGTCACGGCAGACCAACAAGTAATTGTGCCTTCGGAAAGTGTTACAACTGTCATTTATAATCTGAAATAATCCCTCAACTTTATGAAATACAAAGCATTATTATTCTCTTTATTTGCAACAGCAAACCTGTTTGCTCAACATCCTGCCATTCACTTTGAAATAGAAACAGACCAACCCTGTCAAACCATGGACTATTTCGGAGCATCAGACTGTTGGAGCATGCAATTTATCGGCTTATGGCCGCAAGAAAAACAAAACCAAGTAGCCGACTGGCTGTTCAGTACGGAAAACCATGAAAACGGACAACCTAAAGGAATCGGCTTGTCTTTATGGCGTTTCAATGTAGGAGCCGGAAGTGCGGAACAAGGAGAAGCCAGCCAGATAGCCTCTCCCTGGATGCGCACCGAATGTTTCCTTCAGGCAGATGGTAACTATAATTGGAATAAACAACAAGGGCAGCGCAACTTCCTGCGTCTGGCAAAAGAACGGGGTGTAAACAAATTTTTGGCATTTCTTAATTCACCTCCCGTATATTTCACACAAAACGGTCTTGCCACCAACACAGGCCGTGGAGGAACCTTAAACTTAAAGGAAGAGCATTATAAGAATTTTGCCCGTTTTCTTGCCAATGTCATAAAAGGGGTGGAGAAACACGATGGAATCAAGTTCAATTACCTCTGTCCATTCAATGAACCCGATGGGCATTGGAACTGGATTGGCCCCAAACAAGAAGGTACACCGGCTACCAACCGCGAAATAGCCCGTGCCATACGCCTCATCAGTAAAGAGTTCGTAAATAACCAAATTGACACACAGATTCTAGTCAATGAGTCCTCTGACTATCGTTGTATGTTCGATACTCACATGACTAATTGGGAACGGGGGTATCAAATCCAGTCTTTCTTTAATCCGGACAGTACAGCCACCTATCTGGGTGATACTCCCAATGTTCCCCGGCTGATGGTAGGGCATAGTTATTGGACTAATACTCCTCTGAATAATTTACACGATATCCGTTGTCAATTAAAAGATACTTTAGACAAGTATAAGGTGGATTTCTGGCAGACAGAAACCTGTATCATGGGCAATGACGAAGAAATCGGCGGAGGCGGAGGATATGACTTCACCATGAAGACAGCATTATATGTAGCACGGATCATTCATCATGACATTGTATATGCAGGTGCTCGCAGTTGGCAATGGTGGCGATCTATCGGTGGAGATTATAAAGACGGATTAATCCGTGAGTATAGTGATCCGACTTTTCTGAATGGTGAGGTGAAAGACTCCAAATTAATGTGGGCTTTGGGAAACTACAGTAGATTTATACGCCCGGGAGCTGTTCGGAAAGCAATTATAGCCAAAGACAACCAAGGGAAAATCATTCCTGAAGGCGATACGGATGTAACCGGACTAATGTGTTCAGCATACCAAAATACAGACGGAAAGGAGGTTTTCGTTATGATTAATTATGCAGCGGAAGATAAAGAGTTTACTTTCTATCAGCGTAACGGAATTATAAAAAACTGGACAATCTATCGTACTTCGGATAAAGATGGAGAGAATCTTCTACCGGTAGGAAGCATCAAAAACCATGAAAAAGTTGTGATCCCGGCACGTTCCATTATTACGTTGGTCACTCAATAATACTCCAATATATAAAGAAATAAGGTTGGCTCTTTGTGAAGAGTTCAGCCTTATTCTCTTCTTAAAATACATTTCGGTTCTCAATCCTTCCTTTTTATACTGCTTTCCCTCACCTGCAAACAAGTAGGAATAATGATTTGCCTGATTTTTTTATCTCCCTTAATCTTATCAATCAACATCTGACATGCGGCTTCCCCCATCTTATAAGTCTGATGCGAGACGGCCGAAAGGCGAGGCACTACATAATTGGCATGTTGCTCATCTGTATACCCAATAAGCGCTATATCCTGAGGAATACGAAGATTATGATTTCTAATCACTTCCATAGCGGCAAATGCCAATGTATCATTCATGGCAAGAATTGCATCGGGAGGCTCCGGAAGCGATAATAAAATTTCTGTAGCTATTTTCCCTTCTTCAAAATCAATTTTCCGACACACAACCAAATCTTTCTCAATAGGTATCTTATTTTCCCTTAACGCTTCAAGGTAACCATGTTTTCTCTTTCTTACTATATCCAGATGGTTTGCACCACCGATAAAAGCAATCCGTTTGCTTCCATGATCCAACAAGTGCTGTGTCGCCATCTGAGCAGAATATACTCCATCAGCCACTACCGTAGAAAAACGGTCAGGCATGCAAACACGATCAAATAGAACAAGCGGCATATTCATATCATCCAAACTCAACCAATGGGCATAATCTGTTGTTTCTTGAGATAAACAACCTATAATACCTTCCACATGCATATTGACCAAATTCTCAATATTTCTTTTCTCATGGTCGTATGACTCATGGGAAGTCGTGATGATAACAAAATAGCCGTTTGCTATAGCGGTATCTTCTATACCACTTAAAATAGACGCAAAGAAATGAGTAACAATATCAGGTACAATTACTCCAATGGTACGGGGAGTATTTTTCCGGAGACTCATAGCAAAAGGATTAGGGTGATAATTCATCTCTTTTGCCAATTTTTGAGCTTTAATACAAAGTTCCCGACTGATTTCGGGACTATTTTTCAAGGCACGGGATACTGTAGGTATGGATACACCTAATATCTGTGCCAAATCTTTCAATGAAGTACGTCTCGATTCTGCCATATCAATGCTGTAAACGGTGATTCACCTACAAAGAAAGCATATTCTCACCAATATACATACAAAGAGTGCATTTTTTAGTGATAAGATTAGTGGTAAATACTGCGATATGCACCCACTATTCACCACCAACCACTTATCACTAATAAATCGTTCCGCGCATCCGGTCTTCGAATGCAGCTAAAGCAGCCTTGGCGCCTTCCCCCATTGCTATAACTATCTGTTTATAGGAAACATCCGTTACATCTCCGGCAGCATAGATACCTTTTACAGAGGTCCGGCCATTTTTATCAGTCAGAATTTCACCCATGCGGTTCGTTTCCAGCAATTCTTTAAACAAAGTGCTATTGGCAGTCAAACCTATTTGGACAAAAATACCATCCAAGGCAAAGATCTCTTCTTTTTCGGATGAACGGTCTTTCTTTATAAGCCCCACCACTTTATCACCGTTTCCTAACACCTCTACCGTTTGAGTATTAGTAATAATATCCACATTGGGCAGGCTTTTAGCTTTCTCCTGCAAAACAGTATCCGCTTTCAAAGTATCCATGAATTCGAATACAGTCACTTTGGAACAGACTCCCGCCAAATCAATAGCAGCCTCAACCCCGGAGTTTCCACCACCTATGACTGCTACTTCCTTATCTTTATAAAATGGTCCGTCACAATGAGGACAGAAAGCAACTCCATGACCGATGTATTTTTCTTCACCGGGAACATTCAATTTTCTCCAATTCGCCCCGGTAGCAATGATCAATACGGGAGCCTTATACGTTTCTCCACCTTTCACAGACAACACTTTCATGCCCTCTGCCACTTCCACTTTCTCTATCCGGCGATTTTCTAAAATATCAATATGATATTCCGCCAAATGTTTTTTCAGATCCTGGGCCAACTGTTTACCGGTAGTCTGAGGCACAGATATCAAGTTCTCAATCCCCATCGTTTCATTGACTTGTCCACCAATACGCTCGGCTATTATTGCTACTTTCAACCCTTTACGAGCCGAGTAGATAGCAGCTGTCGCACCGGCAGGACCAGCACCGGCTACCAGTACATCATATTCTTTTGTCTCAACAGCTTCCAATTCCACCGAACCGTAACGGGCTTCCAGCTTCTCCAACAGATCCCCCATACTGCTACGCCCCACATGAATCTGTTCACCATCAGCAAATACAGTAGGAACGGCCTGTACTTTCATCCGTTCTACTTCTTCTTCATTTATAGATCCATCTACTGCCTCATGGCGTATCTGACCATTCAGAAGTACCATCATATTCAAAGCTTGAACCACATCGGGACAATTGGTACAGGTGAGAGACAAATAGGTGGTCAAACTAATCGGCCCCTGTAATGCCTTGATACGTCTGGTAATAAACTCGTCCGGAAAATTCTTTCCTTTGCCGTCAGCATTCAGAACAGCCATCAACAAAGAAGTAAATTCATGACCACCAGGTACGGCACGAAATGTGATTCCCGTATCCTTTCCTTCTTTTAAAAGGATAAACTTCAGCCCTTCACTATCCTGCAACCGACAGGAAAGTTTATCCGAACAGGAAGCCACTTCTTCCAACGAGTCCACCAACTCGGCACGACTTTCGTGCTGAGGGTGGACAAAGATGTCAAAAGTATAGTGCGCTTCCAATTGGGCAAAAAGACCTTTTAACTGATCTTTTATCGCACTATCTAACATGAGTTCTATACTTTAAATTTTACCTACCAAATCAATACTCGGTTTCAAGGTCTCAGCACCTTTCTTCCATTTAGCAGGACAAACCTCACCATCATGAGTGGCTACAAACTGGGCAGCTTCTACCTTACGAAGAAGTTCATCAGCATTACGCCCGATGCTGTTGTCCTGAATTTCAGCTAATTTGATCTTGCCTTCGGGATTCACTACAAAAGTACCACGATAAGCCATACCGTCTTCTTCAATCATCACACCAAATGCACGCGACAAAGCACCTGTAGGATCTGCCAACATCGGATAAGTGATTTTGCGGATACTTTCAGACGCATCATGCCATGCTTTATGAACGAAATGTGAATCGGTGCTTACAGAATATACTTCCACTCCCATTTCTTTGAACTGATTATACTTTTCAGCAATATCTACAAGTTCGGTAGGGCATACAAACGTAAAGTCAGCAGGATAGAAGAAGAAAATAGCCCATTTACCTTCAATATCTTTATTAGTTACGGTTTTAAACTCTCCATTATGGAATGCCTGAACTTTAAATTCAGGTATTTGTGAATTAATAATAGGTTCCATACACTTTCTATTTTAAAAATGAAATTGATTTTTAAATTGTAATTATTACATTTGCAAAGGTAACCGACTTCAGCACCTTCCACAATACCTAATTATTAGGATTATATAGAACAAGATTCATCATAAATAGGTATTGGACAAACGATTTTTTAAGTGAATTTTGCATGTAATTAAAAGGATGCTAAATGTTTTAACAACAATAGTTTCCGCCAGGGAACTTAATCGGTAAACACAGTACGTTAGAACTGTGCTATGGCGACAAAACCATCATTGCTCGGGCACTGATTG
>OHIX01000206.1_pt1 | contig 25042 bp, 26 predicted proteins | sample 1568391 | NCBI WGS metagenome assembly OHIX01 (sample SAMEA3879541, study PRJEB24766) | human gut metagenome | biome: human-associated habitat; feature: feces | place: USA | collected 1985/1987 | reverse complement strand
CGGCAAACCGATCGATCCGCTGAAGATTCCGCAGGAACCGGGCGAACCGATTCACAAAGCCAACCGTGCCGCTTACGAATATGTCCGCGACCGAATTATGGCCGAACTGGACGGCGAGGTAAAGGAAGAAGACAAGATCAAACAACTCGACTCGATCGTACTCACCCCGTCGAAAACGGCAGACAGCCTGGTTTTCAGCAGTAAATTATGATCGACCCGCGCATTGTCCGCTTTATCGGCCGACACCACGTCCTGACACTGGCGACCGTCGCCGGAGAACAGCCCTATTGCTCGCACGCGTTTTACGCCTACGACCCAGAGCGCAATCTGCTCGTATTCGCGGCCGATAAGACGACGCGCCATGCGGAGGAGATGCAGGCGAACCGGCAGGTAGCGCTGGGCATCGCGCTCGAAAGCAAGGCAGTGGGCAAACTTCAGGGGCTCCAGCTTTGCGGAACGGTGCGGGAAGCGGACGAAGAAGCTCGAAAAACCTATATCCGCCGCTTCCCGTTCGCAGCACTCGCCGAGCTGACGTTGTGGGTTGTGGAGATTTCCTACATGAAATTCACGGACAATACCCTCGGATTCGGAAAGAAACTGATATGGAACAGCAAGGAACAGGAGTAATCATCGTCGCCGGCGGGAGCGGCAGCCGCCTGGGAGGTCCGCTTCCCAAACAATTCCGCATGCTGGGATCGCTGCCGGTATTGGGCCATGCGATAAACGCCTTTGCAAGAACGCTGCACAGCACGCAGATCGTCGTCGTCCTTCCCGAAGGGCAGATCGATTTCTGGAAGAATCTGGCAGCCCGTTTCGACATAGCCAAGCACACCTGCACGGCGGGCGGGCTGCAACGGTTCCACTCGGTACGCAACGGCCTGTCCGCTCTGCCCCGAACCGTCGTGCTGATCGCAGTCCACGACGGCGTACGTCCTTTGGTATCGTCCGACCTGATTTTGGAAACCGTGGAGTGTGCGGCGGCCCACGGTACTGCCATTCCGGTCGTCGAAGCCGTCGATTCCCTGCGGCAGCTCACGCCCGACGGATCGCACCCGATCGACCGCAATACGCTGCGAATCGTACAAACGCCTCAGGTCTTCGACGCGGAATTGCTCCGTCGTGCCTATGAACTCGACTACTCCCCCGACTTCACCGACGACGCCTCGGTCGTCGAACGGGCGGGACATGCGGTCACGCTCTGCCACGGAGAGCGCGGCAACCTGAAAATCACGACAGCGGACGATCTTCCGATCGCCGAAGCAATTCTTTTATCCAGAGCATCCCGTGAAGAAAATCTATAAATACAGCTTCAGCCGCCACACGCTTTCGCTCACGACGATCTACCTCACGATCTTCCTCGCACTGGGGATCGGGCTCTACTTTCTATATGAAGGAGGCTATCTTTCGGCCTGGTTCTTTTCGTTCATCGTGGCGCTCGTCGCCCTGATGTCACTCTCCATTCCGCGTCGCATCCTCGTGGACGACGAAGGACTGCATATCCTCTGTCTGCTCGACATCACGGAGCTTCATCCCGAAGAGATCGCCTCCGTACGGCAAGTCGAGAAGCAGGAACTCCGAGGCTACGTGCCCTATTTCGGCGGTTACGGATTTTTCGGGTTCTACGGACACTATTTCGACCTGAAAAATCTCGAAAGGGTCAAAATCTACGCTTCCGAATGGCGGAATTTCGTCGAAATCACCGATATATATGAAAATCGGATCTATGTCTCCTGTACCCAGGGAGAAGAACTCGTAAACGACCTACGGGAACTCATCTCGCACGCCCGAGAACGACGAGCACAGGAGCTACAGTCCCAGGAAACGACGGAAACACGATAGTTTCCACCTTCCGACGTCAAAACAAAAGACACCGGCCTCTACACTTCTCCCCCCCTCTCCCAAATTCTCTTCCCGAAGGGGATCTCGATTCATTACCTTCCCCAAAAGGATGCTATATAATCGCAGGTTGTGTATATCAGTATCTGCATGTTAAGGGATGATAAACACACGAATTCCGAATTCGAAATACGATACACGACAATCCGGCCTACATTAACGCATCTTAGTCGTTCGGATAAGAAACCTTCACATCCACGACCTTGCCGTTCTTCTCCACCAGCTCGTACTGCGGATTCACAAAACCGCTGTAAGGCTCGATATCGAGGGCTTTGTAACGGGTCAGCACTTCGGCGTGCAGCTTCGGATCGACCGTCACGGCATATTTCTCGACCAGTGTTTTGCCGGCCTCGAAATCGCCTTCGGACTTGATACGCTGCACCTCGCGGAGCATACGGCCCAACAGCTCGCGCAGCTTCGTATAATCGTTCACCACGACATACGTTTTGCCATCCTGCTCGACCCACTCGATCACGTTGTCGGCCTTCCCCTGCTCGTAGCACCATTCGGCGATCAGCTTGCGGTTGCGCATGTGCGCCTCCTCGACATTCTTGCCCGGCTCGATACGTGCGAGCTGCGTCATCATACCGTTCATGATATACCGGGCATATTCCGCATACGCCACATCCAGCGACGGAATCAGCCCCAATTCGACCATTTTCGGATCGCCCAGGTAGTAGAGCCCGAAAAGATCGGCACGGGCCTCCTCGAGCGTCGAGGTATAGTTCTTCAACTCACCGCCCTTCACACCCGGAGCCAACTGCCCGGAACCGTGTCCCAAACATTCATGCAGGTCGGTATGCAGATCGTCGGCCAACTTGCCGTACTTGTCGATACGTTCACGGTCTTCGGGACGCAGCATGAACTCCTCGAGGAATCCGTCGCCATGCGCCGCCTGAGCATAAGCGTAGGTAATGTTGTCGATGGTCACCGACTTCGAACCGTGCTCCTTGCGGATCCAATCCGCATTGGGCAGATTGATACCGATCGGTGTCGCAGGATAACAGTCGCCGCCCAGCATCGCTGCCGTAATCACCTTGGCCGAAACCCCTTTGACCACCTTTTTCCGGTAGGCGGAATCTACAGGCGAATGATCCTCGAACCACTGCGCATTCTCGGAGATAACCTCCGTACGATGACAGGCCTCCTTGTCCATGAAATTGACCAGCGACTCCCACGACGCCTTGCGTCCCAGCGGGTCGCCGTAATCTTCGATAAACCCGTTCACGAAATCGACGTTGGATACGGTATCCCGCACCCACAGGATGTTATAACGGTCGAAATCGTGCAGGTCGCCGGTTTTGTAATAGTCGATGAGGGCTGCGATGGTCGCCTTCTGCGGCTCCTGGGCAACGCCTTGCGCCTTCTCCAGCCAGTAAACAATCTTCTCGATCGCCGGCGAATACATACCGCCTACTTTCCACACCCGCTCGCGGATCGTTCCGTCCTCATCCTTCACGAGCTTCGAATTCAATCCGTAGGAGACCGGTTCGGGATCGGCCGGATCGGCCATGGCACGATAGAAATCTTCGGCCTCGGCCTGTGTCACGCCTTCGTAATAGTTGTTGGCGGAAGTGGCCACCAAATCCTGACCTTCAGCCTGATTGAGTTGAGTCTTATAAAGTTCGGGGTTGAAAATCGCCTCGCAGACCACAGCCCGCAGCGCATTGAGCTCGTCGCCGAACTTCTCGACGGGGATCGACTCGGCAACCGCGAGGAAATACTCCTTCGGAAATTCGGGTACGAACTTGTCGTTGGAATAGTGGTGATGGATGCCGTTGGCGAACCACACTTTTTTGAGGTATTTCTCCAACGCTTTCCATTCGGGCGTCGTCCGGTCGCCGTCGTAATTCTCATAAATCACCTCCAACGTGCGGCGCACGGGAAGGTTGTATTTGAAATTCTGGTCGAACATGATGTCGCGGCCGCATTTGGCGGCTTCGGCCAGGTAGTAGATCAACTCTTTCTCCCGAAGAGGCAGCTCGGCAAAGCCCGACACCTCGTAGCGGAGAATTTTAATATCGTCGAAGCGGTCCAGGATCCAGGGAGCATCCTCCGTCTTCTTTTCATGGCAGGAAATCATCGTCGTTGCGGTTAAAGTCAAACAAATTGCACTCAATCGGGTCTTCATAGGCACCAGGTCGTCGGTTTAACGGGATTTTACAAAACAGCACGAACGAAACACACGGCCTCGATTCGCGCATCTTTGCAAAGATACGAATAAGCGAGGGCAATGTCAAATTTATTTGAACATTGCCGAGCGGGAGTATCTTCGACGAAGTCAAAGGTACGAATAATTCCGGAAAAGCGGCAGAAACAGGGCCTCCGGAGGCGTTTTTTCAACCAAATGTGATTTTTTCCGCACGAAAATGTGCGAAAATAAAAAATATGTCTATATTTGCAGTCCCAAAACAACGGTTTTGGGTCGGGAGAACGGGGCAAGTCCTCCTCCCGCGACCGAAAAGGAGAGGTGCCGGAGTGGTCGATCGGGCCGCACTCGAAATGCGGTGTACGGGCAACTGTACCGGGGGTTCGAATCCCTCTCTCTCCGCAATAAAGGGTGTAAATCAAGCATTTGCGAGATTTACACCCTTTTTTACACCCAAGAATGTAAAATTGGGTGTTTTTGTATTTTTTAAGATTCTTCAAAAGAATGTCAATTACAAAGCGATTGGTATTTCTATGGACTGGCAGAATGAACCTTTATGACGAAAAATATAGTTATTCAAAAAAATAAATATCTTAAATATGGAATTCATTTGCCAAATATGAAATTTCTATTCATATATTCCTCTTTTGTAATTCATTAGATATTGGGTAAAAGTCTTGCCTGTTTCTTTTTTGAAAAAACGCATGAGGTGACTGGGGTCGGAAAAGTGGAACTCGTCTGCCAGTTGGCTCACATTCAGATTGGAGAACAGTAGCTCATTTTTCAGCTCTTCCAAAAGACGTTGCTTGAGTAAGTGAATGGCTGATACACCAAATTGCGCCATGACAGAATTATTCAAGGTGATACGACTTACCCGAAGCATATCAGCATATTCTTGAACGCGCTGTGTCGTTCGGATATGTTTTTCGAGTAAGTACTTGAATTTGAATGCGTAATTGTTTTTTGGCACTTCGACAGGTAGACGATAAGTTTGAGCGTATGCCCGGTTGATAATTACCAGTAGATAATAAAGCACTGACACAATGAGGTTGTAAGTGTCTACCACAGGATGTTGTAGTTCTTGTTTTATCTTTTTTAAGAGGCGCATATATTCCGTCAGCTCCTCCGGCTCGGCAAACAAGTAGGGCGGTGTATCAGTCTGATAATAATACAACAGCCGATATACGAAGAACTTGTCAGCAATGAACGTGCGCATAAAGTCTTCGCGGAAAATAAGAAAAGTGTAATCTAGTTCTACCTCGTTCACGTGCCATTCCTGTTGCTGGTGCGGCGACAAAAGCAGCACCATACCATCCCGTAACTCCACTTTTCGGAAGTTCAGCAACAAATATCCATTGGCACGACGAAAGAAATAGAAGCTGAAAAAATCTGTCTTAAACGCCTTATGCTCGGTCAAGACACCACAGATGTCCTTGCTTTCGCCTGTGTTAATGTAGAAGTCTACGCCACATTGCGTTTTATTGAACGGAACGCTTACAAGTCTTTCGGGATTGATTATAGCTTTCATCACTCTTGTTTTTTGCTTTTTGCAAATATACATCATTCTTTTATCAAAATGGCATATATTCCTGTTTTTAAGGCATAGAGACATTGGGATATCCTTTCGAACTTTGTACCCGAAAAATAATACAAAACATAACATCATGAACGAAAAAGCAATTATTCGGTTGGTACGCAGTGCCACCTTGAAAATCAACTATGCAGGACATACCATTCTTATTGACCCCGTATTTGCCGACAAAGGAACCCTGCAATCAGCTCTCGGTGTATATAAGAATCCGAGGGTACATCTCGTAATGCCTATTAGCGACATTACTGAAGGTGTTGATATGGTACTGCTCACCCACAACCACATCGACCATTACGAACCAAGTGTAAAGCAGCATTTGCCGAAAGACATTCCTTTCTACACCCAGCCACAAGATAAGGCCGCCATCCTGAAAGATGGTTTCTCAAATGTAGAAGCGATTGAAGAGAGCATAACCTTAGGTCATCTGACCATCCACCGTGCTATTGGCCATCACGGTTTCGGTCAGATAGGCCAGATGATGGGACCTGTTTCGGGCTATGTGCTGATGTCCGAAGGGCTTCCGACTATTTATATCATGGGCGATTGCAAATGGGAAGAATGTACTCTTGCTACCGTGGAAAAGTATCGTCCTAATTATATTGTGGTGAACAGTGGCGGTGCGGTATTCCCCGAATTCTCTAAGACGGACGGTTGTATCATCCCCAATGAACAGGAAGTAATGGCGATGCTTGACACACTCCCCCCACACATCAAGCTGATTACCGTACACATGGATGCCATCGATCATTGCCAGACCACCCGTGCCATCCTTCGCAACGAAGCTCGCCATCACGGGACGGATATGAGCCGACTGATTATACCGGAAGACGGAGAAAGCATAACACTTAAATAACTGTATAAACAATCATTTCAAAATATTAGAAAGATGAAAAAGATTAGGAAAATCGCGGTAGAACAGAATTTCGCCGCGATCAGTGTCGGTAAGTTGAATGAACTGAATGAATACGAACTTCAGCTTGGCCCGGATGTGAAAATTCCCGGAAAAGTATTCTGCAGCACCGCTCTCGGAACTACGGGAAGCGAGTTTTCTTTCCAGTCATTCGCCCCGGGTACAGAAACCGGATTTCTGCATAGTCACAAGAGTCATGAGGAACTTTATTTTTTCCTCTCCGGTAAAGGTGAATTTCAAGTAGACGGAACAGTGTTCCCAGTGGAAGAAGGTAGCGTTGTCAGGGTATCTCCTGCAGGAAAACGAAGTGTCCGTAACAACGGAACGACTCCGCTCCTCATGCTCTGCATACAATATTGCAGCAATACATTCTCACAGGAGGATGCCACTGACGGAATCATACTGAAAGAACCGGTAAAATGGAAAGTCTCTCCGAAATGATTCTAAAAAGGAACTCTAAGCAGATGACTATCTGTATAAAATCCCTGATAAAGAATATGAACATAGTGGTAGGCTGCTCCATCGGGTGCAGCTACTGCTATGCCCGTAACAACTGCCGCCGTTTCCATATTACGGACGACTTCTCCGTACCGGAATATATGGTGCGAAAGCTGCGTATCATCGACACGCCCAAGCCTCACGTATGGCTGATGACCGGAATGAGCGATTTCTCCGATTGGAAGCCTGAATGGAATGCGGAAATATTCAGACGAATGAAAAGCAATCCGCAACACGCTTATATATTCCTTACGAAATGTCCGGACAAGATCAGTTTCTCTACAGATGACGAGAATGTATGGATGGGCGTGACCGTCACGCGCAATTCCGAAAAAAAGCGGCTAGACGATTTGAAAAGAAATATCAAGGCCAAGCACTACCATGTCACTTTCGAACCTATTTTCGATGAAATCGGCGATATAGATTTCGAGGGTATCGACTGGATTGTCATAGGTACGGAGACCGGACATCGGAAAGGCAAAGTGGATTCCCGTCCCGAATGGGTGCTTCACATTGCCGACCAAGCCCAAACACAGGGCGTCCCCGTGTTTATGAAAGAGGATTTGCTGCCTATAATGGGCGAAGAAAGGATGATTCAGGAACTGCCGGAACAATTTACAAAACGCTTACAATGAATACCGAAATAATCAAAGAAATAGACGTACAGAGCGTTATGACCAAATCCTCACTGCCGGTCGGAGGATATTCGGTCAACCCTTACGTGGGCTGCCCCCACGCCTGTAAGTATTGCTACGCATCGTTTATGAAACGATTCACCGGGCATACAGAACCGTGGGGTGCATTTCTGGACGTGAAGAACTGGAAACCGATAGCCAATCCGCACAAATATGACGGAGAGCGCATTGTGATAGGTTCCGTGACGGATGGTTACAACCCGTATGAGGAGCAATTTTGCCGTACCCACAGGCTGCTCGAAGAGCTGCGTGGGAGCAACGCCGAGATTATGATATGCACTAAGTCCGACCTTGTCCTGCGCGACCTCGACCTGTTGAAGCGTTTTCCCAAAGTAACGGTGTCATGGTCGGTCAATACGCTTGACGAGCGTTTTCGTACGGATATGGACAATGCCGTGAGCATAGAACGTCGTCTGAACGCAATGCGTCAGGTCTATGAGGCGGGCATCCGTACCGTGTGTTTTGTATCGCCCATATTCCCCGGAATAACCGATATGAAGGCGATTATCGAGAAAGTGAAAGGATATGCCGATTTGATATGGCTCGAAAACCTGAATCTGCGCGGGCAGTTCAAGGGAGGGATAATGACGTATATCCGTGAGAAGCATCCCGACCTCTTTCCGTTATACGAAGAAATATACAACAAAAAGAGGCTTGATTACTGGCAGGCATTGGAACAGGACATTTCCCAATACGCCAAGGCACAGGGGTTTCCATATAGAATAAATGATTTGCCTTACGGGCGCTCGGAAAAAGGCAAGCCGGTTATCGTAAATTATTTCTACCACGAAAAGATACGATTGACTAAATGAGGGAAAGATATTGACAATATGGTATATTAATAGTGAATAAGATATTCTTTTATTGCTTATTTTACTTTAGAATAGTTAGACAACTTAGATTTTGTACTATATATTACGATAGAAGTACAATCCATGATGAATTGTACTTCTCTATATTACATCCTGAATCCTCTGGATTTTTGTTCTTTCTGCACTGAGTTACGCAGATGCTGCTGTAACTTCTCCCATTGTTCTTTGAACCATTCGCTGATTGGCTGTTGGTTTATAGTCAGCATCAATTTATTCTTATCGATCGGGCTTCGTTCAATTTTGAAAATTACATTTTTTGTTTCAAATCTCTGTCTATATTCTTCGGAATAGATTTTTCCACTACATCTGAGAGCTTCCTTTTTGTATAAAAGAGAATCAACCATCCCCTTGGTAAAACCAGTGACATAGCATAATTTTTCCATTCTCAGCATTTCTTTGAGTAATGGGAACCAGCATAATGCCTTTTCAAGCAGGGTGTTTAGCCGTGATATTTCTTTGTCTTTAGCTTCAATCTCTTTATTATGTATTCCTTGAAGATTGCGTATTTGTCTGCCGTGCTGTTCCTGCATTTGTTGCATCTGAATTTTTAATTCATCAGTAGCTTTGTCCCGGTTGGCAATCTCCTGATGTAGCTGCTCGATGTTATGTTCCAGTTCTTTCAACTTACCGCTTCCGAAAAGAGAACCTACGCTGCTGGTTATGGCAGTGGCTACATCGGTAGCTGCACTTTTGAGTTTGTCTGTACGTATCTCAGCTTTTACCTGTTTGAGTTCCTGTTCGGCAAGGCTTACCTGTTGCTCCTTGTGTCGCTTGGTTTCTTCTATACGTTGCAGTTCGGCTTTCTGCTTCTCAATGATGAAATCGTTTCGTTCCAGATGCTCTTTACCTGTGACAGCTTTTGTCTGCCCACGTTCCATTAGCAGAATATCGGAAGCAAGGGTCTGCATGGTTGCCATATCCTCGTCATTGAGCTTTCGGCTCTTCCCGGTTTCGTGGTTCATCCAGTCGAATACGATATGAGCATGATAGTTCGGCTTGAACCATCTGCTTCCTATTTGGAAGCTCTCTTTGTCTTCCGCTTCCGGCTGACCGTTCAGCCAATGCCCTTCGTCTTTATGCAGGAAAATCTGTAGCGGAGTGATGCCCCAGCGTCTTTGGCACTCTTCACCGAATTTGCGTACATCAGCCAGTGTGGTGTCCGGTCTGATAAGCAATACTCCTTCACGGATGGGTGAGCATCCCGCCACCTTGATAATCTTTCCATTCTTTCCCTTGCGTTCCCTTTCCTTTTCCTGCATGGCACGTCCGGTCTTTTCCTTGACCATTTGCTTGATATTGTCATAATGAGTTCGCAGTTCGGGAGTGCCGAAGTCGGGATTTATCCACTGTTCGTTATCGGTGGAAAGTTCGGGAACGACATAGATTCTGGACTCCCCGATATTACGCATATACTCGGCAGTCCTTCGGTTGTGTGCCTCGCTCGATGCGATGTTGCAAGGCTTGATGTGTATGCTTGATTTTGTTGCCATAGCTTCTTTTCTTTGTTTACAATTAATTTACTTTGCTCGCTTTCGCAGAGGGGTTATTTTATGAATCTCGGCTGCATTCGGCATAGGTCAAGCAAGTTTGCCTCTGCTCTCATTTGCACGAGATTTCTTAGGGGTAACCCATAAGCGGAGATTGCAAAGAGAGGGTCACTCTTTGCTCGGGGTTCTCAGGGGTGAAACGCCCTGAGTGGGTCATTAGGGCAAAGCCCTAATCCCCTCGGGAGAGCCCACAACTACGAAAGCGGAGCGTGTAGTTATAGTGGGCTATAACCGGAAGCCGCTCTTCTTCTCCGGTGATTGGCTGCGCACCCCTTTGGCGGACTGGAGCTGCCTTTTTCTTTCAACCTGTTTCTGTAAGTATTCGTTCAAGTCCTTGCATCCGCTGTAAATCTGCGAAGCGTCCCGGATGTACCGGTCTCTGCCGTATTCCATGCGGATTTGCCGGAGTGCTTCCATTCCTGCATGGTCGTTGTCGAAAAAGCAGTGGATGCGTTCGTAATTGCCCAACGGATAGAGAGCCTTGTTCACATTCGATACGGAGTTCAATACAATATAGTCCTGCCCGTCCAATTCCGGATAATTTGGGCAGCTCTCTTGTCTCAATGTCAGAAAGGAAAGGTAGTCCATGAAACCCTCGAACACATAGCAGGCAGTCCTTGCTTTTCCCGACTGTCTGATGTGGGAGATTTCCTTGGGGGCGATGCAGCCCTTGAAATAGGGGTTACGAACCTCAAACCCACCCGAACCGTTAGGGAAGGCAATGGCAAAGTAACGCTTGCCGTTGTGGGTGTAACGGGCTTCACTACATTCTCTTTTTGCCAGTTCCAGATTTATTCCTCTACCTTGTAAATAGGAAAGCAGGGCAGGAGACGATAGCGGTACTATCTCCAGCTGTTGGAAGCTCGGACCGAAAGAGTCCTGCTTGCCAAAAGAGAAAGATACCGGGTGTACATGCGGTGTCTGTTCCGCAATCCGCTCCAGCAGGTAAGGTACATGGTCGGTAGCATACAGGTGTGCAGCCAGTTCAATGATACCGCCCCCTTTCCCTAAACCGAAGTCGTACCACTGGTTGCGTTCGGTGTTCACTTTGAAGGAAGCCTCTGTTTCTTCCCTCAAGGGAGATTTGTACCAAAGGTTGATACCCTGCTGTTTGACGGGTGAATACCCCAGGCTGTGCAGGTAGTCAGCCAGATTGATTTGTTTTGCAGTCTCGATGTTCATAAGGAAATCGTTTTTAGTGAGTGCTTTGATTATTTCTCTTTTTGCCCGCAACTCTTAAAAGTATGCGGTCAGTACAATCACTTCACTAAACTCCTAATATATAGACCCCCGGAATAAAGTGAAGTGATTTGTCTGTTTCTGAAATCACTTCACTAAATTGTCGTATATATAGGATACGGGAATAAAGTGAAGCGATTTTCGGGATTGTCGGCTAATAGTGGTAATCGGGCTTGAAGGAATACTTCCTGCCGTTTTCCTGCACTATCATCCGTTTGTTGCGCAGCATGGTGATAAGCGCCACTGCATTCTGGTGATTCAGTCTAACCCCTTCTGCCAGATAAGTCCTGATTAAGGTGTCTTCCAGCTCCTTGTAGCCGTATTCCTCTTTCAGTGCAAAAGCGTCTTCCAGTGCGGCACGGTGCTGCGGTTCTGAAATATCCTTGTAAGGGTCAAACTTTTCCACCGAGGGTCTTCCCGGCTTCCTTGCTTCCGGCTTGTAGCCTTCCGCAAGTTCGGGCAGGGCTCTGTCGTTGATGCAGAATGCAAAAGGCTCGAAATCCATCGCCCGGATGTGCATGGCGGAAACATGGCTGATGTCGCTGTTCCCCTTGTCCTTTTCCACCAGCAGGACTGTTTCCGCCTTGTTGTTCAGTTCCGTACCAATGTGCCCTCTTGCGTTCTCATCCCCCTTGTTCTGATGCAGTATCGTATGGATATGAATCTGCCTGTCGTCCGTCCACTGCATCAGCTTGGATATGATGCGGGTGGATTCACCGGGGCTGTTGATGTCGTACACCATATCCCGGATGCCGTCTATGATGACCAGCCCAATATCCGGTGAGTGGTAGATAGCCTGTTCTACAATGCTGATGCGCTGTTCCGGGGTGTATTTTCTCAAAGCGAGAAACTCCAGATAACCGCTGTCCCTGTCATCGGGCAATCCTGCCATCCGCAGGATCCGCTTCATCACTTTCAGGCAGTGGTAGGGGCTTTGCTCCGTATCTATATAAAGCACTTTCCGCTTTTCCTCGGGCAGTTCAGCCGCATATCGTAACACGGTACCGTTCTTCAATGCAGCGGCTACGATAGCCGATACATTGAAGGTTTTCTTGCTCTTGGCTTTGCCGATGGATGCGCTGAAATTGCCCAGCGTCCCGATGACAGAGCCGTGTACTTTCAGAATTTCGGGGGCTTTTTCGTAGCATCTTGACAGACTTAGCCGGGATTCCTGCCAGAGGATAACGGCTTGTTCGGGTGATATTTCTTTTATATAGTCCATAATCACCTCCTTTATCTGCGTCCTCCGGTTTTCTTGCCAGCCAGTTCCAGCGCCAGTTCCGCATCCACGATAATCTTGCGTCCAATCTGGGTAATGGCTTTGTCTATCTTTCCGCTTTTCTTGATGCGGTTGGCTGTGGGCAGGCTGCACCCGAAAAGCTTGGCTATGCCGAGTATGCCGTACACGTACTTTCTTTCCGTGTCGGTGGTCGGCTGCGGTTGCGCCTCTGCCTGTACCGAAGCGTGTCTGCTTAGAAAAAGGAACTCTTCGCCTGTCATCTGCCAGACGGGTTTCACTAACAGTTCTTTGAGGTTGTTCATCGTCCGTATGATTACTTGTTTGACAATAGCCCTGCGCACAGGCTGTTTCTTCTGTTCTCGAACGATGCAAAATTAGGTAGGGTTTTGAGTGGTAAGTATGTGGATGATAGATATGGATTGTTCTGTTATATCGCTGAATATCAAGAAATAAAAATACCACTCAAAAATTATTTTGAGTGGTATAAGTGGTCATGTCGTAAAATATATTGGAATATCACGGGTTATCGGAATATTCCGTCCATTTCCTTGGCGAACTTTTGGTTGGGAATACTGGGTAAATCGGAAACGGGTTCCCTGTACTTGGACTTGTAATAGTCTTCATCAATATCCAGGTGTTTCAGGATGGCTTCCTTCCATTTGTCCTTATCCTGCCCCGGCAACTGCTCCCTCATCAGGGAAATCAGATAGCATACCCGTATCTTTTCCCTTGGCTTTATTTTCAGTACGCACTGGCAGGGATGCAGATTCATGCAGGCATAGAAATCCGGTGCGGTAATGTCTTCAAACTGTTCCCCTGCACAAACTTCATGAATTAGGGAAATCAGCTTCATGCTGAAATATTCAGGCAATCCGGCAGTCGTAGCTGTAGTCGATGCGGTTGTAGTTTCAGCTTCCGGCTGGCTGTCTGTACGGCTCTGCCTGTCTGCTTCGTTCGGTTGGCTTTCTTCGTCCGGTACATATTTGGTCAGGATGCCCATGAAGTGTACGCTAAGCAGGTAGATGTCGTCGCAACGGTTTTTCATGTATTGCCGGGCTTCTTTCCAGAGAAGGGTTTGCTGCTCATAAAGATGCTCCAGTTGGGCTTTCTCCCTTTCATATTCAGCCTTGCAACGCTCATATTCTCTTTCCGCCAGCTTTTCTTCTTCGGGTGTATGCTCTCGGTAGCCAATGGAATCATAGCGGTTGTTGGCTTCGTTCATCGGTTTGCGCAGCCTGTTTACCACTTCCATCTCTTCCTTGATGGTTTCCTTGTAGCGGTCTGCGTATTGGTAGCATACACGTATGATCACTTCGTCATGGAGAAGGCGGTAAGATTCATAAAGCCGTATGTATTCTTTGACTTCCTTTTTCAGACTTTTCAGCAGCAGGGTACATGGTTCTGGCGGTGTATGCAGCACCAGTTCAAGGATAGCTTGCTCAAAAGCCTTTATATCGCTCCATTTCGAGTAGAAATCAACGATGAATTTCTGCTTTTCAAAAGAGAAAGTATGGCTTACAATCCAATCTTTGCAGATTCTGTTCAGCTCCCCGTATTGAGGAATGAGGGTTGTTATCGTTTTCTGCATGGCATACTCTTATTATTGGGGATCCTTGTCAAGGAAAGAAGCCAGTTCTTCTTCCACTTCTTCTACGCTGGGCAACGCTGATTTCAATTTCTCGGGAATCGCCTTGCTCAATTGGTAATCGCTGATGCCGATGGGCTGGTCATAGCCGGAAAGGGCATACTGGGCAACCACTTCGTCCTTTCCTCTGCACAACAAAAGACCGATGGTCTTGTTGTCGTGTTCCCCTCTCAACTTATCATCCACCACGTTGATGTAAAAGTTGAGTTGTCCGGCATATTCCGGCTTGAAAGGAGTGGCTTTCAATTCTATGACAATATATGCGTGCAACGGAATGGAATATAGAATCAGGTCGGCAAAGAAATCGCTGTTTCCGACTTGGAAGTGCTTCTGCCGGGCAACGAAGGCAAAACCGTTGCCCATTTCCAACAGGTAGCGGGTAACGTGTTTCACCAGCTGTTCTTCAATATCCCTTTCGTCTGCTTTTTCTTTGGCTCCTGCCAAATCAAAGATGTACGGGTCTTTGAGTAGGTAATTGGCAAGGTCGCTTTGTGGAGCCGGAAGTGTGGTCGTGAAATTGTTTACCTTGTTGTTGCTGATTTGTCGGCTATACAAATCACTGTCAATTTGCATTTTCAATACATTGCTGCTCCATCCCATTTCCACAGACTGCTTCATGTACCAGTAGCTTAGACCTAAAGGTAGCGAACTGTCAAGTATAGTCATTTGGCTTGTCCAGTTTATTTTGGCTATAGGAGAGGTCAAGAAAACTTCTTCTATTTCCCTGATTCCCATCCTGTAAATGGCAGACACGGTTTTTCCCACATCTTCAAATTGCGCAGGAACTTCCTGCGTAATTGCTAATGATTGACAATCAATCGATTGTATTTGCGCAGTAAGTTCCTGCGTAAATTGCTTGTCATTCAGTTTTAATACTTCATTGGTCACACTCTGTATGGTTGGGACAGACAGGCTTGCATCTGTTTCTATGAAACTTTGCAACGCTCTTAAAGGATATGCTTTTGCAAACTGGCACATATAGGTAAGGTTACGTTCCGAATAGCCTTTCTTTTCAGGGTAATGCAGTCGGATAGCCTTTGCCAACTGCTTGATGATTTTGCTTCCCCATCCGTGCAGCTGCTGGTGATAAAGGATGTAATTGCCTATCTTCCAGTAATGGAACAGCATTTGTGCATTGGCTGCAACAATCAGCCTTACTTGTGCCTGTTCTATTTCCGAACCGACCGCTTGTATGAATGCATCAAAATTCGTTTTCTCTATGTTGGATTCCTTGTTGCTCATATTGTGATGATAATTTCTACAAATATAGTCATTGATAACTATCTATGAAACTGTTTGATACTTTTATAGTTGATTAAACTTGTTCATGGCATTTGCCTTAATATCATCCGCTATGTCAATGTAGGGTTTCATAGCTTTGTAGTCGCTGTGTCCCGTCCATTTCATGACCACCTGTGCCGGGATTCCGAGAGCCAGCGCATTGCAGATGAATGTCCTTCTTCCTGCATGGGTACTGAGCAAAGCGTATTTGGGTGTGACTTCATCAATACGTTCATTTCCCTTGTAGTAGGTTTCCCGTACAGGCTCGTTGATTTCTGCCAGTTCGCCCAGCTCTTTCAGGTAATCGTTCATCTTCTGGTTGCTGATGACGGGCAGAGCCATGTAATTCTCGAAATGGATGTCCTTGTATTTGTCCAGTATGGCTTTGCTGTATTTGTTCAGTTCAATCGTCAGGCTGTCGGCAGTCTTGACTGTGGTTATTTCGATGTGGTCGGACTTCACATCGCTTCTTTTCAGATTGCGAACATCCGAATACCGCAAACTCGTAAAGCAGCAGAACAGGAAAACATCACGCACACGTTCCAGGTATTGCTTATCCTTGGGTATCTGGTAGTCTTTCAGCTTGTTCAGTTCATCCCAAGTCAGGAAGATTACTTTTTTCGAGGTGGTTTTCAGTTTCGGTTTGAATGTATCGTATGCAATGTTCTGATGATGTCCTTTCTTGAAGCTCCAGCGCAGGAACCATTTGAGGAATCCCATTTGCTTGCCGATGGTGCTGTTTCTCATATCCTTGGTATCACGCAGGAAGTTGACGTATTCGTTCAATCCAAACTCGTCGAAATAGTTGAACGTTGCATCCTCCTTGAACTCTTTGAGGTGGTTCCTCACTGCTGCAAATTTTTCATAGGTGGATGCCGTCCAGTTATTCTGGTTACCGCACTCTTTTACAAACTCATCGAATACCTCCCAAAAGCTGACAGGGGCTTCTTCCGGCTGTTCTTCGCTGGTGTCTTTCATTCTCATGTTGAAAGCTTCCTTCAACTGTTGGGTCGTTGGCATGACCTCCTGCACCTCAAATTCCTTGAAAATATTCTGGATTTCGGCATAGTATTTCAGCAAGTCCGTATTGATTTCGGCTGCACTCTGCTTTAGCTTGTTGGTACATCCGTTCTTTACCCGCTGCTTGTCTGCATCCCATTTGGCTACGTCAATCCGGTAGCCCGTTGTAAACTCGATGCGTTGGCTGGCAAAGATGACACGCATACGGATGGGTACGTTCTCTACGATTGGCACACCGTTCTTTTTCCGGCTCTCCAATGCAAAAATGATGTTACGTTTGATATTCATAATTGGGTGCGTTTGAAATTCTACACCCAAATATACACCCAATTATTGAGATAGCAAAAGACATTTAGAAACATTTAGTTTTACTCTATGTTGTAATTTGCACTTGATTATCAGTTGTTTGCGGTTTTATGAGATTCTGTGAAAGTATAAGTTCGAGAGCCTCTCTCTCCGCAAATGACCGGAAGGTCGGTTGGGTTGCAAACGAATGTTTGCAACCTTTTTTATTTTCGGGGTGGACAAATTTGTCCGGAGCGGTTTGAAGATAAAAGTTGGTCGTATGGCTGGCAGGCGAAAATCAGGAGTTCGCAAGGTCGCCTCCGGTCCAACGGAGGGAAGGACGGGCGGCATGCGGTAACGCGAAGTCCAGCACGCTCTGCCGAAGAGTGGAAACGGGGAGAAATGTTGTACGGAAGCACAGCCTTTTTGTGTCTGCAACGCGGCAAGGTCGTTCGAATGGACTGCGGCGATAGAGAATGGCTGATACGTTTTTTGTTTCGGGATATTTGTAACCTCCGGCCGGATCGGGGAAAATGGAGGGCGAAGTTTCTACCTCATTCCTCTCCTTCCAGCAATGGAACACAAAAAGGATTTAAAGGTGTATATATTTCTTTTAAAAATTATTTGTTAAATTTACAAATGATTAGACACGAGTGAAAATAATCGTATTATGGACAGTAATATAGTTCTATCTTATTATGAAGAGCGTACAAGAGATTGGCGTACGCGGTATGTTGCTGATATTATGCATATCAAGTATGCAGAGCATAAAATTATAAAAGACTATGACCTAGCCATCGTCAGGCAAAAGGTAGATAAGCTTATTGAGAAGTGGAAAGAAATGGACAATAAGGAAAAGAATACTGAATTTGCCCATAATAAAACACTGGAAATCAAAAGGCTGAACTATAAGATAAAAAATATCCTTTTAGATGGATTGGTTCAGAATATTGACGTATTTCAGCATTATAAAAATAATGCCGAAGAAGAACTAGCAGAACTAGATGTTTCTATTAAAAGCACAAAATCTGCGATCAGTAAATTAAAGAAACCATCCTTGCCAAAAGCTTGTGTTAAACTTGAGAATCCGACTAGACCTCTGCAATCTGATTTTGTGGCTAAATATACAATAATACATAAAGTTTTACCTTTTCTAAAATCAATAGCTGATTCTAAAAAGAAGAAGGAGTTTGAACGGGCATACCAGCTTTACGAGTGTAATTGCAATGATGTTTATAAATTTAATCTTGAAGAAGAGAATCGATACGAAAAGGAATTCAAGAAATATTCGGAGGAGTTGTTAGAATACCAGAGAGAAAAGGATCGATTAATAAAAAACTTGCAAGAGGATGAAAAGGAATATTCGAGTAAGAAGCAAGAAATAGAGTACAAGATTGAGACATTTAAAGACAATATAATCAATGGGAAAAAGGAAGCTATTGAGGAATATTGCTCTTTGCTGTTGGAATATTCTGCATATCCTATTGAGTATGATAAAAATATAATACTAACATGCAATCAAGATCTTTTGGTAATAGATTATTCCTTTCCTTCTGTCGATACATTCCCATCGTTGGTTGAAATGAAATTCACCAAAGGGAAATGTGTTCCAGTCCAAATGACAGAAAAAGTTTTTTCCAAGCACTATGATGATGCGCTTTATCAGATTACATTGCGATCTATATACGAGATTTTTGCAGATAAATATTTAAGTTTTGTAAATTCTGTTGCATTTAACGGGTGGGTTAGTGCTCTTAATAAAGCTAATGGCAAAATAGAAACTAATTGTATATTGTCGATTAAAACAAATAGAGAACAGATTACTGACATTGACTTTATGAATGTTAGCCCGAAAGCCTGTTTCAAATCTCTAAAAGGTGTTGCAAGTAGTCAGCTTTATACTATTACAGCCATACAGCCTATTGTGGCACTTAATAGATCGGATAAAAGGTTTATTGAACATTATGATGTAGGAACCGAAATAGACAATTCTACCAATCTTGCTTCTATGCATTGGGAGGATTTTGAACATCTGATTAGAGAGCTATTTGAAAAGGAGTTTAGCTGTAATGGAGGTGAGGTAAAGGTTACCCAAGCCAGTCGAGATGGGGGTGTTGATGCTATTGCTTTTGATCCGGACCCTATTCGTGGTGGAAAAATTGTAATTCAAGCAAAACGGTACACAAACACGGTTGGTGTTTCTGCGGTCAGGGATTTATATGGAACTGTTTTGAATGAAGGTGCAACGAAGGGCATTCTTGTTACGACGTCAGACTATGGCGGCGATTCATACGAATTCGCAAAAGATAAGCCGATTCACTTGATGAATGGCGCGAATCTTTTATGGTTATTAGAAAAGCATGGTCAACACGCAAGAATCGACATTAACGAAGCGAGAAAACTAATGGCTCAATAGATGATCAAAATAAAATGAATAAGACAGATTCCGACAAACTTGCTGCAATTCATAGGAGTGCAGAAATTAATAAATTAGAGATTGAGAATATGATAGACATTTTTGAAAAGAAAATGTCTATTGTAGAAAATAAATTAATCGAGTATGAATGTCGTTATGAATTGACAGAGCGACAGGAAGATATGATGTATAAATTACAGGAGCAACTTAATGAGATGCAAGATTCTATTGATAGTATTGAAGAAGTACGCAATGCACTGGAAGATTTGATTTCCGCAACTGTTAGTTTTGTATGATTTATTCCAAATTTTTTGCGGCCTGATAGCTCTTATGGGGTTGATGGGTTAATTGTTTGAAAGTTGGTATTTTAGAATGAAGCCATCTGTTTAGCTTCTGGAGCTTTTTCTTGATTTGCAATAGTGACGGAGGTCGTATTTATCCATTATTACGGTACTCTGAAAAAATTGTAAGGTAGATTTCCGGTAAGCCGTTTGAGACGGTTTTGTCGGATTGTATTATTACTCTTTGTCATTCTCTTTAATGGTAATGCCTATCATGACGGTTTCTGCCTGTGCGTTGTTCCATACGGAGTGGGGAATACCGCCTTTGACGATGAACGCTTCGTTTTCGCGGATGATTCGCTCTTGTCCGTCCAGCAGCACTTTGGCTTCTCCCTGCGTGACGATGAACAGGTGGTCGGTAGCGTGGGTGTGGGGCGTGACGGGGCCGCCGCCGTCAGGGGCGAGATAGGCGATGGCGCCGTTTACGATCTGGCCGCAGGCTCCGAACAGATTTTTGGCCAGGAAATTTACGTGTTCGGATGGTGTGATGAATCCATCTTTTTTATACATATCGGTATTTTTTTGAAGTTGTCCGGGGTATTTTGCCCGTTATTTGTTGAAGCGAGTACAGATTGTTAAGACGAATATGGAAGTACGGCTGAAACGGGTTTACGACCCTGAAAGTCCCGGAGACGGATTTCGGGTGCTGGTGGATAAACTTTGGCCTCGGGGCATTCGCAAAGAGGCGTTTCATTACGATTTGTGGGCGAAGCGGATCGCTCCTTCGACGTCGCTGCGGGTGTGGTATCACGGGGATCCGGCAGGCCGTTGGGCGGAGTTTCGGCGCAAGTACCTCGATGAGCTGGGGAGTTCGGCTGCCATGCAGGATTTTCTCGACCGCATTCGGACCTATCCGGATGTGACGTTGCTCTATGCCTCGAAGAACAGGGTTGAGAACCATGCGGTGATTTTGAAGGAGTTTATCGAGAAAAACCTGAATTGACGGTTTTGCCATTTTGCAGCGGGCCCGCTGATCGAGGGATCGTCGAAGTGTCTTTAGTATTTGAGTTCTTCTTTGGAGCCGTCTTGGGGTTTGCGGCTCAAGGCCCACCAAGCGTAGCCGATGTAGGCGACGACGAATGGAATGCAGAGCGATACGATACTCATGGCCTTGAGGGTAAATTCGCTCGACGACGAGTTGTAGATCGTCAGCGACGACTGCATATCGGCCAGCGAAGGATAGTAGGAGGTATCGTTCCATCCGGCCGTAAGCAGCAGGGCGAGCACCGTGAGGACCGTTCCCGATCCGCTCAGCCAGATCGCCTTGCGACTGCCGCGCCAGCCCAGCCAGATACTCCAGAGAACCAGCGCCACACCCGCCAGAAGCCCTAGGCCGACGTAGGGCATGGCCAACAAATTGTGCAGGTATTTATACGGTTCCGGAGCGATGATTCCCGTCGCCGGATCGACACTCCAACCCTGGGCGAAGAGCAGGCTTACGAGGAATACGAGGAAAAACACGAGGAATGTTCCTGCGGTGCAGAGCGAGCGGCGGCGCGAGCGTTCGCGGATCTGTGTGTCGTCGATGTCGTTCATGAAGTAGTGGAGCGCCAGCATCCGCGAGAGGAACAGCACGGCCAGTCCCAGCGCCACATTGCGGTAGTCGAGCACCGCTTCGAGTCCGTGCCAGGGAGTCGTCCACTGCGAGATCGTGGTGTCGCCGCCCAGGTTGGCCATGTTGAACCGATCGACGGTGAAATTCGCACCCGTGAAGAATGTGCCGACAGCGGCGCCCAAGAGGATCGTTCCGAGAAATCCGTTGATCTTCAGGAACCAGTCGAAAGTCTTTTCTCCGAATACGTTATTGGGTTTTCGCCGGTATTCGTACGAAACGGCTTGTAGGACGAAGACCAGCAGAATCAGCATCCAGACGTAAAACGCCCCGCCGAAACTGGTCGAGTAGAAAAGCGGGAACGAGGCGAAAAACGCGCCGCCGAAAGTTACCAGCGTAGTGAACGTGAGTTCCCATTTGCGGCCCAGCGAATTGACGATCAGGTTGCGTTCGTGTTCCGTACGTCCGATGGTGTAGAGCAGGCTTTGGCCGCCCTGCACGAAGAGCAGGAAGACCAGCAAAGCTCCCAGCAGGGAGATCAGGAACCACCAGTAGTGTTGCAGCAATGCCAAAGTATCCATAATTTTTACTCTTTTTCAGGTCCGATCTTGATTTGTTTGCAGAGAATGCTGATTTCGGCCACGAGCAGTGCGGCGAAGAGCACCAGGAAGATGAAGAAGGTCGTGGCGACCGAGCCGCTGGCGATGCGCGAAGCGGCGACACCGACCGGCATCAGATCCTGTATCGCCCAGGGCTGGCGGCCCACTTCGGCGACGATCCAGCCTGCCTGGGAAGCCAGGTAGGCGAGCGGCATGCAGAGGAGCAGCACCCACAGCATCCAGCGCTTGCGTTCGAGCGTGTCCCTGCGGTTGAACCACCAGGCGGCAGCCAGCACCAGGATGAAAAGACACCCTGCGCCGACCATCAGGCGGAACGAGTAGAAAAGCAGCGGTACGTTGGGTACGGTTTGCGCGGGCGAGTCGAGGTAACCGTAGCCGAAATAGGCGAAATACTCTTTCAGGAAGACGGCTCCTTCGGGGGTGTCTGGATCGAATTTGGCCCGTATCTCGTCGAGGGTCGCTTCGTCGCCTGTTTCGCGGGCCTGTTTGAAACGCTCCAGTTCCGCGATGGCTACGCGGCCCCGTTCGATCTTTTCGATCGTCGGCATGATGCCGTATTGAGGGTTGCCGTTCACCAGGTCGTTGATGCCCGGTACGAAGGCGTCGGCGTCGCGGAAACTCATCAGCGACAGCATTTTGGGAATAGCGATCTTGAAATAGAAGGCATCCTCGTTGTTCGAGCGTTCGGCTTCGGGCCTCAAGATGCCGACTGCGGTCAGGGCTGCCCCCTCCTCTCCGTCGTAAAGGGCTTCGAGAGCCGCGAGTTTCATCGGTTGCACCCGGGCCACGATCGCTCCCGAGCGGTCGCCCGTGAATGCGGTAATCAGAGCGAATACCAGACCGAAAACCGAAGCGACGGCGATGCTCTTGCGAGCCATCTTCTGTTCGCGGCCGCGGAGCAGGTACCAGGCGCAGACGGCGCAGACGAACAGCGCGGCCAGCACGAACGACGAGGTGACCGTATGGGTGAACTTATTGACCGCTACGGGCGAGAGGAGTACGTCCCAGAAGGAGGTCATCTCGTTGCGGACGGTGTCGATGTTGAAGGTGCAGCCTACCGGATATTGCATCCAGGAGTTCGCTACCAGGATCCAGAGGGCCGACAGATTGGCGCCGACGGCCGTGAGCCAGGTGGCGGAGAGATGGAAGCCTCGGCTGACGCGGTTCCAGCCGAAGAACATGACGGCTACGAACGTGCTTTCGAGGAAGAAGGCCAGGATGCCTTCGATGGCCAGCGGCGCGCCGAAAATGTCGCCGACGAAGTGGGAGTAGTTCGACCAGTTGGTGCCGAATTCGAATTCGAGGATGAGGCCCGTGGCTACGCCGATGGCGAAATTGATACCGAACAGGCGCATCCAGAATTTCGCCGTGCGTTTCCAGAAGGGATCGCCCGTGCGGTAGTAGATGGTTTCCATGATCGCGCAGATGATGCTTAATCCCAGCGTGAGGGGGACGAACAGCCAGTGGTAGATCGCCGTCATGGCGAATTGGGCCCGCGACCAATCGACGGTTTGTAGATAGTCCGACAACATACTTTTGAGATAATTAGTTGAGTTTTAGTCTTCGTTTCCGCTGTCCGGGAGGGGCTTGCGGTGGCCTCACTTGCCGGAAACGTCGGGAATGGTTAATTGTTCGAGTACGTGTTCGCTGCGCTGTTCCTGGCTCATGCCGGCCAGTTGGTCGGGAAAGAAGAAAAGTCGCAGAATGGCGAACATGATGAAGAGTTTCAGTAGGATAATGGCCCAAAGCGTCCGTCCGAGGGTCATCGAGCGGAATCCGTCCACGTAGAATCGGAAGATGTCGGCCGGGGTCGGGATGCGTTTTGCCATTATTTGAAGTGTTTTCGATCAGTCAGGGCAGAGCGAGTCGATTCGTTATGCCGGGCACAAAATAGTCGAGAAATTCAACGATTTTAAAACACTCAAAAATATTATCTATCTTTTTTTAAAAACTATTTAAAAAATGTTGGGTTATTAATAAGACTACTTTCTATAGTAGTTTTTATTGTGGAATACTTTTTATTAGTTTCATTTTCTTTATAACCTTTATTCAAAGTATTTAGTATCTTTGGTAAATTTTTAGCACCTCGAATCATTGGTTTTACACTTTCATAAAGGGGAATCACTTCTTTAGCAATATTAATTGTTTTAGAAAGCCCTGATAATACTTTAGCTAAAGTTATTCCCGAAGATATTACACTTGAAAACATATTTTTTCACCTATTTAATTATATGATAAAAGTTCATTAAATGTTTCAAAAAATATAGACTTAGGTAATTTTTTTTGATATATTTAATTTGCTCGAAAAAAATTGAAATTATGGATCTTAGAAAGGAGCAAATGAACTTTGAAAAGTTATACTCTGAATCTGGTTTCATAAGGGATTTAGCATTCAAAAAATTATTTCTCGAAATCCCAGAGTTTCTTAACTTTGTTTATGAATATTCTTTACAACTTCTTGTTTTTCCTTTTGATGATACAATTGATTTACTTGATAATAACGTAAATGATAATATAAATATTAAAAATAGAGAAACAGATTTACTTTACGAGTCAAGTAAATATTTAGTAAATATCGAAGGTAATAGTCAAACTTCAATAAGTGTTAATTTAAAAAATTTATCTTATTTGTGTGCTTTACTTTTAAGACAAGTTAAAACTGGTGAAGAAGATAAGATTAAAAATGTTATTCAAATAAATATTAATAATCATAGTCCGTTTAAAACCAAAGATTTTATAAATATCACCAAACTAATTGATAGTATTACGGGAGAAGTTAGGAATGGACAGATTGCGATAGTCGATTTTAATCTTGATTATTATGATGACATAGCATATAATGAAATTGATAGTTTACCTGATGCTGACCCGAGAAAGATATTTTATTTATTTACAAGGGAAAATAATGATAAATATTATGGGTTATATAAAAATAGTAAACTAGGAAAAATGTTAGTAAGGAGAATGGAAATGATGATAGAAAATTTTGATGCAATATTTTATTATGATAAAGACAAATTTAATGAACAGGTTGCTAAAGAAGTTGGTTTCGAAGAAGGGAGAAATAAAGGAATTGCCATTGGTTTAGATAAAGGCAAGCGAGAAATAATTTTAAGAATGCTAAATAACAATGTATCAGATTCAGATATTATTAAGTACTCTGGTGTCACAGAAAGTGAACTAGAGGATATTAAGAAAAGTATAGGTAAATAAAAACTTATACTTTTTTTAATTATTAAATTGTA
>OHIX01000202.1_pt1 | contig 25341 bp, 27 predicted proteins | sample 1568391 | NCBI WGS metagenome assembly OHIX01 (sample SAMEA3879541, study PRJEB24766) | human gut metagenome | biome: human-associated habitat; feature: feces | place: USA | collected 1985/1987 | reverse complement strand
ACGTTCAGTGCAAAGGTGAAGGGGTCCTTGTCGTACATACCCAGCACGCAGCACACGGCGGTAACCGCAAAGCACCAGCCGCCGAAGAACTTGGCCACGGCCTGATTCTTGACAAAGCGGTACTCGGCAGGGATGGTATCGTAGGCATTGCGCAGGGCGATATAGGCGGCAAACACCCACAGGTAGCGCATGGGCATACACACAGAGTTCAGCTTGGTCAGCTGGCGCAGAACGGCAGCAGCACCGGGCACGAAGGACTGTGCCAGAATGATGGAGCCGGACAGCACAGCCACCATCTTGATGCCGTTGCTGTGCACGCCGTGGGCGTTGACCTTGTGCAGAGCCTGCGGGATGAACTGCTTGGTGTGCTCGTTATCCAGCAGCATACGCAGCGGTGCGTCGATGCTCAAAATCAGCACGGCGAGCTGGCTAATGACGTTGCACAGGGCGTAGATGATCATGAACAGATCGCCAACATGGTAGTACTGACCCAGCTTCTGGAAGGCCCAGTAGGAACTGTTTGCAACATAGGCGTTGAAGCTTTCGGCGCTGGCGTTGATGATGGCGGGGTCGAACATACGGCTCATGGCCAGCGTGCCCAGAATGGCGCAGGTGACCACCATGACGGCCAGCGCGATCATGCCGCGGGGGAATCCCTTGCTGGGGTTCTCGACCTTATTGACGTAGGGGGAGATCTTCTCGCAGCCGCCCACAGCGAACACCAGAATGGACAGAGACGTGAAGTAGGTGACGTTGAAGTTGGGGATCAGGCTGCTGAAGCTCAGGTTGGCGTGGACGTACTCCGCCGTGGGGTTGATGGCCGGGGCAGCGAACATCATCACGATGTACAGCAGGGACATGACAAAGGTGCAGGTGCCTGCGGCGGTGAGCAGCTTTTTCAGGGGGTTCAGACCCAGACTTGCAATGTAGCAGCCCAGCAGCAGGATGCAGAAGGTAGCCAGCTGGATGTAGCGGGTGGGGAAGGAATCGTAGGTCTCCGCGTTGCGAAAAACGGCCCAGCTCAGCGCTTTCAAAAAGCCGCTGCCCTTGCTGGCGATGTAGGTGATGTGGCAGGCCCAGTAGGTTCAACCGGCGTAGTAGGCCAGCTTTGCGTTGGTGGTCTGGTGCAGCCAAGAGCTGACGCCGCCGCCCTCGTTTTTAAAGGCAGAGCCCAGCTCACCCACCATCAGCGCATAGGGGATGAAGTACAGGACAAACATGAAAATCCAGCTGAAGATGACCTGCGGACCGTTAAAGTACACAAAGCCGTTGGTAATGTTGCCGAAGCCCCAGACCGTAGAAAAGGCCATGAAGGCAAGGGTAAGCCACGAGATCTTTGTGGCTTTTTCTTTGTTAGACATGCGGACAATTCCTCTCTTTCTTTTCCACACAGGGCGGAAGTTCCTGTAAGAAGGCCGAGGTTCCGCATACGTTTCGCAATTTTTACCAAAAATACAGCAGTACTCGACCGATCACTTTGATAGTATAGCATAATTGCAGATTGTAGACAATCTGCAATTCCCATAAAATGATTGGTCAAAATTTAGACGGTCAGCCAAATTCCCCTTATTTTGCTGCTTCGTCCGCTGCCTGTACGGCGCTGTTTGCGCTGCGCATCCGCTCCATAGGCTCCATGTAGTGGGCGTAGACGGCGCGGCAGGCAACCTCGGTGTCGCCGCTTGCCAGCGCCTCGTACAGCTTGGTGTGAATGCCGTTCTGCCGCTGTGCCAGCGTCTCGTGGTTGGAGCCGCTATTTGCCCCAACAAGCAGGTTGCCGTAGTTCAGGTCGTCCCAGAATTTCAGCAGTCTGGGCAGCCCTGCCCGCTGCACGATGACCGCATGGAAGCGGTTGTCGTTCTCCACGATCTGCGAAAGATCCCCCGGCCGGACATTGCGCATCTCCTCTAAGATGCCGCGCAGGGTGCGCAGATCCTCCTCCGGGAATTTGCAATCAAAATAGCGCAGCGCCGTCATTTCCAGATTTGCCCGCAGCAGATAGATCTCGTAGGCGTCCTCCGGCTTTACCCGGCGCACCGAGCAGCCCACATTGCGCGAATATTCAACCATGCCCTCCTGTTCCAGCTGCCGCAGCGCCTCCCGGATGGGTGCCCGGCTGGAGCCAAACTCCTCGGCCAGTTTCTGCTCGGCCAGCTTTACGCCCGGCTGTAATTCCCCGGTAAGGATCTTGCTCCTGATGGCAGAGGTGATACTTTCCCGTAAAGTCTGAAAGGCAAATTCGCCCATGACTTTTATCCCCCTTTTCCCTTCTATACGTTCTTTTTTTGCCGCACGCAGTCCGCAGCCGCTGCCAGTGCAGCCGCAGGCCTGTATTGCGTGTGCCTTATAAGGATACCACGAAACGGTGGAAAAATAAAGTTTTCTGGCAAAAACAGGTACTTTCTCCCCTCTCCGTCGTCGAAAGCCTGAACACAAAAAATGCCCCCGGAGGGCTTATTGCAGCTCTCCGGGGGCATCCTATATACGTTATGCCTTGGCGCACACGGTCGGCATTTACTCGATCTCGATCAGATTCGGGTTCTCAGGCAGAGCCTTTGTCTGCTGAGGAGCGGGCAGCTGGATGTGCAGGACACCATCCTCAAACTTTGCATGGATGTCCTCCTTCTTCACCTCGCCCACATAGAAGCTGCGGGCGCAGCTGCCGGAGAAGGTCTCGCGCCGCACGTAGCGACCCTTGTTGTCCTTTTCGTCATTGCTGTGGCTGCGCACTGCCTGAATGGTCAGATAGCCGTCGCTCAGATCCATCTGAACGTCTTCCTTCTTGCAGCCCGGCAGATCAACGTCCACTTCGTAGCCGTTGTCCGTCTGCTTGACATCGGTCTTCATCATGTTTGCACCGCGCTTACCAAAGGTGTCGCGGGCTTCGCGGTTCATCGCACGCTCCAGTGCACCCTCGTTCCAGAACGGATCAAAGAGATCATCGAACAGGTTCTCATGAAAAACAGTCGGCATAAACATAAAACATACCTCCAATCCCGGCGTTCGGGTCGGGGCAAAAACTTTGAAGCGTCCATTCGGAAAGGCTTTCCGGGGAACCTTGCGGCTCTCCTTTTGCCCTTCCTCCTGAGCACGCCACTGTTATAGCACAATTATTTAGCACTGTCAAGTGTAGAGTGCTAAAATTCATAAAAGTATAATACTTTTGTCACAGCTTCTGCGATTTCTTCAAAAATGCTGCGCAGAAGCGTGTTTAATTCCGTTCAAACCCCAGATAGCGCGTACCCTGAAAGCTCAGCTTTCCGATGTCGCCTTCTGCCAGCTGGCCGTATTCCGTGCCGCTCAGCCGCAGCTCCATGCGGTCGCCGCTTTCCACCTGAAAGGTCACATAATAGGTGGTAGCGCTCGTGCTGGTGTAGCCGTGGGCGCCGGTCATGTCCCCTGCATTGGCGGTATGATGGCGGGAAACGTTCGTCCGCTTGGCCACCACAGTAGCCGGGACGGTAAGGCGCGGGGACGCATTATTTTTGCCCCATGTGCGCAGGTTGCTCACCACGGTAAACAGGATCATGCCCAGCACCACCAGAAATACCAGCGGGAACAGGATGCTGAAAAGCGCGTCAAACCCACTATAAAACATATTAGTCCCCCAAAATTTCTTCCAGCAGCTGCTTTACGTCCTCCAGAAACGCGTCCTCGCCGAGGGTGTTCATTTTAAAGAACACCGCCTGACTGCCGCCCGCTGCAATGGCCGACAGTCGGATAGGCTCGTCCCCGTTCTGGAACAGGGTCAGCGTCAGGCTGAGGCGGTTGCCGCCCACCATGCTGTACCGCTCAAACACCCGCACGCTGCACCGGGCGCTGCCCTCCTTGAAATCGCTGCCGGCTTCCAGCTCTGCCGACCAGCTGCTGTCCGGGATGGCGTGTTCCAGCTTGCGGAGCAGGGTATCAAAGTTCTGGTTGCGGATGGTCTTTTCAAAAATAGCCATAGCTGCCTCCTTTTGCAAAATACAGTCCCTTTACTCTGAATACGAATAAAAGCAGGCAACTATTGCAGCGCCCGCCCTTATTTTGCTGCGGTCAAGCTTTCTTTTTGCGCAGCTTGGGTGCAGTGGCATTGTAGCTCATGTCCAGCACCAGACGGAGCTTATCCTCCGGGGCGCTGCCGTCCAATGCGGCGGTGATCCAGTTTTCCTTGTTCATGTGGTAGGCCGGGTAAAAGCCCGGTTCTGCCCGCAGAGAACCGATAAGGATGGGGTCACATTTCAGGTTCACGATATCCACCGGCTGCTGCCCGGGCAGACCCAGCTTGCTTTTGGGTACGGTGGTGACCAGCGCAAACCACTTGCGGTTTGCCGCATGACGGAACACCGCCGACTCCGGGGTGTCCATCCACGGATAGTCCGGCTCTACGCTGTAAGTATCAAAAATGAGCTGTTCCAATCCCTTGCGGTCCATGGGCTCGCCCCCTTTACGGCTGCTGTGCCAACAGCTGCGCCAGCACATCCTCCGGGCGGGGGGTGTGGTTTTGGTATTTTGCCCGCAGCGGAGCGGCGGCGTTGTCCATAATGTAGGGCACGCCCACCACGTCCAGCATGGTCTCGTCGTTGTAGTTATCGCCAAAAGCCATGACCTGTGCGGGGTCGATGCCAAGGATGCTGCACACGCACTGCACCCCGATGCCCTTGTTGGCAAAGGTGGTGTCGATCCAGTACGGCCCTGCCACAGCGCAGTTTGCCTCTTTCCATCGTGGGACAAACCGTTCCGTGTAAGATTCTACGCCTTCGTGCAGATACACCGATACTTTTGTGATCTCCTCCGGCACCTCGGAAGGGTCATGGATGATTTGATAATTGTTCCCGATGAACTGGATGCGCTGGAGCATTCCCATGCCCCGCTCCATCAGGTAGGCGGTATTCTGACCGGAGAGCATCACCTCGCCCTGCCCCTCGCTGCGGGTCCACATATCGTTGGCAATTTCCTCTGCCAGCGCCCGCGGCATGGGATTTTTGGCGATGCACTGTTCTTCTTTAAAGATGGTGCCGCCGTTTTCGCAGATAAACACGCAGCAGTCTGCCACCGGTGCAAAGAGTTTGCGCAGGCTGGTATACTGCCGCCCGGAGGCCGGGCAGAACCAGATGCCCCGCTGATGCAGCGCCCGGATCTGTTTGAATATTTCGCCCTCCAGCTCCTTTTTGCCGTATTGCAGCAGCGTACCGTCAATATCGCTGCAAACCAGTCTGATGTCCATGGCTGTTATTCCCTTTCCGTTTTTTCTTATTTTACCACGGTTTTCCGCTGCGGAAAAGCCCCGGCACGGCTTTTGTGTCCTTCCCCTGTACCGCGCTCAGCGCTTGGGCTGGTAGTGCATACTGGACACATTATAAATCGTAACAAAGGCCTTTGGGTCCTCGCGGTTGATAAAGTTCATCAACTTCTGATACTCGTTTTTGTCCACGATGGTAATGATCTCGTTGTGCTTTTCAAAGTTATATGCACCGATGGCCTCGTACATGGTGGCACCGCTGTGCAGGTCATTGATGATGAACTGCCGCAGCGCCTCCTCCTTCTCGGTAATGATGCACACCCGGCGCTTGATGCTGTTATCGAAGATGAAATGGTCCAGCACGATGCCGTTGAAGTAGGTACCGAGGATACTCAGTACTACGGTCTTTTTATCGTAGACAAGGGCGGCAGAGAGTGCCACGCACATGCCCGAAAGGGACATCGCCTTGCCCAGTTCCATGTGCAGGTACTTGTTCATGATCTTTGCCACGATATCCAGCCCGCCGGAGGATGCGTTGCGGTTGAACAGGATGCTCAGACCCACGCTGACCACCAGAATATAGCACAGCACATCCAGTTCCTGACTATCGGTCATGGAGCCAAAATCCGGGAACAGCCGCTCGAAAAGCCCCAGAAACACCGGCAGCATCACGCTGGTATACACGGTTTTTGCGCCAAACTCCCTGCCGCAGGTAAAAAACCCGATGATGAGCAGCACGATGTTCAGCACCATAGTAATGGTCGAAAGCGGCAGCGGCACAAAATTAGAAAGCACGATGCCAAGGCCGGAAATACTGCTGACGGATGTATGGCTGGGCACCAGAAAAAAATAGACCGCCGCTGCAATAATGGCAACGGCTCCGGTCAGGATGGCCATCTCCTTGGCAATTGCAGGGTAGTTCAGCTTCTTGTTTGTCATTGTTGCTCCTCCAAGCTTTTGTTTTCAGCATTCAGTATACCATGCTTTGCGCTTGCAGGAAAGCACCGGGCGCAAAATAACAAGGCCGCCGCACAAAACGCTGTGCAGCGGCCTTGCCACCTTATTAAAACTCGTCTTCCGGGTCGCCGCGCTCCGGCATGGTGCGCATCTCCCGCACCAGCATGGCACGCAGATGATACTTGCGCTGCTCCTGCTCGGTCTCCGAGCTGGTGCGCAGCTCCACCGTACCGTCAGGGCGGCTTTCGCCCGTGTACAGCGGAATGCTCACCACAGCCTGTGTGCCCTTTTCGGGCGCAGGCTCCAGCTGTAAGCTCCAGTCCATCCGGCGGCAGCATTCCCGGCAGAGCAGCAGTCCCAGCTGCGCCCCGCCCAGAAAGCTGCGGCGGTTTTCCAGCGCTGCCTGTACATCCTCGCCGGGCAGCCCGCAGCCATCGTCGGTGACGGTCAGCTGCCAGTCGCTCTCGGTGCGGCGCAGCGCGATACAGACGCTGCCGCCCTCCCGGCTGGCGCGCAGGGCATTGGAGAGCAGATGCAGGCACAGCAGCTCCGCATCTCTGCGGTCTGCCATTACGCAGCAGGCAGTACACCCGCCGTAATCCAGCCGGATATCCACCCCAAGCTGCGCCCGGATCATATCAGACTGCGCCGCCACCTGCTGCAAAAGCTCACACAGGTCAATGGGGTACAGCTGCGGCTTTGTGTCCTCGTGCAGAAACTCCAGCAGGGTGATTGCCTCGCTGAGGGTGCGGTCCAGCTGCATGGCAGCGGTGTCGATATCTGCCACCGCCTGCCGGGTAGACGCGTCTGCACCGGTGCGGTCAAAATGCTGCTCCAGATATTCACAGTTGCGTCCGATCAGCGCCAGCGAACGGAAGCAGACCTCCTCGACCCGCTTGCGCTGCTCTGCGGTGATAGACCGCGTTTCTGTCTTTTGCTGCTCCATTGCTCTGCCTCCCCGGGCGATGCCATTTTTCTAAAGGAACGCCGCCGTGTTCCAAAGCCGTGTGCAAGCCTTACAGGCGGGTGGATGGCACTTTTTGCCGCAACACAACGTCCCTGACCGCGTAGATCAGCTTGCCAGTGGTGGGTTTGCCGCTGCCCAGCCTTGTATCGGCCTTAAACGTCAGCCACGCAAGAGGCGGCTTTTCCTCCAGCTGATCCACCATCCGGCGGATGCCGCTTTCCACAGCAGCGACCGATGTATCAAACTGCTCGCTCACCGCCTGCAAGATTTCCTTGCGGATCGCCAGCTTCTGGCTGGTGCTGCATGCGATGCCGACCGCGCAGGATAGATATCCGGCGTTGACATCCCCCTGCGGGATGCCCCACGCCGCATACAGCTGGCTGCACCGCTGCTCCAGCTGCCGGTTCTGCCGCCCGGGCATCCGGTAAAGCTGCCACAGCAGCCTTTTCAGCTCGGTGCCCTCTACGCAGTAGCACCCCTCGCGGAGCTTTTGCAACGCCGTGCCGCTGCTGCGGCCATGGCTCTGTACCAGAAGCATCGGCCGCTCCTTCAGCTGATAAAACTGCCGGACAAATTGCTCCGCAGGCAGATCCGTCAGCTCGCTGCAAAGCACCACGGCATCATAACGGACACCCTGCCGCAGCTGTGCCAGCAGCTTTTCGCCGCTGCAAAAGCAGGTGCAGTCAATGGCGGTTCCCTGCTCCTGCAAATAACGCTTCTGGACACGCAGTTCTTTCAGATCATAGCTTGCAAGGGCGACTTGCAGTTGGGCTGTTCGCTCACTGTTCACGCCATGCGCCGCCTTTCTCGCCTGCCAGCCCGGCAGCTGTCAGGTCTGTGACCGCATCCCGCCAGAGCTCCGGCTGAACTCCATTTTCACACAAGTAGCGCAGGAGCCGGTAACAGAACTCCGGCGCTGCCGCAACATGCTGACTGACGATCTGCTGTCGGCTGCCGATCTGGCACAGGGTCAGCCGACAGCCTTGTGTGCCCTCTACCTCCATGGCATACACCAGCGTATACGCCTGCTGCAAACCATCAATGGCAGAATACTGCCGGATCATAGGTGAAAATGTACGTTCCATTTCAGTTCCTCCTTACTACAAGGGCCAAATTTTTTTCTGCCTTGTTTATCCTTTTGCTATTTTATGAAGTATATTTTATAAGGTAGGAGAAACCGTTACAATCCTAAAGAAGTGTTGTTCCGACAGCCTTTCAGGTAATATAACGCCGTTTTCTCCGGCGCAGCCTGTCTGTCAGCTTTAGAATATCACGTTCAGCTTGTAAATTCAACCGGTATCTTTTTCCGCTTTTCTTTTTTTGCCCCGTCCTTCCGGCAAAACCGCTGCCCAGACGCAAAAGCTCCGCAGCTTCATCCGTTCCGCAGTTAATTTCACGGTTTCTTCATTTTTATTTGCTAAACTAAATTAGATATTGTCTGCAAATGTTTCCTACTTTTAAACCACAGGCAGCAGCGCCCGGCGGCGCAGTACCGGAAAGGCACATCTATGCTCAAACTTAAACAGATCAACAAAGAATACAAGACCGGCGAGCTGGTGCAGCACGCACTGAACAACGTCAGTCTGAACCTGCGGGACAACGAATTTGTGGCCATTCTTGGCCCCAGCGGCTCCGGCAAGACCACCCTGCTGAACATCATCGGCGGTCTGGATCGCTACGACAGCGGCGATCTGGTCATCAACGGCATCTCCACAAAAAAATACACAGACCGCGACTGGGACTCCTACCGGAACCACACCATCGGCTTTGTGTTCCAGAGCTATAACCTGATCCCCCACCAGACCGTGCTGGGCAACGTAGAGCTGGCACTGACCATCTCAGGCGTTTCCAAGGCCGAGCGCCGCCGCCGTGCCGCCGCTGCGCTGGAGCAGGTGGGGCTGGGCAACCAGTTGCACAAGCACCCCGGCGAGATGTCCGGCGGGCAGATGCAGCGCGTGGCCATTGCCCGTGCGCTGGTGAACAACCCCGACATCCTGCTGGCCGATGAGCCCACCGGCGCACTGGACAGCGAGACCAGTATTCAGGTGATGGAACTGCTCAAGGAAGTGGCGCGGGACCGTCTGGTGGTCATGGTCACCCATAACCCGGAGCTGGCCGAGCGCTACGCCACCCGCATCGTAAAGCTGAAGGACGGCGTGATCCGCTCCGATACCATGCCCTACGAACCCGAGGACGAGGCTGCTGCCGTTGCCCCCGTGCACCGGAACATGGGGCACTCCTCCATGTCCCTGCTCACCTCCCTTTCCCTCAGTTTCAACAATCTGCTCACCAAAAAGGCACGCACCCTGCTCACCGCCTTTGCCGGTTCCATCGGTATCATCGGCATTGCGCTGATCCTTTCCCTTTCCAACGGTGTGAGCCGCTATATCAGCAACATGGAAAAATCCACGCTGGCCGCCTACCCGCTGCAGATCAGCAGCACCGGCGTAGATCTGGCCAGCATGATGGACCCGGACACCTACACCAGCGTCTCGTCCGGCTCCTCCTCCGCGCCGGAGGGCATGGTCACGGTGAGACAGCTGCTGTCTCAACTGAACATCGGCGCTGCCAGCAACGATCTGCGCTCTTTGAAGGCTTATCTGGACAGCGACGCCTGTTCCATCCGGGATAATGCCACGGTGGAATACACCTACAACGCTTCCCCGCTGATCTACCGGCAGGACGCAGACGGCACAGTGCATAAGCTGAACCCGGACACCACCTTTACCGACCTTGCCGGTCAGAACACCTCGGTGACCAGCCTTATGACCTCCATGGCCAGCCCCTATGTGTTCTGCGAAATGGCCGAGACCCCCGCCCTGTACGAGGATCAGTACGATGTCAAGGCCGGCCGCTGGCCGGAAAAGTACAACGAGCTGGTGCTGACCCTGAACGCGGACGGCAGCGTTTCGGACTATGCGCTGTACGCCATGGGTCTGCGGGATCAGGCCGAGCTGGACAAGATCTTACAGCAGTATGCGCAGAACCAGAAGATCGATCTGCCTACGGACTACGGCACCTATACCTATGACGATTTTCTGGGCATGACCTTCAAGCTTGTCAACAAGGCCGACTGCTATGTCTACGACACCGAGCACAAGGTCTGGCTGAGCAAGCTGAACGATGAAGCCTACATGCAGCAGCTGGTGGCCAACAGCGAGGAGCTGACCATTGTCGGCATCGTGCAGCCCAAGGCAGACGCCACCTCCACTATCCTGCACAGCGGTCTGGACTACCTGCACGACCTGACTTATTACGTTATCGATCAGGCGGCCAACAGCGAGATCGTGCGCCAACAGCTGGCAGACCCGGACATCAACGTGCTGACCGGCGAACCCTTCGATGCTGCCAGCAACAGCATGCTGGACATCGCCTCTCTGTTCTCGGTGGACACGGACGCCCTCAAGGACGCTTTCCAGTTCGACACCAGCGCCCTGCACTTTGATCTGGACGGCGCATTCGACCTGACCGACGGCTCCTTCGATCTTGCCACCCTCATCGACCCTTCCAGCTTCAAGCTGGACCTCAGCGGGCTGCCGCTGCCGGACATGGAGATGGACATGAGCGAGCTGTTCGATGGCGTAGAGCTGAATATCTCTCAGGACGGCTTACAGACGCTGATGAAAAAGATCATGAACGGCTACAAGCGCTATCTCATCAGCAACGGCCTGCTGAATCTGGATAAGATCGGTTTTTCCTCCTATATGCAGACCGAGGCCTTCCAGACGCTGCTTGCCGAATCCATGGGTGACCTGCTGGACACCTCCGGGCTGGAGGAGCAGTTTGCCGGTACCCTTCAGCAAAATCTGCAGACCGTAATGGAGACCTACTCCGTCCAGCTGGGCGAGGCGCTGCAGACCCAGCTCACCGCCGCTTTGCAGGAGCAGATGGGTCCCGCCATCCAGAAGCTGGCCGGGCAGCTGGAGCAGAAGATCGCTCAGGCCATCCAGAGCAATATTGCGCAGCTGAGCACGCAGGTGGAAAGTGCACTCAAGATCGACCCCGCTGTGTTCCAGCAGGCCATTCAGATCAACATGACCGGCTCCGACCTGACCGAGATGATCAAAAGTACCCTGCTCTCCTCCGCTTCCAGCTACGAAAAGATTTTGGACGACCTCGGCTATGTGGACTACGCAAAGCCCGATGCCATCTATATCTACCCCAACAGCTTTGATACCAAGGCGCAGGTGGTGAACGAGCTGGACGCCTACAACGCCTCCATGCGGCAGCAGGGCGAAGAGGATAAGGTGATCCACTATACCGATATGGTGGGCACTCTGATGAACTCTGTCACCGAAATCGTGGGCATGGTCAGCAATGTGCTGGTGGCCTTTGTGGCTATCTCGCTGGTGGTGTCCTCCATCATGATCGGCGTCATCACCTATATCAGCGTGCTGGAGCGCCGCAAGGAGATCGGCATTCTGCGCGCCATCGGCGCCTCCAAGCACAACGTCTCGCAGGTGTTCAACGCCGAGACCTTTATCATCGGCCTGTGTTCCGGCGTGATGGGCGTGGTGCTCTGCCTGCTGCTGCTCATCCCCGGCAATATGCTGATCCACCACATCGCGGGCGATGTGAACGTGGTAGCCTCGCTGCCGCCGCAGGCTGCACTGATTTTGATCGTTCTGGCCACCCTGCTTACTATGCTGGGCGGCCTGATCCCCGCCCGCAGCGCCGCAAAGAGCAACCCTGTCAAAGCGCTGCGCTCTGAGTAACATTCCGCATTCAAATCCCTGCTGTGCTCTGTGTGCAGCAGGGATTTTGCATTCCGGCCCAGCTTGTGCTACAATAGAAAAAACTTCATTTCAAAGGAGTCTTTCCATGCCTGTCATTCATGAGATCACCGACCTTACCGCCCCGGAGCTGGACATCTACGCCCGGCTCACGCAGGCGCAGCTGCGTAACCGGCTGGAGCCGGAAAAGGGCATCTTTATCGCCGAAAGCCCCAAGGTGATCGCCCGGGCGCTGGACGCCGGATACCAGCCTCTTTCCCTGCTGATGGAGCGCAAGCAGATCACCGGCCCGGCACAGGAGATTTTGACCCGCTGCGGCGATGTGCCGGTGTATACCGCTGACCGGGAGCTGCTGGCACAGCTTACCGGCTTTGCGCTGACCCGGGGCGTGCTGTGTGCCTTCCGCCGTCCTGCGCCCCGCACGGTGGAGCAGGTTTGCGCCCATGCCCGCCGGGTGGCTGTGCTGGAAGGCATCGTAGATTCCACCAACGTGGGCGCCATCTTCCGCAGCGCTGCCGCGCTGAACATGGACGCCGTGCTCATTACCCCCTCCTGCTGCGATCCGCTGTGCCGCCGCGCGGTGCGGGTAAGCATGGGCACCGTATTTCAGGTGCCGTGGGCGCAGATCGGCACCTGCCCTGCCGACTGGCCGGAAAACGGCAGTGCCCAGCTCCACGCGCTGGGCTTCAAGACCGTTGCCATGGCACTGAGCGACCGCTCGGTCAGCATCGACGATGCCGCCCTTGCCGCTGAGCCGAAACTTGCCATCGTGCTGGGCACCGAGGGCGATGGGCTGGCCAATAGTACCATCGCCGCCTGCGATTACACCGTAAAGATTCCTATGTCCCATGGGGTAGATTCCCTCAACGTAGCCGCAGCCAGTGCCGTGGCCTTCTGGCAGCTTGGCCGCTTGTAAGTCCTCGCTTGCGCTCTCCGAAATTGCTTGACAAACGCCCCAAAACGCGGTACACTATCAGCGTCATCATCATGGGCCTATAGCTCAGCTGGGAGAGCGTTCGGTTCGCATCCGAGAGGTCAAGGGTTCGAATCCCTCTAGGTCCACTTTTAGCAGCAGCGTAATTTTAACGCTGCTGCTTTTCTTTTGCATGTGCATAGGTCACACGCTGGCTTTTGGACCTAGAGGGATTCGAACAACACGGCCCTGCCGCAGGCAGGGTAAGCAATCAGCCCAGTGGGGCTTTGGCTAGCCCGTGGGTTCCAACCAGTAGGAATGTCTACCGGGGAGATTTTCGTTTTTGCCGCATCTCTTTTGTACGATGCTACGTTTCTTTTTTCCATTCTTTGCGAAATCGTGAATCATTCGTCTTAACAGCGCAAAATCGCGTGTGCAGCATTTTTAGGCACAATGCTTATGGTTTCACCTGCTGTTTTGTCTAAAACGACGATTCCGGCATTTGATGTACAACGCCCAACTTTTTGAGGATTTTGCGACTTGTTTTCTGATTTTTGCCTCGTCCAGCCGATGCTGCGTGACGCTTGAACTCCTCAAATTCATCCAGCGGTACATTGAGAACGATCTCGATATTATAGTCGCGTCCGACACGCACTTCTTTGATAAACTGTTTCAAAATGGCCTGACGCCTTTCAAAACTAGCGTCCTTATTCATCCATCTGCAGATGACCCGGAAGGCTCTTGCGAGCCATGATCGGGGAAAGCATATATTTTGTTTCATACCGTTGGAAGGTCATGGGAACCTGTTGGTTTTGCATCATGAGCAATTGCTCCTTTCGTGTGATTTACTTCCGGAAATGTTTTTTACATTTTTTAGTATAATGAGGGAACTTTAAAGGAACCTTAAAGAATGGCCGGAAAATGTGAAAGGCTTGTGAAAAGACGGATCTCTGTAATCCAGATTGCTTTTTGAATATCATATAAAAAAGAAAGAGCCCGTTTCCGGACAAATTCGTTGGAAGCAGATTTGTTCGGAACGGACTCTTGTAGCCGATATGCAAAGTCATGAAACATATAAAATAGGAAAAGCGTCAAAAATCATCTTGGCCAGCGCTCTTTTCTGGACATGAGTGGCGCGAATGGTACATGAGGATGCGTCTGGTACCAGTAAGCTGTGGTAGCGATGTCATCCTGACGTTCAAAAAGACCTCCGTGACTGACACCAATCTGCTGCAAAGTTACCTTAAGGTCCTTCTCAAAAAGGATGGGATCAAGAAGGTGCCAGCGGTAGAAGCTGCGTTGTGGCATCTGATCATCATTGTGGTAATCATTATGAAGGAAGGTATCGTGGCTAGAGTAGTAAGGATAGCCAAGATACGGTGTACAGTACTGATTTTCAACGGTTTGGCCATTTTGCTGTGTTGCAAAGCTCCAGGCACCGCCGAAGTAATCTTCTGTTCCGGTTCCGCAAATGGTTGGATAATCCTTGTCTCCATCGATGTAGAATTTCATCTCACCTTCTCCGTACCAGTAGCGTTCGAGGCTGGTAAGCGCAAGATAAGTTCCAACGTACTGGCCTTTCCCTTTGATGTTGTCGAGGACAACGTAGTCTTTTGCCTTTTCCGTTATGCGCTGACGACGCCACTGGGCATGGAAATAGGCAGCATCCTCCGGAACCGTTGTCAGGCAATAGTCGATCTGATAAAAGAAGGCCGGAATCGGCTCATCACACTGATTTTCAATGGTAATACGGGCGTTTTTACGGAACGGCATCGGGAAATAGCTGTTGAAACCACGGGTCGGATTGACAGCAATCGGGACTGAGTTTACCTGGTAGGAAACGCCGAAGCCGCAGCAGAAGAAATCACCAAGCGGGCATTCAACGGATGGGAATTCTTCATCGTCCCAGTACATGCGCAGAACAAGATCCCGCAGAACATAACGGTTACGTTCACTGGTACGGTCTGTAACGGTGATCCAGATATGCTGAATCATGCCTTCTCCCTGGATCTCACCAAGTGTTACGGTTTCTCCTGCTTCTATTTTCGGGATACACGGGGAACCTTTTCTGGACGGACCAAGATCGCTGGATGCCATGCCGCCTTTTCCTTTTTCTCCGTTCCGGTTTTCCCAGTTGATGGAACGGGACTGTCCGTTTTTCAGCCGGAAAATATTCTGTAAACCACAATCAAACATCATATATTCCTCCTACTCACAAATTAGCACCACACTCATGAATGCATAGCAGTACATGGACTGTGGTGTAGACATCATACTTTGAGAACATAATCAGCCCTTCTTCGCGTACTTTGCGCGCAGTTCGTTCACGACCTGTTGATAGCTGGCTTGACCGTTGCCAATGCGGTCAAGGTTGCTGCGTGTATCTTTGCTGATGGTCATTCCCTCAATGGCAAAGGTGCCATACACATTGCGGAGATTGCTCTTGTGCTGGGCAGGGGTAGTGTACTTGACGCTCATGGTTTGGCCTCCTTCTGATCTACATAATACTATATAAAGTTTATCGTGTATGAGTCCTATTGTCAATCTACAACTTGTTGTCAAATGTAAAAAGCGCAGCTTCCATTCAGTCAGAGTAGAAGTTACGCTTTTGCGTTATATCGTATTTTATTGCAAATTGGGATGTGATACATCTGAACCCCAAGTGAGTTACATCTCAAGGGCCTGTAGCTCACTTGTCCGCCGACCATATTACGCCCCAAACTGCATCATCTCGAAAATCCGCGGCTTGGAGACCATACTTGCGAGCGAGAAAGGTCGTTTGGATGGCGGAACATTTTATATAGACGAATATACGTTGATTTTTCTCTTCTCGCAGTGCATAAGGTGTGCACAAAAGCGATATTGCTGGGAGAGCGTTCGGTTCGCATCCGAAAGGTCGAGGGTTCGACTCCCTTCGAGTCCATAAAACGCCGTATCGTTTAACACGATACGGCGTTTCTTTTTGTCTTGGGCAGCTGTTTTTTCAATACAGCTGCCCACCGGGATGTGATACAAGCAAGTTGCCATTCGATAGCCTCAAAAACAAATTGTACTACGATTGTTTTTAAAAAGTTCTGTATTACTACTCGCACCAGACAAGGAAGATCCAAACCTTTTCTCGAAAGAGAAGGGTTCGGATTTTTTGTTTTTGGCGGCGTGCCCCGCCGCACAACAAAAGCATCCGCAGCGCATGGCCGGGCTGCTTCAGCTCAGGCGCAGTGCGCTGCGGATGCTTATTTTTTATGCCGCGTCCCCTCTCCTGATGGGAAAGTCAGGGCATCGGCTGCGTTTTGATGTCATTTGCCGGAACACGCCCGCGTTCCTGGCTCCCCGGTCAGGGGAGCTGCCGGGCGAAGCGAGACTGAGAGGTTTTATCCTGCCAGCTTGCGGTAGGCGTTCAGCACCTGATAGGCCGGGATGCTGCTGCCCGGGGCAAATTTGCCGTTCAGGCGGCGCTTCATCAGGCCTTGCTCACGTCAAACCCGGGGAGGGTGCTCAAATCAAAGGTGCGGTTGCTTTCCACCGCAATGGGATAGGTGTTGTTCTGTGCATCAAATCCCGAATAGGGATTATTGATGATATCAATATTCGTACTTTCCACATTCAGGCTGGTCAGCTGATTGTTCTTGCAATTCAGGTACATCAACACTGCATTCTTGCTCACATCCAGACTGGTCAGATTGTTTTTGGAGCAATACAGTTTCTCCAACTTAGGAAAGTGCTCGATGCCTTTCAAGGTTGTAATGCCCTTGTTATTGACATTGATTTTCTTGACAACATTCCGTTCCACCGATGCCAGCTTATTATCGCCGTTTATGTCAAACTGTTTGAGATATTCCCGGAACGCATTATCCGGGAAATTGAGATTGGACAGTTCGATGATCACCCCCCTGCCGCAAAGGCGCTGAAGGGCAAAAAGGTGAATACCATAGCCAGCGTCAAAAGGGCACTGACAAGGCGCGTTCAGGTTGAGAATCGTTGTTTCATGGGGTGCTCCTTTCGTTTTTCGTGTTGTTATTGCTGTGCGGTAAAGGGGTTTCAGCCGGTCTGCGCGGTAGAGGGCAGAATGGTCATTCTGCCGTCCACGGCGGCATCCAGCATCTCGTGCTCCCGGAAATACTCCATCAGGATATCCTGACAGGAGGTTGCCACGCTGCGGGGCTTCTGGAGCTTGCAAAGGGTGTCGTAGGAGATGTTGAAAAAGCTTTCGATGTTTTTAAAGTGGTAGTTCTGCAAGCCCACGGTGAACAGGGCGTCATCGCCGATCTCCTTGCCCACCTCCCTGCCGCAGTAGGTAAAGTAATCAAAATCGCCCTTGCGGCGGTCGTACCGCAGGCGCAGGGTGGAGGGCAGCTGGTAGAACTCCGTATGGCCGGTGTAGGCTTCCTCCCGCAGCATGTAATGGAGCATCTGGCGCAGCTGCTGGCCGGTCACCTTGAACATGAATACGCCGTCATCGTAGGGGAAGCCCTCGATAAGGTCGCCGTAGGTAACGATGGGGCCCAGCTTTTCGGCCCGGATGCTGCCGGAGCCGATCAGCATCACATCCACCCCAAGGCTGCGGGTAAAGATATCGGCAAACAGGTTGCCAAGCTCGGTCTCCTGCGTGCGCTGGGGGTGGGTAAGCTCCCGGCGGAAGCGCCCTACGATGTGGCTGTACTTTTCGTCCACCTGACTGGTGAAGCGGTGCAGCACCTGCTCCATGGCGGGGTTGCGGGGGCAGGTCTCGGCGCAGATGGGCACGGTGCGCCATGTGTAGGAATCGATGCAGTTGTTGTCCGTGTCCACAATGATGTCAAAGCGCCCGATCTGGTCGGTGCCGGTGCCCGCCTGCGCAATGACCACGCCGTTTTCCTCCACCGCGTGCTCCGGCAGGGTGTGGCTGTGCCCGCCGATGATCAGATCCACTCCCCACGCCGGGTCCAGCTGGCGCGCCAGATGGCGATCCTCTTCAAAGCCGATGTGGGTCAGCAGCACGGTAAAGTCGATGTCGATGCTGTTGTGGGCGTTGCAGATCTTGCCCACCTCGGCGGCAGCGGCGGCGGTGTCCACAAAGGAGCCTACCAGAGATTCGGACTTGGTCTGGTTGATGACGTCCTGCGTGATGATACCGATGAACAGGATGTTCATGCCGTCCACCCGCAGGATCTTGTAGGGGGTGAACAGCCGTGTGGGGGTGTTTTTGATGTAGAGGTTTGCGTTGATGATGGGAAAGCGCGCGCATTTTTCGATGAACAGCAGATGCGCGATGCCGTAGTCCACCTCGTGGTTGCCGATGGTGACCACGTCCGGGGCAAGGGCGTTCATGATCTCGATGGTGGAAAGCCCCTTGTATTCGGAATCAATGACCGAGCCCCGGAACATATCACCTGCAATGGCGTAGATGGTGTTGGGCTGTTCTGCCCGCACCTTTTCGATGTAGCCGGACAGCATGGAAACGCCGCCCACCAGTTTTTCGTCCACCTGCTCTGCCAGAAAGTCTCCGTGCAGATCATTGGAGTGGAGGATGGTGATCTTTTTGGTTTGTTTCATGGTGCATTCCTCCCGGTGTTAGTGTGCGCGCCGGTCAGCCCATGGCCTCCTGCCGTGCAAAGTAGACCGTGTTGACAAGGCTCAGGTAGCTCTCCTGACCGTCCAGATAGACCTTCAGGGCAAGGGTGTCCTCGTCCTCCAGCGTGACGGCGTAGCGGGAGCCGTCCTCTCCGGTAAAGGTAGCGTACCACTCCTGATTGGAACGGAAGGGTACCTCCGGGGTGCCCTCCTGATAGAACAGGTCGGCTTCCTCCACGTTCAGCTCCGGGTAGGGGGTGATGTAGCTGGCGGTGAAGGGCAGCTGGCTGCCCTCGGTGTCGGCGTCGGTGGGCAAAAAGCACATCCGGTCGGCGTCTGCGGGGTCGGTGTCAAAATAGCCCTCGTCGGTGTCGCGGGCGAACTCCAGCCAGTTGCCCTCCAGCGACCACGGGCTGGTGTCAGTCTCCCAGTCGTCCCCTTCCGGGTAGATGGTAAAATCGCACACGCCCTCGGCTTCCACCATATGGCCGTTCTCGCCGGAAAGGAAGGGGCTGAACACCAGCTCTTCGCCGGTGCTGGGGTACAGCTCCACCTCGGTGTTGGGGACGATATCGCTGATGTTGCACAGCAGCAGGATGGGCTGACCGTCCTCGCTGTAATAAAGCTGTTTGCCGCGCTGGAGCGGGTTTTCGGCATCGTCTGTCAGGCTCGTCTCGTAGACGAACAGGGTGACATCCGGGTCCTGCGGGAAGATGCAGTACAAATCGCACCCGCCATCGGGAGCCACAACGTAGTGGTCCTCCGGGATGTCATAGACGAAGCCCCACAGATCCCGCAGATCGGTCTGGCTGTCCAGCACCTTCTGCACATCGGTGGTGATCTCATAGGAGCCGCCCAGATACAGCACACAGGCGCGGTATTCGTCCTCCCCTGCCAGAAGGCGCATATAGGTCACGTCCTCCGGCTCGGTGTACTCCTGTTTGGCGGAGGGCGATGCGATCATGTTGTCTCCGTCCAGCATTTTTTCGGGCTTGGAACTGGACGTGCTGCTGCCTTTGGACGACCCGCCGCAGCCTGCAAGGCCGATGGTCAGCGCCAGCAGGGCTGCCAAAAGTTTGATCTTTTTCATAGGTTCTCCTTTCTCATGCCATGCCGGGGCGTACCTCAAGGGGCAGCGCCGGGCGTTGGGTGTTGGGAAAAATCGTCTACGCCCTCCACCGGCACAGGGCGGCCGGTCTCGGCGGAAAGCTGCGGGTTCCAGTCCAGCGGGCGTCCGGTGCTGCAATAGACCGTTACCATGGTGTCGGGGGCATCCTCGCTGCCGTTGCACAGCAGCAGAATGGGCTGGCCACCCTGCCTGCCGTAAAGCTCCTTGCCCGTCTCGTTCGGGTACTGAGAATCCTGCTTTTCATAGACAAAAAGCGTATCCTCCTTGCGCACGGCAAAGATGCAGTACAGCTCCCGCCCGCCGCCCGGCGCTGCGACCCAGCGGTCTGCCGGGATGTCCGCAACGAACTGCCACGGCTGTTCCGGTAAGCTGTCCAGCACGGCGTGCACATCGGTGGTGCGCTCTGGGACGCTGCCCAGATAGAGCACCCCGGCAAGGTCTCCGTTTTCCCCGGCCAGCTGCCGCAGCGCGGCAAGCTGCTCCGGCTCAGCGGAATCGGCACCGGAAGCCGCTGTGCTGCTGCCCTGCCCGGCGCTGCCGGGGGCGGGGCGGACGGGGTCGCCGTCCACCGCGCCGCACCCCGCCAGACTGAAAGCCAGTGCAAGCAATGCTGCAAAAGTTTTCATGGCTTTCATGTCAGCCCCTTTGTTTTATGCCCACGGGTCGGCAGACGCCGGGATGCGGATGCCGGTCATCAGGTACTGCTCCCACAAGAACCACTGCCCGTCGCCCTTGCGGCGCAGCTTGATGGGGCGGGGGCTGTCGGCACCGCCGCAGGGGATGAACAGCTTGCAGTAGCCCTCCTCGGTGTTGGAGGTGTGGTTGCTGCCCACCAGCAGGGTGAAGGGCTGGCGGGGGGTATAGCCGTTTTCCGGCGACGCACCCACAAAGTAGGAGAACGGGATATAGCTCTTGCCGTCCCGAAAGCGGTCGTTCAGGAAGGAGATCTCCTGCCCGTTCAGCGGGCGGGGGCCCCGCAGCCAGTTGAGCATCTCCAGCCCGATGTTTTTATCGGCACCGTAGGCGCACAGTGCGCAGACGGTGAGAGCTGCGGTCTTAAAGGGTGTGTCTAGACTGGCCTCCGGCAGTGCCTGCATCTGGGCAAGGCTTTCCGGCAGAGCCTGAAAGGTAAAGGTGACGGTCTGGTTGCCGGAGACATTTGCGGCGGCCTGCTTCATCTTATCAAAAAGTCCCATGAAAATACTCCTTTCTGTTTCAGCTGTAAAGGGTTCAGCTCCGGTTCGGGTCATGGCGGGGCACGGTCCGCCTGCGAACGATCTTCTGGTTCAGATCCAGACTGAGGTTTACAAAATAACCGTTTTCAAAATACCATGCAAGGTCCTTTGTGTCCATGCCAACGCTGTTGCACAGCCACCGCAGGGGCACCTCCGGCCCGGAGTAGCTCTCCACCCTGCGGGCGATGGTTCTTGCATGGTAGCGGCGTTTTTCGTTGCGTGCGAACAGAACAAGGGGCACTGCGCCCACCACGATCCAGAACACATACCCGACAACGTGGGAGGTGTCCTTAGCCTGCAGGTCCAGGCAGAGGGTATACAGCCCGCCGACAGAGCAGAACACGCAGAAGGCAAGCCCCGCGTTCCGCAGCCATTTGAGGACACGGGGAATCTCGCCGCGGGCTTTTTCCGAAAGATAAGGGTTCATAAACATACTCCTTTCAGAACGAGCCGCCTCCACCGCCGTGGGTGGTGCCGCTGGAAGAGGTGTGGGTGGAGCTGCCGCCGGAATCGCTGGAGCTGGACTCCTTCGGTCGCTCGGTGCGGTGCACGTCACGGTACAGGAACAGCTCCCGGCTGTTGGTCAGATTCATGCTGTCCTCCCGCACATAGCTGGCGGCATTCTCCTGGAACGCCACGCTGCGCAGCTGGCTTTTCATTACGCTGACGACGACCCATGCCAGCACAAGGCCGATGCCCAGCGCAAGGAACAGGTACATGAGAGACAGCGGCTCCCGGGGCAGGTTATTCACATCATAGGGGTGGCCCGCCCGGGCAGCGTCGATGTAGGTATCCGACCATTGGACAAAGGTGCGGAAGGCACCGGCGTAGTCTCCATCGGCCATGAAGGGGGTCATCTGCTCGCCAAGGTACTGGATGCCGGCATCCGTAAAGGCGGTGATGCCGTAGCCGCAGGTGGAGATGTGCCATTTGCGGTCGCCCACGCTCACCAACAGCAGCACGCCGTCCATATCGGGGCCGTAGCCGTACTGGCAGTAGTCATACAGATCATCGGCAAACTGCTCCATGCTGTCGGCACCAACGCTTTCCATCGACTCGATGGTGGCAATGGTCACATCGAAGCTCTGGCGCAGGCTCAGTTCTTCCAGTGCGTCCTCCAGCTCGTTGTCCTCGTCCTCGGTCAGCACCTCAGCGTCGTCGAATATGCGGTAGTACAGGTCGGCAAAGCCGCCCTCTACCGCAAAGGCCGGAACAGCCAGCGCCGCCGCAAGAATCAGTGCTGCCAGCGCCGCAAAGAGGGAGTGCAGTCGGTTGGAAGTCTTTTTCATCGTTCGTCCCTCCTTTACAGGATCCGTGCCAGCCACAGCAGCCACATCACGCCGTAGGACGCGGCGGAAAGGGCAGCCGTAAGGCCCAGCATCCACTTGCGGGCAGCGCCCTTGTCCACGGGCAGGTCACCCACGAATCTGCCGGTCTGACCATTCATGGCAAACAGGTAGTTTTCGCCCCGCCAGCTGGTGCTCAGCAGCCAGACCGGGAACAGAGCGTACTTCGCCTTGCCGCCGTGCAGCTGGATGCTGCTGTTATCCACCTTGACCGAATCGTAGCCGGTAACGGTCTGCTGGAACGTCTCCTCAGTGGAGCGGCGGATGCGCTTGTTGGCCCGCTCGATGCTGTCCTCGGCGCTCACATCGTATTTGTCTGCCACATAGCCAGCCAGATAGGCCGTCTGGAACGGGATGGCGTCCTGCATGGCGAAGGGCTCGATGGATTCCATCAGGTCGTCCTCGATCTTGGACGAGCCGTCCACCGGCACGGCGTCAAAACCCAGTGTGCCGTCCCGCCGGACGGAGTAGTAGTTGGTCTCGGTGTAATCGTAGTCGTCATCCGACCAGCAGCGGGTGCGGGTGGCGGTAAAGCGCAGCTGGGCGTCGGCATCGCTGTCAAAGAGCCAGAAGGGCACATACACGCCCTTGATCTCGTCGATGTGGTTCTGGCTGCGGAACACCCGGGGCAGCAGAGTCTTGCCCTTGAGGTGCTCCTGCAGCTTTGCCTTGGCGGCCTTTTTGTCCAGCTTGAAGGGAATGATGAGGTCGGGGCGCAGGTCTCCGGCAAACTGTCCGGTGAGGACGATGGGGTTGCCGCAGAAGGGGCAGGCCGAGGCGGCCATGGTGTCGTCGCCCACGATCTCGCCGCCGCAGCTCTTGCAGCTGTAAGTATGCAGACCGGCGGTCTCTCCTTCTGCCCAGCTGCCGCCGGGGGTGGTCCACTCCATCTCGCTGGGCTTTTCGTCCTTCAGCTCCTCGTCATAGCCCTTGAGGGTATCCACGTCGAACTCGGTGTCACAGTAAGGGCATTTCATCTTCTGGGTGGCGCTGTCAAATTGGATGGCGCCATCGCAGCAGGGGCACTTGTATTCCAGCATTCCTGCCATAGCGTTTCCTCCTGTTGTTTCAAAGGGAGCCGGGGGCTCTTCCCCGGCCCCGCTGTTTTTGCGTTGGTCTCCCCCGCCGAAGCGGTCGGCTCAGAAATCCGTAGTGATTCGGAACACCACCGGTTCGTCCGGCTCGGTGGCTTTACCGTGGTGGCCCACTGCCAGGAAAGCGTTTTCTTCCAGCGGCAGGAAAACATCAAAGGTGCAGAAGTCGCCGCACAGCTGGCACAGGGTCTCGCGCTCGCCCACGGGGAGGGACTTTTCCAAAAAAGTGCCGTCCGGCGCGTACAGCTCCCACATATAGCCCGTGTCCAGCAGATAGCCGTTGGGGCGCTTCATCATTACGGCGTCAAAGCTGCCCACCGGCTGCGAGCTGCGGGCCAGCTCATTGCCGTCCAGATCAAAGGCAGCAAAGTAGTAGTCTCCGCTGGAGTCCGGCTCGCCCACCGTCAGCAGCTCGTCTCCGCTGAGGTTCAGGGAGGGCATGCTGCAGAAGGGGCCGATCTCGTTGTCGCCCTCCAGCGTCAGCTCAGTGTACTCGCCGTCCTGCACCAGCACCGGTGCGGAGTCGGTCCAGTAGATCACGGTCAGATCCCGGTCCTTGGAGGAATAGCAGCTGCCCATGTAGTCCAGTGCGTCGCCGGGCTCTTCCGGGTCGCTGCTGTTCAGATCGTAGCAGTAGACATCAAAGGGATCCATGGCGTACAGGATGCCATTGCGGTCGATGCTGAGGGCGTTGCTGCCGTCAATGTTGTACTCTTCCACCGGGGTCAGTCGGTCGTCCTTGATGGCATACTCGAAGATCTTGGCAGACTGCTCTTCATCGTCCTCGTTGTAGAAGCTGAAGAAGTAATTGCCCCGGTAGCTGTCCGCTTGGATCATATGATGGGCACCGCATACCTCGCGGCGGATGTCAAAGGGAATGTACTGCGCCTTGAAGGTGTAGTCGCCGATGGTCAGTTCCCCGGTCTGGAACTGGGTCACAGGGGGCCCTGCAGGGGCGGCTTTGGTCTCTGCTGATTCCGGCTGTGCCGAAGCGGACGGGGCACTGCTGCTGGAAGCCGGTGCACTGGAAACGCTGGATGCGCTGGCAGCACCGGAGCCGCCGCAGGCGGTCAGCCCGAGGGCGGCGGTGGTAAGGCCCATGGCCTTGAGGAAATCTCTGCGCTGGATCTTTCTCATATCCGTTCCTCCTTTTGGGGTCACTGCACTTTTGCAAAGGCTTCGTCAGCACGGCGGCTGTACAATGCCATGCCGCCGGTCTGGGCGTCGTTTGCCAGATTGATGTTCTCCACAAAGCGGGCCTTTTCCTGCTCAGAGAGCTGCCCGCCCTTCATGGCGGCGGATGCCACGGCACCCATGGCACCGATCATGCCCATCTGGCCCTTCAGCTCCCGTTCCTCGGCCTTGGACATCCGGCGGCCGAACATGCTGGTCTCATTATCGTGGACCCCGAAGATGTGGTCCAGATGCTGCCGTGCGATGTGGGCATAGCCGATCTCCCGCCGGTCCCGCTTGCTGAAGCAGATCACCAACTCCTGCTTGATGTAGGGGTGGGGCTGCAGACCCCGTCTGGTCTCTGCCTCGGTAATGCCGCGGGGCTGCACCAGACGGATCTTCAGTCCGCCGCCGTTGAGGGTGGGTTTCTGGCCCGGCTCATTGGCGGGGGTCTCGTCCAGATACTCCTCGTAGCTGGCGATCTGGTCGTAGCGGATCAGCTCCGGCATCTTGCCCCGGCCGCCGGTGCGGTCGTCGATGTACAACATTCCAAGCTCATCGCAGAACACCAGCCCCATTTGCGTCGGGGTGGAGGGGTATGCGTTGACCCGGAACTCGGTCTTGTCGAACACCTCGTCGAATACCCGCTTCATCCGGGCCATATACTCCATGTGCTCCTTGGCCTCGTCCAGCGTCAGCTCGCTGAGCCGGATGTATTTGGAGCACTTGTTGCCGCAGTCATCGCAGAGGAACTGTCCGTCCCGCAGCTTGGAGCGGTGCAGGGTGCCGCACTCCTTGCCGCAGACGGCGCAGTTCTGTTTTGCGAACAGGTTGGAAAAGAATCCCATCATGGTATGCTCCTTTCATTGCTCTGTATTTGTCAGGTCAGGTCCGGTCGCTGTCGTCAAAGGGGTCGCCGCACTCCGGGCAGAACTTGGGCGGGTGAGCGGGGTCTGCCGGCTCCCAGCCGCATTTGTCGCACTTATACTTGGGCGTACCGGCGGGCTTGGGTTTGCCGCACTC
>OHIX01000196.1_pt1 | contig 26244 bp, 22 predicted proteins | sample 1568391 | NCBI WGS metagenome assembly OHIX01 (sample SAMEA3879541, study PRJEB24766) | human gut metagenome | biome: human-associated habitat; feature: feces | place: USA | collected 1985/1987 | reverse complement strand
ATGAGCTGCGCAATGCGCCGCTGCACCTTTGCCCATGACAGCGTGACCGGCTCGGAATTTCCCACGGAGATTTGCAGCGGTTTAGAGGTATCCTTCAAGCCGTACTCCCGTGCCAGCCATGCAGCAGTTTCTTTTTCACGTCCGTGCCGTTCCATATACCGTACTACGGCATGTTTGCTCTCGATATTTCCGTTCCATGCACGGAGCGCATCGTCTATATCGTCCTGCGAGAGCGGACGCAGCAGAGCATGGAGCCGCGCATAGGTTCCCTCAAAAGTCTCCTGATGCAAGTGGCTGCGGAATTCTGGAACATCCGAAAATAGCCGGATAATCTCCATATCTTTTGAATTGAGAACGGCGCGGCGCACGGCGGCATTACACTCGATTTCCGCATTTTCCCGGTCGGAGTGACCGCAGGCGTTGCGATAGGCCGTCTCCTCCAAAACCGCTGCCATCACCACCGGCCTGTAATGCTCCAAACGTTCCTGCACCGTGGGCTGAACTTGCTCTGCGGCAGGATCGCGGAACACCCTCGTGCCGTCCGCGCCGAACTCCGCTTCATAAGCATTGATGGCGGCCTCCGCTTCATGGTCAACGGAGCGCAGCGTGTAAATGCGGCGTTCACCTCTAAAGTCCGGCGCTTCGGCAATCGTCACATCATACTTATCGCGCAGTTTCTCTACATACATCTCTAAATTGTGCGACGGTACGCCGCACATCTCCACACGGCCAGCGCCGGGGATGTTGCGGGTAGTGAGATTCATATTCAGCAGCTCCGCCGCCTGTTTTGCGTCCTCGCCGTACATCTCAAAGAAATCCCCCACCTGAAACAGCACGAGGTTGTCCGGGTGGGCTTCCTTTACGGCATTGTAGTCATTCCATGCTGCGCTTCGCTCTGCGGTCTGCCGCTGAAGCTGCTCAAAGCGCGCCTTTTCCTCCGGCGTCAGGAAACGGTCTTTGCGGATCAGCTCAGAGATACGCTTGGCGACGTTCGCCCAGTTCAGCTGGATTTCCGGGCAGTCCTGCTTTTTCAGGCTGACGCCCTTGCCGCTGTGATCCTCACCGCTGTGGGACGCGCCGGATACCGCATGGGAGCGTCCCCCAATGCCGTATTCGTCTTTCAGGAAGTCCGCCTGCTCTTTGGGGCTGTGTTTCTCTTTGAAATAGGCGTAGATGCGCCCCTTGCTCCCTTCAATATTGCTGCCGCGGGTCAGGGTCGCGGCGATCTCGTCCTCGGTAATAAACCGCTGCACGGCGGGGATCTCCGCCATTTCGGTGCGGTATTCCCTGCGGGGCAGGGACAGCTCCCGCAAACCCTGCTCGATTTTGTCCGGCTTGTGGTGATGGAAGCGCAGCAGGCTCCTGTCCTCCCGGTAGTCGGATCGGAGCTGTGCAAAATCGTCCATGAGGACTTCGCGGAACGCAGGGTCTCTCAGCCGCCCGGCAAGCCGCTCTGTTTCCTCCGGGAAACCGCCGCCCCGCATATCCGACAGGCAGGAGAGGTAGCCCTGCGCCCGTGCCTTTTCGCTTAAATCCTGCCGTAGATACCAGATAGACTGCGCCAGCTCCGTGCGCTCGTGTCCCGGCGCTTCCGCAAGCTCTACGTTGGTTGCGTATTCGCCCTGAGTGAGAAGCTGTCCGATGCGCTCCGCCGCCTCCTGCCAGCTTACGACCTTTGCGGAGGTCAGGTATCTTGCCGCGTCCCCATTGGCGATGTGGATGCCGTCCTCGGCGTACCAGGCGGAATATCTGCCGTTCTCGGTGACAACGCCGTTGCCGCCGTGGAAGCTGCTTTGAAGAAACGCCGCGATTTCTTCCACGCTCTTGCCCTTGGAGAACTCCGTGGCGATCTTCATTCGGGCATAGTCGGCGTTGCCCTCCATGCGCAGAATATGGTCGATATCCGCCTGCGGGATGGACATGGAAAAAGCGGAGGGCGTGTAGCTCTCCGCTTCTGCGATATATGCGATTTGCTCATCCTCCGTGGGGAACAGGCTCAGTTGGTATGCCTGCGGTATCGGAGGCTGCGCCGGTTCCGCTTCCGGCACGTCATTGGTCAGTTGTATACCAGCTCGCTGAGGATGATCTCCTCGGCCTGCGCTTTCAGGCTGTTCATCAGCCCCACCCATTTCATCTGGTCGCGGGCTTTCAGCTCCTCCGTCACGCCCGCCGCCTTCATCAGCTCCGGCATCATCTGCTCCAGCCTCCGGTTCGCCGTCTCGTCGATCTCCCGCAGGTGCGGGAACAGCTTCTCCGACAGCACCAGACGGCTGTACAGCCCCGGTCTGTGCTCCTGAAGGTAGCTCCTGCGCAGTCTCCCGTACTTGCCCAGGGGTCTCGCGTCCTCCGGCGTCTCGCTCAGCGTCAGGTCGGGAATCAGGTAGTCCCCGTTCTTGGTGTAGGTCAGCTCTGTCATGGCTATGGCTCCTTTCCGCGAGTTTCTCGCGCTCGTAATTCTTGATGGTGACTTCGATCTGCCGCAGCACCTCTCCGTTGATCCTGCTCACCGCCGTGCCCAGCTCGGCGGCGGCTTCCGGGGTGTTGAAATCGAAGATGCTCAGGAAGTCCTCATGCTCGAAGCGGTCGTCCGCTTCAAGCCCGCAGCGGGACATGAGCGAGTAGGCGATGCTGACGGCGGCGGCGCTTTGGAAGGCCGCTCCTACGTTGAACTCATCATACCCGTAAAGAAAGGAATCGTCAACGATGGCGAGGATATCCCGCTTATAGTCCCGCCAGTATTCCTCCGCAAGCTGAGACGCGATGCGCTCAAGCTGATCGGGAAGCCCTCCTTTTCCGTCCACACCGTAGCGGCTTTCCAGCATGGCGCTTACCGCGTCCGCGTGTTCCTCCCGGTATTCCCAGAGGTAGCGGCTCTTTGGAAATTCTCTGCCGCCCGTATCGGACACGTCGAACACATACCGAAGCCTCGGCCTTTCGCCGCTGCTGTCGATGAGAGCGATGCCCTTGGAGCCCCTGCGGACATACCGGCCCATCTTTTCGTTCCAGAAGTCGTACTCCGCGCAGGCGGTGGCGTCCGGACGCTGGGCGTGGATCATGACCTGCTCGGCGTAGGGGTATTTGTACAGCCTTGCGGCGGTGGTGAGAAAGCCCGTCCAGCCCCGGTAGCTGCCGGTGATCTGCCGCTGCGCCTCGTCCGCCATCTGCATATACGTTTGCAGCTTGCTCGGCATATTGCTCCTCCTTCATGGCATAAATTTAGAGCGCCCGGAACGGACGCTCTATGTAAGGGCGGTATTCGGTTTTCAGTCGGGGACTATACCGCAGTCAGTCCCTCCGTGATTTGTTTGAAAAAGTCTGCGCTCCAGATATTCAGCACGGAGGAATCGTGAATGAACGGCTCCACATCCTGCCTTGCCTGTGCGTAATCGATGCTGTCGAAGCGTTCCGCCAGCATCGCTTTGATTTTCGGCAAGGAACAGTCCGCATCGGCAGAAATATATCCGGAATCAATCAATCGTGCCCGAAGGTGTTTTTGATTGACGGCCGCACCCCTTGAAAGATAGAATACATAGTCGTAAAGATCCCTGCCCTTGATGCGGCTTTGCCACGCACGGCAGATGACCGCATGGATTTTTCCTGCGAACAGGGAGGGCAGATCGTACAGCCGCACCTCATACGGAACGGGCAGCAGCCGGTATTTGTGCTCGAATGCGGCGAAGGCGGGCGGGTTAACGTCCACCTCGAACTTAATCTTGACCGCTTCATTCTTCGCCACGCTTCCCGCCACCTTTTCATCCGCGTAGAACAGCAGGAGATGTTCCTTCGTGTTCCCCTTCAGAAAGGCGGAGCGGATGGTGCTTTCTTTTGTCTTTTCCTTTTCCTGAATCTCTACGTTCAGCCCAAAGGCTTTTACTTCCTTCTCCAGCACGGGAAAGTAGGCGGTCAGGTCAAAGTCCAAATCCTCCGCTTCCAGCGAAAAATCCAGATCCTCGGAAAAGCGGTCGAGACCGTAGAAGATTCGCAGGGCGGTTCCGCCGTAGAACGCCGCTTTTTTGAAGAAACCCGCGCGGGACAAGCCGCAGAGCACAATTTCCTGCATGATCTCCTTCATTGCGTTCTTTCTGTCGTAGATATTCTCTACATGGTAGCTTTTCAGCATCTGTTCAATGGCGCTGTTCATATCAAAGCCTCCTTAAAAGCGAGCAGAGCTTTTTGATGTTCGTGGTATGGTACGCTCCGCTGTATTCGCAAACCTTATTTTCGTCCAGCTTCCCAATCTCCGATTCCTCAATCCGCAAATCCTCCGTCAGCAGCCGGAAAAGCTCCTGTGTGTTCGGCACGGGCGGCATAGTATAGAGCTGGTCGCACAGAGCCTTTTCCGGTTCTGCGATCCGATAGAAATAATCGCCCTCCTGCACGAGCCGAAGCCCCAGCGGGAACGCCTCGGACGGCACATCCCGATAGGTGAAGGTTCCGAAGGGCGTTTCGTACTTCTTTTTCTTTTTCTTTTCAAAGGTGGCGCAGGTAACGGCATATACCGCTTCGGGAATCAGCCCGTAGCGGCTGAGGGCATATTCAAAGGAAATGTATGAAGGCCCGTAAATACTGCCCGCAAGCAGGTACGCAGGAGCGTTCCGGTCAGTTTCATATAGTCCCCTTGTAATGGGAAAGCATTCGCCCCGCTCCGCCATACGCGCCAACTTTGACTTCGGAGAACCGTATTCCCGCAGTTCCTCCAGTAGCATTGCTGTTGTCTTTATCATATTTTCACCTCGCAGTCTTATTATACGCAACTATCCGGTGAAAATCAAGTGATTTCAAAAAATAGTGCGGATTCTTTCCTGCTCATTCTGTGCGTTTTCCGTGGATGTTACGCACTCGAACGGACATTTTTGTAAAGAGAAGGGCAAACCGCATCTATTGAACATTTTTGCGGATACACGCATTTTGTCCAACAATGCGGCAGTGCAGACAAGCGAAGCATCACCATCTATTTCCCAAAATCAATATTTTTTCGATTTTGGGAAATAGAATCGTGAAAGCAAAACGGGAGCGACCCGAAGGCCGCTCCCGCCGCATCCGCCTTATTCGTCCGTATCGAAGTCGGGAATTAGCTCCAGCTCCGCGAAGTCCTCATCGGTGATTTCGCCCAGCTTTTGCAGGGTGCTGTCGGTCAGCGCTCGCAGCTCGGCTTCGTCCTCGTCCAAATATTCGTGCATTTCGGTGAGGGCGGCAATCAGCCCGCTGCGGCTGTCGCTCTGGTAGATGCACATGAGGTTCATTTCATCGTTGGTAAAATTCATCATAGCAGCTCTCTTTCCGCGCGCTTTGAACGCGCTGTCTTTTTCGGCTCGTTGACGGGAGGACAGAGCTTTGCCAGCACTGAGGGCTTCTTCTCCTGTTGTGACGCTTGCGCCTGTTCCCGGCGCGCCGCCTGCGCCAGCTCCATGAGGGAGATGGGCTTGCCGGACTTTGCCTGTTCCTCCGGCTCTGCCACGGTCTGCTTCGGCCCGTTGTTGATAACGCCGTCGATCATGCCGTAGTCGTCCTCCATGGCCATCTCCGCGTTTTTGAGATAGTTTTCCGGCTTGAGGAAGTCGGGCAGCGCCTTGAAACCCCATGAATCAACGTAATGACAGGATACCACGCCGTTCTGCTTCAGCGCCACGATGTCGCTGACGGACAGGCTGTGACCGCGAAAATCCTCCGGGCGGCGGATGTTGAAGGTCTCATACAGCGCGTCCAACCTGTCCTGCGTATCGCCCCTGCGGTCGAGGCCGCCCGCGTAGACGGCGGTGTAATTTTCCTTTTCAATGGAAAGCCCCTTTTGTGCCAGATACTCGGCGTTCATAAAGCGGAGCTGCGCCGTATCGTCATTATCCCGAAGCTGATAGATGGCAAAGCTGTCGGCGGGGTTACTGAGGAACGCCTTTTCATAGTCCGGCGGTGTAAGGCGGTCTTTGACCGTCTCCCATTCGGAGGCTTCCACGCCGAAGATACCGTCAAAGCTGCGGACTTCCTCTGCATCGAAGGCCATGGCCTCGGTGTTGTCGGTGTGAAGCATATACACGCTTACATCCCGTTCCATGAGCTCCAGCGCGCGCTCTTTTGTCAGCGGCAGCATATTGGAATCGGTGTAGCCGTAGGCGTTCATGCTCTCAACAGAAATCGCAGGGTCGGGGACGCAGCCGTTGTCCGGCGCTGTGACCGGCTCCGGCTCCTGCACGGCGATCTCCTGCACAGGCTGGGCGGCAAGGCTCTCCGTCTCCCTGTCCAGCCCGCGCTCCTTGCAGATTTCCGCGTAATGGCGGTCGATATCCGTAATCAGGGAGGATGAGGTTCGGTTGATGGTCTCCAGCGATGCGCGAAGCTCGGTCAGCTCCCTGTCCTTTGCCCAGGTCGCCAGATACCCGAAGCTGTTTTCGCCTGTCTCAATGCCGTAATAGGCGCAGACGGCGAAGGAGATGCTCTCCGCCTGAATCTCCTCGGCGGCGCGGGAGAGCTTTGCCTTTTCCGGGTACTGTGCGTGCCAAAACTCCTTCACGGTCTGCTCGCCGCCCGTGAAGTTCAGCCCGTCCTCGCCTAAATAAAGAAAGCCCTGCTCCGGCAGCTCAATGGGCGCTGCTGTGATGACAGAGGCGGCGTGATTGACGGTGACATGGCTTTCAAGCGTTACCGGCATACCCGGATCGTAATCCGAGCCGCGCAGGTCATATACATACAAGCCCTCCGGCAGCTTATCCCGGTCGATGCGCCCGTTGGAGAACAGCGCGGGCTTGCCGAACAGCTCGACCGCCTGATATTTTTCTCCGATTTCGTCCTTATTGTGGAGCTTGGAGTGTGCGATCTCATGGACGGCGGCGCAGACCGTCTGCACCTCGCTCATGCCTTCGCGGACAGCGATGAGCTGTTTGTCCACGGAGAAGTAGCCGTCCATATTCTCCGCCAGCTTCTCAAAGCAGATGGGGACGGGCGCGCTGCGGCGCAGAGCCTCCATAAACACCTCGTAATTCTGCACATTCCCCGTAAGGTTCGCCGCCAGCTCCGGCAGGGGCTTGCCTGCGGTCTGCTGCACGTCGAACACCACCACGGGCCTGTACATGGGAATTTGCACCGTCTTTTCCTCCGTGATAATATCGCCGTTCTCGTCCCGCAGGGGGAGCTTGGTGTCGGGGTCTAATTTCTGCTGCTCGATTTTCTTCTTGAAGGGCGTGGGGGCGATGATCTTAATGCCCTTTTCGCCCTTCTTAACGCTTCTTCCGAACTGATCGCGCCATTTGTTGAAGCCGGCCACATGGGTGGCGTCGGGGCGCTGCATATAGATGAGCATGGTGTTGTTGACGCTGTACTTGTGAAAGCGGCTCATGGTGGTAAGGTACTGCCTGTATCTGTCGCTCTCAAACAGCTCCTTTATGCCCGTCTCGATGCTGTCGGTGATGTCCTTGAGCCGTTCCTTGTTGGTCTGTTTTTCAGCCATTTCATGCATACCTCCTTTGGATCATGGTAAAAACAGCGGCTCCCGCAGGGGAATGAAACGCCCGTGCGGGAGCCTGTGAGGGTCATTTGGTGAAGTCCAGCTTATAGGAGGAACGCGCGCCGTCGTCCTCCAGCACGATGAATGCGTCGTAGGTCTTGCCGGTTTTCTCGGAATAGATACCGCTGGCGTAGGCGCGTCCCTGCGTCAGGAGCGAGGAAGCCATCTTCTTTGTCAGGCTGATCTTCTTGGCGGCAAGGAAGCGGTTGTCCCGCCACAGCCCGAACTTGCAGCTCCGTCTCTCGCAGAAATAGCCGTTTTTGCTCTCCGTGACCTCTGCGCCGCAGCGGGGGCATTTACCCACCACGGGTCTGCCGGAGGGGAACAGTACCTCCGCACCGTCCACAGGCGCAGCGTCCCGAACCAGCGCTGCGACCATATCGCGGATGCCGGCAAGGAACTCGTCTGCGCCCAGCTCGCCGTACTCGATCTCCTTGAGGCGGTGCTCCCATTCGGCGGTGAGCAGCGGGGACTGGAGCTGTTCGGGCAGCACGGTAATGAGGGAAACGCCCGCTTCGGTGGGAACGAGGCGTACAGATTTTTTCGCCTTTCTGCGCTCCGCAAAGCCCGTGGCCAGCAGTTTTTCAATGACCGCCGCCCTTGTCGCGGGGGTTCCCAGCCCGCGCCGCTCCGCAGTTTCCGGCATATCCTCTTTGCCCGCCGTCTCCATGGCCGACAGAAGCGTGTCCTCGGTGAAGTGTTTGGGCGGGGTCGTTCTGCCCTCTTTTACCGCGCAGGAGGAAACGGGAAGCAACTGTCCCTCGGAAAGCTCCGGGAGGGTGTTGTCCTGCTTGCCCTTTTCCGTGTATGCCCTCCAACCCATATGAAGGATTGTTTTTCCCTTGGCGGCAAAGGCATTTCCGCCGCAGTCCAGCTTCACCTCGGTCTCCAGATAGACGAAGGGTGCGCTGACCGCCATAAGCACCTGACGGGAAACAAGGCGCAGCAGCTCCCGTTCGCCTGCGAGCAAGGTTTCCAAATCCGTTTCGCCCGCTGCCATGGTGGGAACGACGGCGTGGTGGTCGCTGACCTTTTTGCTGCTGCACACCTGCTCCGAACAGACGGCTGCGGGCGGCTCCGTGCCGCAGATGCCTGCGCAGCACAGCGCCAGCGCGTTTACGCCGCCCTCCATATCGTCGGTGAGGTAGCGGCTGTCGGTGCGGGGGTAGGTGCAGAGCTTCTTTTCGTAGAGACTTTGCAGATAATCCAGCGTCTGCTGCGCCGTGTACCCGAGCAAGCGGTTCGCATCCCGCTGGAGGGTGGTCAGGTCGTAGAGCGCCGGGGCTTTCTCTGTCTTTTCCGTCTGCACGACGGAGGTAACAGCGGCGGTTTTGCTGTTGCAGTCCCCGGCAAGTCGCTCCGCCTCTGCCTGCTCCTTCATGCGCCCGCCTGCGGCGGAGAAGCCGTCAAAGTCCAGATGGACGGTGTAGAAGCTCTCCGGCTGAAAGGCATTGATCTCCGCTTCCCGCTGCACCAGCAGCGCAAGCGTGGGCGATACCACGCGCCCCACGTTCAGGGTGCGGTGGTACATCACGGAAAACAGGCGGGTGGCGTTGATGCCCACCAGCCAGTCCGCCTTGCTGCGGCAGAGGGCGGAGGCGTAGAGGTTGTCGTACTCCGCGCCGTCGCGGAGATTGTCAAAGCCATCAAGGATCGCCGCATCCTCCATGGAGGAGATCCAGAGCCGCTTCACGCGCTTGCGGCAGTTGTTGAGATTATACGCCGTGCGGAAGATCAGCTCGCCCTCGCGCCCGGCGTCGCAGGCGTTGACGACCTCGCAAACGTCCTCTCTGTGCATGAGGGTGCGCAGTGTGTTCATCTGCTTCTGCTTGTCCCTCGCCACGGTGTACTGCCAGCTATCCGGCAGGATGGGCAAGTCCTCCCTTCGCCATTTGCCGTACTTTTCATCGTAGGCGTCCGCGTCCGAAAGCTCCGCAAGATGCCCGAAGCACCAGGAGACGATATAGCCGCCGCCCGAAAGAAAGCCGTCCCCGCACCTGCCTGCGCCAAGAACGGCGGCGATGCTCCTTGCCACGGAGGGCTTTTCACACACAACCAATCGGTATCCGTTCATATTCCTTTATTCCTCCTCATCGTTGATATCGAAATCATCCGGCGCGTCCCAGCCCTTTGCCCGCAGGAACTCCTTGCGCAGGGTGTTGTTCCCGCAGTCCTCGATGGCCTTCTCCACATACAGGTCGCAGTTTGCGTAGCTGTATTCGTCGAAATAGTATTTGAAGTCGTAGTAGATGGATTTGACGGGCTTGGGGGTGCGGAGCAGCGCCTCCGCGTCCCCGCAGCCCGCCTCCACGGCTTTTACGATCTTCTGCCGGATGAAGTATTCAAAGGCTTTCTTGCCGCCACGGTATCCGGGCTTTTGGGAGAGCGTCTGCCGGATGAAAAGCGCCTGCTCACGCTTCATGATCTGAATAAGCCGCTCGCGGGGAGACAGCTCCATGGGCGATTCTGTGCTGACAGTCTGTGTCACTTTTCTTCATCCTCCCCGGCGTCCGTCTCGTCCTCGGCTTCAAACTCGTAGTCCTCATCTTCCTCGTCCTCGCCGTAGTCGTAATCACCCAGATCGTCCGCCCCACGGGTGTCGGCCTTGGGCTTGCGGAGCTTGAACCAGTACAGCGCACCGCCGCCGCCCAGCAGGAGCAGGAGGACGACCACAATGAGCCCCGCGCCGCCGGTACTCTTTTCGGGCGCGGTCTCCGCAGGCTCGGCGGGCTGTGGCGTAATTTCTGCGGCTTGCTCCTTGCCCGCGCACTCGCTCATATTGGTTCTGCACACCTTGCAGCCCGTGTTGATTTTGCCCACGGCGCATTTGTCCGTGCAGGCGCAGGCGGGGACGATGCTCTCGCCGTCCTTGGTCAGAGCCAGCAGGTCGGCCTCGTCCACAAGATTCAGGAAATGGACGTTCTCATTGCCCTTATCGTCCCAGTCGATGATGAGATAAAAGGTGTTGCCGCCCTTGGTCGTCACGGTGATGAACTGCTTGCCTGCGCCGAAAGCGGAGCCGATGTCGTCCATGAGCGTCAGGTTGCCGTCCGGGGTCAGGGGCGCGGAACCTCCGGCAGTGGCGTAATATTGCAGCAGCAGCTCCGGCAGTCCCGCCATATCCGTATCGCTTCCGCTGTTTTCTGTCGGCGCGTTCATGACGTCAAGGTATTTGCCGTATACATAGCCTGTCTGCTCCGGCACGACCACCTTGTACCAGCCGTTGCTTTCCTCCAGCACCTTCACCTCCGCGCCGTTGAGCAGATGCCCGATCACGGTGTAATCCGTGCCGGGGCCGGTGCGCAGGTTCAAATAGGTGCGGACGTTGACCACCTTTCCGGACTGCTCCCGTCTGGCGGGAAGCGTCCAGCTCCGATCCCCGATGGTCACGGTATGACTTCCGTCCGCGTTCTCAGTCACGTTCACCGTCAGGGTCTGTTCGATGTCGGTCAACTCACAGCCCTGTACGCAGATCTCCGCATCCTCCGGCTGCATGGTATCGGTCGGCTCATCCATATCGCCGCCGCCTGCATAAGCCGTAACGGAAAAGACCGTCATGCAGAGCACGACGGCCAGCGTCACGGCAAAAAAACTCCATTTATTCTTCATCCACAAATTCCTCCGTTTTTCTGTATTCGTCGGGCAGCGCCGCCGTGGGACGCTTTTCCAGCATCGCCATCAGTGCCGCGAGCTGCTCGATGGTCAGCCCGTTCTCGCGGACGATGCCCACAATATCCGTGTTTTCCAGCTTCAGAATCTGCTCATCCAGGGCTTTGAGCCGTGCGGTCAGCGATGTGAGCTTTTCCGCCAGCTTCTCGCGCTCCTGACGCAGCTTTTCAAGTCGCGGGTTCATAACATCCTCCTTTTTGCGTTGATATGGTTGTTGTTAAGGTAATCTGCCAAACTGGAGAAAATGGCTTCGCCAGTAGCTCGTGTCGATGGAAGCGTAGTGAATGGGGTCGCCGCAGTGGAGCATCCTGTTATTGCCCACATAGATGCCTACATGGGACGCGCCTGCGGTGTCGTAGGTCTTTTCAAAGAAAATAAGGTCGCCGGGACGGGCGCTTTCCGGGGAGACGTAGGCGCACATGCCCCGCAGCCCCTCCGCGCCCAGCCTGCCGAAGCTCCAATGCAGGCCGCAGTTGTTGTAGACATACGAAACGAAGCCGGAGCAGTCGAAGGAGGTGGCGGGCGAGCTGCCGCCCCAGACGTAGGGGTAGCCCAGATACTTTTCCGCTTCCTTGATAATGGCGGCGAACTGTTCGTCTGCCAGCGCTTCCGGGGGTATCTCGTACTTCTCATACTGTGTGTGGTAGTACCGGTTCACATACGGGGAATCGGGGAACAGGTCGGGGCGGTTGCCCAGCACGCTCATATACACGGCGTACATGGAGAGCTGATCGTGGGACATGATATGCACCGGCACATGGGAGAGGTTGAAGTTTTCCAGCTCCACATGGCAGATATAGTAGGTGTACGGCACCTCCGCCTCGTACTCGTAGCTTTGCAGATTGCCGTTTTCGTCGGTGTAATAGCCGATATGCGTTTCGGTGCGGTATCTGGTTTCCGTGGCGACGGTTTCCGTTAAGATATACTGCTTTTCAAACAGCGTCTCCAGAATCCCGCCTATTTCGTCAATCGTCCATTCTCCGCCCTTGAGGGCGGTAATCATGGAAATGAGCACATAGGGGTCGTGTTCGATCTCGTCCAGGTCGAAATGGTACTCGTCGTAATCGTGGGTGCGTTCGTAGCTGTTCAGGTATTCCCGCAGCTCGTCCTCCATGGCGCAGTAGGCGGCTTCCGCCGCCAGCATATCCGCATTCTCCAGCGGATAGGTGGAGGCCGCAATGCCGGATACCCCGCCCTGAAACAGCGTGGAGCAGGAGGAAATGCAGGTCATGAGCAGCAGTATCGCAGCGGCGATACCGCCAGCAATGAGGAAGCCCTTTTTGTGCCGGACAAAAAAGCTGCCGAGTTCCTTGCTTCCCTCGGCGGCGCGCCCGGCCGCCTTCGCAGTGGTCTCGGACGCTTTGACGGTATTCCTCGCGCCGTTCCCCGCTTTTGCGGCGGCGTATTCCTTTTTAATGGCCTGCTTCTGCTGCCAACGGGAATAGGGATTGGAAGCCCTGCCGTATTCCTGCTCGTACTGTTTGTTTAGCGCCTTGAGATTGGCTTTGTCTGCGGCGGCTTCCGCCTTGTCCGCCCCGCGGTAGGGCTTTTCCGCATGGGAGCGGTGCGCCGATTCCGCAATGCGCCAGGTGCGCTCCGCCGTCTCGGTCAGGGTGTTCGCCGCCTCCGTGCCGGGGTTGTCATCGCCCTCCTCCCGGAGCTTGCGGTGGACTGCGCTGCGGACGGTATCCAGCGGCACTTTCTTTGCGGCGTGGGCCAGCCTGGATGGCGGACGCTTTTTGTCCGCCTCCTCAAAGAAAAGGCGCGTCGTGACCTTGCCGCTCTCACTGTCCACAACGCGCTTTTTGACCTTAACGGTTTTCTTGGGAATTTTCGCTTCGGCCTTTTCCAGCTTAACCGCCGCCCTGTCCGCCTTGCGGACAGCTCGTTCCAGCTCCGGCAGGGCGCGTTCTTCCTCGGTGAAAATCAGCCTTGGCGAGCGTTTTGCCATATTCATCACCTCCTGATGGGACTGCTGATGGATTAAAAGCGTTATTCAAACAGAATTTCATCCGTTCTCTCCAGAAAATGCCGCTTGCCCGCCGGGGTGATGAGGGCATAGTGTCCCAGCTTGCCGCGCTCGGTGTAGAAGTCCCTCACCAGAAACAGACCGGCGCTCTTTTTGACCGCACGGGGAAAGAGCTTGCGGTTCTTGTCCCGGAACAGATACTTCTTTTCCTCCAGATACCGGGTAAACTGCTTTTCGGGAACGCCCAGCTCCTTGGCGGTGGTGCGGATGTTGGTGCAGTCCGCAGGGTCAACAAAGGCGTCGTAATACTCCGCTTTGGGGAGGGCAAGCCGGAGACAGCGGTTCAGCTCCCGGTTTCGGGCGTTTTCGCTGCGCAGGCGGTTCAGGTACTCCGGCACGGCCTCGGGGTGCGCCTCCAGCGCATCCAACAGGCTGTCCGTCATATACGCGCCGTGCTTGCGGATGGAGGGAATGACCTCATGGGTGATCCAGCGCTTAAAGGCTTTCGCTTCCGGCTTTTTGGAACAAAGGATCAAATGATAGAGTCCGGCTTCACTTACAGCATTTATTTCAATCGTCTTATCGGCGTTCTGGGGGTGGGGTACTTCAAGTAACCCACCTTCATCCGAGTCCAATCTGGACATTGCGCGCGTAACCTGGTTCAATCCGAGAGCTTTGCACACATCAACCGCAACAAACCAAGGAGCTCCGTCTTTCAGCACGGAACGCACCCGACCAAAATCTGCGCTTTCAAAAATCATAAGGTGGTTATCCATATTCTTTTCTCCTTCCTTACACTGTAATTGCGTCCTTCGCTTCCTCCCCGGTTTGTTCGGAGAGGTCGGACAATTTTGTCGTGATGATTTTGTACAGCTCCGTATCCTTGGGGAAGCGGTCTACGAAGGGCAGGATCACGCTGCCGTAGAACAAAAGCCCCTCGCCCTCGGCGGATTGGGTCACATACGAGAGCTGATGGGGCGAGATGTTGAGCTGCTTCGCCAGAATCTGCCGGTCGCCGGAAGCCTGGTTGAGCATATACACATAGTCGGAGTTTTCAAAGATGTTCTCCACCTCACGGCTGGAGAGCAGGTCTTTGACGTTCTGGGTGATGCCCGTGGGAACGCCGCCCCACTTGCGGAATCGCTTCCATATCTCCACCGTATAGGCGGCGGTCTGCTCCTCCTTCAAAAGAAGGTGCATTTCGTCGATATAGTAGCGGGTGGACTTGCGCTGCTCCCGGTTAATTGTGACGCGGTTCCACACCGCGTCCTGCACCACCAGCATCCCGATCTTTTTGAGCTGCTTTCCCAGCTCCTTGATATCGAAGCTGACCACACGATTTTCGATATTCACGTTGCTGCGGTGGTTGAACACGTTGAGGGAGCCGGTGACGTAGATTTCCAGCGCCGTGGCGATATACTGCGCTTCCTTTTCGTCCTGCCTGCGAAGCTCGTTGTACAAGTCCTCTAAAATAGGCATCTTCTCCGGGCGGGGGGCGCTCAGGTATTCCCGGTAAACAGAGCGCACACAGCGGTCGATGATGGTCTTTTCCACCGGCATGAGGCCGTCCTTGCCGCCCACGATCAGCTCGCACAGGGACAGGATGAAGTCGGATTTCAGGCTCAGCGGGTTTTCATCGTCGCTGTAATTCAGGTTCAAATCCATGGGGTTCAGGTAGTCGGTGGAGGTGGGCGAGATCTTCACCACCTGCCCGTGCAGGTGCTCCACCAGTGGGCCGTACTCCGCCTCCGGGTCGCAGATGATGATATCGTCGTTTGTGACGAGGAACACGTTGGCGATCTCACGCTTGGCGGAGAAGGACTTGCCGCTTCCGGGCGTGCCTAAGATCAGCCCGTTAGGGTTTTTGTCAAGAGGAACTTTTTAGGGGCAGGGAAAAGCTATGTGATTAAGGGGAAGCAGGCAGAGAAAAAGGCTGAAAATGCGCTCTGCGGACGGCTGAAACGCGTTTTGGTGGCAGGGAGTATAAAACCCCTGCCCACCTCGGTAAAGAGGCTGCGGCAGAGGTAAGTACTCCATATTCACACGCTTTCCCGCGCTGTAAGGGCTGCATTCTGTTCCTTGTTTGAGGTCGGGGGGGCGGGGCGCGAAGCCCCGCAAAAGCCGACAGTGAACGCCGCGAAAGTGCAGACGGTTTTGCCGCTAAAATGAAGCGGACGAAGGCGGGGGCAGGGTTTACTAATCCTGTTCCCCGTTTTCGGCGGCGAAAAGGCAGCGGCAAAAATCTGGACAGTCAAGGGTTTAAGAGTGGAGATTTTTTCGCGCTGTGCGCGGAAAAATACGACTCGGCCCTTGACGGTCTGGATAGTCGGAACGGATGAGATTTTTCGTCTGCGAGGAGAGAAAGCGGTAGAAAAATTCAAAACGCTATGCTAAAATTGAAATGGTTAGTCAATAGACAAACTTGGATTTATCTTATGGGCAGTAACTGTCAATTTGCTGTTCCATTGGATCAGTTGTTTGATCATTGCTGATAATGATCGGAAACGCAGGAAAAACCTAATGGAGGTCTTATGACAAAAAAGAAGAAAGAGAAAACGGCAAAAAACAAGGGACAATGGATTGCTTACGTGGTTTACATACTGACCGGAGCTGCCTGCGGCATATTCGTCCCGATGTATACAGGTATGGCGGGTCAGTCTGAAAAAGGAATATTTTCGGATATTATGCCCTTTGTGCTGATGCTCATTGGCACATACGCCGCCATGCTAATCCAAATTGTTTTCCATGAGGCAGGGCATTTGATCTTTGGCCTGATGACCGGCTACCGCTTCTGCTCCTTTCGGATTGCAAATCTGATGTGGGTAAAGCTCGACGGCCGCATACAATTCAGGAGGCTGCATATCGCCGGAACCGGCGGCCAATGCTTGATGATACCACCCGACTTGAAGGACGGGAAAATGCCGGTAATGCTGTATAACTTCGGCGGTGCGATCATGAACATAGTCACAGCCGTGCTTTGTGTGGGACTGTCTTTCCTCTGCTCCACCCGTTCGCTGGGCTGGACGGTCCTGATGGTCTTTTCGGTTATCGGACTGGCTTTCGCTCTGATAAACGGTCTGCCCATCAAAATGGGGCCGGTAAACAATGATGGAAAGAACGCACTGGATATTTCCCGCAGTGAAGAAGCAACCCGGGCGCTCTGGATCCAGATGAAGGTAAACGAACAAATCGCAAAGGGACTTCGCTTAAAGGATATGCCTGATGAGTGGTTCAGAGTCCCCTCTGACGAGTCGATGAAAAACGGGATCATAGCCACGATCGGCGTGTTGGCATGCAACCGGTTGATGGATCAGCAGCAGTTTGATGAAGCAGACACGCTGATGAAACGTCTTCTCTCCCAGCAAAATGGGATCGTTGGTTTATATCGCAATCTGATGGTATGCGATCAGATGTATGTGGAAATGATCTCGAAAAATCGAAAGGAAATTCTGGACGAAATGCGGACAAGGGATCAGATGAGGGTCATGAAGGCCATGAAAAAATACCCTTCGGTGCTGCGCACGGAATATGTGTACGCGCTGCTGGTCGAACAAAATCCGAAGAAAGCAGAGAAGCTCATGGCGCAATTTCGTCAATGCGCAAAATCCTATCCCTATCCCAGCGAGATCGAGGGTGAGAGCCAACTGATGGCGCTTGCAAATGAGCGAATAACATCACAACAAGAATAAAAATCTGGAAAGCAAACCGGAAGTTAATGAGGAAATCTATATGGATAAGAAAAAAGATTTTCTGCTATCAGTTGTTAGCTTGGTAATTTTACTTATAGGAGCGATTATATTGTTAGTTGTGAATTTCTCGGCAGGATTATTGATTATTCTTCCGTCTGCAATTCCACACATTGTTAGACTGTATACTCTAAGAAAGGATAAGTAGAATTCCAGTTTATCAGGCTAACAAACCCTCAAAACGCAGGCGGCGGGACGGGCTTTACCGTCCCGCCGTTCTGTCTTTCAGCGGTTAAGGTCTTGCTTGTGCGTAGGCTGCGCGTTGCGGTTTTCCTCCCGCAAAATACTGTAAACGCCCTTCCGTATCTGCTCCGCTTCCTTTACCTCGTCTTTCAGTGCGAGATAGCGGCGGGACAGCTCCTTCCGCTCGGCGGTCAGCTTCTCCTGCTCCGCTTTCCACGCCTTTAGCGGAATCCCCGTCCTGCCGTTCATCACATCGTTCAGATAGCGTTCCGCAGCTTCAAAGTGGGTCAGCTCCATGCGGTGGGCTTCGTAAAACGCTTCCTGCTTTTTCGGCTTCTGCTGTTTGTATTTTCTGTAAACATCGCGGTACTTCAAATACTTCTCGGCGTTTGAAATATGCCCGTCAAGGGTTTTCAGCCGCCTGTCGATGGGTTTCAGCTTTTCGGATATTTCGCGCTGCTCCCCGAACATACCCGCCATTTTTTCCGTCAGGCCGACCATATCCATGATCTGATTCTCTTGCAGGAAGTTCAGCATTTTTGCCGCCGCTTTCAGATTGTTGACGGCGGCATAACAGCCCGGCTTTCCCGTCTGCTCCCGCCGCGAAAGGATACCCTGTATCACCTCTGCAAGAGTGGGCGGCTCGGTGTTCGCCGCTTCCTCTTTCAGCCAGCTTTGTAGCTTGGAAATGCGGGCTTTCAACTGCCGCAACTTCTGATTTGTGACTTCGATTTTGCGGTTGATGTTTCCCCGCTCCGTGCGGATTCCGCGCTTCTCCATCTGAAAGGCGGCTACGCCCAGATGCACGGTGGGGATCAGGTCTATTCCCTGCCGCTCATAGCTGCGGTGGTCTATACGCTCGGTATGATTTCCCTTTTCAAGATACGAATTGCAGATTTCAGCCCATGCCGCCCGCCATTCCTCCGCTTTGGTCTGCTCGTTCCAGTCGGTGGCGGGAATGGATTTGCATTTGTACTGCCGCTTTTTCGGGTCGTAGATTTTGTTGCCGTCCCTGTCAAGAACATACTCCTTTTTCTGCTTCGCGCCCCATGCGCCGTCCTGCTCAATGGGGCGCATGGTCAGCAGGATATGGGCGTGGGGATTGCCGTCGTTCTTGTCGTGTAAGCAAACGTCGGCGCACATTCCCGCATTGACAAACTGCTCCTTTACATATTCCCTCACAAGGGAAATGCCCTGCTCCCTCGTCAGTTCGTGGGGCAGGGCGATTTCAATCTCCCGCGCAAGCTGGGCGTTTTTTGCTTTCTCAATTCTCTCCACCGCGTTCCACAGAGCGGAGCGGTCAGAGAAGGCGGGCGGGGCGTTGTCGGGCAGTAAAATCTCGGTGTGGACGATACCGCCCTTGCGGGTGTAGTCGTGAATCGCTCCGTCATATTCGTTGACGAGTCTTTCGCCGCTGCGGTAGGCGGCTGCGGCAACGGCGGACTTGCCCTTGCCGCGGGAGATGATTTTGATGCTGCAATGGTAGATCGCCATGCGCCGCGCTCCTTTCTGCGGGTTTACCCGCCGTTTCCTTTTGTGCCGGCAGGCGCAAAACGCCGTCTGCAAGACCGCACGATACCACGGTTATGTGGTATATAAGTGCGCCCTTCGGGTAGGGGGAGGGCGGCGTTAGCCGCGTTCCCTTGCTCCTCTGCCCCCGTCCGCGTCCCCGTCCGCTACGCGCCGTGCGGTCAATCCGTCCAGTATGCGGCGGCTCTGCTCGGTGAGGACGGTCTTTTCAAGGAAGATTTGAAACTGCTCGTCAGTCAAAGATATGCTTTCGGGCAGCAGGCTTTCAAAAAGCCCCATGCGCTTGCAAAGGCGTTTCGTCCTGTCCTTGCGCTCCTGCGCTTTCTGCGCCTGCACAAGCTGTCTGCGCTTGTTTTCAAGCTGTCGGATTTCTTCCTCGATGCCTGCGATTTTTTCGATTTTGGTCTTTGCCATGTGTAAAAGCTCCTTTCATTTGTTGGATTTGAAATGGATGGGATGGGAAGGGAAGCGATGGGGAAACGCCCCTTTCGGGAACGGGAAAACGGCTCGCCCTTGGGTTGGCAAGCCGTTTTTTTCGTTTCCCTGTTCGGTTATGCGCTTCTTTGCATTTCGCTTTCCTGCGGCGGCAGCTCATAGGCTGTGCCTTTGAGGATCTCCGCTCTTGCCGCTTCCTCGGCGGCTTTCTTTGCGGCTGTTTTTCTTGCGTACCGCTCCTTGTCGCGCTTTCTCAGGATTTCCCGCTGTTCCTCGCTCATCTCGCGGCGCAGCTTCTTTTTCCTTTTCTTTTCGGGCGTTGCCGCCTGTGCCGCTTCCTGCTCCGGCAGGTCGAATTTGCCGATAAAGTTCAGGTAGATGTCCACCTGCATCGTCCGCTTTCCCTCGATTTTGACTGCTTCGTGGACAACCACCTTTTCCACAAATTCATTCAAAAGGGTGGGTGTCAGCTCGGTAAACTCCGTGTGCCGCTTTACCAGTTCCAAAAACCTGTCGGCTCTCACGCTGTCGGTGTTGTAGCGGTCTATCTCGGCTTGCAGCCGTTCAAGCTCCGCATCGAGGTTTTTCTGCTCGGCGTCATAGCCCGTCAGCAGTTCGGAAAAGTGATTTTCGGGTATTTTATCGGCGGCGTAGCTTTCGTACAGCTTTTTGATCAGGCGGCTGATTTCCTCGCGGCGGCGTTTGCCCTTTGTCAGCCTTCTGCGGCTCTCCCTGACCGCCGCTTCCTGTTGCAGCGCCGCTTCCTCCCGCACACGCTGAATGAATGCGGCTTCGTTTTCAATGGCGTATCTGCTTGCCCGCCGTATCGCGTCCAGTATCAGCTGCTCCACAACTTCCACGCGGATATAATGGCAGGTGCAGGACTTGGAATAGTGGCGGTAGCCCGAACACACATACTCATGGTGGGGTTGGTCGGGTCGCCCGGAGGTTCCCCGCTTGTGATACATCTTTGCGCCGCAGTCGGCGCAATAGAGAATGCCTGTCAGGGGATTTGGCTCTCCGTCCGGCTTGTAAACACGCCGCTTCGTTCCCCGCAGCCGCTGAACGATATTCCACGTTTCCTCGTCAATGATCTGCGGGTGCGCGTCCTTGAATACAAGCCTGTTTTCGGGGGTGGGTTTCCGCTGCTTGGATTTATAGTTTTCCGTCCCCGTCTTGTTCAGGACTTTCCAGCCCATATATTCCTCTTTCTTGAGGATGTTGATAACGGTGGCGCTCGACCATTTATACGGGTCTGCATTGTGCGCCCCGCGGCTCGTCCTTTCGCCGATGCTTTTCCAATGGGCGTTGGGGGTCAGTATCCGCTCGGCGGTCAGTTCCTCCGTGATTTTTGCGATGTTCTTTCCCGCAATCACGCTCCGGAATATCCGCTTTACAACGGGAGCGGCTTCCTCGTCCACGATCCATTTCTGGCGGTCTTTCGGGTCGTGGAGGTAGCCGTAGGGCAATGCGCCCGTAACGTGGTTTCCCGCCGCCGTCCTCGCGCCGAATATCGCCCGGATTTTGCGGCTGGTGTCTCTTGCGTGCCACTCTGCAAGGATATTGCGAAAGGGCATAAAATCGTCCTCGCCTTTGGCGGTGTCGATGCCCTCCGCAACGGCGATCAGCCGGACGTTCATTTCCCGAAGCTGTTCCAGAAATAAGCCCACGCGCAGATGGTCACGCCCCAGGCGGCTCATATCCTTTATCAGGATTTGCCCCACGCTGCCGCGCGAAATATCCTCCGTCATCTGCAAAAAGCCCGGTCTGTCCCAGCGCGTCCCGCTCCAGCCGTCGTCCGTCCTGTGGACGAGGTTTTTGAAGCCGCTTCGGAGGGCGTATTCCTCCAGATAGGCTTTTTGGTTCTCGATGGACAGGCTCTCGTTTTCCCGCCCGTCCTCATGGCTCAACCGCTCATAAAGGATTGTCAGTTTTTCGTTGTTCATGCTTCCCTCTTTCCGGCTCAACGCCTCCTTTGCGGCACATACGGGGTCAGGCAGTTTTCCTCGCCTCCTTTTCGATCAGGCGCAGAATTTTGTCCTCAAACGTTTCCTTGCCCTTCCCGCTGAAACGGACGGTCACAAGGTAGGTGGTGGAGCCGATGCGCCTTGAAAACTGTCCGCACCCGCCGTTGAGTGCGTGGAGTACCCTGTTCCTGTTTTCGTTTTTCATGCGGCGGCTCCTTTCCGCATTGAATTTTGCAGTCGGTTGGTGTAGAATGTGGCAAAACTCCTTTCCTGTTTTCTGATAGGGCAGTCCGGCGCTTGCGCTGTCCGAAAACGCCCTCTCACAAATAGGAGAAAAACGGGGTGTAAATCGGAACTGCTTCCGAAAACTTTTTGAATGTTTTCTCGCTCCGCCCGTTTTCTCCGCTCTTTGTCCGTCTGTGCCGCAAACGGCGCTCTTGCCTGTGTTTTTCGGGGTGTCCCCGTTCCTTTATGATATAGCCCGTTGGGGTTTTTCAGCAGCTTTCTGTCTACCATGATGAGGTTATTGGAAAGGGCGTTCAGCCCGCAGTAGAGGGCTTCCTTGCCGTCCTGAAACAGCTCCTGGGTGGTAAACGGCACAAAAATCGCCACGCTGGAGGTGGTCAGCCCCCGCTGGATCTCGATCTGGTTCAGCCCCAAGGGGAGGCTGCTCATGAAGCCCTCCTCCTGCTGAAAGTCCAGCCGTGTGAGCTGGCAGTTGTACTTCTGGGCGATGGAGCCCGCCTGAAAGACGTTATTGCTGAGGCGCTGCCTGTTGTCCGCCACGTTCACCACAAGGAAGGTCAAAAGGAACATACGCTCGTTGCGGCTTTGCAGCTCCTGCAAGAGCTTTTTCGCCTCCGTGCCGTAGGTGGCAAGGTCGGAGGGGATAATATCCATATCGTAGCCGGAACGCACCGCTTTTTTCTGCTCCTCAATGGTCATCTTCTGCAAATCGGTGATCTTGCGCTTAATGGTCTTGATGGCCTTTACCTGATCCACGGACTGGACATGCATACTGACGATGAGGGAGCTTTCCATATCCAGAAAGTCCGCCAGCATCCGGTCGTTGAGTTCCGGCGCTAAAATCTGCAAGAAGGATACGCAGCCGGTCTTGCTGCCCACGCCGAAGCTGCTGCCGGTCTTGAACTCGAAGCCACTGGGCGCGATGAAGTCCTTCACCGACAGCCCGGAGGGAGCCAGCCAGTCCCACGAAAAGCGGAAGGGCTGCGGCTCGTCCATGTGGAGCATCCCGTGCAGCAGGCGCAGGCGCTCCATCCCGTTCAGGGCTTCCGCCTGCACGCCCAGACGGCGGAAGTTGTTGAGGATATCCGTCTCGATGCGCTCCAATCGGGGCTTTGCCGCCCTCAAGCTGTCCGCCTCCACGCCGAAGGTCAGGTATTTGGTCTTAATAAGCCCGTTGTTGCCGCGGGCAAGCTGGCTTTGCAGCATCCCGGTGTATTCGGTGCGGAGCTTGTCGAAGCAGTCGCCCTGCAAGGGGATGGCGATGCGCCGGGCGTAGGTATCCCGCGTGGCGGAGAGGTTGATAAAGGAGAGCTGGAAGCGGATGGAGGAATCAAAATAGTTGAGGAAGTCGCACCAGCCGTCGAAAATGGCGGTCTTGTCCTCGTTCTGGTTGAGCTGGTAGTTGATATCCTGAAACTGCACGGTTTTCGTGTAGTAATTCTCCGTCACGCGGCACACGCCGTCGGGGTACATCCGCTGAAAGGGGATGCTGTCCTGGGCGGACTTCTTTCGCTTATCCTGACGCCTGGCTCTTGCAATCGCCGCGTCGATCTGCTTTCGCTCGGCTCGTGTGAGCTTTCTTGCGGGGGTTTTGTTTGTGGACAATCGCGTAGACCTCCTTATCCAAAATATCCTGCCGGTTCAGCAGGTCGTAGAAATTGTTCGTCCTGTACGGGCGCTGTTTGGGGCGCAGGAAGCACACCTGCACGATGTTGCGGATGAGCTTCTCCGGCGGCTGACCGTTCTTTTCGTACATGGCCAGCAGGAAGAAGGGCAGCATGACCAGCATCATGCAAAGGGCCGCCGCGCTGCTGCCGATATGCCCCTTGAGCAGAAAGAAAAGCGGTACGCCGATGAGCGCGCCGCCGCCGAAGCACAGAATCTGCCGTTTTGTTAAATTGAACATGACCTTGGTTTTCACCGCGTTCAAGTCCTTGGGTACGGGAACGTATGCCAATTTTCATCACCTCCGTCAGTGGGCATGGAACAGGCTCCTGGCAAGGGAGCTCGTCTTAAACAGCGTGAAGCACAGCAGCACCGTGTACCCCATGCACGTCCATATGGCCGCCGAGACGCTGCTCTCCACCACGATGTTCTGGATCAGCACCGCGTAGATCGCCACGCAGACGATGATGAGGAAGCCCTGAAAGCCCAGCGCCAGCAGGCTTCTGAGGTAGTTCTGGCCCATCTGCCCCCATTCCCGGTTGGCCATGGTCGCCATGGGGATGGGCGCGATGGAGGTCACGCAGTAGATCTCGATCATTCTGCCGTAGCAGATGATGAAGATGCAGATGGTCAGCGCCCACATGGAAAGATGCACGACCACGGACTCCAGCCACAGCCCCAGCAGCGACCAGACCTCCATTTCCGCAAGCGCAGCTTCAAATCCCGCGATATGCTCGTTAAACGTCAGAGACGTGTCCGATATGATGATGCCCGACGCGCTGTTGACGACGCTCTGAGCAGCCTCGAACACGCCCATGACGATGTTCCATGTGTTGGTGACGATGAGCACGGCGCAGGCGGTCTTAAATATCCACTTGAAGAACATCCAGGTGTCCACGTCGTGCATATTGTTCTTTTCCGTAATGAGCTGAATCAGCTCCAGCGTCATGACAAATGCCAGGACAACGCCCGCGATGGGCAAAATCACATTGTCCGACAGCGTTCGGATCATGCCGTAGACGCCGCTGTTCCAGCCCTGGGGCGTAGCGCCCACCTGTCCGGCGATGCCCGCCACGCGGCTGTTCACGTTGTCAAACAGTCCGTTCACGTTGTCCATGATGCCGCTGATCAGCAGCTCCTTCAGCCATTCGGTGAATTTCTGCCATATCAAATCCAATGGGCTTTACCCTCCTTTCCCGCAGCGCCCGCCCCGAGGGGCGGACGCCGCGAAGGATTTATGCGGGCGATTAACCGAACAGGCCCTTGAGCAGGGGAACGAGAATGACGCCGATGAGCGCCACGCCGCCGCCCGCCATGAGCTGTTTTATCCCTAATTAAGAGTAAAACCTTGCTCGATGGCGGGCGGCGGCGTGTCAAAAAATATATGGAATTGTTTTAGAACTGCCCCGGCGTGGACAGGTCAGCCCTTGACCTGTTCCACCTCCGGGATGGGTTTGAGATTGAAGTGAATTTCGATAGAAATGTGTCGTGTCTTATCGCTGTCGATGTGTTCATGGACAACGATTTCTTTAATCAGGCGGTTTAAGGTGGCTGCGTCCAGCTCCGTGATGTCGGCATATTCCTGAATGGCGTCTACCCATTGTTTGGCGTCCATCGCCAGCCGCATTTCATCGGCCAGCTTCTTGCACCCCTGTGCAACCCGTTCTTTCAACTCGGCCTGTTCCTTCTGCGTCTTGTCCAACATGAGATTGAAGTTGGCTTCGCTGATCCGTCCGGCAACCATGTCCTCATAGAGCCGCAGCACCATCTTTTCCAGCACCTCAATCCGTTCCTCGTCTTTTGTCAGGGAACGCTCCAACGCTTCCCGCTGGCCTTTCTGTTCGGCTTCGCAGGTGTTGGTCAGCTTCCCGGCAATGGCTTTCCCATCGGTCAGGGCAGCCTTGGCGCACTCCCGGATTTTGTTCAGGACAAGGTGGTAAAGGGTGTCGTACTCCACCCGGTGCTGGGTGCAATGGTTCTTGCCAAACGCCCCATAGGTCTTACAGGCGTAAATCTGCTGCGGGTGCTTGGCGTGGGTGGTGCGGATGGTCAGCGACTTGCCGCACTCGCCGCACTTGATAAGCCCGGCAAACAGGCTGGTTTCCCCGTCCTGCCGGGGGCGCTGGCGGGATTTCAGCTTGTCCTGCACGATGGCAAAACTTTTGCTGTCAATCAACGGTTCGTGCCGTTCCTCCACCACGATCCAGTCCTGCGGCTTCTTCTCGCCAATGGTGCCGATTTTGAAGCGATAGTCCTTCTTTTGGGAAGCTATCGCCCCGGTATAAACGGGATTCATCAGGATGTCCTTGATTACCGAGAAATCCCACATATACCGCCCGTTTTCCGGGTCTTTCTTTTCCCATTTGGTGCGGACATTGCGGAAGCCCCGTTCCCGGTTCCACCATGTAGGGCAAGGCACCTTTTGTTCTTCCAGCCTGCGCCGGATAAAGTTGGGGCCGTGTCCTTCCAGCGCCCAAAGGAAGATTTGCCGGACAATGGGGGCGGTTTCCTCGTCCACCAGCAGGTGGTTTTTGTCCTCCGGGTCTTTCCGATACCCAAAGGGAGCCACACAGCCGGTAAACTGGCCTTGCTGGGCTTTCAGAAGATACGAGGAATGTACCTTCTTGGAAATGTCCTTGCTGTACATCTCGTTCAGGATGTTCTTGAACGGCGCAATGTCGTTGTTGTCCCGCATGGTGTCGATACCGTCATTCATGGCGATATAGCGGACGCCGTGACGGGGGAAGAAGTCCTCGATCAGTGTGCCGGTCTGCAAGTAATTTCGGCCCAACCTCGATAAATCTTTCGTTATCACAAGATTTATCTGCCTGCGCTCGATGGCCTTTAACATCCGTTTCAAGTCGGGGCGCTCCATGTTCAGCCCCGTGTAGCCATCGTCCTGATAGACTGCCACAACCTCCCATCCCTGCTTTTCGCAGTAGCTTTCCAGCATATCTCGCTGGTTGGCAATACTGGCGCTCTCCCCGTCAAGGTCATCGTCTTTGGAAAGCCTGCAATAGATGGCCGCCCGGAAGCTGCCCGCCAGAATTGCGTCCATGCCTGTGTATTCGTATCCGTTCATCATAACCGTTTACCCGCACAATCCAGACGGAACACGGTTCTTCTGAACCTCGTCTTTATTATATCCTAAATCTTGTGTTTTCACAAGATTTTCCTTGCCGGTATTCTGCCCATATTTTTTGGCAATCAGGCTCACAAAGACATCCGCTGCGTCCAGCTCGCCGTCAAAAACTGTGGTAACATGAATCTCTGTTTTCGTTTTTGCCATAGGCAGTTATCCTCCATACATGAAAATAGCCAGACAGAGGGTGTCGGCAA
>OHIX01000193.1_pt1 | contig 26558 bp, 15 predicted proteins | sample 1568391 | NCBI WGS metagenome assembly OHIX01 (sample SAMEA3879541, study PRJEB24766) | human gut metagenome | biome: human-associated habitat; feature: feces | place: USA | collected 1985/1987 | reverse complement strand
TCTTGTTCCTGATTGACACCCAGAAGCACAGAAACATTATGCTTTTCTTTGAAGGTCTGGTTATAATCAGCATATACGTTGATGGCATACCTGTCTGTAGTAGTGCGTACCACCTCTCCGCTATTTTCGGTAGCCCAACGAGTTTCAAGAGCAGTCCATGAATTATTAACACGCGCTTGTTTAGGATGAGTCTTTTCTTTCTGATAACTAGTCGGAGTGAAAGACAAGTCAGCCTTTATCTTCAATATCTTGGGCAAGATAGTAAATTCCGGACTGATAGAAAGAATTGTTTTCCTTCTGGAAGTAACACTACGACCACCTGCATATAAATAACTCACCGGATTTTCTGTCACATAGTTGGGTAACGGATCGTCTGCTCCTGTCAGCACCGGCTGATAAATAAAGTTTTCCGGATAATAGGTTTTGGCATATTGCCAAAGATTCATTCCATCTGTCTGTTGGGTCGGTCCCTCATAATCAAATACATTATAGGAAGCCTTGGCTGCCACCGTGAACCAATCATTCACTTTAGCGTTCACACTAAGCATGGTATTGTATCTTTTCAATTCATCGGTTCTGATTTTATACATACCTTTCTGGTCTTGCATACCCAAAGAAATGTAATAACTGATTTTGTCACCGCCACCACTGATAGAAAGATTGTGCTTTTGGGTAGGAGTCCAGTTTTTCACTAATTCTTTATATGGATTCGTATTGCCTACCCACTGGATGGCACTACCTTCCATATAATAAGGTTTATTATTTACGGGATCTTTGATATATGCCATCATATTTTCCATCATATCCTTGTCATGCTGGGTGTATTCAGTGATTTCACCGGTCCACAATCTTTTATCCGCACCAGCTTTGTAAATATGATAAGAATCCAAAATATCGGGCAATTCGTATGGCTGGTCGAAAGCCAGATTATAAGAATAATCTATTTTCGCTTTCTGCTTGTAGGTTCCCGATTTGGTGGTAACCAATATCACACCGAAAGTAGCTCTGGTACCATAAATAGCCGAAGCGGAAGCATCTTTCAGAAACGACATATTATCTATATCATTCGGGTTTAACTGGTTCAAGTCTTCAGCAGTAATTTCCACACCATCCATCAAGATCAGCGGAGAACCGGAAACTACATCAAATTTGTTTTTATCGTCATTGGATGAACCTCTCTGACGGAATGTCGTGGCACCACGAATATTTAAATTCGGAACTTTGTTAGGGTCACCGCCTTCAATACTGATGTTCAAGCCAGGAACCATGCCTTGCAAAGCTTGTCCTATATTAGCAACCGGTCTGTCTTCCAGTGTCTCTGCACTGACAGAAGCTACTGCAGCGGTCAAATTCCCTTTTTTCTGTGACTGGAAACCAATCACCACTACTTCATCTATCATTTTAGAATCCTCAGCCAAAGTTACATTGATCGTTTTCTGACTTCCAACAGTCACTTCCTTGGTTACATATCCTACAAATGAGAATACTAATACACTTTTAGATCCCTGCACCGACAAGCTATAGTTTCCATCAATATCGGTGACCGTTCCATTCGTAGTACCTTTCACCATTACCGATACTCCAATCATAGGCTCTTTATTGGTATCTTGTACGATACCAGTAATGTGCACATCCTGATCTATCTTCATTGCAACATCTGGAACAGCATGTACCACTTGATGCATTCCTGCAAAAAAGAAAAAGAAGCAAAGAAAGCACATCAAGGCTTGATGCGTATTCCTGCATTGACTTTTAATTAACGTTTTGGCATTTTTCATAATTTACATTATCTTAAATTAAAATTAACACCACAAACATAAGAACAAGTCAATAAAGTTCCTTACTAATTTAGGTATTTCTTTTACTCAAATTCAGTAAAAGAAGACAAACAACTGTAAATCAATTCATTCTCATATAAAATAATTGATCAAATAATCTGCTATTTGTATTAAAACATTGTTCACTAAATATCATCCAAACTTTCCAAAGCCATCCTATTTTATGTAAGAAATCGGCAACAACCCAGATGTTAATACATCAGGCCCTTTTTTTAACCCTCTGCCTTCCTACTACTTATTGACAAGCCTTATTTTATTTTGCAATTACACATAAGAAAGATAGGAAATTCATGCATGTAATTTAAAAGGAATGACTATCTTTGACCACGAAATAAAAAGATTCTTATTTCTAATGTAAGAACAAATAGAACGCTCTTTTGTGCTTTACCCAAGCAACGTTAGAGGATGAAACTATATAAAAATGGTATTTCTTTATCACGGAAATGCCCATTAAAATTAAATAGATACAATGGAGAACGTAAAACAGAAGGCAGCCTTTTCTAATGAACCAGAAAAGCATGTCGATTGCTATACTCCCTTGAAATACAAATAACTCTTATTATTAATTTTAATCATGAAATATAATTAAGTTTCAAGTGGTTGACTCAAGAAACAACCTATATTTTTAAATTTTAATCTTTAAATTCAAAAAGTATGAGAACCTTTAAATCATTGATGATAAGCTTATGTATGGGTACAACCCTATGCATGTGTTTACCACAAACCACGACAGCACAAACCGTAAGTTCAGGAGATTCCTGGACATGGGACAAAGGAACCATTGTGATTGATACTCCTGAACGTCCGGCCGGCCAGAAAAGCGTATTAGGCTTAACCACCCCTAAAATGGAGGTAGTCCGCGTAGGATTTGTCGGATTGGGAATGCGAGGCCCCGGAGCCGTAGAGCGCTTCACTTATATTCCCGGTACACAAATTGTGGCCCTTTGTGATTATGAAGCATCCCGTGCAGAAAAATGTCAGGATATCCTAAAGAAAGCATCTATGCCGAAAGCTGCCATTTATTCCGGAGAAAAGGGATATGAAGAATTATGTAAACGTACAGACATAGATTTAGTTTATATCGCCGCAGACTGGTTGCATCATTTCCCGGTAGCAAAATGCGCATTGGAAAACGGTAAAAATGTAGCTATTGAAGTTCCCTCGGCCATGAACCTACAAGAATGCTGGGACTTAATCAACCTGAGTGAAAAAAACCGCAAGCATTGCATGATTCTTGAGAACTGTTGCTATGACTGGTTTGAAATGAATACACTGAATATGGCACAACAAGGTGTATTTGGCGAAGTAATCCGTGCCCAAGGAGCCTACATTCACAATTTAAGCCCGTTTTGGGATCATTATTGGAAAAACGGCAAAGAAGACAAACTGGGATGGCGTTTGGATTATAACATGAAACACCGGGGTGATGTATATGCCACTCACGGCCTGGGTCCTGTAGCACAAGCATTGGATATCCATCGTGGTGACCGTATAACCACTTTAGTAGCTATGGACACCAAATCTGTTGTTGGTAAAGATTTAGTGGAGAAGAGAACCGGCGAAGAATGTAAAGAATTCCGTAACGGAGACCATACCACCACCCTACTTCGCACAGCAAATGGAAAAGTTATTGAAATCCAACATAATGTAATGACTCCCCAACCTTACAACCGCCTGTACCAACTGACAGGAAGCAAAGGGTTTGCCAATAAATATCCCGTTGAAGGATATGCTTTGGATGCAGCACAACTGACCGCATCGGGTGTGCAACCCAAAGTAGACGATTTGAACTCTCACGGATTCTTACCCCAGGCAGAAATGGAAGCACTTGTTGAGAAATACCAGCATCCTATTTTAAAGAAATATGGTGAAATGGCAAAAGAAGTCGGCGGCCATGGCGGTATGGACTTCATCATGGACAGCCGTCTGGTATATTGCCTGCAAAACGGACTGCCTTTGGACATGGATGTATATGACCTGGCCGAATGGTGCTGTTTGGCCGAACTGGGAGCTATCTCTATGGATAACGGCTGTGCGGCAGTAGCCTTCCCGGACTTCACACGAGGTGAATGGAACGTGACCAAAGGTTACAAACATGCATACGCTTCACCCGAAGACGAAAACGCAAGCATGGAAAAAGCAAAGGCTTTCACCGCGAAACTGAAAGAGCAGGGAGCTAAAGAATGGGCGAAAGAAGCTAAGAAGAAAAAGAAATAAACAGGAATAAACAAGAAAAAATGTGCCGGAAGTCACTCTGTCATAAAAGGCAGCCCAATTCTTCAGGCACATTTTTTATGCCGTCCGAACAACAACCGTTTCCGGATTTTATCGAGAATCAAAAAAAGGATGTAACCGGCATTCTTATAATTTCCGGCCAAAGCACTTCGACAGTGTCAAATTCAATCCGACACGCCATTTTGTCAAAGAAGTATACAGAAAGGGTGAAAAGGAACTGGAACACGCAGACCCCACATACGGTTTCAAGACGTCTTCTTCCAAGCACACTCAGGAAGAGCGATTCGGCATGCTGATGGAATATCTAAGGGAATACACCTTCATCACCCGCCAGGAATACCCTGTCTCTTATATCCTATGATAGATTTCATCGAAAGGAACCCTGCCCCGTTCTCCCCAAATGCCTTTGTTCCCATCCCGTATGCCGCAAGGTATAACCATATTGATGCCTGCCCCATGGGGCAGCTTCAATAGTTTCTTCATCCGCCTGCTGTCAAAACCTTCCAGCGGACAAGTGTCATAGCCTTCGTTTGCCATGGCAATCATAAAGGTTTGGGCAGCAAGGGCACAGGATTTATTTACCGTCACACGCATATCGCATTCCGAAACTTCCAGCATCATAGGGCGGAACAGGCTGATGGTTCTCGCCAATATCACCCTGAAAAGCCCTAGAAGCCCGAAAAACCTTGCATAAATGAAAGGCATCAGTTTACCATAATACAGCTTCCTGTCCCTAATACGTTTTTCCTGACGCTCTTTCGGACTATTGCGCCTGATATTTCCTTCTTCAAAGTCAAGCACAAATTTAGCACGCTTTTTATACAAATCCTGACGAGTAACAAAAACAACAATTTCCGAAGCCGTAGAAGCAGCCGACTGCCCTAAACAAGCTTCTGAAACTTTCGCCATCAGTCCGGGATTCGTTATTTGATAAAATTCCCACAATTGCATATTGGAACTATTGGGAGCCAGCGTAGCCAGTTCAAGACAATGTTTCACCTTTTCCGGGTCTATCGGTTTATTTTTATCATACCTCCGCACAGACCGGCGGAAGTTCAATACCTCTTCTAAATTCATTTCCTATTCATTTTTTTATATTTTACTTACTGAACCGACAAGATAAGTTTTAGGGGCGATGTCAACTATAACATCCCCCCTACACTACTATATCTCAGCGGATATTAACATCCTACAGGTTGTTCTTATAGATATTCGCCATCACCTTCTGGTATTGGTTCTCAATCTGCATATACGCCTGAAGATTCTTATAAATACTTTCCGTTTCCACAAAATATTCAATCAATGAAATTTGTCCTTCGGTCAATGCCTGCTTCAATAAATCCAGCGAACGGTACATCAAAGGGACATCATACGCATTCATGGCATCCTTCAACTGCTGCATCTCATTGAAAAGAGACATCAGGGAAGCCTCGACCCGGTCTTTAGCACTTTCTTGCATAAGCTGAGCGCTGATAGCCTGCGCCTTGGCTATCTTTACCTTTTTACGATTCTGAAACAAAGGCAAGGAGCCCCCTACCACAAAACCATTCATCGAAACCGCATCATCCGTGTTACGGCGAAAGCCGGCTTCCAGCTTCGGCAACCATCCTTGGCGGTCTACCGAAACCTGCTTCTCGGCGGCACGGGCAATGGCGGCGGCGGCCTGCAAGTCAAGGTCTGACGCCATCACTTCATCCCTCATAACATTGTAATCATTGATTTCCTGTATGGCAGGATACGTGGTTTCAGCAAACTCCAAAGGCATGTTACCGTTCATGGCAAGCAGAGACTGCAAGGCAGTGCGGTGAGCTGCGCTGTTTTGGGCAACTTCCGTCTGCACGTTCATACGCTCCATCTTGATTTTGTTGACTTCCAGTATATTCGCATCACCGGTAGTCAGACGTTTTTCATAAAGTGCCTGTAATTCATCTGCATTTTTCATACGGATATCCATCAATGTCTTTTCCTGATTCAACAGAATAAGGTCCAGACAGAGATTCTTCGCATTCAGCAGAATATCCCGGCAGGCAGCCTGTTGTTGCTTGTCCACCGCTTCGTTCTGCAAAGTAGCCTGCCGGTTGCGGGCAATATACTGAGTAGGAAAATCAAAACCTTGCGAAGCAACGAATTCCGTACCGTGACCACCTTCGACACCATTACTGTAAAAAGAGCTGTAGCTCACCGTAGGATCAGGCAAGTTGTTGTTTGTCCGGTTTTCCATCTTGGTCGCATCGGCGGCATGTTTCTGTGCCTTGAGCTCTTTATTGTTCTGCTCGATGCTTTTCAAAATGTGCTCAATACTCTGGGCCTGCATCAGCAAGGGAGAGCAGAGGGCTATTATAACTAAGATTCGTTTCATATTATTTCTATTATTTCTTCTTTCGGTTCATCAGTTCATAAACAATCGGAATAATGAAAGCGTTCAGGAAAGTCGATGTCAAAAGACCTCCAAGAATAACTTTCGCCATCGGGCTTTGTATTTCATTACCCGGCAAATCGCCACGGAATGCCAAAGGTATCAAAGCCAGCGCGGAAGACAACGCAGTCATCAGGATAGGGTTCAAACGGTCTAACGAACCGTGAAGAATGCTTTCTTTCAAATCCATACCTTCTTCGCGCAACATATTGTAATGACTTATCAACAACATACCATTACGGGTAGCAATGCCAAACAACGAGATAAAGCCGATAATAGCCGGAATGCTTATCTCACCCGTTGTTATCATCAATGCAAATACCCCACCAATCAACGCCAAAGGCAAATTCAACAAAATGACTCCACTTTGGGCTGCATTCTTAAACTGGGTATAAAGCAACAGGAAGATAACCACGATACTCATAAACGAAGTGAGCATCAGCGTACGGCTGGCCGCCTGCTCGCTTTCAAACTGACCGCCATATTCCACATGATATCCTTCGGGAAGCTTGATTTGCGCATCAATCCGTTCCTGTATATCATTCACCACGCTGCGCAAATCACGACCGCTGGTATTGGCCGAAATCACAATCTTACGCTTCACGTTCTCACGGCTGATGGTATTCGGTCCCATGGCAGAAACCACATCGGCTACATAGTTGACAGGGATTTTCTGACCGTCACCGGTATCAATCATCAGGTTGCGCACCTTCTCCATCTCATCACGCACCTCATCCTTGGTACGGACAATAAGATTAAACGCTTTGCCTTCTTCATATACCTGTGAAACGACTTCACCCGCCATGTTCACTGATACAAACTCGGCAAACTCCGGTAAAGAAATACCGAATTTGGCAAGCATCTCGCGTTTGGGAACAATCTTGAGCTGCGGACGTTCGATTTGTTGTTCCACATTCAAGTCGGCAATACCCTCCACACTGCTGATGGCATCCTTTATCTGATTACCGATGGCAAACATCTTGTTCAAATCATTACCAAACAGTTTGATGGCAATGTTGGCCTTGGTACCCGAAAGCATGGCATCGATACGATGGCTGATAGGTTGGCCTATTTCGATATTCGCACCGGTAATGGTAGATAACTTGGCACGCACATCGGCTACCAGTTCCTGGCGGGAACGGTCTTTCAATTCAAACGGGGCCTCAATTTCACTCACGTTAACCCCTAATGCATGCTCATCCAGTTCGGCACGTCCCGTTTTACGGGCTACAGTCTGTATTTCGGGAATAGACATCAGCAACTCTTCTGCACGGTGTCCCATTTTATCCGATTCTGCCAAAGAAATTCCCGGCAATGAACTGATATTAATGGTGAACGAACCTTCATTGAAAGATGGCAGGAAACTGCGTCCTAATGTAAAAAACATAACCAATGCCACCGCAAACAGTCCACCCGTAAAACCCAATACTGCGGATTTATGATTCAAGGACCATAACAAGGCATTGCGGTAATGCTTTTTCATCCATACGGCCACAAATGCCTCTTTGGGCAATCCTTTGCCTTTATTATTACCTAACAGATAGCTGCACAGTACCGGAGTCAGTGTCAAAGCCACTACCGTAGAAGCAAACAACGCCACAATAAAGGCAATGCCCAACGGAACCAGCATACGCCCTTCCATTCCTGTCAGGAAAAACAAAGGAACAAAGCTGACTACAATAATCAAGGTAGAGTTCAAGATAGGCATACGCACTTCCTTCGAAGCATTGAACACGACTTCAATCACGCTCTTACGTTCCCCTTCGGGCAACAAGCGATTCTCACGCAAGTGCTTCCATACATTTTCCACATCCACAATGGCATCATCCACCAACGAACCAATGGCAATGGCCATACCACCCAAACTCATGGTATTGATGGTGAGTCCCATATAGTGAAGAGTCAATATAGAAACAATCAATGACAACGGAAGGGTTACCAATGAAATAACCGTGGTACGTACATTGGCAAGGAACAGGAAGAGAACAATCACCACAAAAACAGCACCTTCATACAACGAATCCTTCACATTACCGATAGAGCTTTCAATAAAACGGCTCTGACGGAAAATATCTGTAGAAACGTGTACATCAGCCGGAAGATTCTTCTGCAAATCCTTCAATGCGGCTTCCAACTGCTCTGTCAGTTCAATAGTCCCGGTCTTGGGTTGTTTGGTAACGGTCAGCAGTACGGCAGGTTTTCCTCTTTCCGAAGCAGTACCCAGTTTGGGTTCCTGCGAACCAATCTTCACATCGGCAATATCCTCCAATGTAACGGGCACCCCTTCCACCGTCTTGATGACGGAACGTGACAACTGAGCCACATCATGACTGGAAAGCACCCCGCGAACAATATATTCGTTTCCATATTCATAAATCACTCCGCCATTGGCATTCTGATTCATGTTACGGGTAACGTTCATCACCTCTGCCAACGTAACATTGTAATGTTTCATGCGGGCAGGGTCAAGCAACACCTGATATTCCTTGATATCACCTCCCAGCACGGCAACCTGTGCCACACCTCCCGTAGAGAGCAGGCGCGGACGGATAGTCCAGTCTGCCAGTGTACGGAGATCGAGCATGGAAGTAGTATCCGAAGTCAGACCGATAATCAGCAACTCACCTAAAATAGAAGACTGAGGTCCCATGGTAGGTTTACCTACATTCTCGGGCAGCTCCTCGCTGACCAAGGACAATTTCTCACTGACAATCTGACGGGCCAGATAGATATCGGTATCCCATTCAAATTCCACCCACACAACGGAAAAGCCATTGGTGGAAGATGAACGCACCCGGCGCACATGGGTCGCACCGTTCACGGCAGTTTCTACAGGAAAGGTTACCAATTGTTCCACCTCTTCGGCTGCCATACCATTCGCTTCGGTCATAATCACTACAGTCGGCGCATTCAAATCGGGGAACACATCGACTTCCGTATGAAAAGCCGTGTAAGTACCGCCGATAAGCAGCAAAACCGACGCCACCAGAACCAATATACGGTTCTGAAGGGAAAAATGTATAATCTTATTTAGCATAGGACGGCTGATTAATGTTCATGACTATGAGCCGGAATCGCATTGCTGGCCGACGCTAATTTCACCTGATAAGCTCCCTTTGTTACCACACGGTCACCGGCTTTCAAACCGGTCAGAATCTGCACTTTCTTTCCGTTGCTCGCTCCCAAAGTTACCTCCTGTTTCTTATATCCTTCCTCATCCAGTTGCAGATAAACAAAGTACAAACCTTGTTCTTCGGTCAGTGCCGTAACAGGCAAGGCCAGCACATCGGGCATTTCCGACGAGAGCAGATACACCTCCACATACGAACCGGGAATCACATCTCCCCGATTATCAAATTCGAAAGTTACAGGCACATAAAAAGAAGTACCACCGGATGCTTTACCATAAGAAAGCAGACGCCCTTTCAACTCACCCAGCTCATATACCTTATTATCGTATGGAGTCTTGAAGTTTGCCGACTGGATGCTATGCAGATAACCATAATATTTCTCGGAAACATCTGCACGAAGGAACAGACGACGGTTCTGAGTGATACTCACCAAAGGCTGGCCTACCGACACATAGTCACCTTCCTGCACCAGACAATTCTTGATATAGCCACCTAAAGGAGCTGTAACGGACACACCTGTTTTGGTCTGGTTCTTTGAAATAGCCTCGTATGCCAATAATGCATTTTCATAACTCTCCTTAATGGCATTGAAATCTTTCTGCGATATTATCTGACTTTTTACCAACTTGGCGGCACGTTCATATTCTTTTTTGGCGGTTTCATATGCGATACGGGTACGTTTTACAGGGTCTCCGTCCGGCATATTCTCAGCAGAGATATTCAGAATGGGAGCCCCCTTGCTCACACTCATACCGTCCGTTACCGGATGGCGGAAAGAAACCACACCGGCTACATTGGCGACTACTACGCTTTCATCGCCTTGTGCTGCCTGCACCTGACCGCTGGTCGTTATCACCTGACGGAATGATTCAGGCCGGATTATTTCCGATTCTACCCCGGCTGCTTTTGCTTTTTCTGGAGCCAGAATTATCTCATCGGAATGTCCGGCTGCAGAAGCTTCCGCTTCATGATTATGCCCTTCGTGACCTTCATTCTCATGGTCGTGGTTTTCTTTTTCATGGTCATGCCCTTCGTGATTATGGTCATGCCCTTCGTGGTCGTGATTATGTGCTTCCTCCGTTCCATGATCGTGTCCTTCGTGTTCATGACCCGATTTACTGTTGCAAGAGCCTAAGAGGAACAAGCCTAAGACTCCCATAAAGATAAGTTTCTTCATGATGATATTATTTGTTCTTACTTTTTATTAAATGCAAAATTAGTGTAAAGAAAATGCAACAAAGTTGCGGATAAAAAGATAAACTTTCTATCTGTTAAGCAAGAACATCGCAAGGAGGAGCACGCAACCCCTTTACGTGGGGAAGACACGTAGAATGCAGTTTTTCTAAATAGTAATTATAAGGTAATGTGTTGTGTTCTGTCAACCGCAATGAAAGCGCCAATACATCCGTCACCGTATATAACAGCAAACAAAACGAATAATCAGGAGAAACACTGTCTTGGGCCCGATCCGGAGTTACACTTTTAAACTTGGTCACACATCCGGCATTACATGTATGATTCTCATCAGAACTATTATTATGCTGCTGATGCTGCACGGAACATTGACAGCCGCACAAAGTCATATCATGCTGCAAACAAAGAATTTCCCGGTGATGATGATGAGGCAGAACAGATGCTGTCAACATGATAATGCTGACCAACATCAATACCCATGCTATGTATCGTCTCCGTTTCATCGGGCACAAAAATAGGTGTTTATCATGTAAATTCCAAAAAGAAAGCATGGTAAATGCCGAATTCTCAGCAATTACCATGCTTTCTTATTATCTTTTACATACAAAGCTTACCAAATAGAGACACGTTTTTCAGGAGCCAAATACATAGGATCCCCCTCTTTAATGCCAAAAGCATCATACCATGCACCTATTTGAGGGAGTGCTCCGTTCACACGCCATCTGCCCAATGAATGTGGATCAGACTTGGTTTGCAAACGAATCTGCTCGTCGCGGATATTGCCAGCCCACACTCCGGCGTATGACAAGAAGAAGCGCTGTTCCGGAGTAAATCCGTCTTTTACCGGCAGGGGAGCATCTTTTGTCGCATTCTTGAACGCTTGGAAAGAAACCTGCAAACCACCATGATCGGCTATATTCTCACCTAAAGTCAAAGAACCGTTGGCATTGAGTCCCGGCAAAACCTGGATGCTATCAAAGAAATTCACCATTACCTGAGCACGTTCTTCAAAACGTTTGGCATCTTCGGCTGTCCACCAATCTTTCAAATTACCATCCTTATCAAACTGACGTCCCTGATCATCGAATCCATGAGTCATTTCATGACCGATAACCACGCCAATAGCTCCATAATTAAATGCATCATCAGCATTCATATCAAAAAACGGATATTGAAGAATACCCGCCGGAAAACAAATCTCATTCGTGGTCGGATTATAATATGCATTGACAGTCTGCGGAGTCATTCCCCATTCATCTCTGTCAACCGGCTTTCCTGCCTTGGATAACATATAATCCAGTTCGAATTCTGTAGCACGCTTCACATTGGCCCAATAAGAATCTTTTTCAATATTCAAACCGGTATAATCCCTCCACTTATCAGGATAGCCTACCTTTACATAAAAAGAATTCAACTTCTCAATAGCTTTAATCTTTGTGCTGTCACCCATCCATTCCAAATTCCGAATACGTTCTCCCAATGCGGTCTGCAGATTCTTTACCAACTGCACCATACGTTCTTTTGCGGCTGCCGGAAAATATTTCTCCACATACATCTGACCTACCGCTTCACCCAGTACTCCATTTACAGTACTTACAGCACGCTTCCAACGAGGTTGGTTAGCCTGTTTGCCGGATAGTGTTTTTCCATAAAAATCAAAATTTTGTGCCACCAAATCATCACTCAAGTAACCGGCAGCCCTGTCTATCAGACTCCATTGCATATAAGCGATCTGATTTTCAACCGGCAAGCTATTGATAATTTTCTCAACCTCTTTAATCGGCTCCACTTGAGAAACACTCAGTTCAGTCACCCCTTTCACGCCTATACCATTCAAGAAAGCATCCCAGTCAATGCCCAGAATCTCTTTCTTTAATTCATCCAAAGACATTTTATGATAATTGGCCGCAGGGTTACGCTGTTCCACCGCACTGAAAGAAGCTTTTGCAATACGGGTTTCGATATCCATTACAGCCTCCATTTTCTTTTTAGCGGCAGCCTCATCAAAACCAGCCAATTGGAACATCTTTACAATATGTTCCTTATACTTATTACGGATATTGACAGTCACATCATCATTGTCCAGATAATATTCTTTTTCACCCAGACTGATACCCCCTTGATACAATTGAAACAAATTGCTCTTGCTGTCCATGATATCGGCACCCACATAGAAACTGAAATAAGGGAATACACCGCTATGAGCCAGTTCCGCCATCAAAGGAACTATTTCCGATTTATCCTTCACTGAAGCAATCTTTTCCAAATCAGCTTGAATAGGAGTTACTCCATCCGCATTCAGTTTCACACTATCCATAGCCAAATTATAGATATCCCCTATTTTCTGACCTATTGTACCTTGCGCATTCTGCCCGGAAGCAATTTCCACAATCAATCCTTTCAGTTGTTCCCGATTATTTTCAGCAAGCATATCGAATGAGCCAAAACGGGAATATTCATTGGTCAGAGGGTGTTTCTTCATCCATCCGCCACAAGCATACTGATAAAAATCAGCTCCTTGAACAGCCGTAGTGTCCAAATTTGTCAAGTCTATACCCGAAGTCATGACGGCTTCCTTTTTACTGTCGCATCCGGCAGCTACTGCCAGAGCCAATACAGCCATTGGTAAATAATGTTTTGCTTTCATTTGTTCTATATATATGATACATACTTTAACTTCCCTGCATCTCTTCTAATTCCATAGAAACGGTTTCCCATTCTTCTACCGTCTGATCCAAGTCCTTTTTCAGTTTCTGATGCTTTTCATACAAAGCCATATCCGATGCACCTTCGGGAGTAGCCATATCAGCTTCCACCTCGCCAATCTCAGTTTCCAGCTTTTCTATTTTCTGTTCACAATCCGCAATTCGTTTCTCCAATTTGCGAATTTTCTTATTCAATTCCTTTTGCGCCTCATAAGATAATTTGTTCTCACTAACTGTTTCGGGTTCTTCCTTTTTAGTGGCAGACACAGTAGGAGAAGCCGAAAGCTGCAACTCATTCAGACTCTCTATTTTCTTTTTCTGTAAAAAATCATAAATGCCGCCAATGTGTTCTTTTACTACTCCACCTCCGAATTCATAAACTTTGGTCACCAGTCCATCCAAGAACTCACGGTCATGAGAAACAACAATCACCGTTCCATCAAATTCCTTGATAGCTTCTTTCAATACATCCTTTGAGCGCATATCCAGATGGTTGGTAGGTTCGTCCAAAATAAGGAAATTCACCGGTTCTAACAAAAGTTTTATCATGGCAAGACGACTCCGCTCCCCACCCGACAGTACCTTTACTTTTTTATCAGAAGCCTCACCTCCAAACATGAATGCTCCCAGAATATCACGAATCTTCAAACGAATATCCCCTTTTGCCACATAATCAATCGTATCAAAGACACTCAGATTTTCATCCAACATCTGAGCCTGATTCTGAGCAAAATAACCAATCTGTACGTTGTGCCCGATGGTCAGTTTACCTTCGTATGGGATTTCGTCCATTATACATTTCACCAAAGTGGACTTACCTTCCCCATTCTTTCCGACAAAAGCTACCTTCTCACCTCGATTAATAGTCAAAGTCACATCGTGAAAAACGATATGACTGCCATATGCTTTCTTCACCCCGTCACAAATGACCGGATAATTGCCGGAACGCATGGCAGGCGGAAACTTCAACCGCAAGGCTGAATTATCTTCATCATCAATTTCAATAGGAACTATTTTTTCCAATTGCTTGATACGGCTCTGCACCTGTACAGCCTTGGTAGCCTTATAACGGAAACGCTCTATGAAATCTTCTGTATCCTGAATTTGCTTCTGCTGGTTCTCGTATGCACGCAATTGCTGCTCACGACGTTCTTTGCGCAATACCACAAACTCATCGTAAGCCACTTTATAATCATAGATATGCCCGCAAGATATTTCAATCGTACGATTGGTCACATTATTAATAAATGCACGGTCGTGGCTCACCAATACAACGGCTCCCGCACTTGTCTTCAAAAAGTTTTCCAACCATTGAATGCTTTCTATATCCAGATGATTGGTAGGCTCGTCCAACAGCAACACATCGGGCCGTCGCAACAGCAACTTGGCCAACTCTATACGCATACGCCATCCACCACTGAACTCAGATGTAGGACGGTTAAAATCCTCCCGGCTAAATCCCAACCCCATCAATGTACGTTCTATCTCAGCTGTATAATTGGTACCTCCCATCATCAAAAAGCGTTCATTGTCATGGGTGAATTTCTCAATCAGTTTATGATAGTTTTCTGAATCATAATCTGTTCTATCCGCCAACTCCTGATTCATTCTCTCAATACTAGCCTGCAACTCAAAGATATGTTCAAAAGCCATCTCCGCCTCTTCCATCACAGTATGTTTATCACTCAGAATCATGACTTGAGGCAGATAGCCTATCGTCACATCACGCGGAACAGAAACACTACCTGAAGTAGGCGCCTGTATTCCTGCCAATATCTTAAGCATAGTAGACTTACCGGCCCCATTCTTCCCGACCAGCGCAATACGATCTCTCTTATTGATAACGTATGACACATCCTCAAACAGAGGCGTTACTCCAAACTCTACTTTCAAATTATCTACTGAAACCATTCGTTTTTATCCTTTTGCAAAAGTGGCAACAAATATACGGTTTTATATGTAAAAAAGACAAAATACAAGTAAATAAAAAAAGTCCTCATCCTTAACAAATAGGACAAAAGTATTAAAACGTGTTAGAAAACATATTTTTTTAGTTGTTTTATTTGCAAAATCCACTAAAACACGTACCTTTGCAACGTGTTTTTCATAGTATTAGATTTAAGGTTAACAAAGGTTGGAGCAAGGCGTTGCTCCTTTTTTTATGTCTACATTTTCCTCATACTTAAATATTGACTTAGCTCAACCAAGCAAAATTTATCTGTAATACAAAAAATGACTGCTTCATTCTCATGAAGCAGCCACCAACAAAATACACGATGTAACACAACTATGTTTTACACATATCAGTTATTTAATATCGATTCCACAAGGATTGAGTCCCGGACCACCACCACCTGTATATCCCCTACTTTCTCCTGTGTCCCATGGAGAAATCCAAAAAGCATATAAATCGCCACAAGTAACATAAAACTTCACTTTAACTATCTTGCCTGAAAGAGCAGCAAGTTTTTTACCTGATTTCCAAGTTACCAATTGTTTAGTACTGTTCAAATCATTCATTTCCTTACAATCCTCTCTGGAAAATCCCGTAATCACATTACCATTTTCATCCATTATCTCCACCTGCAAATCCTTTGCTTGTGCATTCACAAAAAAATGATTACCATCAAACTTTATTTTCTCGGTAACAAGTACCCCTTCTGTGTCTGTATGCATGGAAACGAACCCATCACGACGTAAAGTTGCCAACCCAGTAGAAGTAAATCCATCCCACATCACTTTATTCTTCATTCTTCCACTAGAATACAAATACAAAGAATCACCAACAATGAGAGGTACGCCAATAACAGACTGCATATTTCCCCAATTCCATGCCCCTTCCGTTTCATTTACTCCCATAACAGGTTCATAACTGGGACGATAAAAATGAAAACCATCCCGACTATATCCCATCCCTATTTCATTTCTTTTCTGAATACCTAACTTACCACAGAGATCATTCTCTGGTCCTTTCCACATAGCATAGAACCCTAGCATAACACTTTCATAAGGCATAGCATCAAAATTATAAATGGCTGGACGCACATCAGGAAATTCAGGATGTGGCAGTTCCTTATCGGAAGGAGTAAACCACAAAACTATATTTTTATCCTTTATTCCTTTAGCCAATGAATGCGCCACGCTAACTGCCATCTCTGGATCTTCATTTTCCAAATAGCCTCTAGAGCGTCCGTCTGCTTTACTCCCCTGCCGTAGACTAATAGCCCATTTTTGAGTAAACGGATTATAGAAAGCAGTGGTACGATCCCCCACCGGTCCTGATTGCGCAACTCCTTCCGACCAATGAATACCATCTTTTGAATATTTTAAAATTATTTTCCATCCTCCACTATGTTTTTCCACATTGAAGAGTTTGAAACGTTTTTCTGGTTCTGGACACATTTTATCGAGCCAAACTGTAGCCGCATCCCGATCACAAGTATCTACAATATTCGTACCCGGCACTATATCCATATTCACTTTTTCCCAATGCTTCCCATCTTTTGACTCTGCATAACAAGTATAAAAGCTTTGACGATGTTTGTGCATAGATCCGGCACCAGCCAAATACCACATTTTAAATTTTTGTTCGCTTTCATCATACCATATTCCATCACTGAAAGGAGCAGCATAAGGAGCACGTTCAAAAGTGTATTCCCACTCCTTATCCGGAGCAAGTACCGGATTATTCTCATAGAACATAGCCTTATGGGAAACACGCTCCATATCTGTTTCTGCAATTAAAAAATCATCAACGAATAATTGGCGTCCTAAATTTACAGAAATAACAGTCGGTTTGTTTGAAATATAAGGTAAAGACATTTCGCGACGTACTCCATCATCAATCATACTAGGAGGCCATTGCTCGGGCAGCACAATGCCATTATGCAATGTTCTACCATTCTCTTTCACCGTTTTATCATTGGAAGATGACACACAGCCGGCAAAGCAAGCTGCACATATAATAAAATACTTTCATAATTATTCTATTTTTAATTACCATCCTGGATTATTTTTAGTGATATATGGATTACCCTCTACTTCATCAATTGGCAATGGAACCCATTCATTCTTATTTTCCTTAAACCCCATATATTGAGCCCTGCTAAACCTTTTAAACAAAGGATCAGTATTTTCCAATTCGCGAAAACGCTCTACTACTTTACCCCAACGAAGCAAGTCAAAGAACCGGGAGCCTTCATAGGTAAGTTCTAGAATACGTTCATCTTCAATAGTTCTCATATTAGCTTCTGTTACATGAGGTACTCCTACCCTATCGCGTACTTTGTTTATTGCTTCTAACGGGGTTATGTTTGCAGTGGCTTTCCCTCCCATTACTACAGCTTCAGCATACATCAGCAAAACATCCGAATAACGAATCATTCTCCAGTTTACTCCTTGTGCACGTCCATTAAAAAAATGCCCACCAGCATCATCTGTCGGAGGTAAGGTCCAATCCAACCATTTCCTACTACACATTTTATATCCCATTGCCAACTCATATTGTTCACCAAATGTTCCTTCCTTTGAACCCATTTCTGCTTCCCAATCCTTCCCTTCAAGAAAAGTAACCTTCATACCTTTCGGACGTATAATCTCCGATACATTATCATTAAAAACAAACGAACCAAACATACGTGGATCAGTTTCTCCTGTCACTGTTTTTGACGCTACAAATTTATCATATAACCAATTGTGCATAACCTGTGCAGAACTATTCGAATTTCTACTTCTATTCATTATACACATTTTACACCGGACATCATTGAACAACCCACTGTCCACAAATCCTGGGTTAAATCCTGTATTCAACACTCCGACAAATTGTACTTCAAAAATAGATTCATCATTATTTTCATGTGCCACATCAAAGTTCCATGAATAGTCATCTACCAATCTGTAGTCCCCACAATTACCATTAATGATTTCTGCAAAAGCCGCAGCAGCCTCATTATAATAAGTTATTTGTGAAGTTCCATATTTGGGTTCAATACCGGATCTATAAAGATATGACTTACCCAAAAGTGCATAAGCAGAAGCTTTCGTCACACGTCCTTTATTTTTAGCATCCCAAAAATTCTTGTCAGGAAGTAAATCTTTAGCTTTGATCAGATCATCTATAATAAAATCCCAAGCCTCTTCAGGTGTTGCCTGAGGCTTATATTCATTAGGAGCCTTAGGCAATTCTTTAATCAAAGGAATATTCCTATAATTGATGAATAAAAAGAAATGTGTAAATGCACGAAGAAAATAAGCCTCCCCCAAATATGCATCCTGTAATTCTTTATTGCTGAATTCTATTTCAGTAAGACTTTCAATCATTTGGTTAGCTTGGGAAGCAGCTGTATACATTAACTGAAAAGGTTGAACCAATGAATAATAGGAAGGGGTAAACTCTTCATTATAAGCACCTGGTACTCCATAATCAGCTACCGAACACCCCTCATCACTACGAGTCAACATCAAACCAAATCCACAAGCTCCCAAATTACGAGGAGTCGAAATATACCCATAGATACCAAGAATTCCCTTATTACAATTTTCTAGTGTAGTATAAAATGAATTAACGTCTGATTGATTAGGATTCACCGCCAAATCATTAAAAATATCTTCACATGAGCCCATCATTCCAATAGTTACAAAACTGATGATGATAACTATAATTTTACGCAACATTATTTTCATACTTATTCTGTTTTTAGAAAGTTAAATTGACACCAAGATTATATACTCTAGAATTCATTGTTGCTTCATGAGGACTTTCCTGTGCTTGCCAGAAACCATCCACACCTCTGTCAAACAACACGTTTGAACTAACTTCGGGATCATACAAGGGATATTTTGTGATAGTGAATAAATTTTGTACCCCCGCATATATTCTAAATGATTCTATATGGAATTTTTGCAATAATTTCTTATTAAAGGAATAACCGATTTGTAGATTCTTGCATCTGAAATAAGAACCATCCTCCACATAGAATGTACTTGGAAGCGAGTTTATGCCAGAACTGTTTTTACTATTCAGTTTAGGAGCTTCTGCATTAGGATTTTGCGGAGTCCATGAATTATAGAAAGCATCCTTTAGGGTAGCACTATTAGCTCCTCCAAAATACCAATCATATTTCATTAAAGCAAAAATATCGTTACCTTGCGTTCCTTGGAAAAAAGCAGTCAAATCCCAATTCTTATAACCTACATTTATATTTAAACCATAAGTAAAATCCGGATGAGGATTACCAATATCCGTTTTATCATTCTCATCAATCTTCCCATCCGGTTTTCCTGTCAATACACCATTCACACTACCATTATTATCCTGAAAAATAAAATTACCATCATTATCAAAACCTTCCACCACATATCCCCAAAAGGTACCAATAGGCAAGCCCGGTTTAGTAATAGTAGGACGGTCATTAAAAGAACCACTCATCATCACCTCTGCCTTAATGGGTTGTACTCCCTCACCCAAACTCTTTACTTTATTTCTTAATGCCGAAATATTGGCAGTAACATCCAAACTCCAATCCTTCCAATTATTACGATAACCTACCGTAAATTCAAAACCTTTATTTTCAACAGATGCAGAATTAAAAACTGGCAAATCCCCCCCATTAGTCATAATGGTTTGCCCTGATGATGCTAATGGAAGTAATGGAGCAAGTAAGTCATTATTATCTTTCCAAAAATATTCAGCTGTAAAAGAAATTTTATTATTCAGAAAAGCCATTTCCAATGCTACGTTTTTAGATATTGATTTTTCCCAAGTCAAATTTTCCTGAGCAAATTTGGTTACATAACCATTCATCACACTACTTTGACCAATCTGATTTTCACCGAATACAGAAGGTATTGGACCATAAGCCGTAGAAAGGAAAGAATATGAATCTATAAAATTAGCTCCTAATTCACCATAACTAGCTCTAATCTTCATTTTACTTATCCATTCTATATTAAAAAAATTCTCTTCATGTATATTCCAACCCACTGAAACCGAAGGAAAGTAACCGACCCTATTTCCTTTAGCAAATTTGGAAGATTTATCACTACGAATACTTGCAGAAACAAGATAACGCTCCTTATAGTCATAGTTCAAGCGAGCAAAAAAGGAGAGTAAAGCTGAATTGTATTCTTCACTTGTTATATCTCCTTTCCCATTAAAAATAGTAATATTAGGACCACCCAAATCTGTAGAACCAGAACCAATCCCCATAGTTCTATAGTATTCTCTCATCCAACTTGTACCTACCATTGCGTCAATAGTATGACCAGCAAACATATTCTTATAAGTCAAAATGTTATCAATTGTATAACTAAATCGCTGTCCACGACTTTCAGATAGTGAATTAATCGTTCTGCTATAATCAGGATCTGCATTACCATTCTCATCCCAATTGGAGTCAAAAGCAATGGACCGAGATATATTATTTGTTGATATATAGTCACCTCCAAGTAGTAGCTTATAATCCAATCCTTTATATAAATTCAGTCCTATATTCAAACTACCAGTAACATTAACTGTTTTATTTCTTCGAACAGTATTGGAATAAGATGCAAACGGATTAGTAACTTTTCCTTCATTTACATAATAATCTTTACCTGCAGATACATACCTTCCCTCTACATCAGTCATTGGAACAGTAGGAATCCCCATCACCATCCTTACTTGAGGCTCCTTATTTGTAAAAGCAGCAGAAAGAGTTTCACTAACAGTCAAACGTCCTTTCTTAAACGTTCCATTGACACGTGCATTATATTTCTTAAAACCAGAAAATTCCATAATACCTTGCTGATCAAAATACCCCAAACTTGTATTAAAAGTTGAATATTCACCACCACCAGAAATTGAAGCATTCAAATTATACATAGGAGCATTTCTTAGATATGCATCTTGCCAGTCAGTATTAATATCAGGATTAGTAGGATGAATATTTTCTGGAGCTTGAGTCTGGTTTGTTGAATTTTCAACAATTTGCTTAGTATATTCGCGATGCTCATTTGCATCTAGAAAATCAAGATATTTAGAAGGAGTCTGCAAAGAATAGTTTGCAGAAATTTCAACTTTTGCTTTACCTTTTTGACCATGCTTGGTAGTTATCAGCACAACCCCATTTGCAGCGCGAGAGCCATAAATGGCAGCCGCCGAACCATCCTTCAGGATTTCTATTGATTCAATATCTGAAGGATTCAACGAATTTAGCCCATTATTAGAAAATGCACCATCAATAACATATAAAGGTTCAGTAGCACCAAATGTACCTGCTCCCCGAACAAGTATCTTGATATCTGCCCCAGCTTCTCCCCCCTTTTGCAATATTTCTACTCCTGGAGCCCTCCCCTGCAAAGCAGCTGCAACAGAATGCCCCATCTGTTTACTCAGTTCTTTTGCAGGCACTGTCGCCACGGATGCTGTCAAACTAGATTTTTTTTGAGTTCCATAACCAACCACCACCACTTCATCTAATTGTTCCAAATCCTCTTTCAGAGTTATATTCACATTCTTTTCCCCTTCCAAATTAACAGCAAGAGTCTTATAACCGATAAAACTAATAATAAGAGTTGCATTCGCAGGAGCTTTAAGTAAAAACTTACCATTCATATCAGTAATAGTACCATTAGTAGTTCCCTTTTCCATCACATTAACTCCTACGATAGGTTCTCCCATAACATCCATCACAAGCCCTGAAATATCTTGTAATTTTTTCTCGTTCAACATGGACTGTTCTACTTCCTTCTTCCGAATAATGATATTTTTATCTTTTATCTCATAAGAAACATTTTGTCCTTCCAAGATTTGCTCAATAACTTCTTGCAGTTGCTCAGCGTCTATATCAACAATCTTTTTCGTATCTAAATCCCCAGCTATATACACAAATGAATATCCACTTTTTTCTTTTAGCTCAGTCATAGCTTTTTTCACCGATACTTTATTCATTTTCAATGGTATATTCTGTGAGAAGATATTCAAATTAAGGCAAAGCAAAGCCCCGACCAATAATATGGCCTTTCTCTTGTTTTTCATAAATTAGTAATTTATTAATTAAAAAATTAAATGAACTTAGCTTTTAAAGAGAAAAATCATTAACTTTGCATTCTCTAAAAGCGCACTCACAATCGTAAGTCGAAAAAGAGATTTCATCAAGGTGGGAAAATCCCTATATCTTCCCACCTTTTCTTTTTCATCCCTTTCGTACCCCTATTACAGTATTACAGCTCTAATTCTATTCATACTTTTAATTTTAAGGTTAAACAATTTTAATCCACTCCCTACTTAATATAAAGTTATATTGTGTCCTTCAATAATATAATGAATCTTACGGGTCGCAGATAATGCTTCCAAAACTTCCTGAATATTTTGCTCACGATGAACGAAATTTCCATAGAACCTGAAAGTATTCAAAGTATCACTAGCTATTTGTATTTTCACATTATAACTACGTTCTAACTCCTTCACAACATCCGGCAACAATTCCTCATCAAAAAATAAATATCCATTAGTCCATTGTAATGCATTGGAAACAGTAGAATACTCCACATGCATTCTGCCATTCTTTTTATTCAAAACCACCCTTTCATTGGGTAACAAAAAAGCTTCTTTTTCTTTTTTCAATAAATTATTCAATGCCACTTTTCCTTCGGACAAAGAAACAATGGCTTCTGCATCATCCGGATAATCCCGAAAATTAAATTTCGTTCCCAATACCTTTACCAGCAAACTATTCGTTTTCACAAGAAATGGAACTTCTTCATTTCGTTTAACTTCAAAATACCCTTCTCCTATCAATTCTATTTTTCTATTCCCTACTCCGAATCCTTGTGAATATGTTATACGCGATCCGGCATTCAACCACACTAATGTCCCATCCGGCAAGGTCAATTTTGTTCTGGAACCAAGAGGAGCCTCCACAATGATATCCGAAAATACCTCTTTTATACTTATTCCACCCCTCCAATAAGAAAAATAAGAAACTGAGAACAATACAACAATAACAGCTGCATAACGCCAAAATTTAGACAAACAGAAATTTTCACGTTCTCTTTTATCATTCAACCTCTGATTAGCAATTCTATTTTTAAATTGTTCAAATGCTTTGCTCTTATCATATTTAACATCCTCTTTCACACTTATGGCAGAAAACCAAATTTCTTGCCGCTGCATAAAATACTTTTCATTTTCCACAGACGCAGCTATCCACTCCTTCAGTTCATGCACAGCATTTCCATCCAACTCATTACTTAAATAGGATACTATTAATTCATCAATATGTTCTTTTTCTGCTTTCATCTTTGTTGTTTCTAAAGTGAAGACGATTTATTTTAAATACAGGGTAGTCCTAAAAGAACTTTTTTCTGTTTTAACACGAAAAAAATAAAATCAAAGCAATTAAATATTTGCTCAATTCAGTCTGAAGGAAAGATAATGCATTCTTTATATGATACTTAACCGTATTTATAGAAATACCTAATTCCTGAGAAATTTCTTCATATTTTTTCTCCTCAAATCTACTTTTTTCAAAAACACATCTACATTCAACCGGTAGTTTATCTATTGCCATACGGATTTCATGCTCCAATTCACGTTCTAATAATATTCCCAAAGGATAATTATCCGACTGCAAATACTTTTCTTCAGACATCTCTTCCGGTACTAAAACTGAAAATGAAATTTCCTTTTTTTCAGATCTAGATTTCAGATAGTCTATACAACGATTACGAACAGCCTTTATCAGATAACTTCTAATAGAAATAGTAATGTTTAAAGTTTCTCTGATCTCCCAAAGGTGAAATATTACATCTCCAACTATAGTTTCCGATAAAAAATTATCGTTCAAATATTGATTTGCTACATGACATAAAAGAACATAATGATAATCATAGATGTATTTATAAGCATCTTCGTTGCCATTTTTCAGTTGTTCTACAATCAGTTTCTCTGTGTTTTCCATTTTATTTCTTTTGAAAAAGGAATAAAGTTAACGGGAACAAATTTAGAAATTAATTCTGAGTAACTTTATAAAAGAGCAAAAAACAAATCCGTTAATCTTATTATCACACCTCAAATGGTTACAATAAAGACTAACGGATTTCCCTATTCTAGTTTTAAAACTATATCCAACACCTCAGATAAAACGAATCTGAATCATCACTCCATAAAGATTAAAATCGAAAAGAACCTTATCAGCATCCTTCTTTAGAAAAAGCTTTTTCCCATCTTGCCTAATCTCCTAAACTCTGTTTCCCACAGATTTTAATACCATAGTCAGTGGTTCTGTAAATAATTGTGCATTCATATCAAATGAGGAGTTATGTCATAGCCGTTTTCTAGCACATTCAAGCGATTTTTTTCTCGTTCTTTTGTATAGGCAACTACCTCTCTAAATGTACCCACCCATATTTCATTTTCCATAGCCTTTACCTTATTCCCACAATATTTTAGGATTTTGAAAAGCATCATATCCCTGCGATATTCCATGTATCATTGCCAACTCCCTATCTACCGGAGTTTACCAAGCTTTCCACCCATTTATCTAAAGACACAGGAGTCGATTTCGACTTATCTCCCCCGATGGGATATTGTTCGGTACATGTACCTACCCTGTTCTTATCAAATGATAACTGATAGCACACACTCTGTCACCCTTATAAGGTGCCACATAAACATCTTGTGTGAACCCGTTATCCCTGATCTCAGCCCCTGTCTGTTTCACCAATTCTATTCGAGGCGATGATTCCGGCATAGAAACATACTCTTCATATACTCCCGGACGGACAAGTATAGATATTGTTTTCTTGCCACCACCAACTGCCGCATTCACTGCTTCCTGAACTGTAAAGAAATCCCCACTCCCATCTTTCGCCACCACATAATCATAACGTCGCACATATTTTGCCAAAGCCGGCACTTCTTCCATCAAAGCGTCCACAACCAACCTGGCAACTAGACGTCCACCATATATATATATTCAAGTGAGTATTGTCAATTTTCCCTTCCGGACAAAATTCATATTGTCCGGAAGGAATCCACATAAACAATTTTCTTGAATTCTCGACTCCCATACCGGTAACCAAGTCATGGATCAATTTATTCAAATCAATAAAAGATACATTCATTTCTCCGGCTACCCGACGGGGAGATTCCAGATATTTCCCATGGGTATCAACCAATACCGGACCTTCTTTTTCATAACTACCCTTTATCTCCGTCACACCTTTAGGGGGGGGGAAATTACGACGAACTATAGAATTGAACAGTACAGGATTTCCTCCCTTAGCACATGTTCCATTCACAAAACGTCTTAAATTATCATCAAAGGTACTTCCGGATTCTGTATGTAATGTGACTCTAGATTTCTCATCATTATGCCCGAATTGAATAAATACATAATCACCTTTATGAATTTTAGAAAGCACTACATCCCAACGTCCTTCATTGATAAAACTGAGTGAACTTCATCCATTCATAGCGTAATTATCCACCACAACCTCTTCCGTAAAATATCCGGGAAGCATTTGTCCCCAACCACGCTCTATATTACCATTCTTCAGACTTTTATTCGCCATGGTAGAATCACCAATCATAAAAATGGTAATTACCGGTTTATCGGCCTTGAAAGCGGAACACAAGAAAAAAGCTGCCAACAGCAGAATCAATTTACTTTTCATGGTTTTTCAAACTTATTATTTATCGCTATATTTGTATCAGTAAAATTATCATTCACACAATGAAAAGAACAAGAAGCAATGCGTTTATTCTCGAAAACGAGAAAGCATGGGAACCCGCCGGAGAGGGCGTTGTTCGTCAGATTTTGGGGTACGACGGTCAGGTAATGCTCGTCAAGGTTAAATTTGAACAAGGTGCAGTAGGTACACCGCATACCCATTATCATACTCAAACAACTTATGTGGCAAGCGGTAAATTTGAATTCACGGTTAACGGTGAAAAACAAATCGTATCGGCTGGCGACGGTGTTTATATCGAACCGGATGCCGAACATGGATGCACTTGTCTGGAAGCCGGTATATTAATCGACTGCTTCAGTCC
>OHIX01000192.1_pt1 | contig 26763 bp, 23 predicted proteins | sample 1568391 | NCBI WGS metagenome assembly OHIX01 (sample SAMEA3879541, study PRJEB24766) | human gut metagenome | biome: human-associated habitat; feature: feces | place: USA | collected 1985/1987 | reverse complement strand
TGAAAAACAAAGATTCCTTAAATGATGCCCAGAGCAAAGCGGAGGGCATTCAAGAACGTCCCAGCTTTTCCAGTTCCACCACCGGCCAGCCGAGGGCGCGGATGGCGCTTTCATCGTGGGTGGCCAGCAGCACCGGCTTGCCCGCGCAGCGCTGCCGCAGTAGCGCCGCCGCCCGCTGCAGGGTGTCCGGGTCCATGCCGGTAAAGGGCTCGTCCAACAGCAGGGTATCGCTGGGTGCCCACAGCGCCCGCAGCAGCGCCACCCGCCGCTTTTGCCCGCCGGAAAGCCTGCGGGCAGGCAGCTGCAAGGCGGCAGTGTCCATTCCAAGTTGTTGAAAATCTTCAAAAATTTGCTCTTTGTACTGGTTTTCTGCCCCCGGCAGCACCAAGGTGACGTTCTGCACCGCGTTCAGCTGAGGGCAAAGGCGGTCCTCCTGAAAGACCGCCGCCACCCGGCCTACGCCCTCCACGCTGCCGGTGGTAGGGCGTTCCAGCCCCATCAGGATGCGCAGTAGGGTGGTCTTGCCCCAGCCGCTGGGCGCCCACAGCACCATGGGAGCATCCACCTCCATGCACAGGTCAGTGAAGAGCGGTGCCGCGCCGAACTGCTTTGTCAGGTGTTGAATCTTCAACATTTTGCCTCCTCCTCTCCCAGCACTGCGCCCACGGCCTTATCCAGTGCAAACAGGAACAGCTTTTCAAAGCCTGCGCTCAGCAGGATGATGACAAAGGTCCACGCAAACAGTTCCCCGGTGGAAAGGGTGATTTTGGCGCGGTACAGCGCATCGCCGATGCTGCCGTTGGGCAGGCCGATGACCTCGGCCGCCACGCCGCTTTTCCAGCAGATGCCCAGTGCCACGCTGCACCCCTGCCGGAAGGCCGGCAGCACCGCCGGCAGCCAGACCGCACGCAGGCGGCGGCCTGCAGGCAGACGGAACACCGCTGCCATTTCCAGCAGCTGCACGTCTGCCCCGGCAATGCCGGTGCGCACCGCGCCGTACAGCACCGGCAGCACCATCAGAAAGCTGATAAGCACCGAAAGGGCGCTGCCCCGCACCCAGACCAGTGCCAGAATGATAAAGCTTGCCACCGGCGTAGCCTTGACCAGCTGCATCACCGGAGCCAGCAGCGCGTCGGCGGCGCTCCACCGAGCGGCGCACACCGCCAGCACCACGCTGACCACTGCGCCCAGCACAAAACCCAGCAAAATGCGCCCGGAACTGAAGCCCACCCGCTGCCAGAAATCTGCCCTTGGCAGCAGCTGTACCAAGGTGCGCAGCGCCTGCACCGGCGATACCAAAAACACCTCCTGCCCGATGGCCATAGCTGCGGCCTGCCAGACCGCCAGCCAGAACGCCACCGCCAGCAGACGACGGAAAAACTGCTTGTTCTGCTTCATAAACTGCCCTCTTCCCCTGCCTATTATAAGGTATAGTATACCATACCGTCCCGCAAAGGGGAATGACCTGTGCACCACCTGCGGCAGGGCGGCTCGCGTTGTATATACTTTTGTTCAACCGTTGTATGCTTGACATGAATTTGCATCCAGTGTAAACTGGATACAATTTGAGCTGTACAGAAAAATAAAGGAGACATTACTATGATCCAGCCCATTATGCACGACCCGCTGTTTCTGGCGCAGAAGTCCGCCCCTGCCACCCCGGAGGATGCTCCCGTTGCGCGGGACTTACTGGAGACCCTGACCGCCCACGCCGACGGCTGTGTGGGCATGGCCGCCAACATGATCGGCGTGCTCAAGCGCATCATCGCGGTGGAGGCTGAGGACGGGTATTTAGTGCTGTTCAACCCGGTCATCCTGAAAAAGTCCGGCCAGTACGAAGCCGAGGAGGGCTGTCTTTCGCTGGAGGGCGTGCGGAAAACAAAGCGCTGGCAGAGCATCAAGGTGCAGTACCAGACGGCGGACGGCAAACCCCGCATCAAGACCTTTACCGGCTGGACGGCACAGATCATCCAGCACGAAATCGACCATTGCGATGGAATATTGATTTAAGCTTTTATCACGCACAAAGCCCCCGAGGGTGTGTCCCCCGGGGGCTTTGCTATGCTGTAACAGAGATGTCGCAATTTTAGCCTTTAACGCCGCCAAGAGCAACGCCGCGGACAATAAACTTGGACAGCAGCAGGTAGACGACGATGACCGGCAGAATGGCGATGGCCACCATCATGTACACCTTGCCCATATCGAACTTCAGGAAGTCCGCGCTGCGCAGCTGAGCGATCAGGATCGGCAGGGTCTTTTTGTCGGCAGTGTCCAGCACCAGAGCCGGGATGAAGTAGTTGTTCCAGCTGGCCACGAAGGAGAAGATGGCCTGCACAGCCAGAGCCGGCTTCATGATGGGCAGCACGATCTTATTAAAGGTATAGAACTCGCCTGCACCGTCAATGCGGGCGGCCTCCACGATCTCCATGGGAAGGGAGGCGTCCAAATACTGCTTCATGAAGAAGAACACGGTGGGTGCCGCAATGCTGGGAACGATCAGGGGGATGAAGCTGTTTTTCAGCCCCATCTTGGAGATCAACTGCAGAAAGCCCAGTGCGGACACCTGCGTGGGCATGGTCATGATGAGCAGGATCAGGGCAAAGGCAGCCTTTTTGAACTTGAAGTTATAGGCGTAAATGCCGTAGGCCGTCAGTGCCGAGAAGTAAACGCTGAGCGCTGCCGAGCAGGCAGACACCAGCAGGCTGTTACGGATGCCGCTTAACACAGGGATGTTGGCGTCCGTAAGCACGTTGCGGAAGTTTGTGATGATGGACTTGCCCGGCATCAGCGAGAAGCCCTTCTGAATCTCGAAGTGGGTGCGGGTGGAGTTGATGATCAGCACATAGAAGAAGAACAGGCACAGAAAGCTGATCAGCACCAGCACCAGATAGCACCATGCACGGCGGGCGGTCAAGATCGCCTTTTCGGACTGGTTTTTAGGCGTATGTGCCATACTTATTTCCCTCCTTTGGCAGCAGCCTTTTTGGCTGCCTTCAGTTCCTTGCGCTGAGCCTTGGTCAGGCCGTCATCCTCCTTGGTCAGCGAGAAGTACACGACAACGCACAGCACTGCACACACAAGGAACAGCACCACAGATACTGCACCGGCCATGCCGTAGTTCTTGCTGAACAGGTGGTTATTCAGGTACATGATCATGGTGGTGGAGGTACGGTCGGGGCCGCCCTTGCCGTTGGTCAAGATCTGCGGCACATCGAACATCTGCAGGCCGCCGATCATGGAGGTGATCATCACATAGACCAGAATGGGGCGGATCAGGGGCAGGGTGATCTTCCAGAACATCTGGTTCGGGGTGCAGCCGTCCAGTTCTGCAGCCTCGTACAGGGTGGGGTCCACGCCCATAATGGCTGCCATCAACATGATGGTGGTGTTGCCGAACCACATCAGGAAGTTCATCAGGCCCACAAGGCCACGGTTGCCCCACACGGTATTCAAAAAGCTGATGGGGGTCTTGATCCAGCCCATGCTCAGCAGCACTGCGTTCACCGGGCCGTTATCCGAGAACAAGGCGAAGAACAGCATTGCGAAGGCCGAGGCCATGATCAGGTTGGGCATATAGATGACCGTCTTGAAGAAGGTCTGTCCCTTCAGCTTCAGCCGCAGGTCGGTAAACCATGCCGCCAGCAGCAGCGAGACGACGATCTGCGGGATAAAACCGATGATCCACAGAATCAGCGTGTTGCTGAAATACTTGGGCAGATCGGTCGCGAACAGGGTGATGTAGTTCTTCAGGCCCACAAAGCTGGGGCCGATGATCTTCAGGCCGCTGCGGTAATACTCAAAAAAGCTGTAATAGATGGTGGATGCCAGAGGGATCAGCTGGAATACCGCGAAGATGATAAAGAACGGCGCAATGAAGATATAGCCCCATTTCGCGTAGCTGATCGACCCTTTCTTTTTTGTTTTTTCTCCCATGAGATCTCCCTCCTGCCGGGTCACAGCAAAAGCAAAGGGGCGGGCGAGATACGCCGCCCGCCCCTTTGCTTCAATTTTCAGTTCGGAGTGGAACCACTTATGCGGGCCAGACCACGTCGGTCAGCTCAGGGTACTTCTCCTTGATAGCGGTCTCGAAGTTTGCCTTGGCGGCATCCTCCTCCACGTTGCCGGTGAAGTAATCCTTGAAAGCGTTCTGGAAGCTCTCGTTCAGGCCCTGATCGTACGGGCCGGCATTGGACATATCGATCTTGGCTGCAGCCTCTGCAAACAGAGCAATGTGGTTCTGGCCGCCGAGGAAGTCGGACTTGTAATCGCTGCTGGCGATCTCGTTCATGGCCTTCTCGTTGTTGGTGTAGTCCTGCGTATCCATGGTGATCTGCTTCATGATGGCTTCATCGCAGGTCAGCTTCAGCATAACGTCCTTAATGGTCTCAAGGTTGTCGCTGCCGGCTGCGCCGCAGATCCAGGTGCCGCCCCAGTAGTAGGGCTGAGGGCCTTCGCACACAGCGTAGTCGCCGTAGATGCCGTTGCCAACCTCTTCCTTGCCGCCCTCAGCGGTAGGAGTTTCCAGAGAGTTGCCCAGCAGGGTGAAGTTGATGCCCCAAGTGGAGTAGAAGAAGCCGAACACCTTACCGGTGGGGCCCTGATCGGAAGCCCACTGGCTGTCCCACAGGCTGGACTTGTTGTTGTAGCCCTTGTCGGTGTACTCCTTGGTCTGGTCCACCCACTTCATCAGGTTCTCGTCCACGGTAACGGTGGTGCCGGTGACCCAAGGTGCGGAGACGTTGTTGGAGAAGGTGCGGTAAGCATCGTCAAAGCCGGACAGCATCTTGTAGCCCTTGGCAGCAGCCTTGGCAGCTACATCGTTGAACTTATCCCAGTCGGACAGGTAGGTCTGCACCTCAGTGGGGTCATCGGTGCCCAGCACATCCTTGGCAATGCTGCGGCGGTATGCGAACAGACCCGGGGTAGCCTGCCAGGTGGTGCCGCGCTGGCTGCCGTCCACAGAAACGATATCCTTGGTGTACTGGTACTGGCCGGCCAGATCGGAATCGGTCAGGCCGATATCCTTCTTGACATCCAGAACGTAGTCGGAGTCCACATACTTCAGAGCATAGTCAGCCTCGATCAGGAAGATGTCGATCTTATCATCATCGGCAGCGGAGTCCTGATTCAGCAGAGCCTCATCCAGCTTGTTCTGGTAGTTGTTGTTCTCGTTGGCGTTGATGGTCCACTTCACGGTGGTGCCGTCCTTCAGGGTGGTGGTGGACTTGTCGGCTGCGATCTCCTTGACCTCGGGATAGTAGTCGTTGAAGCGGCTCTGGAACTCATCATTCCAGCACCAGATGTTCAGCACCTTGCCCTCGGCAGAAGCAGGAGCAGCTGCAGAGGATGCAGGAGCAGCAGAGGAAGCAGCAGTGCTGGAGGAATTACCGCCGCAGGCTGCCAGAGCAGCACCGATCGTTACGACACCGGAAGCGAGCAGGAAATTACGACGAGAGATCTTTTTCATAAGGGTAAACCTCCTTCATGGTTTTCCAATAAAAAAATTCATTCTCAAAAACTCCGCGCCGGGAGTTGTGGGACTTTGTTAAAGGATGCGGACGGAGCCGCCGTCCAGCAGTTTGCCGGACACCCGGATCTGCTCCGGCAGGGTCACACGCGGATGCTCGATCAGCTCGATCAGCTTATCCGCTGCCAGCCTGCCAAGGGATTTTGTGTTCTGCTGGTAGGTCACCAGCGAGGGCTTGACCACCCGGGAGAGATAGATGCCATCGTATCCCATCACCGAGATGTCCTCCGGGATGCTCAACCCCGCTTCGGCCAGAGCGTTGTAGCCGCCCAGTGCGGAAAAGTCATCCGGGAAGATGATGCAGGTGGGCCGCTGCGGCAGTGCCAGCAGTGCCCGGGTCTCCTCTGCGCAGCGATCCACATCGTGGTACACACCGCAGCGGACGTACTCCTCCGGCACCTTCAGCCCCAGCTCCTCGCAGGCTTGATAGAAGCCTGCCAAGCGGTTCTCGGTAACGGCGGTCTTTTCGCCGTGGATAAAGGCGATGCGCCGGTGTCCGCAGGCCCATGCCTGCTGTACCAGAGCCTTTGTGCCCGCCACGTTGTCTGAAAGGATCGCCATCCGGTTGTTGAACACATGGTCGATGGTCACCACCGGCACATCGCCGTTGACCAGCTCCACCACCTGCGGATCGTAAAAGTTCACACAGGCAATCACCACGCCGTCCACACCCCGGTAGTGGCAATGTTCCAGATAGCTCATGGACTTGCCGCTGATGTTGTGGTTGATGAAGGTGATATCGTAGCCGCGCTTTTCCGCTTCTACCTTGAAGCTGTCCAGCACTGCGGAGAAGTACTCGTGGGTCAGGCCGCTCTGTTTTTCATCTACGAACAGAACGCCAAGATTGTAAGTGCGGTTGGTTTTCAGCGCCCGGGCCGCTGCGTTGGGCAGGTACCCTATGCGATGGGCCGCTGCACGGATGCGCTCCCGCGTGGCCGGTGCGATATCCGGCTGGTCGTTTAAAGCTTTGCTGACGGTTGCGACGGATACGCCGCATTCTTTCGCCAGATCCTTCAGGGATGGCATCTTGTAGCCTCCTTCCGAGGATAGGAGCAGCGGGATGTTTCTCGCAAGTTCCTTAATCGTTTTCGCGACTTCAATATATCGCATTCTGTACCAAAAATCAAGCGGAAACGTAAAAGTTTTAGCTCAACTGCATCACTTTTGGCATTTTGTTCCAATATGACCTGTAAGAATTGTGCATCTCGATTCACTTTCGTTACATTTCGATTAAAACGAAAAAATTTTCGTTGCAGTTTCGTTATGGTTTTCGGTGCCGGAGGCCGTATGTATATATTACTTTTAAAATGGGATTTCGGGTCTTTCGTTCGCCCTTTCGCCGGTGTAGGCCGTGCCGAAAGTCACCGAAAACCGCCGGGGCTGCGCAGATTATTTTAAAATTTCCGTTGAGATTTTTGCAAAAAGCTCTTGCATTTTTGGGTGGGATACGGTATGCTTAGCGTGATGAGATTGCTTCTTTCGCAGTGCCTTAATCGTTTTCGCAATTGACGCACTGCCCGCCTGACAAGGCGCAGTTTTAAGGAGGAAGCATTATGAAGTTCGGATATTTTGATGACCAGAATAAGGAATACGTCATCACCACCCCGCAGACGCCCCTGCCGTGGATCAACTACCTTGGCAGCGAGGACTTCTTCAGTCTGGTCTCCAACACGGCGGGCGGTTACAGCTTTTACCGGGATGCCCGGATGCGCCGCCTGACCCGCTACCGCTACAACAACTCCCCGCTGGACATGGACGGCCACCGGATCTACATCAAGGATGGCGAAACCGTATGGAATCCGGGCTGGCAGCCCACCAAGACCCCGCTGGACAGTTATAACTGCCGCCATGGTCTGGGCTACACCATTCTGGAGGGCAAAAAGGACGGCGTGACCGCCCGGCAGGAGTTGTTCGTCCCCAAGGGCGATGCCTGTGAGCTGGACCGGGTGACAGTGTGCAACGGCAGCACCGTTGTCAAGGAGCTGGATCTGTTCAGCTATGTGGAGTTCTGCCTGTGGGATGCCGTGGACGACGGCTCCAACTTCCAGCGCAACTACTCCACCGGTGAGGTAGAGGTAGAGGGCAGCGTGATCTACCACAAGACCGAGTACCGCGAACGCCGCAACCACTACGCCGTGTTCTGGGCAAACTGCCCGGTGGACAGCTTCGACACCACCCGGGATGCCTTCTGCGGCGTGTACGGCGGCCCGGCAGACCCGCAGGCCGTCCGCGCCGGGCACTGCTCCGGCAGCATTGCCCACGGCTGGGCACCGGTAGGTGCGTTGCACATCCACCTGACCCTCGCCCCCGGCGAGAGCCGCAGCATCCTGTTCGGTCTGGGCTACATTGAGAACCCGCAGCAGGAGAAGTTCATTGCCCCGGGCGTCATCAACAAGACCCGCGCCCACGCCATGATGGAGCGCTACGCCACCGATGCGCAGGTCGATGCCGCCCGCGCCGCCCTGCGCACCCACTGGGAGCAGCTGCTGTCCACCTACCATCTGGAATCCGGCGAGGAAAAGCTGAACCGCATGGTCAACATCTGGCACCAGTACCAGTGCATGGTCACCTTTAACATGAGCCGCTCTGCCAGCTACTACGAAAGCGGCACCGGACGCGGCATGGGCTTCCGGGACAGCTGTCAGGATCTGCTGGGCTTTGTGCACATCATCCCCTCCCGCGCCCGGGAGCGCATTCTGGATATTGCCGCCACCCAGTTTGAGGACGGCAGCGCCTACCACCAGTACCAGCCCCTGACCAAAAAGGGCAATCGGGATATCGGCACCGGCTTCAACGATGACCCGCTGTGGCTCATTGCCGGTACCGCCGCCTACCTGCGGGAGACCGGCGACTGGTCTATTCTGGAAGAGCAGGTGCCCTTTGATAACGACGCCACCAAGGCGCAGACCCTGATGGAGCACCTGCGCCGCAGCTTCAACTTTACCTGCACCCATCTGGGCCCCCACGGCCTGCCGCTGATCGGCCGCGCCGACTGGAATGACTGCCTGAACCTGAACTGCTTCTCCGAGCACCCGGGTGAGAGCTTCCAGATCACCGGCCCCAGCGAGGGGCCCGTGGCCGAAAGCGTTTTCATTGCCGGTATGTTCGTCAAGTACGGCCACGAATACGCCCAGCTGTGCGACCATCTGAATCTGACCGAGGAGGCTGCTGCCGCCCGCAAGCACATTGATGCCGTGGAGCAGGCTGCTCTGACTGCCGGTTGGGACGGCGCATGGTTCCGCCGTGCCTACGATGCTTTCGGCAAGCCCGTCGGCAGCAAGGAGTGCACCGAGGGTCAGATCTTTATTGAGCCGCAGGGCATGTGCGTCATGGCGGGCATCGGCAAGGAGAGCGGACAGGCCGCGCAGGCGCTTGCCAGCGTGGAGGAGCGGCTGGACACCAAATACGGCGTGGTGCTGCTGCAGCCCGCCTACACCAGCTATCAGCTGAATCTGGGCGAGATCTCCAGCTATCCTCCGGGATACAAGGAGAACGCCGGTATCTTCTGCCATAACAATCCGTGGATCAGCTGTGCCGAGGCAACGCTTGGCCACGGCGACCGCGCCTTTGCAGTGTACCGCAAGACCTGCCCCGCCTATATCGAGGACATCTCCGAGATCCACCGCACCGAGCCCTATGTTTACAGCCAGATGGTAGCCGGTAAGGACGCCCCCACCTTTGGCGAAGCCAAAAACAGCTGGCTGACCGGCACAGCGGCATGGACCTTCTTCAACATCAGCCAGTACATTCTGGGCATCCAGCCCACCTTGGACGGCCTGAAGGTAGACCCCTGCATTCCTCACACCCTGTCCGGCTTTACCGTGACCCGCCGCTTCCGCGGTGCAGTGTACCACATTACAGTGGATAACGCCGCCGGGGTGCAGCACGGCATCAAGGCCGTTACCGTGGACGGCAAGGCCATCTCCGGCAATGTTCTGCCACTGGCTGCCGCCGGGACTGAGGTAACGGTACAGGTGACCATGGGTTAACCGATTTTCTCTGCTTTTTCATAGTATTCTCCTTTCTGTGACCAAGGCCGCTGCGCAGATCCCTGCACGGCGGTTTTGGTTTACAATGAAAATATTTTAACAGCTTAACGATTGATAATGCGCTCCGCGTTGCTCTGCGCATCTTCAGCGGAAAGGTTATTTTAATATTTCGCGTTTGTCGCGCTCTGCGGAGCGCTCCAAACGCATTTTCACAAGTGGGGCTGCAATGGTTAATGGGCGGTCTGAATCACAAATGCAGTTGACCGCTACGACCCCTCCTGTGAAAAAAGCATTTCAGCCAAGCCCGCAGGCTTGGCTGAAATGCAAATAAAAAAAATAATTCCGCTATCTATGCGCAGAGCAACGCGGAGCGCATTCAAAATCGTGCTGCGCCCGGCAGGGGAAAGGGCACAAAAAATGCTCCCCCTTGCGTGGGAGCAAATTCGGCAACGCCACGCCAAGCTATACCGAAAAGAAAGGAGTGCAAAGTCAGTTTTTCTTTTTGCCCTGACGGTTCAGCACCCAGCCTGCGGCAAACAGCAGCACGCCGCTGCAGGCCAGCACCGGCACGGGCCAGTTCAGCTGACCGGTCTGGGGCAGAACAGGCTTATCGGGGTTGGAAGGGGAGACCGGGTTATCCGGTGTGCCGGGGCTCACCGGCGTATCCGGGGTGTCCGGCTGCTCCGGGAGATCGGGGGTGTCCGGTGTGTCGGGCGTATCCGGCGGCGTGTCAGGCACATCCGGGGTGTCGGGGGTGTCCGGCGTTTCCGGGATGGTAGCGCCTACCTTGGGGGTGGCGTCCACATCGTAGATCCAGTTGTCACCGTCCCGCAGGGGGATGGACACAAGGAAGGGCTTGATGGCCTCGTAGCCGTGGGATGCCTCGGTCTGCACGACCAAGTACAGACCCTGCGGCAGCTTGGTAATGTCGGCGTAGCCCTCTTCGTTCACGTCCTGCTGGGCGGCAATGGCGGGCACAACGGGCAGATACTTTACCAGCCGGTCTGCCAGCGTGCTGTCGGAAAGATCGCCCAGCACGACACCGCAGTCCGTAAAATCGCCGGTATGCGCTTGGCCTCGCTGCGCGCCTGCGAAAGGGTATTGGCGGCGGTGGCGTTGGTGTCCGCAAGACTGGCCTGTACCGAATGCAGATAGTCATCGGCGGCGGCCTGCGCGGCGGCGAACACGTTGTTCAGCTCCAGCGCGGCCTGCGCGATGGAACCGGCGCTTTCCAGCCGCAGCTGCCGGTCCTGCAGCTGCGCAGTGATGCACTGAATTACAGCGTGTACGAAAAACGGGAGCCGCACTTTTCGAAAAAAGCGCGGCTCCCGTATCCGGTCTTTGGTGGGTATCCTTTTACTTGCCGAAGCTGCCCAGCAGGCTGTTCAGCGATACAAAGGACTGGTAGATGACGTTAACATTGTTGATGATGGAGCTTGCACCGGAGAAGATGCGGGCAATGTAGTTGAACACCTTGCCGATGTCCAAGAAGGACTGATAAGCGTTGCTGGCGCCGCCGTCCAGATAGGTCATCTCCTCGGCTTCGATGGTGGAATAACTGGCGGGCATTTTCATGGTAGAAGTAGTCATGGTAAGATCCCTTTCTTCAATGGTGTCATTGTGTTTACAGCAGTGTTCAGAACATGGTGGCGACCAGCAGGGTGGTAAGCAGGGCACCGGCCACAAGGGCAGGGCCTACATACTTCTGCCACTGGACGGCAGGCTGGGTGGTGGGCTGCGGCACGGTAGAAGTACCGGCCTTGGCAGTCCAGTGGGCGTAGATGGTGGCGTCGGAGGTGAACACGGTGGAGGTGGTCACCTTGCTGCCGCCCACCGGCTCGGTGTACCAGCCATCAAAGGTGTAGCCCGTCATGGTAGGCTGCTCGGGCGTGCTCTCCAGTTTGCCGGACAGGTTCGTGTAGGTTACCACGGTGGAGCAGATGCCGCCTTGGGCATCCATACCAATGGCGTACACGTTCTCTTCCTTTTTGCTCCCTGAAGTTTTGTCGGCGGCAAATGCAGCCGGCAGTGCGCAGCACAGCAGCGTGAACAGGCAAAGCCCGACCACCAGCGTTTTCAGGAATTTTTTCATGAGATCCCTCGCTTTCCTTCACAAAGATGGAGACACTGCCCCGCCCGGGGACAGCCCGGACATCGGCGTAGTTTCTTCAACTTATTTTTATCACATCCAGTGTACCAGAATCGCAACAAAAAATACAGTCTTTTGAGAAAATAATAAGAAAAATCAGGAAAAAAATAAATTTCACCTTTGCAATATGAATCTTGTGCCCCCTGCGGACTGTGTTTTTTGAAAAACGCATCCCGCAAAACTTGCCTTTCGTAAAAACATGGAAGGATATGGAAAACGCAGGACCCCGGCCGCAAAGCCCAAAAACCGACCCAAACCGCCGCAAGTGCGGCAGACAGCGCACAGAAAAAGCTGCAAAAATGCGGCGCACCTCTTGTGGAACAGCGGAAAATATGCTATACTGTTTTGCATGATGCGCCATCGCCAAGCGGTAAGGCAGGGGACTTTGACTCCCCCATCGTAGGTTCGACTCCTGCTGGCGCAACCAGAAGAAGGCCGCTGCACAGGGAACTGTGCAGCGGCCTTCTTTATTTTTTGTTCTCCGGCAGCTTGAAGTAGCCGCGGTATTCGTCCGAGTAGATCTTGCTGCCCATACGGCTCACACCGCCGTACAGGTGGGTGCGCATCAGCGGCTCGATGGCGTCCAGATCCTTCTCACGCAGGATGCGCAGCATCTCGGCGTGCTCGCTGACGACGCTGGACACGTTGCGTGCACCCACGATGTCCAGACGGATAAAGCGGGAATAGTCTGCCTGCGGACGGGTCATCTGCTCCCAAAGGTACTCCTTGCTGGTCTTGTGGAACCAGTACTCGTGCATGGCAAGGTCGCAGCTGAGGAAGTGGTTGAAATCAAAGTTCTCCGGGTCGCTGCGCCCCGCAGCGGCTTCCAGCAGCATATTATAAAGGTGTTCTACCGCAAGGATCTCCATGGGCGAGCAGCTCTGCACAAAGTCCCGGAACACCATGCCCTCCACCGCAACACGCTGGAAGATGAGCTGATCCACCACGCCGGTGTCGATGGCGGTAACAATGGTGCCCTTGCAGGGAATGATCTGCACAAAGCGGTTCTGCTCCAGCCGCTGCAAAACGCTGCGGATAGGAGTGCGGGAAACGCCGAACCGCTTGCACAGCTGGTTTTCGCTCAGTGCTTCCCCGGGCAGGATCTTCAGTGCGCAGATCTCGTCCTCGAGAATATGATAGAGCTCATCAGTGTGCTGTAATGTAGCCATAGTTGTTCTCCATTTATCCGGTAAATATAAGCTTAGTATCATTGTACCGTTACAGCAACTGAATGTCAATGCTTGAATAGAAGTTTATGGCAGTTCTTGTATACAGGAGCTTGCAATCGGGCAAAACACGGATCTTACAGTGATGAAACTGGTATATTAGATAAAAACACCAAAAAAAGTTGAATAAATGCTGAAAAAAGGTGAATATTGTGCCAAATGCACAAAGAAACCTCAATAAGTTCAGTGAATATTGCTCTTGTGGAAATATGTATTTTTTGTTACGATAGCAGCACGAAGTAAATGCTGTATACAGGCTGACCGGCAAAGAGACAAGCACGAGGCAGTTTCCCGGCGGCCTGACACAAGTTGGAGGACAATCGTATGAAAAAGATCTCTCGTCGCAGCTTTCTGAAGGTATCCGGCGCAGTGGCCGCAGCAGGTGCAATGGCAGCCTGCGGTGGTTCTGCCTCTTCCACCACCACCGCAGCACCTGCAGCCAGCTCCGCAGCCAGTTCTGCAGTCGGCGGTGATGACAAGTTTGCCTCTCTGGGCAGCTTTACCATGACCGTGGGTCATGCACAGCCCGAGGGCAACCCCCGCTTTGTCTCCATGGAAAAGTTTGCCGAGGATGTGGCTGCTGCCACCAACGGCCATGTGAAGATCGAGGTTTACGGCAACGGCCAGCTGGGCACCGAGAAGGAGATGCTGGAGCAGGTGGTCGCAGGTACCATTCAGGGTATGCGCGGCGGCCAGTTCGACTTCAGCCCCCGCCTGCTGATGTTCACCCTGCCTTTCCTGACCAACACCCGTGCACAGGTCACCGCTCTGCTGCAGAGCGAGCTGGCACAGAAGGTGTGTGCTGAGGCAGAAGGCGAGACCGGCACCGTCATCATCAACCTGTGCGATGCAGGCGGCTACCGCCAGTTCTCCAACTCCAAGCACCCTATCAAGGCTCCGGCAGACCTGAAGGGCCTGAAGATGCGCACCAACGGCATGAAGACCATCGACATGACCTTCCAGGCCATGGGCGCTACCACCACCACCATCCCGTACTCTGACCTGTACATGGGCCTCAAGACCAGCGTTGCCGACGGTCAGGAGAACCCCTGGGTCAACGTGGAAGGCATGAAGTTCTACGAGGTGCAGAAGTACTTCACCGAAGTGAACTACCAGTTCCATCCGGACCCCTTCTATGTGAACGCCGCTTGGTGGAACGCTCTGCCCGAGGAGTTCCGCGATGCCATCACCGAGTGCGCTACCGCTATGGGTGAGTACAACGACCAGCTGATCGACCAGAACTCCAGCGCTGCAAAGCAGACTATCGTGGACTACGGCTGCGAGGTGTATGAGCCCTCCGCAGACGAGCTGAAGGCCTTCCAGCAGGCTGTGCAGTCTGTGTACGACAAGTGCATCAGCGAGGGCATCTGCTCCGCAGACGAGCTGAAGGAGATGCAGGATATCGTTGCAAAGGCATAACCGCTTGCGCGTATATCGTTTTTATTGAGGCACGGGGGCAGCCTTCGGGCTGCCCTTTCTCAATGATAAACCACCCACAACATCACAGGAAAGGGGCTGAGCACAATAGAAGCGCTCAAAAAATTCGGGAAAAAGCTGTTTGACCTGTACTTTTTCATCGGGATCGTCGCTATGGCACTGCTTGCCGCGCTGGTCATTTTTACGGTCATTGCACGCTACTGTTTCTCCCTGAGCTGGAAGCAGCTGGCAGAGTTCAACACCACCCTGTTTGCCTTTACCACCTTCTGGGGCATGGGCATCAACGTCATCAAGGATGAGCACGTCATGATCGACATCATCTACGACGGTGTCAAGCCCGCCCGCAAGCGCTGGCTGGCCATCATCAACTACCTCATCGTACTGGCCGTGGATCTGGTATTCACCTATCAGGGCTTCAAGTACGTTGGCGTTGCAGGCAAGCAGATCAGTCAGGGTATGGAGATCCCCATGATGTATATGTACGGCATCATGCCGGTTTGCGGCATCATTTGCGCCATCTGCGTCGTGATCAAGATCATCACCCTGTACAAGGCCGACATTTCCTTCTTTGCGCCCAAGAACAAGGCGCTGACCAAGGAAGATGCATAAGGGAAAGGAGAGAAAAACTTATGGCAATGCTCATCCTTCTGGTGCTGCTGATCTTCTTTGCTGCGCTGGGCGTGCCGCTGGCCTTTGCGATCGGCGCTTCCTGCGTGAGCTATATCCTGATCTACGCACCCAACTTTATCGCCATGCTGCCGCAGCGCGTGTGGAACGGCGCTTACAGCGAGCTGATGATCGCCATGCCGCTGTTCATGCTGGCCGGTGAGCTGATGAATACCGGCGGTATCACCCAGCGCATCATCAACTTCTGCATGGAGCTGCTGCGCCCGGTGCGCGGCGGTCTGGGCGAAGTGAACATCGTGGCGTCCATGATCTTCGGCGGCATCTCCGGTTCCTCTGTGGCAGATACCTCTGCTCTGGGCTCCATCCTGATCCCCGCCATGGAAAAAGAGGGCTACCCTCCGGAGGCCTCTGCGGGTATCACCGTTGCTTCCTCCACCATGGGCATGATCATCCCGCCCTCTACCCCCATGATCGTTTACTCCATGATCTCCGGCGCATCCGTGGGTGCTCTGTTCATGGCAGGTGCCGTGCCCGGCATCCTGATCGGTCTGACCCAGCTGGTCCTCGTGTACATCATCAGCGCAAAGAAGGGCTGGCACCCGGCAAAGGCCAAGTTTGACGCAAAGCGCGCCGCCAAGAGCCTGCTGAGCGGCATTCCCGCCCTGATCATGCCGGTGTTCATTATCATCTGCGTTTCCTTTGGCGTCTGCACCGCCTCCGAGAGCGCAGGTGTCGCTGTGCTGTACTCCATTCTGGTGGGCTTCTTCGTTTACAAGGAGCTGACCTGGAAGGGTGTCTGGGAGGCACTGAAAAAGACCCTGATCTCCTCCTCCTCCATCATGCTCATCATCGGCTTTACCACCATCTTCACATGGGTGCTCACCATGCAGAAGGTGCCGCAGACCGTGGGCGCATTCTTCATGTCCCTCAACCTGCCCGCGTGGGCCATTGCGCTGATCTTTGACGTGCTGATCCTGCTGATCGGTCAGCCCCGCCATCCTGCTGCTGACTCCCATCCTGCTGCCGGTCATGCAGCAGTACGGCTTCTCTCCGCTGCAGTTCGGCGCTATGATGATCACCGGCCTTGCCATCGGTCTGGTCACGCCTCCCGTTGGCATGTGCCTGAACGCCTGCAACAAGATCAACCGTATGCCCATCATCGAGATCTTCAAGGGCGCTGCACCTTATGTTATCTGCAACGTCATCGTGCTGATCTCTATCAGCCTGTGGGGCCCGCTGACCACCGCCCTGCCGCAGCTGCTGGGTTACAGCATTTTCTGAGCATAGGTCTGTACGCAGCCGCACCCGCCGCAAAGCGGGTGCGGTTTATAATAGGAACCCGAGAAAAAAGAGAAGGTGTAAGAATTGACTCTGAAGGAAAAGATGAAAAAGGGCCCGGTTTTCGGTATGGCGTGCTTTACCGGCACGACCTGCGTGATCGAAAACATTGCCATGTCCGGTCTGGATTTTATCTATCTGGATCTGGAGCACACCAACTATATGCTGGATGAAGCATTCGAAAAGCAGATCATGGCTGCAAAGCTGCATGATATTTCGGTGCTGGTGCGCATGGCAGACGACAACGAGGTAGCCATCCGCAAGGTGCTGGAATGGGGCGCAGACGGCGTTGTTATTCCTCATTGCAAGACGGCCGAAATGGCACGCCGCAGCGTGGAGGGCGCAAAGTTTGCACCGCTGGGCCGCCGCGGCGGCGAGACCAACGTGCGTGCTGCCGGTTTTGGCTACCACAACTTTGACTGGAACGCCTACATCGAGCAGCAGAACCGGGATACGCTGGTCATCCCTATGGACGAGGACTTTGAGTTTACCGACAACATCGACGAGATCCTTGACGTGCCCGGCATCGATGCCGTCAACTTCGGACCCATCGACTACGCTGTTTCCAAGCAGCTGAAGATCGGCTACTCCATGGGCGAGGAGGTCCACGAGGCCTACAAGACGCTGGTGGCAAAGTGCCGCGCCAAGGGTCTGGGTGTTCTGGGCCCGGTGGTGCCTCCCACGCAGGAGAACCTGAAGCAGGCTATTGCAGACGGCTACAACATGATCATTCTCGGCAATGATATGTGGCACTTCCAGAAGGCTCTGAAGGAGCTGGTGAACGATCAGGTCGCACCGGTGCGCAAGGAACTGCTGGGCGAGTAACCGCTGACCACTGAAAAAAGCTGAAAGGCACATACCCTCGCAGACGCGGCAGGGTATGTGCCTTTTTGTGTATCGGCTTGCTTTGCCGCACAAAAGGCGGTAAACTGGGTACAGACAAAATGCCCGAAAAGGAGAAACGACATGGCATATACAAAGGCTGACCTCAAGCACGACCTTGCAGCAATGGGGCTGACAGGCAACGAGACCATCCTGATCCATTCCTCCATGAAGTCCATCGGCCCAGTGGAGGGCGGCGCAGACACGGTTCTGGACGCATGGATGGAGTTTTTTGCGGAGGGCTTGCTGCTGCTGCCCACCCACACATGGCGGTTCATCAACGAGGAGAACCGGGTGTTCGATGTGCGCCGCAGCCCGTGCTGTGTGGGCATTCTGCCGGAACTGTTCCGGCAGCGCCCCGGGGTAGTGCGCTCGCTGCACCCCACCCACAGCATGGCGGCTTACGGCAAGGGGGCGGCTGCGTATCTGGAAGGAGAGCTGGACGCCAACACCCCCTGCACTCCCGGCGGCTGCTACGACCGGCTGCGGGCAGCTCACGGCAAGGTGCTGCTGCTGGGGGTCACCCACGCCCGCAACACCTTTATCCATAGTGTGGAGGAGGTACTGAACGTGCCGAACCGCCTGACCGACAAGCCCATGCAGATGACCGTGGTGGACGAAGCCGGGGCGCAGCACACCGTCTATATGCGCCGCCACTACAACGCACAGCAGCCGCACATCTCGGAGGATTTCGTCAAGCTGGAGCAGGCGTATCTGGACTGCGGCGCAGCCCGGAACACGAAATTTGGCGATGCAAGCTGCATTTTGTGCGACGCCGAGGGGCTTTTCCGGGTCACCCGCCATGTTCTTGCCCCGAATCCCGAAGCCTTTGTCACCGAGCCGGTCATCCCGCCGGAGCGCTGGCAGGGGGAAATTTTATAATGCAATGCCGGGCAGCTTGCAGCTGCCCGGCATTTTTTACTTTTTGCTCAGCAGAAGCGGATACGGTACTCCCGAGGGGTGCAGTGCTTGATCTCCCGGAAGGTCTTTGTAAAGTAGCTCGCGTCCGAAAAACCGCATTCCAGCCCCACCTCGCCGGTCTTGAGCCGGGTGGAGCGCAGCAGCTCGGCGGCTTTTTCCACCCGGAACTGCTTGACGTACTGGATGGGCGTGATACCCAAAAACTGCCGGAAGCTGCGCAGACAGGCACTTTCGCTCAGGGCAACGCAGTCGGCCAGTTTTTCCACGGTCAGCTCCTCGGCGTAGTGCTCCTCTACATAGCGGAGCATCTGCTTCATCCGCTCCGAGGCGATCTGCTCCTGCTCCGATACCTTCACCTTGCCGCTGACGCATTGGGTGATGAGCAGCCGCAGGGCGGCAGTAAGGTGGTAGCGCACCCGGTTCTCGTAGTCAAAAGGCTCGTCCGCCACACCCTTCCACGCCTCCCGCAGGCAGAGCAGCACCTGCCGCTGCCATGGCACTGCCTCGTCCAGCAAAAAGAAGGGCGGTGTGCCGGGCTGTAAGAGCGGGCGGATGAGTTTTTGCCAGAATACGGTGTCCATGCCGCCGATAAGCCGTGGCTGGAACACGCCGGAGTGCAGCAGCGCCCTGCCCTCGGCAGGCTCTACCGCGTGCAGCGCCCCGGAGTTGATGAACACCCCCTGCCCGGTCTGCAAAGTCAGCCGGGTCTTGTTCACATCTACATGGATGGGCCCCAACGCCGCCAGAATGAACTCAAATTCCTCGTGCCAGTGCCACGCCACCGAAAAACAGGAAAGATCCTCGGCGTAGCAGGCGATAGGGAACAGCGGGCTGCCGTGCTGGGCCTGCTCCCGCCCGGCGGCATCGGCCACCACGGCAGTAGCGCTGGACAGCCCCACCCGGCCGCTGGTATAAGAGGCACAGCTTGTCTGATATGCCATATTCACCAATTCCTTTCCGCAATACTTTGAATGTTTTTTGTCAATGCCGGTTTTGTTGCATATACTATGCGGTTTTATTCTATTATTAGCGATTGTTTTGTGGTATTATCCTATCAGAGCTTCCAAGCTCAGTATAGCACCAAGGCAGCGGGGACGCAAGCTGTGCAAGCGTTCCCTGCCGGGCAAAACCGCTATTCTCCCGCCGTCTATCCAAAGAGGACTGGACGGCAAGTGTAACATAAACCATTTCATCAAGGAGGTATTCCTATGCTTCGTATCGAGTATTTTGATAAGGAACGTTTCATGCGCCAGCTTTCTGCCAGCCACGGCAGCGTGCTGCTGCATCTGGACAACGGTAAGACCTGCGACCTGAAAAAGGACACTACCGCACGCTCCATGCTGCAGATGATGGACACTGCCCCCAAGAAGGGCTTTGACCTCACCGTGACCGACCCTGCCGACGTGACCGGCTTCCTGCGCTATATGCTGGAGGCAGGCCGCACCGAGCGCGTGGCCGGCTGAGTAATGCCAATCTCTTATCCCAATAAGTGTCACAGCAATGCAAAACGCCCGCTCCGGTCATGCCGGGGCGGGCGTTTTGCCTGTTTTACCGGAAGGCTTGCGCGGGCGGGCAGTCTGTGGTAAGCTGAAAGCAGAAAAAACAAGATGGAGGGAACGACTATGAACCTGAAGGAAGCATTCCGCTACCAGAACAAGCTCCAGTCTCTGCTGGACGAGGCGCAGGGCATTCTGGATTGCGATGCCAACGTGACCAAGGTGGCCAACACCTATCTGCGCCATAAGGTGATGCCCGAGGCCGAGGACGAGACCGTTATGGACGTGGCACAGACCGAATATGCAGAGCAGATCACCGACGTTGCCCGGTTCATGCTCTATCTGCTGGAGGAGAAGAGCCGCCTGTTTGCCGCTATCCGCAAGGCAAAGGATGCGCTGGACATGGATATGGACAGCGAGGTCAGCCTGAATGCCGCGCGGCAGAGCATTGCCCGCACCTTCAAACGGATGAACGACCTGCGCAGTTCTGAGCAGCTGCTCTCCGGCGGGGGCACCGGCTACCGCTTCAACGCCGAGGGCAACCAGATCTCCTACTGCTGCGATGTGAAGCGGGTGACCACCATCAACTACGACCGCAAGGTCATCCATGCGGCGCTGAGCAAACTGAACCGGCAGGCAGACGAAACCTCCAACCGGCTGGACCTCTGCCTTGTGACCTCCAAGGTAGACTACACTGTCCCCTTTGATGTGAACGCCAGCTTTGCCGAAGCCCTTGAGATCTATCTGGAAAACGCTAAAAACTAAATAAACGTTCCACCGGCTATTTTGGGTGCGGCAAGCGCCGGGTGCACAGCTGCCGGTTCAGGTGCAGATGAACTATAACGCTGCACATTTCCGCAAGGAAGCTTCGGTACGGCTCACCTTACGAGCCAGCTATTATGAAAAAATCTTGCGTTCGGCTTTTCCGCCACCGCCAGACGCTTTTTCGCCGAAACCGTCCCTTGCTCCTTCCCGCATTCCTGCTTTTGCGCTTACGTCTCCATGGGCAGGCAGGCAAGCCACCCTTCATGAATTTGTCCGCAGACTGTTGCGGGCACATGCTTTCTGCGTGCCGGGCGGGCGCTCTGCGCCTCTTTGCACGCGGAGTAAAATGGCAGCCGCCCCTGTGCTTGCCGTATCCAAAATAGCCGGTGAAAAAACCAAAACCGGAGGAATGCTCTATGAAAAAATGCAATCTGTTTTATCTCAGCGGATTGTTGTTTTTTCTTGCTGCGGCGCTAAACCTTTTTACCGGAGAGGATCGCTCCACGGCGGTGATATGGCTCTGCCTTGGCTCCAGCTTTTTGTGTCTGGGGTATTCGCATCAGAAAAAATAAAGCATTACTGCAGCCCCGGCGGTGGAAAAATCTGGCCGGGGCTGCAATTCTTTGCGGGGCTCGTTCGTATTCCAGACAGAACGACCAAATTTCGACAAAAACGAGGTATGCGTATGTCAACCAAACCAATCGATTCCACTGCCGCGACCCGCTTTGACCTGAGCGCAGCGGCGCTTCATATCATTGCCATGGCGCTGATGCTGATGGACCACCTGTGGGCGACCCTGCTGCCCGCGCAGGAATGGCTGACCTGTGCCGGGCGCTTGGCCTTTCCCATCTTTGCCTTTATGGCGGTGGAGGGCTATTTTCACACCCACGATTTGAAAAAATACACCCTGCGTCTGCTGCTGTTTGCCTTGCTTTCGGAAGTGCCCTTCGATTTGATGTACGGCGGTACATGGTTCTACCCGGTGCACCAGAACGTCATCTGGACGTTGCTTTTGGGCATTCTGGGCATCCATCTGATGGAAACGGTGCGCAAAAAGCAAAAAACAGGACTGTACCTGCTGGTATCCGCCCTTGTGGTGGCGGCGGGCGCGGTGCTGGGCACGCTGGGCATGGTGGACTACTACGGCGCAGGGGTGCTGACCGTGTTCATCTTCTACTTCTTCCATGGACGCAAGTGGTGGTGTCTGCTGGGGCAGCTGGCAGCGCTGTACTGGGTCAACGTGGAGCTGCTGGGCGGGCTTATGTACCCCATTCAGCTCTTCGGCATGGACTTTGAGCTTTGCCAGCAGGGGCTGGCGCTGCTGGCACTGGTGCCCATCTGGCTGTACCGCGGTCGGCAGGGCTATCACAGCAAGCCTTTCCAGTATGCCTGCTACGCCTTTTACCCCGTGCACATGCTGCTGCTGGTTCTGGTGCTGAATTTCGTGAATCGGTAAGGAAAACGGAGCGCTCCAAAGGCATTTTTATGCGTGGAGACGTAGAGGCAGATCATCGCTGAAATGGCCAAAGCGCATGCGGAAACTATTTCAATATCCCGTCGGTACAAGGCCGCTGCACAAACTCTGTGTGGCGGCTTTTTGGCGGCAAAAAACGACACTTGTTCACAAAAAGTTCAGCCTTTTGAGCAAAAAATACTATTTTTTTCGTGTAAAATAGACAACACGGATTGAATGCCGCCCGCGATTGGATTATAATAATAGTGTATGCAAAAACGCATCTGCTGCTTTTTTATGATTTTTTATCGCTTGAAAACAGCGTAGCTGCGCGATGCGGGCTACTGAAAAGAGAGAGCTGCCGTTGCGTGTCTTTGCCGCATAACGGCTGTTTGCCATGGCAGCCGGGACGTTATGTTCCGGTTATTTGTCCTTAGGAGGGAAAACAAGGTGAGAGTAGGTCTTGACATCGGCAGCACCACCATCAAGTGCGTGGTGCTGGGCGAGCATGATGAACTGCTGTATTCTACATACGAACGACATTATAGTCATATTCTGGAAAAGGCGCAGGAGCTGCTGCGGCGCATTGATGCCGAGCAGCTGCATGGCCGCAAGGCGCTGCTCAGCATCTCCGGCTCTGCCGGTATGGGCTTAGCGGACAGCTGTGGCGTGCCCTTTGTGCAGGAGGTGTTCTCCACCCGCGTGGCGGTCAAGCGCTTTATGCCCAAGACCGATTGCGTCATCGAGCTGGGCGGCGAGGATGCCAAGATCCTGTTTTTGACCAACGGCACCGAGGTGCGCATGAACGGCAGCTGTGCCGGCGGCACCGGTGCTTTCATCGACCAGATGGCCACCCTGCTGAAGATGAGCGCCGAGGAAATGAACAAGGCTGCCGAGCAGGCGCAGCGCACCTATACCATCGCCAGCCGCTGCGGCGTGTTTGCAAAAAGTGACGTGCAGCCGCTGATCAATCAAGGTGCCCGCACCGAGGACATCGCCGCCAGCATCTATAAGGCCGTGGTCAACCAGACCATCGCCGGTCTGGCACAGGGCCGCCCCATCAAGGGCAATATCCTCTATCTGGGCGGCCCGCTCACCTTCAGCACCGTGCTGCGCAAAAGCTTTGATGAAGCGCTGAACGTGACCGGCACCTGCCCGGAAAACAGCCTGTTGTATGTGGCGCTGGGCGCTGCTCTGTATGCCGACAAGGAGTTTGTGCTCACCGAGGTGGCCGATGCGCTGGACAAGTACGCCGCCACTGCTACCTATGCCAGCGAGCCGCCGCTGTTCGCCAGTAAGGAGGAGTACGAGGCTTTCCACGCACGGCACATGTCCCATAGTGTGCCCCGCGTGGCTTTTAGTGCCCACTGCGGGCCGGTGCATATCGGCATCGACTCCGGCTCTACCACCGTCAAGCTGGTGGTGGTGGACGAAAAGTGCCAGATCTTGTACACCAACTATCAGCCCAACCTTGGCAACCCGCTGCCCCTCATCCGGGAGCAGCTGCTCAAGATTTACAAGGAGCATCCGGGGCTGCAGGTGGCCAGCGTCACCACCACCGGCTACGGTGAGGAATTAGTGAAAAACGCTTTCCGCTGTGATTACGGTCTGGTGGAAACGGTGGCGCATTTTACCGCTGCCAAGTACTTTATGCCGGACGTGGACTTCATCATTGACATCGGCGGGCAGGACATGAAGTGCTTCAAGATCGAGGATGGCGCCATCAGCAACATCTTCCTGAACGAGGCCTGTTCCTCCGGCTGCGGCAGCTTTTTGCAGACCTTTGCGCAGGCGCTGGGCTACGACGTCAAGAAGTTTGCCGCACTGGGTCTGTTTGCAGACCGCCCGGTGGACTTGGGCAGCCGCTGCACCGTGTTCATGAACAGCTCGGTCAAGCAGGCGCAAAAGGACGGTGCCAGCATCGAGAATATCTCCGCAGGCCTGTCCATCAGCGTGGTCAAGAACGCGCTGTACAAGGTGATCCGTGCTTCCAGCCCGGAAGAGCTGGGCCGCAAGATCGTGGTGCAGGGCGGTACCTTCTATAATGAAGCCGTGCTCCGCGCCTTTGAAAAAGAGATGGGTGTGGAAGTCATCCGGCCGGACATTGCCGGTCTGATGGGCGCTTACGGCGCTGCTTTGTACGGCCTGCGCCAGAGCCATAAAAACAACCAGACCACCTCTGCCATGATGGACGAGCAGGAACTGGAAAAGTTTGCACAACAGGTGGTCAGCGTCAAGTGCGGCGGCTGCGGCAACCATTGCCAGCTGACCGTCAACACCTTTGCCGATGGCCGCAAGTTCATCTCCGGCAACCGCTGCGACAAGCCTGTTACTGGCAAGAGCGAGGATAACAGCCTGAACCTGTACGCCTACAAGCAGCAACTGCTGGCAAGCTACAAGCCTGTGCCCGGCAAGCGCGGCTCCATCGGCATTCCGCTGTGTCTGGGCTTCTACGAGTTGCTGCCCTTCTGGTACGCCTTCTGGACAAGCCTTGGCTTTGCGGTGCACACCAGCCCGGTGTCCACCCGCGGGCTGTATCTGGCCGGACAGGCCACCATCCCCAGCGATACCGCCTGCTTCCCGGCAAAGTTGAGCCACGGCCACATCAAGGCACTGAGCCAGATGCAGCTGGACGCCATCTTCTACCCCTGCCTGACCTACAATGTGGACGAGGGCTTGGGTGATAACCATTATAACTGCCCGGTGGTGGCCTACTACCCGGAGGTTCTGGCAGGCAACTGCCCGGAACTGGAAAATACCAAGTTCATTTATGATTACATCAACCTGGCCCGCCGCAAGGACTTTACCAAGCGCTTCCCGGCCATTCTGGACCAGTATTTCCCTGGCATCCCTGTTAAGGAAGTACATGCCGCCATTGATGCCGCGTATGATGAGTACGAGCACCACATGACCCAGGTGCGCGCCAAGGGAGCCGAGATCATTGCCCGCGCCCGCGCGGAGCACCGCCACATTATTGTGCTGGCCGGCCGCCCCTACCATGTGGATCCGGAGGTCAACCATGGCATTGATAAGCTGATCATCCGCCAGGGCGCTGCCGTGGTAACGGAAGATTCCGTCAGCTGCTATGAAGAAAAGTTTGATACCGCCGTGCTAAACCAGTGGACCTACCACAGCCGCCTGTATGCGGCCGCCAAGTACTGCACCACCCAGCCGGATATGGACCTGGTGCAGCTGGTATCCTTCGGCTGCGGCCTGGATGCCATTACCACCGACGAGACCCGCGAAATTTTGCAGGAAGGCGGCAAGCTGTACACCCAGCTGAAAATTGACGAGATCACCAACCTTGGCGCCGTCAACATCCGCCTGCGCAGCCTGTTTGCCGCACTGGAAGAACGGAAAGAAGACCAATGATGAGTTAGGAGTTAAAGCACGCCGCAAAGCCTGCGGCAAAATTTGATAGAGTAAGCAGGGAAAAGCGCTTGAAAAGAGCGGCTGCCAAAAGCACTTAAGCGCAGCTTTCCCATACCGTCAACTCCTACTTCCTAACCCCTACCTAAACAAGCGAGGCACTTTATGGAATACATGACCCCCAATTTTACCAAGGATATGGTCAAGACCCACAAGATTTTGATCCCCAATATGGCCGTTACCCAGTTCCGGCTGCTGCAGGCTGCGCTGGAGTGCGAGGGCTATAATGTGGAAGTTCTGGGCAACTGCGGCAGCGAGGTCGCCCAGCTTGGCCTGAAATATGTTCACAACGATACCTGCTACCCGGCGCTGCTGGTCATCGGTCAGTTTATTGACGCGCTGAACTCCGGCAAGTATGATCTGGACCATACCGCGCTGCTCATTACCCAGACGGGCGGCGGCTGCCGTGCATCCAACTACATCAAGCTGCTGCGCAAAGCGCTGGTCAAGGCCGGGTACGGTAATATCCCGGTGGCATCGCTGAACTTTTCCGGCCTGGAAAAAGGCAGCGGCCTGCCGCTGACCCTGCCGCTGATCCGCAAGGTCATTGCCTGCATCTATTACGGCGACCTGTTGGTGGCCCTGCGCAGCCAGACCAAGCCCTATGAGAACAAGCCCGGCTCCGCTGATGCCCTGACCGAAAAGTGGATCGCCACCATCCAGAGCTGGATGCACAAGAGCATCAACTACAATGTGCATGATATGAAACGCCAGTTCGCCGTCATCTGCGCTTCTTACGCTTCGGTGCCTGTTACCCGCGTGCCGAAAGTCAAGGTTGGCGTTGTGGGCGAAATTTACGTCAAGTATTCGCCCCTGGGCAACAACGATCTGGAAAAATTCCTGGAAAGCCAGGACTGCGAAGTAAACCTGCCCGGCCTGATGGGCTTTGTGGAATACTGTGTTGCCAACATGACGCTGGACGTGGAGCTGTACGGCGGCAGCAAGGTCAAGGCAATGGCGACGGATAAGCTGCTGGACTGGATGGATTCCATCGGCTGCGCTATGAACGATGCCATGCGCAAAAGCGGCTTCTATGCGCCCGGCTCTTTCCGTGAACTGATGGAAAAACCCAAGGGCATTATCTCCCTGGGGGCCAAGATGGGCGAAGGCTGGCTGTTGACCGCCGAAATGATCGAGCTGGTGGAGGGCGGATACGAAAACATCGTTTGTGCTCAGCCCTTTGGCTGCCTGCCGAACCACATTGTAGGCAAGGGCATGATCAACCAGATCCGCGCCCGCTACCCGCAGGCCAACATCACCCCCGTGGACTATGACCCCAGCGCCACCCGCGTCAACCAGGAAAACCGCATCAAGCTGATGCTGGCCGTGGCCAAGGAGCGCCTGACCACCAAGGCTGACCCTGCCCCCGTTACGGCAGAAGAACTGGCGGGCGGCGCCCCGCAGGTGGAAACCCAGGTTCCCGCCATGCTGTAAGGCAAAATTATAAAGGCAATACCGCATAATTCTAAGTGCCGCAGCTGCCGGAGCGGTGCTTAAGCCGCAAGGCGGGAATTGTGCGGTATT
>OHIX01000164.1_pt1 | contig 31615 bp, 50 predicted proteins | sample 1568391 | NCBI WGS metagenome assembly OHIX01 (sample SAMEA3879541, study PRJEB24766) | human gut metagenome | biome: human-associated habitat; feature: feces | place: USA | collected 1985/1987 | reverse complement strand
AAAGATTTCACTCGTACCACATGGAGCAGAGCGTCGAGCGGCTCTATCGTGAATTATTTAAGGGAGGGTAAGCTATGGAATATGTCGTTTATCGGCGCTTTAAGGCCGAGGGCATCGACGGAGCCTTTAACCTCCGATACGGGACGGCCGTAACGGAGCGGGACGGCTTTCTATTTGCCGCTGACGGGCGGAAGATTTGCGCCGCAACGTCTGAAAACGGATGGGAGCATTTCAGACCAAACACGCCGGAGGGCGCGTATCGTCAAAAGATGCTCGACGGCCTCTATCACTATTACGGCAAGCACGAGGGCGCGTCGGACTTCGACCCGGAGAAATGGGCGGGGGCGGAAAATCTGTATTGGAAAAACCTCCTCCGCACGATGAACACGCAGGAACTCGAGGAGTTTTATAAAAAGCGGCTCGGAGAGCTGCCGAAAATGGAGGGATAACGTATGTATGCTATCAAAAGCGGCGGAAAGGTCGTCGGCTACTCCGATACCGTTGTCTATGTCCGCCTACACGAAAACGGGTGCTATGTCCCGTGCGACGAGGCGGAGGCCGGGGGCTTTTGCATCAAGACGGCAATCGACCGCAAGGACGAGGAGACGGGCGAGACGACGACATATCTCAAGGACTTCGTTTACGCTTTCGCCGACGGCGGGCTCCTCGGTATCGAGCCGGTCGGCTCCGTGGAAAATGTGAGCGGTACGCTCATGCTCGCCGAGAACGATAAAGTTCTCGATATTCTGTTAGGGGGTGCGGCGGAATGATTACCGTTGAAAAGGCGAAAAAGCTCCGGGCAATCATCGAGCGGGCAGTCGCCGCGCTCGAGCTCGACAACGAGGCCGCGCTTGAGTGCGTCGAGCTTTTTCCGGCATGGGAGAACGGCAAGGCGTACACCGTCGAGACAAGAGTGCAGTACGGCGGAAAGCTCTATCGTTGCGTACAAGCGCACACGTCGCAAAGCGATTGGACTCCGCCGGTCGCCGCCTCTCTTTGGAGCGGCGTAACGGTAGACCCGGCAACCGGCTATGACGAATGGAAACAGCCGACCGGCGCTCACGACGCATACAAGAAGGGCGACCGCGTTCTCTTTAACGGCTCCGTGTATGAGAGCCTTATCGACGGAAACGCATACTCCCCGACGGCGTACCCGGCGGGGTGGAAACTTATTGAATGAGCGGGGCGGTCTACACGGTCGAGCTCGACGGCAAAATCATAGCGCGGCGGGAGTCTCTCTTGTGGGTGAGGCTTGACGCTCCCGGCCTCTATGTCGTATGCCCGGAGGCAGAGGGCGAGGGCGTTATCGTTGACGGGGAGATTTACCACGTTCGGGGGTGTCCCGTATTGCCGGGAAAGCAGACCGTTAAACTCGATTATTACGAATTATAACGGAGGTTAAGAATGGACTATGTAGGAACGATTATAGGAGTCCTCGGGACTATCCTCGGCGGCGTGTTAAGCTATGCCGCTTTTCATAGGAACTCGAAAAAGGACAGCGAGGAGGAGGGCAAGTCCTCCGGCACGATGCTAACCGAAATCGGGTACATTAAAGGCGGCATCGACCGTATCGAGCACAAGCAGGACGCACAGGACGCGCGCTATATCGGCATGGCGGAGCGTATGTCGGCGGTGGAGAGCTCGGCAAAGTCGGCGCATCATCGTATCGACAGGCTCGAGGGGCGCGAGGTGCGGGAGGACGGATAATGTCCGCCCGCAAAGGCGCGGCGCGGCGGCGGAAGTTCAAAAAATGGGCGCTCGAGGTATGGAGCTTTGCAAAGGGGTATCTCTCCTTTTCAAAGCTCCTCGTTTATGCCGTCCTCTATATCGACTACAAATCGACCATGACGACGCTCGACCTCTGCCGGATTTCCGTAGCCAACAACTACACCGGCTCGCTCCCGTATTTGACCGCCCTTATCGCCTTTTTACAGGCCGCGACCGCTACCGTGCTCTCGTTCTCGCTCAATAAGAGCAAGGCCGAGAACACGACCGGCGGAATTACATACGACACGGCAACAAAACGAGATTGCTAAAGGAGGTAGCAAAATGAAAGAAATCATCGTAAAGCGGCTCGGCGCTCTCTTGAGCGTAAAGAGCCTCGTCACGCTCTTGCTCTCCGGGGTATTCGCGTACCTCGCCATTACCGGGCAGACGAGCCAAGAGTTTATGACGGTCTACACGGTCGTTATCGCGTTCTATTTCGGAACGCAGACGCAGAAAATCAGCGACGCGGTAGACAAGACTCTCAAGGGGGAATAATTTATGCTGACGGTGGAGAAGCGGATTATTTCCCGGAACTTCACGCGCGCCGGAGCGGGACGGAAAATCGAGTATATCGTTATCCACTATTTCGGCTCACTCGGCACGGCGGCGGCGGTGGCGAACTACTTCGCCGGAGCCGATAGGCAAGCCTCGGCGCATTACTGTTTAGACGAGGGGAATATCGTTTATCAGTGCGTCGAGGACAATAATATCGCGTGGCATTGTGGCACGTCCGGCGGATACGTTCATCCGAGATGCAGGAACGCGAACAGCATCGGGATTGAAGTACGCCCGTATAAGCTCGATAAGACGACCGCCGGGAGCGCGGCGGCTCGGGATTGGTATTTCACCGAAAAGACCGTCGATAATCTCGTAGAGTTTACGCGGGCTCTCATGGAGAAATACAATATCCCCGCCGAGAACGTCGTCCGGCATTACGACGTTACGGGGAAATGGTGTCCGCGCCCGTGGATGGGCGACGACATGAACGCCTATTACGGCACGAGCGGAAATGAACAATGGGCGAGATTTAAGGCTCGCCTCTCTGGAAACGAGGAGGCTTTCGACATGGATATTAACGAGGCAAGAAAGCAACTGACCTCTTGCGCCGATACCGGCGACACGCCCTCCGCATGGGCGAAAGAGGCGGCGGAATACTGCAAGAGCAAGGGCATTTTCAACGGCGACGGAGCCGGTAATTTCGGATGGCAACAGCCGATTACCCGCGAGGCCGTCGCTTGCATCATCTACCGCGCACTCGAGGCGGCGGGCGCTCTCGGCAATCTTTCCGACGTATAATCGTGCAGAAAAAGCGGGCGGGGCTCTATGGCCTCGCCCGCTTTTTTGTTACGCTTTTAGTGCTTTATGTGCGTTATTTCTCCTTTAATGCACGTATATAGCTTTTTTGTTCCGATTGCCGCATACTTGAACATGAGATAAAGGCCGTAGAACAGGCCGTAAAGCATCCATCCGCAAGCCAAAACGGAATACCAACAGAGATAGAAACAGCCGACGAGCACCAGCACGAAAAGGAAGTACCAGCAATTACGCCGGGTAAGCCGGAGGCCGACTCCGAGCCGGAAACCGCTCATTGACTTTAAGCGCTTCGAGAAGCTGACAAACATAGCTCAACGCCTCCCGCTTTTCGCTTTCAGATACGGCACGAGCCCCCACGCGACCAGCGCGCCGCCGATAACGAGCCCGCACACGAAAGAGGAGATATTCCCTTGTACGGCGAGCGAGACGGCGGCGAACAGGAACAGAACACCGACGACAATCTTTACGAGCATAGCGGCCTTTGACTGCCGCATACCCGAAACGCGCTCGCGCTCGTCTGCCTCTGCCTTGCGCTCCTCCGCCTTGCGAGCTTTTTCTCTATCCGATTGCTCGGACTTCTGTTTATCTACACAACGCTTGCAGACATAGCGGCGGGACTCGGGATAATAAGCGCCTCCCTCGTTCGCGTCGAACTGCCTCCCGCACTTCACGCAAGTAACAATATGCTTTTTCATGGTATGAGTAACTCCCTCCTATTTTTTCGGTCTGCTGACCTTTAACACAATTATGCGTTGCGTATGTGCTAAAGTCAAGAAAAATGCAGAACATTAACACACGGGAGGCGAGAGCTTGCGGATATATGATTTTGAGGGAAAGAAGAATATAAGCGGCGAGCGCATCCGCGAGGCACGGCTAAAGCTCCGGCTCTCACAAAGCGACCTCGCGGCGCGGGTGCAGGTCGAGGGCGTAACAATGGAGCGGGACTCGATAAGCCGTATCGAAATCGGGACGCGGTTTATTCCCGATTACGAGATACCCGTCTTTGCCCGCGTTCTCGGCGTGTCCGCCCTTTGGCTCCTCGGAATAGAGTAAATCCCCGGCTCCGTGCCGGGGATATTTTTTGCACTTTTTTCTGAATAACGCTTGACATACTGCAAGCAGTATGATATTATAATAGACAGAAAGGAGGTAAACGCATTGAGCAAGCGAAAAAAGAAACGCGGCAACAAGGCAGAGCCGGACAGCTACTTAAACCTTGTTACCGCAATCCTTAATCTCGTGATTGCTATTCTACTGCTGATAGAAAAGCTCACCGAGTAAAGGGCGGGGGGAGAAATCCCCCTTGCCCTCCAAGGATAACACGAAATGCGCTCAATGTCAAACGACCATGACGACAGTTATCTATGTTTTGTGCGGGGTAAGCATTACCATATCCGCAATCTCTATTTTCATCAACGCCAAAAGGAGGCGGCAGAATGGCAGAGGAAAAAAGAAAGACTAAGACCTCGACGGCAGTAAAGACTCGATATAATGAAAAGGTCTACGACGTTATTTCGGCGCGAGTCCCGAAAGAGCTCGCGGCGGCTTTCCGCGAGAAATGCACAGCCGAGGGCATACCGCAAGCACAGATTATCAAAAAGGCGATAGAGGACTTTCTATCGCGGTAACGAGAGGGCGGGACTTTCCCGCCCTTTTTTCATATCTTGAGGGAGGGCGCGCTATGGGAGAGCGGACGTATAAACAACTTAATTGGACGAGCCGTATCAAGCTCGAGACGATGCTCAAGCATGGACACTCGAAAAAAGAAATCGCCGAGGAGCTGGGCGTACATATCAGCACCGTTTACCGCGAGCTCAAGCGCGGGACGTATGAGCATCTAAACTCCGATTACACGACCGAGGAGCGGTATAGCCCGGAAATCGCCGAGGCGAGGTATCAAGAGGGACTCTCCGCGAAAGGAGCTCCGCTCAAGATTGGGAAAAACCACGCCGCCGCGCAGTTCATCGAGGACAAAATCGGGAACGAGGATTACTCCCCGGCGGCGGTGTGCGCTCTACTCAAGCAGGAAAAATATAAGCACTTCGGAATAACCTTTTGCCGTGCGACGATTTATAAGTACGTCGAGGACGGCGTTTTCCTCACGCTCACAAATCAAGACCTCCCGGAAAAGGGCGACCGCAAGAAGAAGCACAAGACCATACGGAAAAAGCAGTATCGCGCATCGAGCGGGACGAGCATCGAGCAGAGGCCGGATTATATCAACGAGCGGCAAGAGCCGGGACATTGGGAAATGGATACCGTCGTCGGAAAGAAGCGGACGAAAGCTCGCCTCCTCGTCCTCTCCGAACGGGTAACGCGGCGGGAAATCATTATCCGCATTAAGGACGGGCGCGCCGAAACGGTCGTCGCGGCTTTAGACCGCCTCGAGCGTATTTACGGCGCGGCGTTCTATCGGATATTCAAAACGATAACCGTAGACAACGGCTCCGAGTTCGCGGATGCTGACGGCATCGAGCGGAGCGCCCGCCGCAAGGATGCAAAGCGGACGACGGTCTATTACTGCCATGCGTATAGCTCTTGTGAGCGCGGCACGAACGAGAATATTAACCGCATGATACGGCGGCAGTTCCCGAAAGGGACGGACTTCGACAAGGTGACGGCGGCGGAGGTTAAGCGCGTCGAGACGTGGCTCAATGATTACCCGAGAGAAATACTCGGCTTTATGTCCTCGGCGGAGGCTTTCAAGATAGCATTTGACAGGGCGGCGTGAACGCTCAAAAATTTATTCTATCTTTTTCGCACAAAATACTTGACATCTGCGCAACGTGCAGTTTATTATTATGTGCGAAAGAGCTAATAAGCTCCGACGCACTTATTTTTTTACGCAGAAACGGAGGCGAGGCTATGAAATACGAGTGCTTAAAGCTCGAGGAGCGGCGGATTATCGAGGAAATGTACGCAAAGGGCGCAAAGCCGGGCGAGATTGCCGAGCGCGTCGGCAAGTGCCAAGCGACCATATACCGCGAGCTCGAGCGAGGCAAGACCGGGGAAACGGACTCCCGCTTTCGTCAAGGGTATAGCGCGGCGGTAGCGGAGGCTCGAGTAAATCGGTCGTACCGAAATAGAGGCCGTCGGAAAGCGGCTCAATAAAGAAACGGAGGTTACTCATACCATGCTGAAAATTAAGAACACAAAGCATCTCGATACGGCGGAGGAAATCTTTACGGAGTTCCTCGACAAGTTCCAAAAGTACGCGGCGGAGGCGGAGAAGATTTTCAGAAGCACGAAAAGTCCGGCGGACAAGGCAAGGGCTCTCGAGCACATCGAAACGCAGTACGCGGCATTGAGCAACTTTTTCAACGGTGAACTCGGTTACGACGTGAGGCTCGAGGACGGATTTCTCTTTACGCAGTTCTACTATAACCGTATTTTCTACTTCCAACTTATGGCGCAAATCGAGGCGGGAAAAGCGGCGGAGGCGGCAAAATGAACGTTTTTGAAAAAATCACGGAGAGCCCGGAGACGCTGGCAAGCCTACTCCGGGCAATCCCGGCGATTGAAACACCGTGGGACGACGCTTTTCACCGACTCTATTGCTCCTCGTGCTCGGCGACGGATTGCGACGACTGCCGCCGCCCGGAGCGGGACAATCCGCTATGGTGGCTCGGCCTCCCGGCGGCGGAGGTAGAGAAATGAACGCCGATTTTTCCCATACTTGCGAGGGGTGCGAGCACGTTGTTACGGAGCCGTGGGCGAAAGACATTATCTCCTATCGGTGCTTTGCTCCCGGCAGATGCAAGGGGCGCGTCGTCGGCGTGAAACGCTTTGACCCGTATATCCCGGCATGGTGTCCAAAACTGGAAAGGAGCCGCGAGAATGGATAAAACGGCATTATTGAAGAAAGTCCGCGCGCTTGCCGAGCACGGAGTCGGCGGCGAGGCCGAGAACGCCGAAAAGCTCCTTGCTCGCATGATGAAGAAATACGGCATTTCGGAGGAGGAGCTCGACGAGGAGACTCGCGTCCGCCACGACTTCACATATCACGGCGGGGAGGAAAAGAAAATCCTCCGGCAAGTGGTCTATAAGGTCACGGGCGGCTACGCCTACGAGCTCGTATATACCGCGAGCGGGCGCAAGGTTAGAACTCAACTCGGCGCGGATTGCACTCCCGCCGAAAAGGTGGAAATTGAGTATCTTTTCGATTTCTATAAAAGGCTTTGGGAGAAAGAAAAGGACGCTTTCCTCGCGGCCTACATTCAAAAGCACCGTATCTTTGCAATACGCGCAGACGTAGAGCCGCAGGAAATCAGCCGCGAGGAGGCTCTCAAAATGGGGGCTCTCATGCAAGGCATGAGCGACGAAAGTCCGCTCCGAGCTATCGAGGCTTGATGATGGAAATATGCGGGTACAGAGTCCACGGCTCCGGCGACTGCCCGAATTACGAACAAATGCGAGCGGCTTTTGTTCGGCGCGGAGACTGGCTTAATTGCGCCGGGTGCTGTCAAATGTGCAAAGAGCGCCGTACTTGTGCGCTCGCTTGTGAAGAAGTCCGACAAATGTCTATTACCGATTTTACAAAGGAGGCCAAACAATGAGCGAAACGAGTTCGAGAGTCCGACTTATGGCAAACTTACAAGCCGCCGTCGCGGAGGCCGTCTCCGGCACGATGGAGGAACGCGGGCGCGGCTTCGCCTCTGACCGTGAGGCGTGGGCGGAGCTGAAAGAGTGCATCGAGCGCACAAAGCAGATGCACACCGACATTGAGAAAGTCCACAAGGAAATGTGGAGCGCGGTCAAGGACAGGAACGAGGACGCTTTCGCCGCACTCTCGCAGGAGTTCGAGCGGAGTTCCCGTATTCTCGCCGAGGAATGAGCGCAAACGTCCGCCCTTGCAAAAATCGCCGTTATCAGCGAGGAGGGCTAAATATGAATTGCCACGGGTGCAAATGGCTTGACAGATACAAGAAAGACGGCAACGGCTATTGTTGCATGGTCGAACGTAGCAAAACGCAACGCGAAAAGGTACGCCGCCCGGATATGGAGCGTTGCGAGCTTTACAAGCCGGGCGATTTTAGCACGAGATACAGAACGGAGGTAAACGAATGAAAAAGCTCTATTCAAAGAAACTCGGCGGCGAGGCGTTCGCCCTCGACGCGGCGCAACTGGACACTCTGAAAAAGGCCGGTTATACCGTACCGAGCCCGGAGGAAGTTATCGCGGACGCGGCGGCGGTTAAAATCGAGCCGCCGGAGGGAAAGCGGGCGTATGTCGTCTTTGATTTCAAGTCCGGCGCTTTCAAAGTCCGCACGAGGACGCAGACACTCGCCGAGAGCGAGGTCGGCGGCTTCGTTGGTGAGGTAGTCTCGGCGGCGATTTTATGCGGCTTCGTCGAGCGGGCGGATATGGACAAGCCGAAAGCGGATGCTCCGGCGACTCCGACGACGGCCTCCCCGCTCGTGAATATGCTCCGAGACGCTTTCCTCCGAGCGGCGAACAATAAGACGGCTCCGGCGGCGGACAAGCCCGCAGAGGCGGCAGACGCGCCGGAGGTGGTCGAATGATTAAGCTCGGCGACCACATCACGGTAAAGCCCGCGACGTTCGACGTTCCGGGCAAGGACGGCAAGCCGAAAGCAATCCCCGGGACGGTCGTCTACGTTCATCCCGGCGGGAGATATTGCGTCCTCGAGTTTGACGTAGGCAGACGCGAGCACGTGACTATCCGAGAGAGCTTTCAGCTTATCGACGGGAGGGTAGCGGAATGAAACGCGAGCAATCAGCACCGGCGGGATACCGCCCGCGCTTTGCTGGGACGATGAAATTATACCTCGTCCGTCACAAGGAATACGGCGAGCTCACCGTAAACGGCGTGAACAAATACGAGGCAGTACACGCCGCCGCCCGTGCGTGGGGCGTTCGGTGGACAGCAATCGCCCGGGAGTGCGAGTATATCGTACTCGCAGAGGATACGCCGGAGGCCGGTAGACCATGACAAGGCAGGAGCGGCGGGAACGCCGCAGACAGCGGCGCCGGATGCAAGCCGCGCTCCTCGCCTCTCTACTCTTTGCGTTGGTGCTCATAGTGACGCTCCGCATCCGCGAGACAGCACCGGAGCCGGTCGCGGAGCGGATAAACACACTTGCGGCGGAACGGAAAACGCTGACATACATAGCACCGGCAAGGCCGGAGGCGGCGGAGGAAACGCCGGAGGAGCCGACGGTAGAGCCGGAGCCCGAGAACAGATACGCGGAGCTCCATTTCAGCGACGAGGACGTTTATATCCTTGCTTGCCTCGTCTACCACGAGGCGCGCGGCGAGAGCTTCGAGGGACAAGTCGCCGTCGTCGAGGTCGTTCTAAACCGTATGCTCTCCGGCTATTTCCCGGATACGGTCGAGGAGGTCGTATTTCAGAAATACGGCGACGTGTGGCAGTTCTCCCCCGCTCCGTACCTCTACTCGGCGGAGCCGGACAAGGAGCAATATCTCGCGGTGCATACCGCCATAGAGGAGCGGGAGCACATTCTTTCAGAGGATACGGTCTATTTTTCGACCGCGCCTTATAACGAGAGCGTCGATATGATTATCGGCAATCACTATTTCTGTAAAATCTTTTGAACGGAGGAAAAGACGATGCAACTCATTACCACAAGGAACAAGGAAATCTCTTTCGCGGAACTCAAAAAGGCCATTTCGAGCGGGAACGGCCTCGAGCTTATCCGCCCGGGCGACAAGTTCGCTATCGAGCTCAAAAACGGCGAGCTCGTCAATGCCGTTTGCGGCGGCTACGTCAACGAGAAGCGCGCCCGCTTCGTCCTCGAGGACTGCCTCGCGGATAAGTGGCGCATGAACGACACGCCGACCAACAAGGGCGGATACCTCAAGAGCGAGGGACGGCGACACGTCCTCGAGGATATTCTCCCACTTTTCCCGGACGAGCTCGCGGAGGCGTTCGAGCCTCGTTTCTTGTCCGAGGAAATCGACGGAGAACGTCACGAGTACGCGGATACTCTGTGGATACCCTCCGCGACCGACGTTTTCGGCGCGGGCGATTGGTGGAACGAGGAGCCGGACAGCTATCAACTTGAGATTTTCAAGCGTGAGCGCGACCGCGTGAAAGAGCGCGTCGGAGATGGGACGTGGTTTTGGTGGCTCCGTTCTCCGCGTGCGGGCGACTCCAACTCTTTCGTGGTTGTGGACGCCGACGGGACAGTCTACTACGGCAACGCGGACTATTCCATCGGCTTCGCGCCCGGCTTTGACCTGTAAAATTCGGAATTAAAAAGCTCCCCGGCTCAATGCCGGGGAGCAACCCACAAGGAGGCGGAGAATGGTTAGACGCAGAAAGTCAAACCTCCCGAAATGGCGGTATGAGTTCGATTGCCGGAAATGCGACAACATTCGAGAGGTACACGACCCGCGCAAGGGCAGAGACGGCGATTACTGTATCCCGTGTATAGAGCGCATGGACAGCCGCCGCCCGAGCCCGATACACGCAGACGAAAAAGAGCGCGTCCTCCGTTGCGAGTGCTTTACGCCTATCCCGGAGGACGAGGAGGAGAAAAAATGAACTTTCCGAAATTATACGAGTGCGACCCGCAGAAAAATACCGAGTGCAACAAGCGAAATTGTGGAAATCCGTGCAAATACACGACGCGAAAAGAGTTTTCCCGTGAGCCGTCCGAGAAAATGACCCCGGAACTCGCGTTTATGGTGCTGGACGCGACTCGCCGTGAACGTTGCGAGGATACGCCGCGCACTCGGGCGGCGTGTAACGTGGCACAAGGAGCCCTCTATCTGCAAATGAAAGCGAGCCCGTACCCCGACGGCGACGAGAACGTTTTAGCTTGTCAGAACTGTAAAAGCGGAGAATATCTCTACAACGAGGACGGCAATCGCAACAGCTTTTGCGGACAATGCGGAAAGGCTATTGATTGGGGCGAGGAGGCGGACAAATGAGCGAGCTACTCGGAAAAGTCGTCGTCGTAACTCAAATGAGAAAAATCCCGGCGGCTTGCCAAATGTGCAAGTATTACGAAAACATGGGAGGAAATAGAGGACGCGGTAGCGACGGCATTTGCACGGCTCGCGGGACGCTTTACGCGACGCGGGGTATCAGAGTGTCGAAAGAGCGCCTCGATAATTGCCCGCTCCGCATAATTACGGGAGGCAGAGAATGAGACGCAAAAAGAAAAGCCGCCTCGCGGCGGCGGAGTTCCTCGCCGTGCTTATCGTGACGGCGGTCGTTTTTACAAAGGGCTTGAGCGCGGCGCTCGCGTGGCGAGGCTATAAGGCCGTCGGCGGCGAGTTCATGCTCTTGCTCCTACCTATTATATATTATGAGGCAAAGCGAATTGTCCTCGATTTCGTGGCGGACTTCGTAGAACTTTACCGCCGCGCGGAGGATTGACAATGCAGGACAGAAAAAGAGAAACCGCCGACGCTTTGCAGAACGTCGGCGGGGACTCGTCCCGGAAAAGACGAGCGATTACTCATACCTTTATTATTATAGCACTCTACGGGACGGTATGCAAGGACAAAAAATCGAGCGCCAAGCGCGTTTTTACGGGCTCGTATGGAATATTAACAAACCGACCATAGACGAGCTCTCGTCGGAGGGTATCACATGAAAACAGTTTACAGAGAGAAACGCTATTATTGCGGCGAGTATCTCGACGTATATATCTACCCGACCTATCAGCAAGGACGGAGCAGAGGCAAGCGGAGCAAGCCGACCTCCGCCGCTCAAGCGAAACTCAATCAGCGGCATAGAGAGGAAAAGCTCGTCCGTCTCCTCCACGCGAACTTTACGCCGGACGACCTCGAAATCCATTTGACCTATCAGAAACAGCCGGAGAGCCCGGAGGAGGCGCAACGACTTTTACGGAATTATATCCGTCGGGTGCAGAGAGCGCGGAAAAAGCAAGGACTCCCGCCGCTCAAGTACATAGCCGTTACGGAAAAGGGCTCCAAGAATGGGCGCTATCATCATCACGTCACGCTATCCGGCGGAATGGATAGAGACGAGCTCGAAAAGCTATGGGGACTCGGGTACGCGAACTCCCGCCGCTTGCAGTTCACAGAGAGCGGCCTCGCCGGGCTCGGTCATTACATCGTCAAGAGCCCGCTTTACACTCGGGCATGGAACGCCTCGAAAAATCTTATCGACCCGGAGCCGAAAACACGGGACGGGCGTATCTCCGGCAGACGCGCCGAGGAGCTCGCCCGGGACACGACCAACAACGCCGAGTATGAAAAGCTCTATCCGGGCTATTTTCTCGCGGATGCTGGCGCATGGCACAACGACGTAAACGGAGGAAAGTATATCGTCGCCCGCTTTTACCGGCGGGACGGTGTATTTATAAAACCGAAACGGAGGAAACGAAAATGACAGTAAACGAGTTTGCAAAGGAAGTCCACGAGAACGCGGTCGCTCATGGATGGTGGGAGACGGCTCGGAGCTTTCCCGAGGTCGCCGCGCTCATTCATTCGGAAGTCTCGGAGGCGCTCGAGGAGTGGCGCGACGGAAATCCGGCTATCTATGGGTGCTGTGGTATCCCGGGCGCGGTGTGCGAGTTCGAGGGCGCTTGCGACAAGGACGAGAAAACCGGCACTTGCAAGCCGGAGGGAGTCGCCGTCGAGCTTTGCGACGCGATTATCCGCATCCTCGATTACCTCGCCTATATGGGCGTGGACGTTGAGGCCGTGCTCATGGCAAAACATGAGTACAACAAGGGACGCGAATACCGCCACGGAGGGAAACGCGCCTAAACCACGATAACGCACGAGGAGGGCGAGCTAATGATTAACTATTTCGAGGCGGCGGAGAAAACTCTCCGCGCTCGCGGCTTGCTCGAGACGGCTTTAGGCAATCTCGAGCGGAAAAAGGAGCGCATTTTACGATACGGCGCGCCGTCGGAGTATCCGTCGGCGGATATGTCTAAACCGTACACGGGTGCGAAATCTGTAAACGACGCGCTCGCGGACTGCCTCGAGCTCGCCGAGGTTATGCGGGAAATCCAAGTTACCCGGGATAAGGTCGAGGAAATCGACGACGTGCTCGCGCAGATGGACGAGGACGACGCGCGTATCCTCCGGCTTTGGTACATCGAGCGCAAGAGCAAGGACGAAATCACGGAGGCCGTATGCTATTCGTCCACGTCGAGCCTCTACGACCTCCGTAACAAGGCACTCGTGCGCTTCGCTCTCCTCTACTTTGGCGCGGGAGCTATGCCGTCTATGTGAGGCGTTTTCTAACTTATTCTCATGTATCGAAAAAAATCCGTATGGAAACTTGCATTTTCCCCGTGCTATCATTGAGGCGTAAAGAGAGGTCGAGGGAAACCTCGTCGCCGTGCGCCCCGCGCTTTATGCGCGAGGCGTTCTCTTTATCCACTCGGAGGCGGAGAGCATGAGAGAGTTTGCAAAAGCGTTTTACGAGTCTCCGGCATGGAGACGCACACGAGCGTATATTCTCAAGCGCGACGCGGGGCTATGCGTCCATTGTGGCGAGCCCGGCGTTATCGTGCATCACAAGATAGAGCTCACGCCGAGGAACATCGACGACCCGGCAATCGCGCTCGGCGAGGATAACCTCGAGACAGTTTGCCGGACGTGTCACGCATTGATACACGAGGGAACGCCGCCGATTGCCGACGGCCTCGCTTTCGATGCAGACGGAAATATTATCACAGCGCCACATACCCCCCGGGGTGCGCCGAAATAGATACCCGGTAAGTAACCGCGCCTCAATCCTCGGAAGAACCGACCCGGGCGCGCACATGAGGGGGGGTAAAACCGGGGCGGAGGGAGGTTTACTCATTATATGGCGGCAAATAAAAAAAGCTACGACGAGCTTTCGATTTCTGAAAAAATCGAGGCGAAAAAGAAGAAAATTAAACGGCTTTTCCGAGAAATGCCTCCCGAAAAGCGGCAGTTTGCCGAGGGACTTATCAATCAATTTGCCGTGACCTCCGTCACATTGGAACGCCTCGCCGACGAAATCAACAACGGCGATTTGATAGAGGATTTCGTACAGGGGGCGCAAAAGCTCCGCCGGGAGTCTCCGGCTCTCCGTGCCTACAACACGACGATTAAATCCTTTTCCGCTCTCACAAACCAACTCGTCGCGTTGCTCCCGGAGAAAGAAAAGAAATCGGCGGGTGACGAGCTTATGAGCTTTATCACAAAGCCCGCCGCCCGGTCGGGCAAGTAGTGAACTACGTCCGGGAATATTGGGAGCGGATTTCCTCCGGCGAAATCGTCACGAGCCGACGGGTAAAAGCCGTGTACGGTCGTCTCGTGGCGGAAATGGACGCGGCGGACGAGAGCTCGCCGTATTACTTCGACGAGGCCGTCGGCGAAAGGCCGATTATCTTCGTTGAGCGGTTTTGCAAGCAGTCTCAAGGAACGCTCGGCGAGTCTCTGACGCTCGAGCTTTTCCAAAAAGCATTTATACAACTCCTTTTCGGGTGGCTCGAGAGGGCGACGGGATACCGGCGCTTTCGAGAGACACTCTTTCTTGTAGGGCGAAAGAACGGCAAGAGTACGCTCCTCGCGGCTCTCGCGCTCTATATGCTCGTCGCAGACTACGAGGGCGCGGCGGAGATTTACTCCGTAGCGACCAAGAAAGACCAAGCAAAAAAGACGCTCACAGAGGCCGTAAACATGGTGAAGCAGAGCCCCGAGCTCTCCGCCATTCTCAAAAAGCGCCGCAACGACATTTACTTTCCGGCGACGGCCTCCAAGTTCGAGGCGTTGGCCTCGGACTCGAATACCCTCGACGGCCTCAACTCTCACGCCGTCATTATCGACGAGCTCCACGCTATCCGCGACCGCAATCTCTACGAGGTTATGAAGCAATCGACCTCGAGCCGCCGACAGCCGCTTGTGATTATGATTACCACGTCCGGCACGGTGCGCGAGTCTGTTTTCGATAACCTTTACGGCTACGCTTGCGAGGTCGCAGACGGGCAGACTCCCGACGAGCGTTTCCTCCCCGTGCTCTACGAGCTCGACAAGCGCGAGGAGTGGACAGACCCGACGGCGTGGATAAAGGCAAATCCCGGCCTCGGGACGATAAAGCAATATACCACGCTCGCCGACTTCGTAGAGCGAGCAAAGAAAAATCCCGAGGACTTGCCCGGCGTTCTCTGCAAAGATTTCAACGTCAAGGCGACCGGCGCGGCCTCGTGGCTCTCCTATGAGGACGCAGTAAACGAGGCCACATTCAAGCCCGAGGAGGTCTATAACACCTACGCTATCGGCGGGTGCGACCTCTCCGCGACGACCGACCTAACGTGCGCGACGCTGATTATCCGTCGCTCGTCCGACGATGAAATCGTGTACGTTTTTCAGCATTATTTCCTCCCACAAAAGAAAATCGACCAGCTCGACGAGCACAACACGCAAGAAGCGCCCTATAAGATTTGGGCGGAGCGGGGGCTCGTCACGATATGCGAGGGTACTCGCGTCGATTATTCGGCGGTGACGGCGTGGTACTGCCAAATGCGGGACGAGCTCAAGATAGACGCTTTCAAAATCGGATACGACCGCGCTCTCGCCGGTTATTGGGTGGACGAAATGAAAGCGAACGGCTTCGATATGTGCGCCGTCGCACAGGGGCCTTTTACATGGTCGCAACCTATGAGGGAGCTCGGAGCGGCTCTCGCCGATAAGAAAGTCAATTACAACAAAAATCCCGTTTTGCTTTGGTGCCTCACGAATACAGGCGTTAAGAAAAGCGGAGTCAACAACATTCAGCCCGTCAAGATTTCCGAAAAGCGCCGTATCGACGGCATGGTATCTCTCCTCAATGCGTGGGTTATCTATGTGCGGGATTATGAGGACTATATGTATTTAGTGGGGTGAAAAAATGGCAAAGAGAGGGCTCTTTCAATCTATTTTCGGGGGCAAGAGCGAGAAAAACAAGGATTTCCACGCATACAAGCTCTTGAGCTCGTGGGAGTCTACTTTCGTACCGTATTCCGGCAATATGTGGGATATTAATACGGTACGTTCCGCCGTGGACGCTTTCGCCCGCCGAGCCTCGACCGCACAGCCGCGCCACGTCCGGCAGTCGGCGGAGACGACGGTCGCGGTAAACGACTATATCGACCGCATTTTGCAGTTCCGGCCTAATCCGTACATGACGGCGGCGGACTTTTATTACAAGCTCGCCGCGCAATACAAGGTTTACAACAACGCGATTGCGTACCCGGTTTTCGATGAAACAGGCCGCTTGACGGCTATCTATCCTATCAACGCGCAGTATTTCGAGCTCCTCGAGTACATGGGTACGCTCTATTGCCGCTTCACCTTTGCGACCGGCGCAACGTACATTTGCGAGTATTCCCGAGTTATCCACGTCCGGCGGCATTTCCTTGAGCACGATATTTTCGGCGACGGCAACAAGCCTCTCGATACCGCGCTCAAGACTGCGAACACGCTCAATCAGAGCATGAGCAAGTTCGCCGAGCTCGTCGCGGTTATCCGGGGTATTCTGAAAGTCTCGAACGCCGTAAAAAATGAGGACTTAAACCGCCGCAGAGACGACTTTATCCGGGACAACCTCCGTATGGAGAACAACGGAGCGGGCGTTATCGTCACGGACGCGAAATACGACTATACGCCTATCACAGACAAGACGACTCCTATCCCGGCGACACAACTCGCATACGTCAAAGAGGAGATTTACGACTATCTCGGTGTGTCGAAAGAAATCGTCGAGAATACCGCGACTCCGCAACAGGAACAGGCTTTTTATAGCGGCGAAATCGCCCCGTTTTTCCGCCGTCTCTCGCAAGCGTTCTCGAATGTGCTCTTTACCGAGCGGGAGTTCGGGTACGGAAACCGTATCGTCTTTTCCGCGAACTCCGTCCAGTTTGCGACGCTCCCGGAAAAGGTCACGGCGGCAAAGTTCTTGACGGAAATCGGCGCGGCGACGCTCGACCAAATCTTGACTATGTTCGATATGCCGACTATCGGCGGCGAGGAGGGCGCGCGCCGGGTGCAGACCCTCAACATGGTAAATGCGAAACTCGCGGACAAATATCAAACCGGCACGGACGGCGGCGGAGGCAATACCCCGCCGGACGACACTACGCCGCCCGGGGAGCCGACGGGCAAAGAGGAGGTTTAACGCTATGGCTATCAAACAGGGGCGCGAATATCGCGCTTTGCAGGACTTTAGCCTCGTTCCGAGGGACGAGGGCTCGAAAGAATACCGGGTACGCGGTACGGCTATCGTATTCAATTCGCCTACGGTGCTATGGGAGTGCGACGGCGTGGAATACAAGGAAATTATCGACCGTCACGCTTTCGACGAGTGCGATATGTCCGACGTGATTTTCAACTACAACCACGGCGGAAAGGTCGTCGCTCGCCTCCGAAACAAAACGCTCGCGCTCAACATCGACGAGCGCGGCGTAAACATCGACGCAGACCTCGGCGGAACAACTGCCGGGCGCGAGCTTTACGAGGAAATCGACGGCGGGTACGTCGATAAAATGTCCTTTTCTTTCACGGTGCGCGAGGCATCCTATGACTCCGTTACCCATACCCGCACTATCACAAAGGTCAAAAAGCTATACGACGTGTCGGCGGTGGACATTCCCGCCTATAATGACACGTCTATTTCGGCTCGGAGCTTTTTCGAGGAGGAGCACTCGAGGGAGCTTGCGGCTTTGGAGCAAGCCCGGAGGCGGAAGAAACTCGTAGCTTTGACATACTAACCGACCACACAACAACTATCATTTTTTGGAGGTAAATTATGAACATCGAAAAGAGACGCGCAGAAATCGCCGCCCGCAAAGCTGAAATCCGTAGGCTCATTGAGGGCGACAGCGAGAACAAGCTCAACATGGACGACCTCGAGAAAGAGCTCCGCGAGCTCAACGAGGAGGACGAGAAGCTCGAAAAGAGACAGGCTATCGAGCGTATGCTCAACGGTGGCGCGGCTCCGGCCTCTCCCGCTGGCCTCTCTAATCCCGTCGCTCGCTCCGCAAATCAGCCCGCGCCGGAGAGCACCGAAAAGCTCTATCGCTCCGCATGGCTCAAGACCTTGCAGGGTAAGCCGCTGACCGACGACGAAAAGCGCGCATACTCCACGGCGGCAAACTCCGGCCTCCCCATTATCCCGGAGACGACCGCAAATCAGATCATCAAGAAAATGTACGAGGTCGCGCCGATTTTGCAGAGATGCAAGATTTTCCACGTCCCCGGCAATTTCAAGTTCGCTATCGAGGGTACGAACGACGAGGCCGCGCTCCACACCGAAAACACCGCCATTGCCGCCGCGAGCGACTCCCTCGGCTCCGTCTCTCTGACCGGCTACGAAATCGTGAAGCTCGTCAAAGCCTCCCGTGCTTGCTCCGAGATGGCGCTTTCCGCGTTCGAGAGCTATATCGTCGAGGTTATCGCCGAGGCCGTCGCCCGCCGCATTGAAAAGTACCTTTTCACCGGCACGGGTACAAATCAGCCCGGCGGCGTTAAGACTGCCGGTAAGGGCGCGAGCGGCGCGTACACCGACGGCACAGACCAGATTACCGTAGGTAAGACGGACTCTCTCACCGAGGAGAACGTTATCGCGCTCTACGGCTTGCTCGGCGACGGTTACGAGCGTAACGCCGTTTGGTGCATGAACAAGGCGACGTTCTTCTCCGACTTCTTCCCGCTGATGAACAAGAGCAAGAACAACGTTATCGAGTTCGCAAACGGCAAGTATTACATCATGGGCGCGGAGGTCTACTTTACCGGCTCTCTCGCCGCACATGAGGCGTATCTCGGCGACTTCTCCTATATCATCGGCAACTATTCGCAGGATATTACCGTCGTCCGCTCCGAGCACTCCGGCCTTGCTACGAACAGCATCGACTATCTCGGCGCTTGCGTGTTCGACTCCAAGCCGGTCGCGGGCTTCGGTGCTTTCGTGCATCTCGCAAAGGCGGCGGTTTAATAGGAGGGCTCGAGTATGGCAGTCGGTGACGAATATCTCGCCTCCGTCCGCCATAGCGTGAGACTTTCCTCCACCGTCCACGACGGGGAATTGACCGACCTCATTAACGCCGCTCGAGCCGACCTTGTGCTCGGCGGCGTTCTTGAGGCAAAAGCGAACGACGAAACCGACCCGCTTATCAAAAAGGCGGTGACGACCTACGTCAAGGCGGAGTTTGGGCTCGACAACGAGGACGCGGACAGGCTCCGCGCCTCGTATAAAGAGCAGAGAAACGGCCTCTCGCTATCGGACTCCTATATCGCGGCGGAGGGGGGATAGCTCATGTACTGGCGCGACGTTGTGACGCTCAAAGCCGTTACGGAGGGGCGCGACGCGGACGGTTTTCCGAAAGAGGCAATCACGGAGACGACCGTTTTCGCCGACGTGTCCTCTACCAAGCGGAGCGAGTTCTACGCCGCCCGACAAGCGGGTATCTCGCTCGCGCTGACGGTAAAGCTCCGCGCCGCTGACTATGACGGTCAAGAGCGGCTCTCCTTTGAGGGCAAAGAGTACAAGGTCGAGCGCGCATACACGGAGGCGCGGGAATACTACGAGCTTAATTGCTCCGAGTTTAGGGAGGCGAGCGAATGAACGTAAACGCCCTTTTGGTGGATACGCTCGATAGCCTCCTCCCGACCGCCGACGGCGTGTATAAGGGCGCGGCGACCGAGTATATCGTTTTCAACTATACCGAACTCCCGGCGGACTTCGCAGACGACGACGCGGAACATTACCGCTATCTCGTGCAAGTCCACCTATACGCGCCGCTCGAGAAGAATACCCGCACATACCGGCGGGAAATCTCTCGGCGGCTCGTGGCGGCGGGCTTTACCCGCCCGACGGTGACTCCGGCCTCCGATAAAAACGGACAGCATTACGCCTTTGAGTGCGAAATCGCGGGAGGCGTTGACGATGGCTAATCTATCCACGAGCGGGCTCGAGGAGCTCGTCGGCGGCTTCGACGCTATCGCAGAACTCCCGGACGAGGTAGTCCTCGAAATGCTCGTCGCGGAGGCGGAAGTTATCGCCCCGGCGCAGGAGGCCGAGGCGCGCGCTATGCTCTCCGGCGAGTACAGCACCGGCGAGACAGCGCAAAGCATTTCCTACGATAAAAAGCTCAAGAAAACAGCGGACGGGCGAGCAATCTACGTTTACCCGAAAGGCACTCGGCGACACGGCAACAAGCGCCGCGCCGCCGAGGTCGCTTTCGTGGACGAGTTCGGAAAACACGGACAGCCCGCCCGCCCATTCATCCAAACAGCAAACGAGAAAGCGGCAGACCGGGCAATCGACGCGGCGGCTCGAGTGTACGACGACTTTCTCAAATCGAAAAACTTTTAGGAGGTTTTATTATGGCACAGTTTGGCGCAAAGCGTCCTATCTTCGCCCCGACGAAAACCACGCCGGAGGGCGCGCTCCCTACCTACGATTACGAGAAAGTCGTAACCGTGGGTAAGCTCGTCAAGGCTGACCTCACCGTTACGAACGCATCCGGCGAGCTCTACGCCGACGACGCGCTCGCCGAAAAGGTCGATATGTTCGCCTCCGGCTCTCTTGCGCTGGAAACGGACGACAAGACGGACGAGGTACACGCCGCTATTCACGGCGCGACCAAGGATACGCAGTCGAGCGAGGTCACGGACTCCGACGGAGACGTAGCTCCTCGCGGTGGCCTTTGCTATTACAAGGTCATTATTCGCGGCGGAGTCCGCTATTTCAAGGGCGTGTTTCATCCGCTTGTCAAGGCCATTCTCGGCAACGACAGCGCGGCGACAAAGGGCTCCTCTATCACGTTCGGCACGAGCGCGACGACCTTTACCGTGTTCCGTTGCAATTCCGGCGCATGGCGCATCACGAAAGAGTTTACCTCGGAAAGCGAGTGTATCGCGTGGTGCGATACCAAGCTCGGCAAAGTGGGAGGCTAATATCAGCACGGACGGGAGGCGAGCGAGAACGGCTCGCCTCCCGCTTTGGTAATTGGAGGGTAAAGGCATGAAAACGGCAAAAGTGACGCTCGCGGACGCGACGTATTACCTCGCATTTGACGGCGAGGCTATGTTTACACTCCGGGACGATTTCGGCGGGACACAACTCGCACTCGAGGCAATAGAGCAGGATACCCGCGAGAGCTTCGCGGCGACGTGTGCTATCGCGGCGGTACTGGCAGAGCGCGGAGAGCTCCTCCGTCGGCGGCTCGGATACGACCCGGGCGCTATCCCGGAAAAGGACGATTTTCTCCTCATGGTGAGGCCGTTTGAAATCGTGACGCTCAAGCGCGCAATTATGACGGCTATCGAGCTCGGCTATGGTCGAGAGGTAACGAGCCCGGCGGACGACGAAATCGACGAGGGGCTCGCGGAACTTAATCAAAAAAAAACAAGATAAGGCGGGCGGAATACTACCGTATCGCCGTTCTTTGCGGAGTCTCCCCGGCGGAGGCTCTTTTTATGGCTCCCGGAGAGGTTTTCGACCTTTGGGAGCTATACCTATCCGCACACGGTAAGAACAGAGGCGAGGAGGGCGTGTAATGGCAAACCGTGAGATAAAAACGAAAGTCGCTATCGACGGCGAAAAAGAATACAAGGAGTCTCTCAAAAACATCAACTCCGCCCTCGGAACGCTTAAATCGGAATTAAAGCTCGTAGAGAGTCAATACGCGGGACAGGCGAACAGCTACGCGGCTTTGAGCGCGAAAGGCGACGTACTCTCCCGTATGTACGACCAACAGAAAGAAAAGGTCAAGGCGGCGGCGGAACAGCTCGAGAAAGCAAAAAAAGCTCAATCGGACTACGCCGAAAAAGTCTCCTCCGCGCAATCCAAGATTTCGCGTTGCGAGGCCGCTCTCGCCGCGCTCGGCGACGAGACAGGCGACACGACCGAGGAGCAAGCCAAGCTCACGGCGGAACTCGAAAAGGCAAAGGGCGAGCTCTCCGCCACTGAAAAAGGATACGAGTCTACGACTCGCTCCGTCAATTCCTATCAAACACAGGTAATTAACGCCGAGACGGAGCTTAACAAGCTCGGCTCGGAACTCGATAAAAACGCCTCCTATATGGACGAGGCCGCGAAGAAGTTCGACAAGGTAAAGACTGCCGTGACCGCACTCGGAACAGCGGCGGCGGCGGCAACGGCGGCACTCGCGGCGGCGGCAATAAAGCTCGGGAAAGAGGTTATCAGCGCATACGCTGATTATGAGCAGTTAGTCGGCGGCGTTGAGACGCTCTTTAAGGATAGCTCCGGTAAGGTAATGGAGTATGCAAACGACGCATACAAGACCGCCGGGCTCTCTGCAAACGAGTATATGGAAACCGTGACCGGGTTTTCCGCGAGCCTTATCTCCTCCCTCGGCGGGGACACGGAGAAAGCCGCGAAATATGCGGACATGGCAATTACGGATATGTCCGACAACGCTAACAAAATGGGCTCGGACATGGCCTCTATTCAAAATGCGTACTCCGGCTTTGCAAAGCAGAACTATACCATGCTCGATAACCTCAAGCTCGGGTATGGCGGTACGAAAGAGGAAATGCAAAGGCTCCTCGAGGACGCGGAAAAGCTCTCCGGCGTGAAATACGATATTTCGAGTTATTCGGATATTGTAGACGCAATTCACGTCGTACAAACGGAAATGGGTATCACGGGGACGACCGCGAAAGAGGCGGAGGCGACTATCTCCGGCTCTATCGGGATGCTGAAATCCTCGTTTCAAAACCTCATTACCGGCCTCGGCGACGCAGACGCAGACATAGACAAGCTATGCGATAACGTCGTAAACTCCTTTAATTCCGTCGTCAAGAATATTACGCCGGTCGTTAGAAACCTCGCAAAAACCGTCCCGAACGCATTAGAGGGTATCCTCGACGCTATCGCGCCTCTCCTGCCGGAACTCCTCGAAATGGGAGTCGGGCTCTTTGAGGCGCTCTTGAGCGGGTTTACATCGGTGCTCCCGGAGCTTATGAACACGGCGGCCTCGCTCGTGACAACGCTCGTACAAGGCATTATCGAGGCTTTGCCGCTCGTCGTAGAGGCGGCGGCACAGTTCATTACAACGCTCGTGCAGGGTATCGCGGAGGCACTACCGACGCTCATTCCGGCGGCGGTGGAGATGGTGACGACCATTGTATCGACGCTTATCGAGAATATACCCTTGCTTATCGACGCGGCGCTCCAACTCATACAGGGGCTCGCGGAGGGCGTTCTCGAGGCTATCCCGGTACTCCTCGAGGCTTTGCCGGAGCTTATCGAGAGCCTCGTAACGACGCTCCTCGACGCTATCCCGCAAATCATCGAGACGGGAGTCGAACTTTTAACCGCCCTTGTGGAAAACCTCCCGGAAATCATTACGACGATATGCGAGGTTTTGCCGCAAATCATCGAGAGCACTATCTCGACGCTCCTCGACCATTTACCGGAAATCGTAGAGGCGGGCGTAAAGCTCTTGACGGCGCTTATTACCAACCTCCCGCAGATTATCGCCGAAATCGTCCGCGCTATGCCGCAGATTATTACCGGCATCGTGAGCGCGCTCGGCGAGGGCGTGTCGCAGGTCGCGGAGGTCGGCGCAAACCTCGTCCGGGGCTTGTGGCAAGGCATCCAGTCGCTCGCCGGGTGGCTATGGGATAAAGTGTCCGGGTGGATTTCCTCCATTTGGGACGGCATTACGGACTTTTTCGGCATCCACTCCCCGAGCACAAAAATGGCGTGGGTGTCCGAAATGAACGTCGAGGGCGCAGTCGTCGGCATCGAGAAGAACAAGAGCAAGGCCGTAAAAGCCTATGGAGCTATGGGCGAGGAAATGCTCGCCGAGGTAGACTCCGGGCTCGCGGCGGTAAACGACAAGCTCAAAAGCTCTATCGGGGAAATCGAAACGGGCTTTTCCGCAAAGGCGACCGTCGAGGCCGTCTCCGCATCCGTCCCGGCGGACTTGACCGGGCGCGGCGGCGGTGCGACGACCTCCGGCGGCGGAGATACAAACGTCGTAAATCATTTTCATATCGCGGAGCTCGTCGTCCGTGAGGAGGCGGACGTAAAGAAGATTTCCCGCGAGCTCTACAATATGCAGAAATCGAAATCGCGGAGCAAGGGGGTATCTATGGCGTGAGCATGGGTTTTATTTTCAACAACAAGCATAGCGGGGATATGGGAGTCGTATTCAAGTCCACCGACCGAACGCTCCTCCCCGCGAAACGGGTAACGCAATACACGATACCCGGCAAGAGCGGCACATACGACATTGAGGACGGTTACGAAAACCGCGAAATCGTATGTACCGTCGCTTTCGTCGGCGAGGGCTACCACTACGCGGGCGTGAGGACGCGAGCGCGCGCCGTGGCGGAATGGCTCTCCGGCGAGGGCTTGCTCGTCTTTGACGACGAGCCGGAAAAGGCGTACTCCGCAAAGGTCGTCGGCGGTATCTCTATCGAGCAAATCGCCGTTACGGGGACGTGCGAGGTACGTTTCTTGTGTAAGCCGTTCGCCGAGTCCTTGCGCTACAATCAGCAGGACGTGAAATCCGTCTCTCTGCCTCACACGGAGGCGGTCAACGTCCGAGGAACGCAGGAAACGGACGGCTTAATCTATATCACGGCGCGCGGCAATATCCAAACGCTGACGATAACACGGCTCAAGGTAAATTAAAAAATTAGGAGGTTTCTACTATGAGCGCATTATCTAACGTCCACGCATCTACTCTCTTGAATACGTCCTTGCGGAGCGGGACGTACTATCTCGCTCTTTTCCTCACCGACCCGACGGCGAGCGGAACGGGTACGGAGGTATCCGGCGGCGGATACGCGAGAAAGATTATCAACTTTAGCGCGCCGTCCCTCGTGTCCGGCAAAGAACAGGTTTCCAACTCCGCGCCCGTTGACTTCGGCACTCTGACGGCAGACCTCGGCACGGTGGCCTATTGGGGCATCTATGACGCGCTGACGGCGGGCAATTTGCTTTGGTACGGCTCCTTTACCCGGAGCAAGAACGTACTCAACGGCGACGCTATCACGGTATCGGCGGGGGCTATCGTTTGCACTTTGGCATAACGAGGAGGCGAGCAAATGTATAACCGCACTCCGTACAATAAGACGACGTACAACCGAACAACGTCCATTGTGTTCGAGTGGCTCGCTACGGCGAACGCGGAGACGGATACCTCGGCGACGCTGAAAATCATTCGATACCTCGACGGCTCGGCGGCGGCGGTCGCTACCGCGTCCGGCGTGTTCGTCCGCGTCCTCCTCCCCTCCGCGCTTGCGGAGGCGGAGGCCGGAAGCGTCGGCGACTATATCCGCACTCTCTTTTTCTCCGCGCTTGCGGAGGCCGTAGCAACGGCGAGCGGTACGGGCGTTTCGACCTACGGCTCCGTCACTATGGTAATTGAGGGCGTGAACATGGTCGCCGGAGACGAGCTTATTATCGACACGGAGCACATGACCGTAACGCTCAACGGCGCGAACATCATCGACCGCGTGAGCGACGATAGCGCATTTTTCAAGCTCCAACCGGGCGAGAACGATATTATCGTCGAGGGCGGCACGACCGCAGACGTTAAAATCTTGTGGAAAGATAGGTGGTTATAATGGCAAAGCCGCAGATTTTCAACCGCGATATGAAGCGGCTCGCCTACCTCGACAACGCGCTCGCCGTCGGCTACGGCCTCGAGACTAATTCCCTATGGACGGCGACATTTACGCTCCCGGCGGACGACCCGAAAAATGCCTATTGTACGCCGCTGAACTTCGTCGAGATTTTCGACGGAGACGAGCGTATCGACCTTTTCCGCATCATCGGGGAGGATATGGAGCGGAGCAACGGCGCGACTCGCTATTATGATTGCGAGCACGTCCTCGCTACGCTCCTCTCCGACGTTCTCTTTCAGTATCATCAATGCGGCGGCTCCGGCGTAAAGACCGCCGACGTTCTCAATTACATTCTCGCACGGCAGACCCGGCAAAACTGGAAACTCGGGGCTTGCGATTTCAAACGCTATTTTGAATATAATTGGGAAAACTCGACGCTCCTCGCGGCGCTCTTTGCCGTGCCGGAGTGCTTCGATAGTGAATACCTTTGGTCGTGGGATACGACCGTCTACCCGTGGACGCTCTCGCTCACCGTGCCGACGGAGGCACTCAAAAGCGAAATCCGATACGCAAAGAATATGACGAACATCAAAAAGACGACGGACGCGACCAGTATCGCAAACCGCGTCTATGCGCTCGGATACGGCGAGGGTGTAAACCAACTGACGATAGAGCCGGTGAACGGCGGCGTTCCCTATGTCGAGGACGCTTTAAGCATCGAGCGTTACGGCTTGTGTTCGACTATCCTCGTAGACTCGCGGTATCAAGTGGCGGAAAACCTCAAGGCATACGCCGAGCAGATACTCGCCGGGCTCAAGGAGCCGTATGTGAGCTATGAAATCGGCGCTATCGACCTCCACCGGCTGACCGGCGACAAGTTCTCAAAGTTCCGCCCGGGCGAAATCGTCCGCGTCGTGGACGAGGCCGACGGAATTAACCTCCGTACCCGCATCGTCCGCGTTGAGAAAGCGGATGCAGAGGGCGACCCGGGAAACGTCACGGTAACGATTGCCAACAAGACGCAGGATATAGCGGGCAGTATTTCCGACTTGCAGAGCCGCGCCCTCATTTCCGAGACATACGCACAGGGCGCGACCAACCAACAAATCTATAATTTCTCGGATAACGCCGACGCAACGCATCCGGCGAAACTGCAACTCTATATCTCCGACTCGGTGGTACGCATTAACAAAATGCTCCTCAATATCGAGTTCGAGGCGTTCCGGGCGTATGAGAAAGCTATCGGCGGCGGCGGTGGACAAACGACCTCCTCCGGCGGCGGACAGACGACGAGCTCCGGCGGCGGACAGACGACGAGCTCCGGCGGCGGCTCTACGACCTCCTCCGGCGGCGGGCAGACCTCCGGCGGAACGGCGATCGAGTCCTCGAACGTGCTCCCGAGTGAGACGAACGGACAGGCCGTGCATAACCACGGCATTTCTCAACACGCCCGCCTTGCAACGACCAGCGACGGGAAAACAGTTGACGGATACGAGACGTTCATTTGGTCGGGCGCGCATACGCATCCGTCGCACACGCACAGGATTTCCGCACATACACACGAGGTCTACGACCATACGCACACGGTAAGGGCGCACACGCATACGGTGAAAGACCATACCCACACCGTAAAAGACCATACCCACGCTATCGAGTTCGGCATCTACGAGGGACAACGAGCCTCGAAAGCGACTATTAAGGTAGACGGAAAAGAGATACCCGCGCCGTCCTCGTATAGCAATATCGACATTGTGAAGTATCTCGCCACGGACTCGAGCGGGAAGATACGCCGTAACTCGTGGCACTCGATAGAGATACTCCCCGATAACATGAGTCGTATCGTGGGCGCGGTATTCGCTCAAACATTCTGTAATTCTCGCGGCGGCGGGGACTACTAAAAGGAGGAAAGAATATGTCCGAATTAGTGACAATGTACCCGGCGCAAGCCAACTCCCCGGAGACTTCGCTCTCCGGCGCGCTGACGGCGGCGGGTACGACCGTAAACGTCGTTGACGGCTCCGTACTGCCGGAGGCTCCGAACTTGCTCACGATTGGAGCGGACGGCTCCACGGCGGAAACGGTGCTTATGACCGCAAAGAACGGGAACGTGCTCACCGTCACGCGAGCGCAGAACGGCACGACCGCCCGGGCATGGTCGGCGGGCGACGTTATCGCCCGATATTTCACGGCGGCAGACCAAACCGCCATGCAGGAAAATATTAAGAAGACCCACACAGGCAAGGCGGACAAGGTGAGCTCTGCCACGGCGGGACACTTCGCCGGGCTCGACTCCTCCGGCAACCTCACCGACTCCGGGAAAAAGCCGGGCGACTTTGCCGCCGCGAGCCATACCCACACGGACAAGGCGGACAAAGTAAAGAACGCCACGGCGGGACACTTCGCCGGGCTCGACTCCTCCGGCAATCTGACCGACTCCGGCAAAAAGCCGGGCGACTTTGCCAACGCCTCCCACGCTCACGCGGGATACGCCGAGGTAAAGATTTTCTCCGCCGTGTCCGTCGCCGCCTCTGCATGGGTGAGCGACAGCACATACGCGGCGTATCCCTATGCCGCCTTTATCGCCTGCCCCGGCGTGACGGCGAGCCACGTCCCCGAGGTCGTGTTCGGTGCGACAGAGGCCGCGAGCGGAAACTTTGCGCCGGTCGCTCTCTCCGGGAGCGGGACGGTCAAAATCTACGCCGCGACAAAGCCGACGGCGGCTATCACGGTGCAGAGCATTACTTGTATTAAGGCGGTGAGTTAAAAATGATTGGTAGAACAAACGCAGTCAGCAAGCCCGGAGTCGAGCTCTCCCTCGTGGTATCCGTTACGAGCGGAGCGGCGGTCACAGCGACAAAGGGCTCGAAAACGGTAAACGGCACGGCGGCGGGTGGCTCGTGCGTCCTCTCCTTGCCGGAGGCCGGTACATGGAGCGTCAAGGCTACACTCAACGGGCAAACGTCCGACACGAAAAGCGTCTCCGTCGTCGATAGCTACGCGGTGGCGCTGACGTTCTTTTCCGCGACGATTACCGTCAACGTAGACTCCGGCGCATCCGTCACGCTGAAAAAGGGCGGGACGACAATCGCCACAAAGACGAGCAACGGGACGGCGGTTTTCACCGTCACGGAGACGGGGGCGTACACGGTCACGGCGACAAAGAACGGGCAGACGACGAGCGGCTCGGTCAATGTCGTTTCCGGCACGACCTCCTACTCGCTGACGCTCTCTTTCGTGAGCTCTACGCTCAACAATAACGAGTGGAGCGTTATCAAGTCCGTTTCCGACGCGGGACAGGGCGCGAACTATTGGAGCATCGGCGACCGAAAGGCGGTCACGCTTAACGGCACGGTCGGAAAGCTCTCGCTCTCGAATGTCACGACCTACGCTTTCGTTATCGGCTTTAACCATAACGCAAGCGTCGAGGGCGCAAACCGCATCCATTTTCAGCTTGCAAAGACCGCGCTCTCCGGCGGTACGGACGTGTGTTTCTGCGATAATCAATATGGCCCGGATAGCGGATGGTCGTCCCCGGGCGCGGGATATTTCGTTATGAACGCGAGCAACACGGACTCCGGCGGATGGAAAAGCTCGCAAATGCGTACAAACATTTGCGGGACGAGCCTCTCGAGCTATTCCGGGACGATTATTGCAGTCATTCCGGCGGCGCTCCGTGCCGTCCTCAAGTCCGTTACAAAGTACACGGACAATACGGCAAACGGCGGCGGCTCGACGGCGAGCTACGTCACGGCGACAACGGATTACTTTTTCCTCCTCTCGGAGTTCGAGGTTTTCGGTAGCATTTCCTACGGAAACACGAACGAGAAGAACAAACAAGCGCAGTACGCCTATTATTCCGCCGGGAATAGCAAAATCAAGTACAAGCACAACGGCACGAGTACCGCCGCTTATTGGTGGCTCCGTTCTCCGTATGCGAGCTACTCCTACTCTTTCGTGTATGTGGACACCGACGGGACAGTCGACAGCGACTCCGCGTTCTATTCCCTCGGCTTCGCGCCCGGCTTTTGCGTATAATTCGGAAATCGAGACTTGCGCCCTCAATGGGCGCATAGTCGGCGAGGAGGAAAGAAAATGTCCGTACCAAAATCGAGACGCGGCGAAAGCCCGGCGGAGTATATCAACCTCGCCCGCGAGATTTATGTATTCACATACAACCGCGTCCGCATCCTGCCGAAAAGCTACACCTTTTATTTTTCCTTGCCGCTCTACAACGCGGCGCGAGAGGCTTATCGCATGATAAAGACGGAAAACCTCATTTACGTTGACGAGAAATCTCCCGAGGAGATACGCCGCCGGAATATCCAGCGGCGGAAAGAGTATTACGAGACGGCACAGGGCTATTATAACTCGATGCTCGACGTGCTCGACCTCGCGTATCTGACCGTCAACCATGAGAAGATACCGCCGAACGTCCTCAAAGAGTGGGTAAAGCTCATTACGGACGAGCTCTCGCAAATCTCTAAAATCAAACGGAGCGATAAGGCGCGAGCTTAATCCTCCGCGTGATTAGGTTATATTCCGTATCGCCGCTAATTGGTGGCTCCGTTCTCCGAATGCGAGCAACTCCAACAATTTCGTGAATGTGAACACCGACGGGACAGTCAACAACAACAACGCGAACTATTCCCTCGGCTTCGCGCCCGGATTTTATATCGACACGGGGCAGACCGAATAACTCCTCACGGAGCGAAAGCAGTCCCCATATAAAAGGGGAATATAACCTCTCTGACGGCCTCGCGCCGTCGGACAAACATATACCGCGATACGGTTAGCCGGACGCTCCTTGCATGGGTGCGGAGTGCGTGTTTTCCGTGCTTTCATGGCTCGCCGTTACGCATTTTAGACAACACGCCGAGAAAGAAATGTACGAGGTATTTTTATTTTATGAACAGTGCAGAACGACGCGAGGCACGGTATCAGCGTCGCAAGGCCGCACGAATGGAAAAGAAAGCCGCCGCGCTCCGGGAGTACGGAGATTTCGAGACGGTTTTCTCATTCGAGCGGCTCTATGAGAGCTACCGCGCCTCCGTCCGTGGCGTTGGGTGGAAAGCGAGCACACAGCGATACAAAGCCGCCTCGCTTGCCAACGTCACAAAGACACACGAGGAATTGATAGCCGGGAGATACCGCTCCAAGGGCTTTTACGAGTTCGATATTGTGGAGCGGGGAAAGCCGAGGCATATTCGGAGCGTCCATATCTCCGAAAGAGTCGTGCAACGGTGCTTGTGTGACTATTGCCTCGTGCCGATGCTCTCCCGGTCGTTCATCTACGACAACGGCGCGAGCTTGCGCGGCAAGGGGTACGATTTCGCCGTATCCCGGGTGACGCGCTTTCTTGCGGAGCATTACAGAAAACACGGACGAGAGGGCTACGTCCTCGTATTCGATTTTTCAAAGTATTTCGATACGGCACAGCATGAGCCCGTTTTTCGAGAGTTCGAGCGGAGCGGCATCGACGACCGCCTCGTCGCGCTCTCGAAATATTTTATTCAGAACTTCGGCGACGTGGGGCTCGGCCTCGGGAGCCAAGTCTCACAGATTGCCGCGCTTGCCCTGCCGAACAGGATAGACCACTATATCAAGGACGTGCTCGGCATGAAGTATTACGCTCGCTATATGGACGACGGGTGTATCATCAGCGAGTCAAAGGAAAAGCTCGAGATTTGCCTCCGGGAGCTCCGGCGGCTATGCGCCGAGCACGGTATCCGCCTCAATCCGAAAAAGACGCAGATTATCAAGCTCACGCGCGGCTTTACATTCGTCAAGGTGCGCTTTCGATATGGCGCAAACGGGAAAGTCGTCCGTCGGGCAACGTACAAGGGTATCCGGCACATGAGGAAAAAGCTACGCATTTTCCGGCGTTGGGTGGACTCCGGCAGAATGACGGCGGCGGACGTGGAAACGTCCCTCGTATCATGGCGGGGACGCATGAAAAGATTTCACTCGTACCACATGGAGCAGAGCGTCGAGCGGCTCTATCGTGAATT